>Ga0307477_10002827_pt1 | contig 13236 bp, 6 predicted proteins | sample atmos_gasesECM2C_FD_203316 | JGI IMG/M metagenome (GOLD analysis project Ga0307477, IMG submission 203316) | Hardwood forest soil microbial communities from Morgan-Monroe State Forest, Indiana, United States - atmos_gasesECM2C_515 | ecosystem: Environmental > Terrestrial > Soil > Temperate...
CCCGCCGGCGTATCCACCCACAGATCGCCGATCCGGCCGACGGCACTGCGGGCGGACTGATCGAGACGGACCGCAATGTCAAATCGGCGCTGGCCTTCCACCAGGCTTCCGGCAACCTTTCCGCCCAAGCCAGTCTCCACCAGCGATAACACGGTCTGCTTGTCCAGCCCGTATCGGGCGACGGCCTCGGGTTTGGGCGAAATCGTCAGGTTTGGCTGGCCGGAGAGCTGTTCCACTTCCAGGTCCGCGTTTCCCGGCACGCGCGAGATCGCCTTGCGGATCTCCTCCCCCTTTTCCTGCAAGACTTTCAGATCGTCGCCGAAGAGTTTGATCGCCAGCTCGCCCTGGACGCCGGACAGCGCCTCCTCCACATTGTCCTCAATGTATTGAGAGAAGTTGAACGTGATCCCAGGCAGTTCCTGGAGCCGCTGGTTCATCAGCGCGATCAATCCATCCTTGTCCACGACTTTTCCATCGGGTCCCCTGGTGACCCACTGCTCGTGAGGCGGCAGATAGACGCCGACCTCCAGGTGGTTCCATCCTTTCGTGTCGGTGCCATCATCCGGGCGCCCCAGTTGTGTAAAGATCAGGCGGGATTCGCCAAAGCTCGCAAGAATCTGGCGGATCTTGCGTTCATTGGCCTTGGCCGTGTCAGGCGAGATGGACAGCGGCATGGTGACGTCCATCCAGATGTTGCCCTCATCGAGCTTCGGCAGAAACTCGGTGCCCAGGTGCATGGCCACATACACCGAGACGCCCAGGAGGGTGAGTGCCAGCCCGACGGTCGCCGCTTTGTAGTTCAGCGCCAGTCGCAATAAATGGCCGTAGCCGCCTTTCAGAAAGCGGGCGACCGCGTTTTCACGAACTGCCTTGCCGGAGCGGAGCATCACCGAGGCCGCGAGCGGCACCAGGGTAAAGGTCACCAGCGTCGCGCCGATGATGGCGCCGGCGATCGTCAGCGCCATCGGGCGGAAGATGCGTCCCTCGACTCGCTCAAACGTGAAGATCGGAATGAGCGATACGATCAGGATGAGCTTGGCAAACAACATCGGGCGTGCCAGACCCGCGCTGGTGGCGCGGACGAGCTCGCGAAAATCGGCCTCGGGCGGCGCGAGCACCTGGCGAACGAGAACCGCCTCGACGATCACCACCGCCGCGTCTACCAGAATTCCGAAATCCACCGCCCCGAACGACAGCAGATTCGCCGCCACTCCCTTCAGGTGCAGGGTCACAAACGCCGCAAGCAGGGCCAGCGGAATGACCAGCCAGATCACCAGTGCCGCCCGCAGGTTGCCGGTGAAGATGAAACAGATCAGAAATATCAGCAGCGCGCCGTACAAAAGATTGTGCATCACCGTGTGCAGGGTCTGATCGACCAACTCGGTGCGATCGTAAATCGGCTCGATCCGCGCACCCGGCAGGACGTTGGGGAGAACGGACTTGTTGAGATACGCAACCTTCTCCTTGATGCCGTTGATGACGCCCAGCGCGTTGGTGCCCTTGCGGTTCAGGACAATGGTCTCGACCACGTCGTCGATCTGCTCGATAACGCCCTTGGGATTGCGGCGATAGAAGGCGACGATCCCCTGTCGCGGCGCCATGCCGGTGCGGCAGTCGGCCACATTGCGGACGTAGATCGGATGGCCGTTGTAGCTCGCCACGACGACGTTTTCGATGTCCTGTACGCTCGCCAACACGCCCACCCCGCGCACCACCAGGCTCTGCTCGCCGGTCTTGAGGATGTTGCCCCCGATGTTCAGGTTGTTGTTCTGTAGCGCCTGGAACACCTGCTGGAGCGTCACCCGGTGCTGACTGAGCAGCTCGGGTTTGACGAAGACCTGGTATTGCTTGATCCCTCCGCCGAATGCGTTCACGTCACCGACGCCCGAGACCTGACGGAGGACCGGCTCGATCACCCAGTCCTGCACGGCTCGGATATCTTCGAGCCTGTGCCGTGGATCGCGAATGATGTAGCGGTAGACTTCCCCGGTGCTGGTGGTCAGCGCGCCGAGCTGCCACTGCGCGGCGGTTGGAAGCGCCACGCCTTGCATGCGCTCCAGCACCTGTCCGCGGGCGATGTTGTCGTCGACGTCATCCTCGAAGGTAAGCGTGACGACCGACAGGCCGAACATGCTGGTTGACCGAATGGAGGTCAGCCGCGGCGTGCTGTTGAGCTGCTGCTCGATTGGCCGCGTAATTTGCGCCTCGATGTCCTCGGCGGCCTGTCCGGGCCAAAGCGTGATCACCTGCACGTGCGGGTCGTCGGGATCGGGAAAGGCCTCGACGGGCAGTTCCCGGAACGCGAACCAGCCGTACCCGATGAAGACCACTGCCAGCGCCGCCATCACGAGACGCTGGTCGAGTGCGAAATCGATGAGTTTCCTGACCATTGCAAATCAAGGGAAATTGCCCGGCCCGGACCTCGGAGGCTCACTGTTCTTTGGCTTGTTCGTCCATCTCGTTATCCAGGCCCAGCGCACCGCTGCGCACGATGACCTGGTCGCCTTTGAGCCCTTCGACAACCCGCAAGGCGCCGGATTCCTGGGAGTCGCCGGAATTATGCGCCGCCGTCCCGATAGCGGACGACGCCGCGGCTCCCGATGCGACAAATCCCACGCTGACCGGCTCGATCTTCACGGCCGTCCGCCGGTAGCGCGTCTTACCTGCTTCCCGGCCGGCCTTCACGAACACGTAGGTATCTTCGTCGTGCCGCACCACCGCGTCCGATGGAATCACGATTGCGTTCTTACCGGGGTCAACCGTAACGACCATCGTGCCGTACATGTCGGCCAGCAGACGTCCGTCTTTGTTGTCCAGGGTGGCGCGGACACGAATGCTGTGCGTGTTAGGATCGAGCGAGGGACTGATCCATTCGATCTTGCACTCGCGGGCGCGGTCCGGCTCGGAGGTGAAGAAGACCTTGAGCGGCTGGCCCACTTTGATCCAGCGGAGGTCTCGCTCGTAAACGTCGCCCCAAACCCACATGAAGGACGTGTCAGCGATGGTAAAGAGATTGACGGTCGGGTCGGCGATTTCCCCGCCGGCCACTCCCTTCTCGGCAATCACGCCCGTCCGCGGACTGGTGATGATGTAGTCCATCCGCTGGCGGCCGACCTGGTTGGCAATGTCGTCGATTTCCTTCTGGGTCAGACCGAAGATCAGCAATTGCTGTCGCGCCGCCTCGACCGCGGCCTTGTCCTTGGTGACGGCGGACTGCGCGTCGATCAGGAATTTGGGCGCCAGCACGGTGCTCTTGACCAACTCCTCGGTGCGGGTGAGTGCGTCTTCATCAAGCTTGAGCGTGACCTCGGATGAAATCCAGTTGGCCTTGGCCTGGGCCAAATCGTTTGATTCGATGACACACAGGACTGTCGGGCCACCCTTCTCTCCCGGGCCTTTTACCCGGGCGCCCAGCTCGGGCCCGACGTTGATGACCTTCCCGCCGAACTGAGCGTGGACGTGAGTTACCGAGTCCAGGTCGAGCCCGGTGCGGCCGGTGAGAGTGAGCGTGACCGGCACGTCGCGCGACTCGACGGTCATCTCCGTCACGCCGGCAACCCTGGAGGCGTCGTCGTTCACCTCGATCGTGTCGTTGTCCAACTTATAGGCGTCGGCCGAAGGATCGGGCCGGTCGTTCTCGCGGCCAGCGCCGACGAAGACGACGCAGATAACCACGAGACCCGCGGCCGCCGCCAGGCCGCCAGACCATCCAACATATTTCCAGGCTTTGGCGTTCATGGCTTTTGCTCCGTTGCGGCGGGCGCTGTGACCGGGAGGGTGAGCGCGGGCAGTGTGGCGGGAGGCGTCACCGACGGCCTCGTCTTCGCCGGGGCGTGCCCTTCGGCCAGTATCCGCTTCCAGGCCAGCCCGACCGCCTGCTGCAACGCCACGGCGCTGTCATGGTACGCCTGAATCGCGTCTTCGAATGCCTGAAGCTGCTGGACGTAACTCTGATAGACGTTCAAAAGGCTATCCAAATCATCGTTTCCCAGCCGAAACGAGGTCTCCATGAGCCTCACGTTTTCCTCCTGCTGGGGGATCAGGCGTTGCTGAAAAAACTCGAGGTCATCGGCGGCGATTCGCCAGTTGTCGTAGGCGGTGCGCACGTCCTGCTGCACCTGCCCGGCGAGGGCTGTGTACGTCTTGTCGGCCTTGCGCACTTGTGCTTGGGCCAACTGCACGGCAACCAGGCCCGGATCGAAGATCGGCAAGACGATGCTGAAGAAAGGCCCGCCGACCACGTTCTTCGAGCCGTCGCGGGCAATCTCGAAACCTGGAGTCAACTGCGGAAAGAGGCCGATCCGCGCCAACTCCAGCGTATGGGCGCCGACCCGGCGATCGAAATCGGCCCGCAGGAGGTCGAGCCGATATCTCAACGCCAGAGGCTCCAGGTTGTCGGCCCCCGGCAACGAGCTGATGTCGCCGACCTCCTGAACGACGTCATCCGGCAATCGCCATTTCGGCGCGGTCGAATAGCCCATCAGCCAGTTCATTTCCCGCGCCGCCCGCCCATACTGCGTGGTCAGGTGCTGCACCTGCCGGCGGGCGTCCTCGTAACTGAGCCGCGCGCGGTTCAGTTCAGGCGTGGGGATGATGCCGACCTTCTGGCGCGCCTCCGCCGCCCGCACCGCACGGGCGTAGAGCTCCGTGATCCGCTGCGCCAAACTTCGGGCCCGCAGCAGGTGGATTAACTCCTGGTACTTGGTATCAACCTGCTGCGCCAGGGTGAAGGCCTGAGTCGCCAGGTCGATGTTCGCCTGCACTTCCTGGAGCCGGGCGACCGAGACCCGCGCCGGCTGTGTGAAAATACTGTTGACAACTTCAGTGATGTTCGCGTCGATCGACGGGAAACCATGGGCTGGCGAGATGGGAAACAGCCAGCCTGAGGTCTGTCCGAGCGTCGGGTTCTGAATCAGGCCCGCCTGCACAAGCTGTCCGTGGGCGATCGTCAGATTCTCCGCCGCGGCAACCAGTGCCAGGTTCCTCCGCAGCGCCCGTTCGGTGGCATCCCCGAGAGTCAAAAAGCCCGTCGGCGGCTGCGGCTGCGGCAGGGACGCGGCCAAGAGCGGCCTGGCGTCGAAAGTCACACCCGCGCGATCATGGACAAATTGATTCACCTGGGAAACCTGCGATTGGGGCGGTGAAATCGAGTGGCAACCAACTGCGGTCAGCAGGACGAAGCGATGCGCCAACTGACCTACCCGAGATCGTCCCGGCATCCACGGTCTCCGTCGTTATCTCGGGGAATCCGCCCCCAATCTACACGCGACCTCAGGCCGCTTGCGGATTATGCGAATCTCATGCCGGCTTGCAATTCGAGTCGGACCGGAAAATACCCGACGTGACTCGCTCTGCCTGTTCAAACGTTTCACTATGAATTATTCGCCATGCCAGAGACTTCAAAATGAAATGGCACCGCCGCTGAGCCGATCATTGCATAGCTTCAACCCGGCGTGAACACCCATGTTGCGGTGATGGACGACGGCACGGCCTTTGCCCATATATATAAGTTGTTTGGCCCATGTTTTGGCAAACTACCCACGGAACCCCGTTTCGCGCGTGCGGCGGGGTTTCTTATTTTCTAAGTGATCTTCACAACACGGTTCATTACTGTCACGTCATTTTCGTGATCACGCGAACGCTCGGCACGAAGGCTACGAAAGGTTCATGTTGCCGCACAGACCGTCGGTTTACTAGACTCGCCACCAGGTCGGCATCATCCTCCCAATGGATCAGGCTCAAACATCTCCTTCTCCGCCGCTCAATGTCCTTGTGGTGGACGACGAGTTGAACATCCGCAAAGCGCTCGCTGCCTGCCTTGAGGCCGAGGGCCACCACGTCGCCCTGGCGGGCAGCGAGGCCGAGGCAATGCTCGCCAGTGAACGCCGCTCGTTCGATCTCGCGTTCATCGACCTTTTCCTCGGCAAAAGCAGTGGTATCGACTTGATCCCCCGGCTGCTGGCCCAAGCGCCATGGATGAAGGTGGTCGTAATCACGGCGTTCGCATCGGTCGAGACGGCGGTGGAATCCATGAAACGAGGTGCCGCCGACTACCTCACCAAGCCTTTCACGCCTTCTCAGGTTGCGCTGGTCATCCACAAGCTAGTGGAGATCAAGGCATTGGAACAGCGGGTGGCCAGCCTTGAGGATGTGGTTGGCCAGTCCAGCCCGGCCGCGGACCTCCAGAGCAACAGCCCGGCGATGCAGCGGGCGATCATGCTGGCGCGGCAGGTCGCCGAGTCTGATGCCACGGTGCTCATTCGAGGCGAGAGCGGTACGGGCAAGAGCGTCATCGCGCGGGCGATCCACTCCTGGAGCGCACGGGCCGATAAGCCGTTTGCGGTTATTGCCTGCCCGTCTTTGTCGGCTGAACTTCTGGAAAGCGAACTGTTCGGTCACGTCAAAGGAGCGTTTACCGGGGCGCTGCGAGACAATCCGGGCCGCATCGCGGCTTCGGAAGGCGGCACCCTCTTTCTCGATGAGATTGGTGAGCTTCCTCCACGGCTTCAGCCCAAACTCCTTCGCTTTCTCCAAGATCGGGAGTTTGAGCGGGTCGGCGACCATGTCACGCGCCAAGCGAACCTGCGGGTTTTGGCCGCTACCAACAGCGATCTGCTCCAGGCGGTCACGCAGGGCAGGTTCCGCGAAGACCTGCTTTACAGGTTGAACGTGATTACGATCGAGCTGCCGCCCCTTCGGGAGCGGCCCGATGACATCGCGGCATTGGCCGATCAGATGCTCTCCTATTTCGCGCGCCAGAACCGCAAGCCGCAATTGCGATTCAGCGGTCCGGCCTTGCAGGTCTTGCGCAATTTCCGTTGGCCGGGCAATGTCCGCGAGCTTCGCAACGTAATAGAACGCGCCGCCATCCTCTGCCGCACGGAAACGATCGAACCGGAACACCTGCTCCTGGGCCCGTCTGATTCCCTCGCGGTCCCCCGCCTTGGCGATCCCGTTCCCCTGGCGGAAGTTGAGGAACTGCACATACGGGGCGTTCTCTCAACCACGCCTTCCATCGAGAAGGCCGCGGAGATCCTTGGGATGGACACCGTGACTCTATGGCGCAGGCGCAAGAAGTTCGGGATTTGACAATGTTACGATTGGGCTTACGGGCCAAACTCCTGCTTGGCTTCGGTGGTTTGCTGTTGATCGTTCTTGCTATGAGCCTGACGGCTCAAAGCGTCCTCGGACATTACAGCCTCGCCATTCAACGGTCTTATCGCGAAGACTACGACAGCGTAGCCGCGTGCCAGAGCGTGAAGGAGTCCATCGAGCAAATGAACCTGGCGGCACAAGAGATACTTTGGGGCCGAGTGGCCGACGTTGAAGGCATCCAACAACTGGAGCAGAATGTTCAAGTGCAGCTCGCGGCCCAGCGGGCGGCCGCGACCCTTCCCGGCGAGAGTGCCGCCACCGACGAACTGGTTTTGCTATGGAATAGCTACCGCGAAGCCTTCCCGGAAATAATGGACAAGGCCGTTGGTCTGCCGAAGCGGCGCGATCTATATTTGACTGAGATTTATCCCAAGTCGCAGGCGGCGCGCCTCGCGGCACAAAGGCTGATCGACATGAACCTGGCGGCGCTGCTGGCCGTACCCGCCCAGGCACAAGCCGCTACCCGCAGCGCGTACTGGGCCATGCGCACGCTGACGATCTCGGGTTTGGCCCTGGTGCTGTTGTTCGTCGGCCTGATCGGAAGGATCATCCTCCGACCGATCGGCGCCCTCACCAACTCGGTACGCGAGGTGCAACGGGGAAATCTCGATCTGTCGGTTCCGGTGCAGTCGCGCGACGAATTGGGGAACCTTGCCGTCGCGTTCAACACGATGGCGGAGCGGCTCCGGGCATACCGCCAGAGCGAGCACGAGCGCCTCGTTCGGACCGAGCGCGCCACCCAGCTCACGATCGACAATCTTCCCGACGTGGTCCTGGTAATCAATCCTCAGGGCAAAATCGAACTGGCCAACGAACTGGCCCGCCAACTGTTAGGCGTCATGCCTGGCGGCAACGTCGCCGCCTGCCCTCTGCCATGGCTGTCGGACCTCTCGCGCGGCACCGGACCGCCGGACGACTATGAATCCACCGTGCAGCTCGATCGGGATGGCCAGGTCCGCCACTTTCTGCCGCGAAGCGCCCCGATCCGCGATGACGCCGGCCGGCTCATCGGAATTATCGCGGTCCTGGCCGACGTCACCGGCCTGCGGCGCCTCGACGAGATGAAAAACAGCCTGCTCTCTCTGGTCTCGCACGAGCTGAAGACCCCGCTGACCTCGGCCCGGATGATCCTGCATCTTTTGCCCGACCAGAAAGTCGGCGCGCTGACTCCCAAGCAGCTCGACCTGCTCCTGACGGCCCGCGATGACGTCGACCGATTGCACAACATCGTGGAGAACCTGCTCGACATGAGCCGCATCGAGTCCGGGAAAGCTCTCATGGACCTCCAATGTATCGAACCACAACAGCTCGTACGCGAATCGATCGCGCCGCTGGCCGGCATGCTCGAGGGACAGCGCGTCTCGCTCGACCTCGACGTGGATGCCGGGCTCGGCCAGGTGTGGGCCGATCCGACGCGGATCGGCCATGTCTTTGCCAATCTAATCACCAACGCCTTGAGGTACACCCCTCCCGGCGGTCAGGTAACGGTCGGCGCACACCTGCACGACGACTGCGTCGAGTTCTGCGTAAAAGACACGGGCTGCGGAATCCCGCGCCAATACCTCCATCGTGTTTTCGAAAAATTCTTCCGCGTCCCGGGACAGAGCGGAGGCACTGGCTCAGGCCTGGGCCTGGCCATCACGAAGGATATTGTGGAGGCGCACGGCGGCCGGATCCGCGTCAGCAGCGCCGAGGGCGCCGGTTGCCTGTTTGCCTTTACCCTCCGCCGCGGCTCGCTGCCGGCCCCGCAGCCGAGCACCTCGATGAACGGCGTTGCCGCGGCGACGGACGTCAGCGCCCGCTAGCGGTGATGATAGTCAGTATGGGTAATCTTCTTCGTATCCATATCGACGTCGAGATTCACGTCTCCCACGATGACGCTGTTGCGATTCGATCCCTTGGAATAGAAGTCCTTTTTGCCGTTGCGGACGTAGATGGTGTCGATGCCGGTGCCGCCGAAGATGGTGTTGTTGCCGGCGGCGGCGCCGACGAAAGTACTGAAGGGGCCGGTGGCGCCGAAGATGGTGGCGCTGCCGCCGCCGCCGAAGATCTGCACGTCGGCGCTGAACGTGGCGTAGAGGGTGTTGTTGCCGGCGCCGCCGTAGATCGCGGCGTTGTTGTGACAGATGATCGCGTCATTCTCGCCGAACTGGTATTCGCCTGACTGCGAGCCGTCCAGGGCCACCCGGACGTTGTGAATGCGTTTGGAGAAGTCGAAGACGTTGTTGACGCCGGTGCCGATGAGGGTTTTGTTGCCGGTTTTGGCGGTCCCCATGTCGAAGAAGTTGGTGCCCGCGCCGCCGCGGATCGAGTCGGCGCCGGTGCCGGTCAGGAGGTAAGCGATGACGGAGACGGCGTTGGCGCCGCTGCCGTCTTCGAGAGAGACGTTATCGTTGCCGCCGCCGGGATTCACGAACACGCCGTTGGTCAGCGAACCGGCGTTGAATGAGCCGAGCGACAGGTTGTTGACGACGACGGAGATCGTCGAGCCGGTCTGGCGGAGGTTGATGGTGTCAGTATTGTTCGTGCCGGTGACGATGAGCATGCCGTTACTGACCGAAGCGGCAGGGGAGCTGCGGATCGGCACCGTCGCGGCGAATTGCAAAGCCATTTGATAGGGCGTGAGGGTGCTGGTCGCCGGCAGCAGGCTGGCGGAGGCGGTAACAGCATGTTGTGCGGCAGGCACGGGTCCGGGGACGGGCGGCACCGTGGCGAAGAAGAAGTCGATGTTGGTGATGACGTCGTTGGGGTTTTGCTCGGCGGAGTTAAGTCCCAGGCCCCTGGGCCCGCCGTCGATTGTGTCGTGGCCGGTGCCGTTGTTATAGAAGGTGTCACTGCTGGGGCCGCCATTCATGACGTTGTTGCCGGGTCCGTCGAGGAAGACGTTGTCCCCGAGGCCGCCGTTCATGACGTCGTTGCCGGTGCCGGCGATGAAAGTGTCGCTGCCAGTGCTGTTGCCGCCGAACATGGTGTCGTTGCCAGGTCCGCCGACGAAGCGGCAGCTTCCGGTGCTTCCGTGCATTACATCGTCTCCCAGGCCCGCATAGAACAGAACATTGCCGTCCGTGGCCTGGAGGGTGTCCTGCCCGGTACCGCCGTAGATTGTGGAGTTGCCGACGGTGCTTTCGAGCAGGTCGCTGCCTTTGCCGCCGTAGATGAGGTCATTGCCGCCCTGACCCATGAGAGTCTGGTCGCCATCGCCGCCGCGGAGGGTGTCGTTGCCGCTGCCGGCGGATAAGGTTTCGTTGCCGAGGCCGCCGATGAGGGAATCGTTGCCGTTGCCATCGTCGAGGAAATCGCCGCCCCCCAGTCCGCCGCGGAGGGTGTCGTTGCCGTTGCCGCCGATGAGGACGTTGTTGGACCCGCTGCCGGCGCCGATCCAGTCGTTGCCGTTGCCGCCGATGAGGATGTCGGTTCCCGCGCCGCCGCGAATGGTGTCCTTGGCGCCGTTGCTGCCGTCGATGGTGTCATCCCCCGAGCCGGCAACCAGTGAGTCGATGCCGTGACCGCCGACGATTGATTCCGGCCCGCCGCCGCCGCGGATGGTCGTGTTGTTGCCGGCGCTGCCATCAAGCGTCGCCGGGGCGGTCACGCTTTGGGCGACGGTGATCAGATCATTTCCGGCAAGGCCCTGGACACTGATCTGCTGGACCTGGGTGGCGTCGAAGGTGGAGACGGAACCATCCACATTGACCGTCAGAGTCGCGCCGGCCTGCGTCAGCGCGATTTGATCGGCGTGATTGGTCCCGATGACGGTGAGCAGCCCGCTGGTGGCATCGAGGCTTGCCGAAAGGAGGCGGCGGAATTCCAGCCGTTCGATTTGAGCCGATGCGCCCGTGTGCTTGCCCTTCCGGGAGCGCGATCCGGTGCGACGAATACCCATGGCTTTCTCGCGTTTGACCAAAAACCCCGCAAAGGAAGCTGTATTATCGCTCATGGTGTCAGAAACTCCAGACAAAAGTGACCGCCAGTTTACCCGAACCGCCTGAATTTCCGTTCTAAACTCACTTCAATCGTAACAACCCGTTCGACCGGACATGGATTCCATCCAGGGATTAGAAACCGGGCAGGAAATTCGAAACGCCGGCATAATGACGCGGCATGAACCGTCCCCGGCAACCGCCATTCAAGAAACCGCCCCTGCGTCTTCAGCCGACCACCCTGTGGGATTACCCCTCGCAGCATTATGGAGAGGGCGTTCAAGGCGACCCCAAATTCACCGGCGCCACACCCAGCTACATCATCTGGAACCTGCTCCAGCGTTACACGAGGCCGCGGGAATTGGTGGTTGACCCGTGCGCCGGCAGCGGCACGACCCTGGACGTCGCCCGCGACCTGGAGCGCAGGGCCCTCGGATATGACGTGCATCCGACACGAAAGGACATTTTTCGGGTGGATGCCCGCAAACTGCCGCCGGAGCTGACGGGGAAAGTGGATTTCGTGTTCGTCGATCCGCCGTACTCGACCCACCTGGATTACGGCGCCGACCCGCGTGACATCGGCAAGCTCGACGCCGCGACGCCCGCGTACTACGAGGCGATGGAACAGGTCATCGGCGAGATTCATCGCATCCTCATGCCGGGCCGCCACATGGCGCTTTACGTCAGCGACTCGTATGTCAAAGGCCGTGGGTTTTATCCGATCGGCTTTGAGCTGTTTGAGATCCTGCGCCGCCGCTTTGAGCCGGTGGACGTCATCGCCGTCGTGCGTCACAACAAGACGCTGGCGATGGGAAACTACCGGCGGGCCGCCGAGGAAGGAAATTTTTTTCTAAGGGGATTCAATTATTTATTTATCATGCGCAAGGGCGACGGAGGCGCGCAATGAACGGCAAAGGCTATCGGGAGTGGGCTGCGGCGGCTTTATCAATGCTGCTTCTGCTTGCGGTCGGTTTCCTGTGGATCAACAGCCGCTGGCATACGCACGTCGCGGGCTTTTTCACCCCCGCGGGGCACCTGCAAGCCGTCGCGTCCGATTCAACTGGTCTGCTGCTGTTTTTTAGCGACGTTCCGTTCGGAAACGATTGCGCCTTGAGTGCCGATGCCATGTCGATGTCGGCTGGCGAATCGAACGAAACGCGCGATTGGCTGTTCACCCCGGGCGCGGCGAAGTGGCATTTTGCCGGTTTCCGCGTCTCACGCGGCACCATCGCGGCGACGCCGAGCGTCGGCTGGCATTACACGGCGCTGATCGTTCCTTACGGGCTGCTGGTCATCGTGCTGGCGATCCTGCCACTGCGTACCTTCCGCCGGGCGCTCGTTCGCCGCAGGCACCTGCGCCGCGGCCATTGTCTTGAATGCGGTTACGACCTCCGCCAGTCTCCCGAGCGATGTCCGGAGTGTGGGGCCCGGGCCGGAAGTCTGGCGAAATCGTCGGCTTCGACTGCACGCATTTTGCATTGGGGGCCGGGAATGGACGTGGCCGGCATCGTCGTAATGCTCGCCATAGCGGCTTGGATGTTGGCCCGTTGCCGATGCGAGTCGGGCTCTGGGCAGTTTAATGCCGCAGAACTGCGCGCGGGTCTGGACCGCAACGTTCACGAGCTGATCGTGAACGATGCGCCGTTGGATCAGGCCATCGAATTGCTCGTTCGGCAGACCGGAATTCGGATCGTGAAGAGTCCGACTCTCCAGGGCCGGCAGGAGCGAGGTTATCATTGGACGCTACGTAGCGGCCGTGGGTGGAAGACCCCGGTGTCCGCACGCCTGCATGACGTGAACGTTGCGGCCGCACTCGACGTTCTCGTGCATCACACTGAGTTTGCCCTTCCGCTCACATACGGGGCGCGCGAGGACGGAACAATCATTCTGGGCGCGGCCGACGAGATGCCGCTTGTCGTCGACTCCTATGACGTCCGGCGCCTTTACGAGCTGTTGCGTTCGGGCCGAGAAGTAGATGCCGCGGTCTACATTCCCATTTTAGAGCGAGTTGGCTATGGCCAGACGCCTGATTGGGACGTCAGCATGCTATTTCAAGAACAGACTTTTGGAGCTTATGGAGATCTTCGCGAACCTCTATTTCCATTCCCGCTACATGTCGGAAGGTACCTCGTGGCGATTGAAACGCGTCCACAGGCACTTA
>Ga0307477_10002830_pt1 | contig 13224 bp, 12 predicted proteins | sample atmos_gasesECM2C_FD_203316 | JGI IMG/M metagenome (GOLD analysis project Ga0307477, IMG submission 203316) | Hardwood forest soil microbial communities from Morgan-Monroe State Forest, Indiana, United States - atmos_gasesECM2C_515 | ecosystem: Environmental > Terrestrial > Soil > Temperate...
CCTTGCCGGCGTCGAGAATAAATATCTTGCTGGTCTTTACAAAGCGGATCGGTGCTTGCCCCATCGCCGCAGTCAAGGAAGACAGCACAACCAAGATCAAACCCCAGCTCAACCTTGCCACCGAACTAAACGCAGATTTCATGACACTGTCTCCGTATCTAACTCTGAATTCATCGGAACGCCTTCGCGCAGTTCCACGCGAAGGGTCCATCGTTTCCGTTCCTGGAGCGGCAATAAATCACTTTCTTTGCGTGCCATGGCTTCCGCCAGGTCATCAGGTCTGCCCATGCACGGTTCGAGGGCAACGGTGTAAGGCTGCTTCGGATCATCTGCCGCACCAGCACCGTGACAAATCCACATCCCCACGTACGGTACGAGCCCGGGATCGAAATGAAATTGGATGGATTCCTTTGAGCTCGGATAGTAAAGACCGCAGTACCCTTGCTCGAGGCGCGCGGTATAAAGCTTATCGCTCTGACGGCCTCGAGGCTTCATCACTCTTAAGTCGTCGGGCTTTCCGTTTCGCGCGGTGGCTATGGGCCACCCGCAACTGTCGCCCTTCTGTCCTAGTCGATTCCCATTGGAGGAGTCGATCAGCAACTCTCGCACTTCCGGCGGCAGCAGGATGCGAGCGCCGGGCTCAGTATTTAAGAGCGGATGTGCAGACCAGAGGTAGTCGAAAGCAGCATGGCCTTTGTTTTGGAGCTCATAGTCAATCACCAGCTGACAGCCTTCTAGGCGTAGCCGCTTCCGTAGCGCGAACGGAAGGCTGCGCCCTTCGACCGCTAGCCACAACTCTTCGCCGCTCACATGGTATTGCCACGGCAAGGACCAAACATCTCCGTGATCGGGCAATTCCCTACCTCGGTAGCCATCTGCTGGATACTGGCATGCTGCAATGGTGGGAATGCAGTCGTCAAATCCTACGTTGTTGTAGTCCACGAATATTCCGCCGTGGGCAGGCGCTAGAAAACTCCTCTGGGTGCCTTCAAGTGAAATCAGGTATTCGCGGCCGCTATCCAGACGGACCAATGAAATTATTTTGGCGCCTATTTCGGGGAGCAGGGCGAAGCGAATCACACCATTATCCAGCGTGATACGGACAAAATCTTCCAGGGAATCCAGCCTGATGTTGGTCATCTATTTCGCATCCACAATACCGGCTGATGATTCAGGAATGCGCTCCATCGATACAGGGATGGCTGGTCAGTAGCAGTTTTCAAGTGACAGCACATTCCAATAGAGACACTTCTCTTGCCCCGTCCTGCGCCCGGCAGACATATACCTTCGGCGTCAAGCCTGTCTCAATTGCATATCCCGAGGCTACTTGGTTTACGAAGTCCTCCACGTGGCCGGATTTGACCAGGCTGATCGTGCATCCGCCAAACCCGCCTCCGGTCATACGCGATCCATAGACTCCCGGTAACCTGCCGGCCAGTTCGGTCATGATATCGAGCTCGCGGCAGCTCACTTCGTAGTCATCGCGCAAGCTCCGATGGGATTCATCCATATATCGGCCAAACGCCTTGATGTCGTTCTCTTCCAGGCTGGCCGCTGCTTGAAGCACCCGGACATTCTCCGTGACTACATGCCGACAGCGTTTTCGTACCGGCTCCGGCACTCCCGCGGCTCGTCGTTCGAGAGTCTCGAGCGTGAGATCGCGAAGCGGACCGATGATGCGCGCGGCCGCCTCGCAATCTTCGCGGCGGCGATTGTATTCGGTACTGGCGAGTTCGTGTCTCACCATGGTGTTACAAATAACCAGGCTGGCCTCCGCCGGCAACCGTACGGCGCGATGCGTGAGCGAGCGGCAATCGAGCATCAGGGCATGATCTTGGCGGCCAAAACAGGAAATAAATTGGTCCATGATGCCGCAACGCGTGCCCACAAAGTCATTTTCGGCACGCTGGCAAAGAAGCGCCAACTGTAGGGGTTCCAGGAAAAGGTCTGAATTTTTGAGGAGCGCCAGAGCGGTGGCCACTTCAATGGCCGCCGAGGAACTAAGGCCCGAACCCACCGGAACTTCGCCATGAATCAACAAATTGGCTCCCCGCAACCGGTGTCCCGCCGCTTCGAGCGTTGCGGCCACACCGGCAACATAATCGGTCCAGTTGCCCTGGCACTTTGGTGTTCGATCCAGCGAGAATTCGAGTGTCCCGGGAAAACCCTCAGAAATCGCGCGTATCGTGCGATCCTCGCGGCGACCTGCTGCCACCCAAGTCGAAAAATCGATCGCGGCAGGCATGACTAGGCCGCCAGTATAGTCGGTGTGCTCTCCGATGAGATTCACTCGACCGGGCGCACGAAAAAGGCGGGGGCGCCCGCCGAAGGACTCGGCAAAAGCTGGCAGCAGGGTAGCGGGTATTTGCATATCGTTTCGCGAGAATCCGGCCTCAGCTCGCCAAAGCCTGCTCGATCTCCTCGAGGGTCTGACCCTTTGTTTCCGGGAGGCGCCAGCGAATGAACAGAAAGCCAGCCAGGCAAATGCCGGCATAGATCCAGAAAGTTCCCGCAGGGCCAACGCCCCGGTTCAGTATGGGAAACGTGTAGGTAAGAATGAAGCTGGCAGTCCAGAGCGAGGTGACCGCCACGGACATCGCCGCGCCACGGATGTGATTGGGGAAGATTTCCGAAATAACTACCCAGGTAACCGGGGCGAGCGACATGGCATAACAGGCGATGGCTACAACAACGAGCAACAGCATGTGCACCCCGCGGCTGTGTCTATAAAAACCAAATCCGAGCAAACCGTAGATCAACGCCAAAGCCGCCGAGCCGAAAAGCATTAATTTGCGGCGTCCCACTTTGTCCACCAAGGCGAGGGCCACGAGGGTAAACGCCAGATTGACAGCACCGGTGATTACGATATTGAGCAGGATGTCAGAGACATGGTAGCCGGCGGCCGAAAACACTTCCTCGGCATAGCTGAAGATCACGTTTATGCCGCACCATTGCTGAAACACTGCGAGCGAAACGCCGAGAGAGAGAACACCGACGAGTCTCGAGTCGAGCAGTGCGAACAAGTTGACCTTTTTGCTGGTAGCCAGACTCAATCGAATCTCCGCCAGGGCTTGCTTCGAATGGGCCTCGCCGCCCAGCCGTCGCAAGATGCGTTCGGCCTCGTCGTGGCGGCCATTTCGGGCAAGCCAGCGAGGGCTTTCCGGCACCGCCAGCATTCCGAGAAAAAATAACAGAGAGGGTATCGCGGTAACGCCAAACATCCAACGCCACCCCATCTGGCCATTCCACGAGTTCAGGATCTCCATCGCCGAAGCGTCCCTCGGCACAGGCTGGGCGATCAGCCAATTCACGAACTGGGCCAGCAGAATTCCCATAACGATAGTGAGTTGGTTTAGCGAAACGAGCTTCCCTCGCACTGCGGCAGGGGAAATTTCGGCGATGTACATGGGTGAGAGATTAGAAGCCAAACCGATGGCCATCCCGCCGACGATTCGCCACATCACGAAATGATGAAACACCCGCGCCAGCGCCGTTCCCACCGAAGAGACCGCGAACAGCAGTGCCGCCAAGATCAGTAGAAGTTTCCGGCCATAACGGTCGCTGAGACTCCCAGAGATTACCGCTCCCAAGAGGCAACCAACGAGAGCGCAACTCATCGCCCAACCTTGTTCGGAGGCATTCCTGAGCTCGAAGAATTTCTCATAAAACGGCTTGGCGCCGCCAATCACCACCCAGTCGTAGCCAAACAGCAATCCCCCTAATGCCGCGACCATGCAGATGGCCCAGAGATACGTATTTTGACCGAGTGAAATCGCGACGGTTTCAGCTCCCACTGCCTTCAGCATCCCCTGTCCGGGGGGGCGGAGTTCCCCTTGGCCAGTCACGACTTCAACCTCGCCGCTTGAATCGGCTCGATGCGTTCCAACTCGGCTTGAGCCCATAAGTGATTTACATCGAGCGCCAACGCTTCGCGGAATTCCGCCGCCGATTCCTCCGTTTGCCGGAGTCCCAGCTTCGCCAGGCCCCTCAGATAAAGGCTTTCGGCTCGGTTGCGCTTCTGCAGATCATCGTCGAAGAGCAAAAAGTTGGGCAGCGACGTCGCGAAATAGTCAATTTTGACTTCAGCATCCATCTGACGCGATGCGAAGTCCAGGAGATCAGCCAGCAGCGAGATCGCCTCTGGTTCTCGGCCAAGGTTCCGGAGCGCGAGAGCCCGGTAATAAGTCATGTCGTTTGATTCCGCGTGAGCTGCGGCGGCTCTTTCCCACCGCCGCTCGGCCTCTGCCGCCTGCCCCAAATCATGAAGAGCTAGACCGGCGAAGTAGCCGAGACGCGTCTCGAGAGTAAGCAGATGTTTTCCCTCTCCAAGGTTCTTCGGATATACGCGGGCCGCTTCGAAGTGTGCCAGAGCTTCCTGCGGTTCCGTGGCCTCCAGCAATTCGCGCCCGATTAGGAGATGCGCTGCGACGTATTGGCCGGACACCAGACCTTCCCCGCCCTCCCAGGGGTGGAATCGCCGGGAACCAAGGATTTCGAGCGCTTGCCGGCTTCGCCGTGTTTGGTTCAGGAGGGTGATCAATTCGACCACCAAGTCATCGCGCCGATCGACTAAATCGCGATGCTTTTCAAGCTTCAAGAGACGCTCGGCGGGCGGGGCTCCCGCGCGCTTCCGCAACTGGTCCAGCTCATACAGCAAACGGGCATCGGATGGATCCGCTTGAAATGCCTTTTCATAGCATTCCAGGGCCCGCCCCGGGTTCTTGCGAACGTTGAACCACGCGATCCCCAGATTTCGCCACGGAATGGAGAAGTGCGGATCCGTCTCGGAGGAACGTTCCCACAACCTGATGGCCTCTTCTCGTTGCCGTTTGTCATACAACAGATTGCCAAGATAATAGGAAGCTTTGGCGTCACGAGGGTTAGTCTCCACAGCGCTTCGTAGAACGAGCATCTCCTCGAGGCGAGCCGGGAAGCAGTAATCGGCGGAGGCACCGCTAGCTTCCTTGTAATACTCCTCGGCTTTGTCTCGCGCTCCGCTCTTTTCGTAGAAATACCCGAGCGCATAGAGAACCATCGGATAAGCTTCTTTCGGAGAAAGGGCAGCCCGATGGCGCTCGAGAAGGTTGATGGCCTCGCGCCAGAGCCCTGCGTCAGCATAGTCGAATGCGATATCGATGCACACGTGAGTTGCCTGAAGCAAGGAGCCCGAAACGCGGCCGAATGAATCCGCGGAGTCGGATCCGCTTGTGAGCATAAGGAGTTCGTTTTCCGACCACAGATCGAGTGGATCGAAGGCCAGGGTGTCTCGCACCAGATCGAGCGCCTCTTTGTTTCTGCCCAGCTGGCGCAGGATGGCGGACTTCAGATTGCGAGCTTTTAAATGCGATCGATTGACGGCAAGCGAGTTGTCCAAGTGCTCCAAGGCCCGCTCGAAATCACCGCACTCGGAATCGATCGTAGCTAGTGCATAGTAGCCGGCAGATTGCCACTCCGCGTTCCAGACGGATTTGTAAAAAGCGGCATAGGCAGCCTCCGTCTGTTCCTGGTATTTCAGCGCGAGCCCGAGATTATAAAATGGCTCACCATCCCGAGGATTCGGGTTGCGATCGGTCAGCCGCAGGATGGCACGCCGGAAGTAGGCTTCGGCATCCTGAAATCTGCCGCGGCGCAAGCATAACAAACCCATGGCATTGTTACAGCGCACGTCGTTGGCATCACGGCGGAGACCTTCCTCCCAATACGCTTCAGGGAAACGCGTCGCATGGCGATACTGTTCTAGGTGGAGCCCGGTCAGGTAGAGCTCCTCGATGGTCGCGATTTCTCTGGGGGCCGCAGGTTCAGTGGCGGGCTCCGGCAAAGGAGCGGTCCGCCTTTCCTCGGGCCGATATCGAATGATTTCCCGCCCCTCGGAGGAAAACACTCGGAGGAGCACGGCTGGTGGGGCGCAGTCCGTCGACAGCTCGACGCTTTCGATGAAGGGCTGACTCGGCTGAAAATCCCTAGTTTTCTCTAAAACGACCTTCTCTCCTGCGCTTACGATCACGCGAAGCTGCTTAAGGGCTTCGGTAGTCAACACGCCAACTTTCAATTTCCGTCCCTGCATTTCAAGGTTGACGGCGGCCAGCCGATTGGCGTTCTTAACTGGTCCGATTTCTTGAATGGGGTACCAATATTGCTTGAATGTGCGTGTCTCATACGGCTGAAGCCATGAAAAATCCGGCTGGTTGTCGGTAAAGACACCGGCCATCAACTCCACGTAAGGTCCGTCGGAATCCGTAAGCTCGCGGTCCCACAAGTGCCCGAAGTCCGAGTTCCCCCAGGTCCACAGCTTCTTGCCGGGTGAGATATGTCGATTCGCCACGTGCACCAGGCCGGCGCGTCGTCGATGATCATACCCGCCGAAAAAGTCATATTTCGAGTCGATGATCATATAGGAAGTCGGTACGGGAATGTTCTTGTACCAGGTTATGTCCACGCCCGGTGTGTAATCCACGCCGTAATAAAAGTTTCGCGCTATGGGAAAGGAAGACACCGCACGCTTGGCATGGTCTGCGACGTAGGCGACATCGGGAGGGAAAAAAGCCTGATATTCCTCGTGCACTTGGACGGCCACATTGGCCCACCACAGAAATGTCTGAACGAAAGGTGTGCGGTTATATAGCTGGGCCTTGGCTTCTATGATGCTCTTCCCGGGATGCAGGGTGATCCCGACCATACCTTTCATGCGGTTCATGGGCTCATGTTCGCTGAGCCAGACCGTGCACCTCCCGTCTTCGTGCTTTTCGATTTGGTGATCGACGGGCATGAATGTGGAAGGTCGGTGGTGCTGCGGCCAGTTGAACTCCACGCCGCCGGAAATCCAAGGTCCGAGGAGCCCTACGAGTGCGGGTTTGATGACGTTCTGTCGGTAAAAGAAGTTGTAGTTATTGGTCTTGTCCTCGCCGATGTGAATCCGTCCGCCTATTTCCGGCAATACCATGATGCGGACTAAGTCGTTCTCGAGAAATATGGCCTGATAGCGTTTGTCGATCTTGGTGTCGGAGATGTGGTCGGTAAAAGGGTTGGGGTAGACTTTTCCGCTGCTGCCCTGGTAAACGCGCTTGTCCAGAAACATGGGATTGCGATCGGGAGCTGGCGCTGGATAGGTTTCGATGGTTACCGTCTCTTCCCATGCGCGTACCTGTTCGGTTGAGGAAGGATCTTTCACTCTCTCGTCTCCTCCTGCTTGCTCAAACTAAATCCCCGGACGGTGGTGCCGTGCCTAGGGTCCTAGGGTCCCGGAACTAGCTGCCAAGATCTTGCGGGCGCTCTTAAGGCGTCCAACTCTTCGTGAAAGCCGAAAATCCCGTGGGACGCTGAACATCGAATACCACGCGCACCGGCTCCTTTTCCTTCCACTGGACGGAGACTTTTGCTTCGTCGCCAGGAGCCAGGCGAGGGAGCGGCGCTTCGTAACGTTCCAGGGGAATTCCGGAGTATCCGTAGAGGACCGCCTGCAACTTGTAACCATCGAGCGCGTAAGGGTCCCGGAAGGAGTTCACGGTCCGCGTCCGCACTCGAAATACGGCCATCGATTCGATCGGGTTGGACTCATATCGCAGCGCCGCCCACGATGGCTTTCGGGCGCCGAAGAGGTCCACAACGCCATGTACGCGCTGCTTCATGACGCCAGCGCCTTTGTCTCCGATGTGGGTGCTTCGACAACCTCGAGAAGTGCGGGCAAGGCGGAGGCGTGAAGGGACGCAACGGCCGCCAATTGGCAGCCACGGGCCATAAACTCTCTCCGGGAGTTCACAACAAACCTTCGTCGTGTGCGTGCACGATACGGATTAATACACAACGGGTTGCCCCATGTCAAGAGACAAAGGTAATCACGAAATGGCGGGATTGCGCATGGTGCGAAGTACGCACGATGTTGCGTTTGAGTTTGTGGCGCAGGATGCGTGCATCGCCGCATTGGGCACGGCCCGGCATCGCCTGTCCGCCGAGACGCACGACACTGATCCAGTGTGGAGACGGTCATGACGCCCCCGAAGTCGACGAAAACGTGGCGGCCAGCCGCTTCGGGCGGCACTTTGAAGCGCCGCCGATGAATGGAGAGAGACTTATAGGTCTTATCATCGAAGCTGTGCCAGGCAGGCGGATATTCGAGTCAGGAATGACGATGCGTTCGAATCCGGAGTCGTCGAACTAGCGCCCGCGCGCGCCTTCGACAACATCGAAGTGAAGTGGCCGACCACGCACAAGGTCGAACGGTTCACGCAGGTGAAAGCCAATCAAATTCTGACCATCCGCGAAGGAGGCGGGATCGTCGAATCCGTCAAACCCAAAATCAAATAGCCTGTCCCGGTTCTCAAACGGGGCGAAGAGGTCTTCGGCTGGTCGTTTAGAAATACGGGAATACACTTCGGCGCTCTTTGTTAGCACGCGAATTCCGCCGCCTCTGGCAATTTCGGCAAATCGGATGGCCAGCGCGAAAGGCGATGCACTCACACGGCCTTTCTCCCGATGCCCGCCGGGAGTTCTATCAATTGGCCTTGACGCTCGCCGAGCAAGACCGCTGATGCTATGGCTTCAGGCCGTTCTGGCTGTTTTTCTTCGCGGGTTATCGAACCGAGGCGTGAATACGCCGTCCCACAGGTTATGGGACCAAGTCACCTGCACTGGAGGTGTCCTGCGGAATAAACAGATCTAGATTGCTGCGCATCACGATTGCCGGGTTGATCGAAATTTGCGCCGCCGGCTGCACTTTCTCCGCCAGGAATCGCACAATCGACTGGAGCGCCACCGCTCCTTGCTCCCGGGCACGCTGGTGGATGGTGGCGGCGATGGTGCTGGAGCGGATATGCGGGAACATGGCCGGGAACAAATCCGTGCTAATGACCTTGATTTTCCGTGCCAGCCCGAGTTCCTCGAGGGCCCTGATCACCGGCATGGAGTTGGCCGTGGCCACGTAAATCCCTTTGACGGAGCCGTGCTGTTCGAGAACTTTTCGCGACTTAAGGTAGGCTTCGGTGGCTTCATCATGGGTTTCGACGATCGCAGTGATCTCCCCTTTGGGACAAAAAGAGCGAAAACTGGAACGAAAACTCGTAAGTTTCCGCTCGTGGTCCACCGTAGCATGCATGCCAATGAAGACAATCACCTCCGCGCTGTCGCGGAGAAAATATCCCATTAATTCTCCTGCCAGACCTCCGCTAACCAAAGGGTTCACGGAAATCGACGTGAGTCTTTTCGTTCCCGGCGCGTCCGTGGCTACGCACACTACCGGAATATCCCGGCGCGTAGCCTCCTCGATGTGTGGCAGAAGCCGGTTCGGGTAGGCCGGAGAAATCACTAGCCCACTGATCTCTTCCTGCAGAATGTCGCGAAACGCCTCAATTTCGTGCTGGCCGAAGCGTTTGTAAGGACGATGCAGGATTTTGACACCCAGGGGTTCAAACACGCTGGCGGCTTCAAAGATCCCCTCTCGGACCTCATCATAGAAGTAAGCAACTTCATGCGGAATCGCTACGCCAATGGTGATGCGCTTTCTAGAAGACAAATAGCGGGCTGCCAAGTTCGGACGGTATCCTAGCTTTTGGGCAGCTCGGATCACCCTGCGCTTGGTTACCGCGTTTACCCCCGGTCTGTCATGCAGAGCTCGATCCACGGTCCCGCGCGAGATGCCCAGGAAATCGGCAACCTCCTGAACTCCAACTTGCGTGGAAGTAGTCTTGGATGTCGTCTTGGACCCGCGATCAGACAGCGACCACCTCCAGTCAGTGATATCCCTGTGCGACTTGGCGTTAGCGTTTTTCTATACTAACCCAATACCGGAAAGCAAATCCGACAGGAGCTCAAAGTGATGCCCCCAGCTTCGCCAAAGCGTAGCTCGGTTTGCCCGACGATCCGAATAGAGTCCTGCTGCCCGCCCGAAGGCCCTAACATTTGAATGCCACCGATCATTTTTTCCTTGACAACCATCGTTCGGCAGGCAACAGCGGTGACGCATACGCCCCACTTCATGTCAACGGAACCGATCGTGATGGTCAGAGTGATAATTGCGGCGCAGGCGACTCGGGTTTTCAAGTTGCGTTTCTGTGGTTCTCAAGCTGTCTCGTCTGGATTCCTGAGCGTTCTCGGTCAGAAGTGAAACACCTGTCTCTGAGGACCATACGGTCGGGCTCAGAAACATGGTTTGAAGTTCTCTTTCACCCCAAACGAATCTGGCAGGGAGAGACCAGAAGATGCCGAATCCGCTCTGCATCGAACCAGGATTCACTGGACGTCACGCGCAAAAACTGGATCAGGCCTCGCAACGCCTGACTCCGAACCATGCGGGCCAGACGAGGACTGTGTTCTACCAGGATGTTCAGCAGATGCGCGATTTGCGTGAGCAAGTGATAGCCCCGCATGGCCTCCCAGTTGTAAGAAAGCCGTGCTCGTACCCATAACCGTGATGCTTCTCTAGCAAAATGCCTTCCTCGATTCCCCAACGATGCCGCGCCCCCAGGTTACAACGCTCATGCACGTTCTCCCGGCTCACGAGTACGCTGGAGATCCAGGCGTGGCGAGCCGTCTTCTGCACCACCGCGGGCGAATCTCCATCGATCGCTTCCCAGCTCTCTTCGCAGACCACCACATGCAGGATTTGTTTTTTGCGCTCCCGTTCGCCGTAGCGTTCGATCCAGTTCACCCAGCGGAACCGCTGCTTCCGGTTTCCCCAGTTTCGCTCCAGATGATTCTGGCGCTCCAGCTGCCCCAGCCCGCCGAACTCTTCCCACACCGTGGAGAGCGATTCATCCCGCAAGACGATCATAAACTGCCAGTGGTAGCGGCGGCACAGTTCCGGCACCGGACCATTCGCATACACCCGTCCAGCAACAACAGAATCGGCAGCCGCGGAGAGTACTCTTTCAGCCGCCAATCCCAAGGCTTCCAACCTCCTTAGAGCGCTGGCGCAAGACTTCTCCTTGTAGCGGCCGGTCGGCGTCACCCAATCCAGATGCTCGCAGATCGTGCACACCAACTCGCTCCACGACAAACCGCACACTTGCACCGTTTCTTGAATGTCTTGGATCTCTTGCGCGGTTGAACGCGCGCCCTGCCAGAAGTTTCGGTGGTCGGTTTCGGATCAACTGCTGGCTCCCGATCGCCCGCAGTATCATCTCAAAACCGTTTTTCCGTGTTCACTACTATTTTCGCGACAAAATAAATCCGCAGTCGGGTCTAAGTCGTTCGGATCTTACCGGTAAGCAGACTATGCATCAGCGCTGATAACAAATGTGTAAACGGAACGAGGGTATAAAGTGAATGTAAGATTTTTCGCCCCCTTGCCATCCAAACGAACCCCCTCAACGTGTTGCTTCCAATCCGGAATCCCGGTCTCCGGAGCAGTTGTAGTGGCGACGACTTGCGCTGTATCCCCGACGGCTTTGAACGTGGATAAATCGTATTGGACAGTTTGCTGCGTATCTCCGGTCACGGTAACGAAGACCAACTTGTGCGAATCGGGATCATAGGCAGCGATGGAGTTCGAGTCCTCAATGCCAATGATCCGGTAACCGGGGCGGATGTACCTTGTAAATTGGCCGAAGACCCAGAACTTAAGGTTTACACGGATTAAGGAAGTATTTTGGCCAGGCCTGACCTGATCTTGGGTATCGACATAGTCGGCGTTGAGCAAACCCCATCCGTAAACTTTCGAATCGGGCTCTACAGGCTGCCAGTATACCCAGGCACTGGGGCGAAGACCGCGAATATCGAGAACGATCGAACGAGCCATCGTGTAGCCCGAAGCGTCGCCTTCGCCATACTCGGACTGCCAAAGCGGCTTGTTGCCCACAGCCGCCCGCAATGCCGCACGGTTAGGACCACGGTAAGGCTCTGTCCCTCGGTAGTATCCGTGAACATTCACCTTGCCCACGGCCGCCCGCGCTGCTTCGCTCGAATCGTCCCACGTTTTCAAGGCAACATCCGTGTTGTTCTCGTCCGCCGCGGCCACCATTACTTTACTAAGTCCCAGTTGATCCAGCCTCTTCCGGAGCTTTTGAACAATCGTCTGCTGCGTATCCACATCAAAGTGGCAACCTTCTTGGCGCCCGGGATACTTCCACCAATTTGCCGAAGGCTCGTTGAACGGTTCCACCGAACCAAAATGTATGCCCCAATCCTCCTTCGCATGGCGCGCGACTTCCGCCAGGTAGGTCACAAAACGCTCCTGATTTGCGGGCGCCAGGCAGTCGCTTCCTGCCTCGCTACCCGCGGTACTGTGATTGGAGTTCATCCACCACATGGGCGAGTCGGAAAACAGCTCGAAAACGTTTGCGCCCTTGGCCCGCGCCTTCAGCATCATGGAACGCTGGTTGCCGTCTACAGACCAATCCCACGCCGTTGGCTTCTGGCTGTCAGGATTCACCCAATAGCCGTGGATGTCCATTTGCCACTGTAGCTTGGGCCCTTTATTCTCGGCCGGCTGGTCAATCCCTCCACCACCCACGTTGTATCGCACAACATTGAGGCCGAGTCCAGGGTAGCCATCGACCGACCTCGTGCTGTAGATGAGATCCGCATAGTAGTCGGCGTTGGCGGTTCCCCCGACGGCGCGGCCCCACCAAGCGAGCGAACTGCCCCATCCATCCCATCTGCCGAGATCTTGCGTCGGGTCTATCTTCACCGTGCCCATCGCCCATGAGTTCTGTGAGTGGGGGCTCACTTGCCAGCCGAGGCCACACAAGAGCGCCGCAGTTATATTCAGCCATTTCCGCATGATTGCTCCACTTTCTTGCTAACCGTCGCAAAGTCGTTGCGAATCTTCTTGTTTGGGCGCCGTCAGAGTAACCGCGGGATTCAAACCGTTTACGCTCGCGAATGCGCACGTCATCTCGCCGCGAAAATCGAGTCTCCGGATTGGATTTCAATTCTCAGTGCCCACTTCTTCTTTTCCTTCGGCCTCGTCGCCGAACTTGACTAACCGCTCTCCCCGGGACCATTCCACGAACAGCCCTGATACCTCTTCTGGCAGCACAATCCGGCAAGAGGCTTCGGCGGCCAGTGATGGGTGAGCGGACCACAACAATGCAAATTCTTCGGACCCGATATTCTCTATTTCGTACGCCAGCATGATCGCGTTGTCTTCAAGCCGCGCGCTTTTTTGAAATCTGTAGGGCAGACTCTTCCCTTGTGTTTCGAAAAGGAGTTCTCCATCACCAGCCCAGTAGTCCCAGGAAGTCGACCACAGGTCGCCATGGTCAGGCATCTTCCTACCTGCAAATCCAAGCC
>Ga0307477_10002831_pt1 | contig 13221 bp, 11 predicted proteins | sample atmos_gasesECM2C_FD_203316 | JGI IMG/M metagenome (GOLD analysis project Ga0307477, IMG submission 203316) | Hardwood forest soil microbial communities from Morgan-Monroe State Forest, Indiana, United States - atmos_gasesECM2C_515 | ecosystem: Environmental > Terrestrial > Soil > Temperate...
CACGAGCATCGTTGGCATTCCGATCGCGATTGGGACGACCACGACCACGATCATGACCGCGATCGCGATCGTCCGTCGCACTAAATCCGCCATCGAGCGCAGTCAACAAGAGCTGCGTCAGGCGGCGGATTTGTGCAGGTCGGCGGGCAGCTCGTCGGAGAAGACGGCCTCGAAGCGGCGGGTTTCGTCCTGATCGTGCAACATGACTATGGGCACTACGCGCAGGGACTGGCCGCACGCGCGGCAGTTGGTGACTTCGCCCTGCAAATCCTGCAAAAAGCCATCGGTAAAATGATATTGCGTCCGCTCGCGGCGGGCATTCTTCTGTCCCCGTTTGCCGCAGTGGGGACAGACGTACTCGACGGTGTCCTCCTGCGGATCGCGGTCCAGAGCCGCCCAACCGGTGCGGCGCACGCCGACCACTTCCGGGTATCGCCGTTCCATGGGATTCGCCTCCTTGGGATCCACGTCCACAAGAGATGTGATGCCGAGGGGCGGGTGTACGATACAGGCTCCTAACATTTTTCTTTTCCACAACTTACGAAACTTTCGCCGTCTCTCGTTCTGCCCTTCCACCTTGCTTCCCCTAACAAAATTCTGAGAAAGGCCTCACGCGGTCGTTACGTGCCGCGAATATAACTGGCGTTCTCATGCAGTTAGGCGTATTCATATCTATCGCCTTGTTGGGCTGTGCGTCCCTGATCTATATGCTCGCGCGATGGCTGCGCGAGCCGCCGTCCGGCAAGAAACGATTCCGGCATCGCCACTTCTAAACCAGGGGGCGAAAGAATGCCCACCTCTCCCGTTCCTGAAGGCCGCCGCTTGAAGCGCATCGCGTCGAGGAAGCGCGCCAGCCTGATCATCAATCTGGAACGAAACCAGACGAGAATTCCCTGTCTGGTTGTGGATGCCTCGGAACGCGGGTTCCGGCTGCACGGAAATTTCCGGCTGAGGCGCGGACAAGCGGTTGAGCTCATACTGGATGAGGACCCGTACAGCGCCTTGCGGTGCAACGTGGTATGGATCGGCAAAGCTGGCTCCAAGCAAGAAGGCGAGGTCGGCCTGGAAACGGTGTAACGGTGTAACGGATAAATCGTTAGCACCCCCCTCCCCCCTGTTTTTCATAAGTGTTGATTCTAAAGATGGTTAAAGTCCTTTGTTTTGATACACTTTTGCAAGTGTTGATTCTAAAGGCAGTTAGAGTTGCCGTTTCGGTGTTCTTGCAACCCTTCGCAAAATGCGCTCCCTTCGGAAGCGAAGCTTGGTGCGGAAGTGTTGGGGTACCCCCCACCCGGGTGTTTTCGGAAAAGAGGCTGCAAGCTATTGAAAACAAAGGGCGGCGTGCAAAAAACGAGGGCAAAGAGGCTCCAGCCCACTGAAAGGAAAGGGGATAGCTGGTGGCGGGGAATGGAAATTGCGTCGAAGTCATAGGAGAATGTACCACAACCCTTGTAGTTAGTCAAGGGTAAACTTGTAAAATTCGTAAGTCCAATGCCGTGAGTGTTTAAGCCGCGAGGTTGCTGCGGGAGGCCGAGCACTGTACGGGGCAATCTCGAACGGCTGGCACCGGCGACCACATTGCCGCATGGAGCGAATCCATCCTTAGTGGCGTAAGCCAGAGATGCTGATGGTTCCGGGAGTATGGTCTGCTAAGCGCCTCACGCAATAGGCGAACGGACATCACCAAGCCGGCCCAGAATGAAACGAAGGATACGGTGGGAATTGGATTGACGCCGGGATCATCGACGGGATGCAAACAGCCGCTGCAAGGTTCGCCTAGCGAATGGGCTGACGATGAGACATTGAAGTGGCTCGTGCCGCTTACCGCTATCCACCCGGGCGCGAGTCGTTGAACTTTCCATCTACTCGGAATGTCGTCGACGCCGACGAGCACGCGATGAGCTAGCTTTCCAATCTCGACGCTCTCGCCTATGTAGCGTCCGGCGATAGGTTCGAGCATGAATTTGGAGCGGCAGCGCTGCGCGACCACTTGGACCTTCGCGCGACCGACATCACTTTTGGCGGTAAGCATGTTTCGGTTTAGGTTTGAGGCAACTGTCAAATCATCGTCGAAAATGCGTCCGTTCATCCGGACTCCTGGGAGGCGTAGTAGCGCGTACAATGCCGCCTGAGAAATTGCCCCGGCGCTGACTATATCGATCTCTCCCAAATCCAAATCTTGGTCGGGCACCGGAAGCGAACCGAAGCTCCAACTGCATAGTCGCGAAACTTCAAAGAAAATCTGATCCGCTGGGTGTCGCAAGCGTAGCTGACGAATCACGAACTTGAAAGCCTCGCTCGCGGCCATCGCGGCGCTGACCATCGCACCAACCGGCCAATCGGTGTTCCAGCCTTGAGCTTTCGCTATTCCGTTAGCTGCCAAGCTTCCAGACCAAGCCTCGCCGGAAAGTCGCCAGCAGGGCGGTGAGGCGTAACCAATATCTGTGTCTCCCAAAGCAAAAATGAGGTCAGGATCAAAGGCGCTATCTATATGCACCGTAGCACCGGTCACAAGCGTTTCACTGGAGGTAACTAAGGCATCGCGGAGCGACGAAGAACCTGAAAGCGGCGGTTGCGGGGAAATGATGGGCGCTTCGGGAATTTTCAGCGCCACCTGCATGCCCATTCGGCTCAGTAGGGAAACGAAAGTTACGAGGGCGGTTTGACCGCTGTGAGATGACAGATTGCGACGGTCGGAAATACAGAGAATGCGTAGCGACTGAAAATGCCGGCGAATTTCCGCATCGCTTAGTTCATCGCTTACGTGGTCTCGGCAGAGCAAAATAGTACGATTGAGTTCGTCAAGCGCGCTCATTGGACCGTCACGGCCTCAGACACAGATGGTAAGCGACGCCACTTACCATCCGCTTCCAGCCGGCCGATCCAAGCGCGGTCCAGCGAGGGTTCGCCAGCGGCGAAATCGGGTATGACGATAGAAACAAAACCCACCTGCGAAACGATGGGCCACTGGTCGTCGGTTGCCGAGTGAAAAGCCTGCCCCGGATGCGTGTGTAACTGCGCCTTCACGCTGCGCTTTGCCTGCGCGAGTTGTTTCCAAAACTCTGTGAGCCAGCTGTCCTCGATCTCGTAACCAAAAGGAGAGCGCTTGTGAACGGGGTGTTCGAGGCGGTCTACAAGGTCTTGCTCGGTCGGACCGGTCCAGTAAGTCACGCACTCGCACTCCCCACGCCCGCATTCACTCAGCGTTCGAAAAGTCGACCCTACGATACTCTTCGCCAAGCGAAGAGGTTCTCCTCCGCCCTTTACGGCGTTCGGACGGAGGAGAAGCACGTCACCAGGCTTTAGACCAGCTTGTTCAATTGACTGGTTTTCGGGTACCAGCGTCCCATCTTGGCGAAAGAGCGACAACAGATGCTGGTTTTGAGTGATGCCGAACGTCGCAATCGCCCTTTGTAGCAGGGCCGTTACGCGCTCCTCTGATTCCACTTGAAGCGGTTTCGTGACACCGTTGTAAACGATCTCGACCTGAAATTTCTTTTCTACGATGACGCTCATAGGGTACGCCCCTCCAGTGGGCGTGCGTATATGCTCGGGCAGTCTGCTTTATATGTCAAGCAAAACTTCTGCTTCAAAGCAGATGTTTAGTTGTTTAATTGAAGCTTTGCGTCTAAGCTACTGATTCAGTGGGGCAGCGGGAGGGGATATGCCGACTCTTGGTCAGGAACTCTATCGGCTGAGGTCGCTCAAAGGATGGACCTTGCGGGATGTGGAGGAGAGAACAAAGAAGAAGGTTTCAAACAGCTATCTGTATCAGCTTGAGAACGATAATGTGAAGGAGCCGTCGCCGAATATTCTTTATGAACTCTCTCTGGTTTACAGGGCCTCTTATTCCGAACTTATGAAATTGGCCGGGTTCGTAGTTCCTGCTTCGAGTTCCGCTGCTGCTCGCGGGAGTGGCTCGGTGGCGTTCGACGCGCTAAACCTTAGCAAGGCCGAGAGAGAGGAAGTCTTGGATTTCGTTGAGTTCTTAAGACGGAAAAAAAGAACCGATAAGCGATGAGAACCCCACCGCAACTCGCCGTGCCTGCCTCGGCAAACGCAGTCACCGCCGAAGTAAAGAGGCTCCTCCGAGCTGCCGACGTGCGGGACCGAGTGCCAACACCAAAATCTCAAATTCTCGCCTGCGCCCGTTTGATCGAAATGGGTGAGCTGGACTTGTCAGAATACGAGGAATCTCTTTCTGATGTGGCGTTCGGTTTTTTCCACAAAACCATGAGGAAAGTTCTTGGGTTTCTGGACCGCCGGACGCAACAGTTTTACGTCGACCCGCATCTGTATGATTCGCGGAAAACTTTCGTGACATATCACGAAGTCATTCATCAGATAGCACCCTGGCAGCACATATCTCGCACCGAAGATGATGAACTGACACTGAGCCTGGAATGCGACACATTATTCGAATCGGAAGCAAACTACGGCGCTGCGGAGATCCTCTTTCAGTGCGATCGTTTCGAAGCTGAGGGTCGTGACTATGACGTTTCGATCCCCAGTGCCATTTACCTCTCGCAGAAGTTCGAGGCCTCGCGGCATTCATCTCTTCGGCGATTTGTAGAAAGAAATCACCGACCCTGCTTGCTCCTGGTCCTGAAGCCGACCAGTCGGGAAAATGCTAATGGTGGAACGTCCTTCCTCGTTTCTTATTCGATCCCGAGCGCGCCTTTTACCCTCGAATTCGGTGACCCCTTACAACTCCTATTCATTAATCCGGATCATGAGCTCGGCCACATTCTGAACAATGGGCGCATGGGTGAGATTATCTTGACTGACCTGAATCGTTTCGACAGAACCTGCACGGTTGAATGCTACTGCAATAACTATCATACGTTCGTGTTGATCCATCCTAACGACGTCGCACCTTCCCGGCGAACAGTGCACTTTCGTTTCTGATGATGCCGGCACGAGCCACACTTATTCGGATTCGCGATTGTCATCCTGAGGTTTTTCTGGTCGCTCTTCTTTCTTCGCGGACGATGAGGCGCACTCCTGAGAACTGGACGTGTCTGCCCCGCGCATCCAAGTGGGCCACTTGGCCACTTCGCGAAAATTTTCCTTAAGATATGACCAATATTCTTCATTCTTTTTCGAACGAGAGTCGTTGAATTCCATTTTGTTTCTCCTCCAATTTTTCGACTGTCGATAAGAAACGGGAAGCCACAACCTTTTCTCTCTGGATATACGAGGTAGGGAGCATTTGTACCCGAGGCCTGGCCTCATCTCGACGCCAACGGATGACGCGCCCGGCATCGTCTTTTCTCCTTAGACGCGTGCCACTGCCAAGCTTCATCGAAAACAGATCGTAAAAACGTCGTGGGCCGATTCCTACAAATGGCTCGAACGGGATGCGGTTTCTTCCGTCATGTCCGGCACCCTGTCGGGTGCCAGTTAGCTCGATTGCGTCTTTGTGTAGCACGGAAGCCATGCTCTTGGGATAAGGCTCGATGTAAACGACTCTGCTTACACCGGCGGCGATGATGTGCCTCGTGCAATTGTGGCAGGGAAACGTGGTCGTAAACAGAGTCGTTCCTCGTGTAGTCACTCCTATACGGGCGCAACTCAGCAGGGCATCCATTTCGGCATGAACTGCTCTACCGTACTCTGAAATATCCATTAATCGGCTGTTCTTTAGCAGTTCGAGAGCATCTTTCAACTCGATGCTGATCCCAAGCTTCTTCAGCAGATCTTTGATGATTTTCGTCTGTTCCGCATCGTTGGAGTCAATTCCTCGAATGTGGTCGCGTGCGTCGGTAGGGCCGGGCCAGTAGAGCCCACCTCCCGCTGCAGGAACGTCATTGCAACCCAGTGCAACGATGTCCCCGCTCGCAGACCTTACAGCAGAACCGACTTGGCGCGCAAGTTGCCCGGATCTCAGAGAGGCTGAATATGCCAATGACATTGCGTATTCGTCTGGTCTGGGCGTTATGTAGGGATTCCCAAATACCAGATCCAAGAAACGTTCCAGTGGTTCTTTATATTCGTCTTGCTTGAGCTGTATGAACACGTCCGAAAGCTCGAATGTATCCCGTGATCGCTGCCCGAACGGGCGCTCTTCTTCCTGGTCGCGCTTCATCAGGCGGAGGGCTTCGCGCCAAGGCATATTCTTGTCCTGGGTTAGGTACTTCACTCGATCGCTTTCAGAAGCAAACACACCGATGAGGTAAAACCCGGAGCCATATATTGACCTCAGTAGCTCAACTTCTTTCGGACGTTTGAGTGACATCAAGATATGAATAGTTCTTGGAAGTGGTTCTGTACCTTCAGAACTATCTCGGAGCCGTCGCAAGCGGCTGATTTCGGCCACGGCAGCGGAGACTAGGAATGAGTCATCCTCAGCAAGCTCACAGAGTTTATTTCCAGCTGTCATGTGGGTATCTATACGAGTGGCCTCGGTTGTGTTGTCAAGTTTGGTGCCGGTGGTGACTCGTGTTTGGACCTTTGAGATGAAGTCACTCAGTCGGATGACATTTGGCTTGTAGTTGAAGCGTTTTATGTAGTTTTCAAGTGTAAGCAAAACTCCCGAATAGTCTGTCCCAACAGGAAAAACGAAGCCAAAGACTAGCTCGGCCTCTGGGTACTCCAACTTGCCGTAAGTCTCCCTTGTTTTGTCGTTGAGCACGTTATCTGACTTATATAACAGTTCGCACTAGCTCGCATAGACCTCCTTTGAATTAAGTGTATCACATACTATTCGTTTTTTGTTCGCCAGGTGAATAGGGTTATGTCTGTAGCGGGGCGAAGGGAGCGAAACGAGACTATACGGCGGGGGGAAATCCGTTTGCGGTGCTTACGGCGGTGGTGGGGCCGACGATTTTGACGAATGCGTGTTCGGAGGGAGGGGATGGGGGCGGGGCGACGGGAATTAAGGGCGCACAGCTAGAGGCGGGCGGAGAACAGCAGGTCCCTCGCTACTCTCGGGATGACAACGCTGGGGAGGAAATTCACGGTGAATCCCAGTGTTGTGTAGTGGTGAGCGATCCTGCCACGGTCCCTCCACTGCGCGACCCGGCGCTCAAAAACCGACCGCGGGAAAAAGCCGGGCCGCTGCGGTCGGGATGACAGGCTTCGGAGAAAGGCAAAGTCCTCAGGCCCAAAGGGCCAGGCCCTTCGAGGCTCAGGGTGAACCTGAGCTACACGGGGGCGGGGAACGGAAGATCCCTCGCTGCGCTCGGGAGCCGGGGCCTTCGAGGCTCCCTTCGCTATGAACTCAGGGCAAGCAGGATAAACTGAAGCGCGCCCCTACAACGCCCTACACCTTCGACACGCTATTGGACGAATTGGGGAGGGTGGCCTTGGGACCACGGGTCGTAGGTGACGCAGAGGTGGACGCGGTCGGCTACGGTGGGATGGTCGAAGAAGAGGAATACGTTGATGGGATTAGGTTGGGGATCGACGAAGACTTGCTCGCCGAATTTCTGGAACGAGATGGCGCAGTCCTGGCCGGGGTCGGGCAGGATGCCGTGCGTGACTTCGAGGCTGTAGATGTCGGCTTGATTTTCCTGGAAGCGGCTGAAGGTATTCAGGACGGCGGAGGCTGCGAAACCAAAAAACGTGACGAGCAGGAGCAGGGCGGGAAGCGCAGCCCAATCATCGACTCCGCGAAGAGACCAGGAATCGCGGTAACGGGCCAGAAGCCAATCGATGGTGCGATAGCCGAGGTATAGAAGCAGACAGACAATCGCGGAGACGAAGGCCAAGCCCTTCCATACGTGATGCAGGGCGTAATGGCCCATTTCGTGGCCGAACATGGTGAGGATTCCGCCGGTGGTTTCTTTGGTGAGGCTGGTGTCCCAAATGACGACGCGCTTGGTGGCGCCGATGCCGGTGACGTAGGCGTTGGTGTAGATGGTCTTGTCGCTGGCGAGCATCCAGAACATGCGCTCGGGAGGAATGGGCATTCCGCCGCGAATGGTGATGCGCTCGAGCTGGGGGATGAGCTCCGGCGCTTTGGCGGAGAGCGGAGCGAATTGGTTGAACAGGGGATCGATCACCAGGGGCTGCAGGAAAAAGATGAAGAGCGAGATGGGAATGGAAATGGTCCAGAAGTAGAACCACCAGCGGCGCGGACTGCGGCGGATGACGGTGAAAAGGATCCAGGCAAAGATGCTGCCGATGAGCATGGTGAGCAGCTCGGCCTTGGCCCAGTCGGCGGTCCAGCAGGGCCAGGGCTGGACGGAGATGCCGTAGCGCTTTAGGAGCGATTCGTTGAAGAGATCGAGCGGAAGTTGAAGCAGGGCGAAGGCCAGCGCGAAGAGCGGCGTATAGATCAGTGCCTGGAGGAAACGGAAGCGAGTGGCGGCTTCGGCCCAGTTGCGAAAGGTGGCGGAAAGCTTGGTGCGGAGAATGAGCCACAGCGCAAAAAGAGCAAAGAAAAAGCTGAACAGGCGGAAGGCGAAACGGATGGTCCCCAAGGTTTTGGCTTTGGCGTAAAGGGCTGGCGGTAGGGTGTAAGCGGTAATTTTTCTGGCGGGCTCTGCGGCGGGCGCGGCTGCTACGGCCGTTGTGCTGGCCGAGGGCGGTGTTGCGGCCTGCAGTGGCGCGTTGGGCGGCTGCGGCACGGCGCCTGAAGTGCCGGCTAGTTGAGCAAGAAGCGCGATGGCACAGGCCCAGCGGGTCATGGTGGCTCCTGATTTGTGTGCGGGGGGTAGCTTACGCGGGTAAACTCGCGATGACAATTGGAGGACCGCAAGGAGGAGGATGGAATGGATGCGGGAGGGGGCAATCCGTTTGCGGTGCTTACGGCGGTGGTGGCGCCGGCGATCCTGACGAATGCGTGTTCGGTGCTGGCGCTGGGGACGAGCAACCGGTTGGCGCGGGTGGTGGACCGCACGCGAGTGGTGGCGCGGGAGCTGGCGGCGCTCGAGTCGGGCGGTTCGGCTCATGCGCAGGGGGATTACGGGAGTTGGGCGGCGCAGCTTACAGGGCTGCAGGTGCGGACGCGGCTGCTGGTGAAGGCGCTGCGCGTTATTTACGGTTCGCTGGGGTTGTTTGCTACGGCGGCGTTGGTGTCCGTGCTGGGGTCGATTGTGACTTATTACGGGCAGCGGGTGCTGTTTCAGGTGACTGCGGGGCTGGCGCTGCTGGCGGGAGCGGTGGCGGTGGTGGGATTGGCGTCGGGATGCGCGTTGATGGTGCATGAGACGCGGTTGGCGGTGGAGAATTTGGCGGAAGAGGCGAGGATGCATTTGCGGCTGCATAGGTGAGGCGGAGACGAAAAGAATTTAACACAGAGGGCACAGAGGGCACGGAGACGGAAGAGGGAGAGAAACATGAGGAGGCGGACGGTTGAGCTGGCGGTGGTTTTGGCTGCGGCCATGGGGGTGGAGGCGCGAGAGGCCAGTCTGAGGGCACGGGAGCCGATTTATTGCGCGCCTGTAAGGGTGGGCGTTGGGGGTGTGGGTGTTTCGTTCGCGGGGGAAGATGGCGCCCTAAAGGGACGCCGCTACATAAACGGCGAGATGAAAACGCCGGTGCAGGACTCGTCGACGTCGCTGGGTAAACCAGAGTGGCACGACCAGACTTTCCCGCTGGCCGGCGACGAAGTTGTGGTGATCTACGGGTCCGATCAGGAGGCGGATTTTGTTGATAAGGATTTTCGATTTCGGGATGGGGAGATGATCGCGGAGCTGCGGTTGCATTACCGGACGCTGGGGAAGCCGGCGCGCGATGCGGCGGGGCGCATCACCAATGGGGTGATGATTCTGCATGGGACGGGCGGGTCGGGGGCACAATTTTTGCAGCCGCAGTTTGCCGGGGAATTGTTTGGGGCGGGGCAACTGCTGGATACCGCGAAGTACTACATCATTTTGCCGGACGGGATTGGGCACGGGAAATCATCGAAGCCGAGCGACGGGCTGCACGCGAAATTTCCGCAGTATGACTACGACGACATGGTGGCGGCGCATCACGCGCTGCTGGAGCACTTGGGCGTGGAGCATTTGCGGCTGATCCTGGGGACGTCGATGGGGTGCATGCACGCGTTTGTGTGGGGAGAGACGCATCCGGAGTTTATGGACGCGCTGATGCCGCTGGCTTGCCAGCCGGTGCAGATTGCGGGGCGGAATCGCGTGTGGCGGAAGATGGTGATGGACGCGATTCGGAACGATCCGGAGTGGAAGGGTGGGGAGTATACGACGGAGCCTCGGGAGAGTTTGCGCACGGCGCTCGATTTACTGCTAATCGCGGGGAGCGCGCCGCTGCAGATGCAGAAGACGCTGCCCACTCGGGATGCGGCGGATAAGTATCTGGACGAATATTTTGCGGCGCGGATGCCTGGGCTCGATGCCAACGATTTGCTGTACGCGGTGAATGCTTCGCGGAATTACGATCCGCTGCCGGGGCTGGAGAAAATTCGCGCGCGGGTGATGTATGTGAATTCGGCGGACGATTTTATCAATCCGCCGGAGCTGGGGATTGCGGAGCGGGAGATTCGGCGGGTCGCGGGCGCGAAATTTGTGGTGATTCCGATTAGCGATGCGACGCATGGGCATGGGACGCATACTTGGGCGGCGGTGTGGAAGGGGTATTTGGCGGAGTTGTTGGCGGTGAAGTGAATACGAGCCGGCGTTACGACGAGCGGCGGAGAAAGGACCTCAGGCCCAGAATGCGGGCCCTTCGAGGCTCAGGGTGAACCTGCGCTACAGGGATTCACGGATCGATCTTGCCGAGATGGGGCGCAGCATGCTGCGCCCCTACGGGAGAACGCTATTCGGTGCGGAGGGCGCGCAGGGGGTCGACTTGGGCGGCGCGGCGGGCCGGGAGGTAGCAGGCGGCGAGCGCGGCGGCGGCGAGGACCGCGGCTACTGTGAAGAAGGTTGCGGGATCGTTGGGCGTAACGCCGAAGAGGAAACTTTTTACGGCGCGGGTGAGGGCGAAGGCGGTGGCTACGCCAAGGATAACGCCGACGAGCGCGAGGCCCATGCCCTGGCTGAGAATCATGCGGACGATTTCGGCGGGATGCGCGCCGATGGCCATGCGCACGCCGATCTCGTGGGTGCGCTGGCTGACTGCGAGGGCCATGACTCCACCGATGCCTGCGGCGGCGATGGCTAGCGCGAGAAGGGCGAAGAGGCCGAGGAGATTGGCGGTGAGGCGCGGGGCGGCGATGGAGTCGGCGCGATATTGCTCGAGCGACTGAATGCGGCCGGCGGGCTGGTTGGGGTCGACCTCGTAGAGGCGCTGCACGACGGTGCGCGCGACGGCCATGGGGTCGCCCTGCGTGCGGGCCATGAGCGCTGGGCCGTTCTGCGGATACTGCGTGAAGGGAAGATAGATGAAATCGGTGGCGGGCTTGTCCAGGCCGTGCTCGTGGACGTCGCCCAGGACACCGATGACCTGTGCCCAATTTTTGCCTTTGTCGATGGAGATGCGGCGGCCGAGAGGATCTTGGTTGGGCCAATGACGCTGGGCGAGAGATTGGTTGATCAAGGCGACTCGGGGACTCTTTGGCTGATCATGCGGATCGAAGTTGCGGCCGCTAAGCAGGGGAATGCCGAGGACTTGGAGGTAGCCGGAAGTAATGACGTTCAATTCGGCGATAGGCTTGTCGGTGGCGTTGACCTGCTGGCCTTCGATGAGGAATTGGTTGTTGAAGGCGGGAGACTTGTCGAGCGGGAAGACGCCGGCGGCCGCGGCGGAAGTGACTCCGGGAAGGGCCTGGACTTTTTCGAGGAGAGAATCGAAGAAGCTGAGGGTTTTATCGTCGCTGGTGTAGCGGGAGAAATCGAGGCTGAACTGGACGGTGAGAACGTTTTCGGGGCGGAAGCCGGGGTCGACCCGCTGGAGATTGATGAGGCTGCGCACGGTGAGGCCTGCTCCGATGAGAAGGAGGAAAGAGACGGCGACTTGGGCGACGATGAGCGCGCTTCGGAGTTTGCCGCGCGCGGAGCCGAGCGTGGACTGGGTGCTGCCTTCCTTTAGTGTGGTGATGAGATTTTCGCGGCGGGCGACGGCGGGAGCGGTGCCAGTGAGTACGCTGACGAAGAGCGCGACGAGGAGCGTGAAGAGAAGAACGGCGAGGTCGATATGGACTTCGCGAGCACGCGGCGTGAAGCGAGCGACGTAGGCGGAGAGAAGCTGCAGGCCACCGGTGGCTAGGAGGAGGCCGAGGGCGCCGCCAAGAAGAGCGAGTAGCGAGCTTTCGGTGAGGAGCTGGCGAAAGAGACGGACACGGCTGGCGCCCAGGGCGGTGCGCACGCCGAGTTCGCGTTCGCGGCGGACCATGCGCGAGAGGTTGAGGTTGGCGACGTTGGCGCAGGCGATGAGGAGAACGAAGCCCGCTGCGGCGAGTAGAAACAACATGGTGGGCTTGGCGTCGCGGGTTAATTCGGATTTCAGGGGCGCAGCATCCACTTTGAGCGCGGAATCCTGGGGATAGGCGTCGGGAAATTCCTTTTGCATATTTGCGGCGACGGCCGACAGGTCAGCCTCGGCCTGCGTGGGGCGGACGCCCGGCTTCATGCGGCCGAACATGCGCACCATACGGTCTGTGCGGCTGGCCATCATCATGGGATCCATGCGGAAGGGGCACGCGGTTGAAGGCATGTAGACGTCGTTTTCCTGCGGGTATTGCGGGAACGGGGGGAGGACGCCGATTACGGTGTGCGGTTTGTCGTTCATGCGGAACACTTTGCCGATGACGGTGGGATCGCCGCCGAAGCTGCGTAACCAGTATTCGTAGCTGAGCAGGAGGACGGCGGGGGCGCCCGGTTTTTCGTCGTCGGGGGAAAAATTGCGGCCGACTAGCGGCTTGGCACCGAAGATCTCGAAATAATTCCAGGAGACGACGCCAGTTTCGACCTGCTCGGGTTCGGCGCGGCCGAGGAGGATGAACTGCATGTTGTGGTATTCGACGATGGCGTCGAGGCTGCGAGTCTGGCGGCGGTAGTCCATCAGCTCGGGGACAGAAACGCTGCGGCCGATGAGTCCGGCGCCGGTGGTGGCCTGGCGAAGCATCAGCAAGCGCTCGCCGTGTTGGTAGGGGAGCGGCTTGAGGAGCACGGCGTTGACGACGCTGAAGATAGCGGTGTTGGCGCCGATGCCGAGGCCGAGGACAATGATTGCGGCAATGGTGAAGCCGAGATTCTTGCGCATCATGCGCAGCGCGAAGATTGAATCCTGGCGGAGCATTGAGAGATGTTCGCGCGGGGCGGTGCTGATAATTCCTTTGGCGGTTTCCCACCAGAGACGCCAGATGCCCATTTTGCC
>Ga0307477_10002832_pt1 | contig 13218 bp, 11 predicted proteins | sample atmos_gasesECM2C_FD_203316 | JGI IMG/M metagenome (GOLD analysis project Ga0307477, IMG submission 203316) | Hardwood forest soil microbial communities from Morgan-Monroe State Forest, Indiana, United States - atmos_gasesECM2C_515 | ecosystem: Environmental > Terrestrial > Soil > Temperate...
GAGCACCATGGAACAGGTGCGCGCGATCGCCGAGGGAAATCGGACGTCGGCAAACGAGATGAACGACGCGCTGACGATGCTTTCCGACGCGATCCGCAGCCTCGATGAGGAAGTGCGCAAGTTTCGAGTGCGGGCATGAGCCGCGAGCTGCGTTTCATCGGCTTCCGCATCGGACCGGAGACGTTTCTCATCGACATCATGGCCGTTCGCCAGATCGTCGCGTACAGCGGATCGACGCGCGTGCCGACCGCTCCGGACTTCATCGAAGGCGTGATCGTTGTGCGCGACGCCGCCGTGCCGGTCATCGACGTGCACGCCCGGCTGTATCCGCAGCAGGAGCGGCACTCGAGCGAGCCGATGGTGCTTCTCACGCAGACCGTGGCGGGTCTGATCGGCTTGAAGGTCGAGGATGTGCGCCGGGTCGTCGCGCTGGACAGCGACGAGCTCCTCCCCGCGCCGGCGACGATCCGCGGCATCCGCGGCGACTTCCTCGTGGCGATCGCGCCGCACGCTAACGAGGTGTTTTTGGTGCTGGACGTGGACAGCCTGCTCAATCCTGATGAAGCCAGGAAGTTGGGAAGTTGGGAAGTGGGGAAGCCGGCTCCGGGAGCCGGCGCTTCCTGACTTCCCAACTTCCCAACTTCTGATTCAAGTATTCTTCGATCGTGTTTGCGCGATCGCGCCTGCAGCAACTGACCGAGGCGATGAAGGGGAAGCTGGTCGCGGTGTATGGCGACATCGTCGCGGACCGCTTTGTCTACGGCACGCCGAAGCGCATCTCCCGCGAAGCGCCGGTCCTCATCCTCCGCCAGTACCGCGACGACGTCCTCCTCGGCGGCGGTGGAAACGCGATCAACAATATTCTGTCGCTCGGCGGACTGCCGATCCCGGTGTCCGTCGTCGGCAATGACGCGCACGGCGAGCAACTCGTGCGGAAAATGACGGAGCAGGGGATCGACTGTAGCGGAATCCTTCGCGTCGACCGCTACACCACCCCCACGAAAGTCCGAATCCTCGGCGGATTCCCACACGCGGCTCGGCAGCAGATCGTCCGCTACGACATCGAAGACACGCTGGAGATCACCCAACAGGAGTCGCAGCGCTTCGCAGCGCTGCTTCGCGATCAGATGTCGATCTGTCACGCGGGGCTGATCAGCGACTACGGATATGGCGTGGTGACGCCGCTGCTCGCGGCGAACCTGACGGCGTACGCGACGCGAAAGCCGGTGACGCTCGACTCGCGATACAGCCTGCTTCGATATCCCGACGTCTCGGCGGCGACCCCGAACGAAGAAGAAGCGGCAGCCGCGGCGGGCATCTCGCTGTTCGAAAACGGCGATGATCGCATTCGCGAGGTGGCCGAGGCGCTGCAGCAGAGCCTGGACTGCGATGCGATTCTCATCACGCGCGGCAGCCGCGGGATGGCGCTGTTCGAGCGCAACGGGCGCGATCCGATGTTCCTCCCGGTCTACGGAACGGACCAGGTGGCGGACGTCACCGGAGCCGGCGATACCGTCATCGCGACGTTCACGCTCGCGCTCGCGGCGGACGCGTCGTATGCCGAAGCGGCGAAGCTCGCGAACTACGGCGGCGGGATCGTCGTCATGAAGATGGGCACGGCCACGGTGTCGAATGACGAGCTGCGGCACGCCATTGAGCGCGATGAGCAACTCGAGGAATAGTTGCCGGTTCCCGGTTCCCGGTTTCCCCGGCAACCGGCAACCGGCGGGACGCCATTGAGCGCGATGAGCAACTCGAGGAATAGTTGCCGGTTCCCGGTTCCCGGTTTCCCCGGCAACCGGCAACCGGCTACCGGGAACCGAACATGAACGCGCCGATCCTCACCGAGACGGAGCTGCTGCGCGTCGCGAACGACGAACGCGATCGCGGCAAAACGATCGCCTTCGCGAACGGAGTCTTCGACGTGCTGCACGTCGGCCACGTGCGATACCTGCAGGGTGCGTCCAGGGAAGCGGACGTCTTGATCGTCGGCGTCAACGGCGATGATTCCGTCCGCGCCATCAAAGGCGAAGGGCGTCCGGTGACGAACGAGCGCGAGCGCGCCGAGCTCGTCTCCGCGATTCGCGGCGTTTCGTACGTGACCGTCTTTCACGACAGCAGCCCGGCTCGGCTCATCGCGGTGCTCAAACCCGAAGTCCATTGCAAGGGCACGGACTACACCGCCGAGAACGTTCCCGAGCGCGACGTCGTGCTCGCGTACGGCGGACGGATCGCCATCGTCGGCGATCCGAAGGACCACTCGACGACGGCGATGCTGGAGAAACTGCGCCGGCGGTGAGGCGACTTCTCGTCGTCCGCTTGTCCGCGTTCGGCGATGTCATCCACACGATTCCCGCCGTCGTCGCCTTACGAAGCTTCTTCGACATCGATTGGGCCGTCCGGCCCGCGTATCGCGAGCTGATCGAGCTCGTGGCGCGGGTTCGCGTCGTTCGTCCTTCGCTGAAGGAGATCCGCAACCATCACGATCTGGTCATCGATTTTCAAGGCTTGATGAAGTCTGCCTTCCTCGCGCGCATTTCCGGCGCGCCCGAGCGCTACGGTTTTGCAAGTGAATTCGTGCGTGAGAAGCCTGCCGCGTGGCTGATGAATCGCCGGGTGCGTATCGATCCGGCAACACATGTCGTCGATTGGAACCTTCAGTTGGCGCGGGCTGTTCAGCGCGATGTGAAGACGCCGCACGTCGATTTCACGCCGTTCGCCGCCGACGAGCCGCGCGGTTTCGCGGGCCGGGTAGTGCTGCTCCCCGGAGCGGGCAAGGCGCACAAGCAGTGGCCGGTCGAGCGCTTCCGCGAGCTCGCGAAGCGAATCGGACCGAAAGCGATCACCGTGTGGGGGCCCGGTGAGCGGCCTCTGGCCGAGGGGATTGGAGCGGAGGTGGCGCCGCCGACGAGCTTTCGCGAGCTGGCGCGCGTCCTGCGAGACGCATCGGTTGTGATCGGCTCGGACACCGGACCGCTGCACCTTGCGGCCGCGCTCGGTACGCGCGTGGTCGGCCTCTACGGCCCGACGAACCCCGCGCGCAACGGCCCTTACGGCCAGATCGCGAACTGTGTCGAGACGTTCTCGACGTCGAAGTCGATGAGCGACATCTCCGTGGATGCGGTGCAGCGAAGAGTTGAGGAGTTGATTTGAGAACGTGGATTCTCGCGCTTTCGTTTTTCGCGCTTCCGGCAGTCGCGCCGGTGAACAACATCTTCAGCGCCGGCGAAACGCTCGACTTCGAGCTAACGTGGGTGGGAATCAGCGGCGGCGCGATGCGCATGACGATCGGCGGAGTTCCAAATGATCCGGCGCACTTGAGAATCACGTCGGTCGCAAAAACGAATCCATCCTTCTCGATGATCCTCGACGTGCGCGACGTGGTTACCTCCGTCGTGAACCGCGACGATTTCTCGACGATCCGATACGAGAAGCATCTGATTGAGCACGGCAAATCGAAGGACGACGTTACGACGGTCGACGAGACCCGGCGCGTTGCCACGCGCCAGCGTCCGAACAAAACTCCGCAGGTCGTCGCCGTTCCCAGGCCAGTCTTCGATCCTCTTTCTCTCGTCGATCACCTTCGAGCGCTCGACCTCAGGGCGGGAACGGTGCAGCGATTCACCGTCTACGCTGACGGCAAGGTCTACACGCTCGAGGCAAACGTTTCGCACACCGAAACGATCGGTACTCCTGCCGGGACGTTTCACACGATCGTGGTCGAGCCGAAGATGCTCGCGGGCAGCATCTTCAAGGACGAAGGCTCGATGCGGATCTGGTTCACGGATGACGCCCGTCACGTTCCGGTCCGGATCCGCTCCGAGCTCAAAGTCGGCTCGATTACCGCCAATCTGCGTTCCGTGCGCGCAGGTGCAGGTGATCCAGAGCCGGTCACCGGCCGCTGAAGAGTTTGGCACTCAAAATAAAAGCCCTTTGACCGCTGTTTGCGGCCAAGGTAAACTCGATCCGTCCTAGCCCAAAATACAGGAAACGCATGAACTTCCTCGGCAACAGGCCACCCGAATGAGCGTACGCCTTGGCGAATTACTCACCAAAGCCAGCCTGATCACGCAGGAGCAACTCAAAGAGGCCCTCAAATCTCAGAAGGACACGGGAGGGAAACTCGGCGAGACGCTGATCAAGCTCGGCTTCGTCTCCGAAGAGGAGATCACCGAATGCCTCTCCCAGCAGTTCGGTGTGCCGTCGATCAATCTCGCGCATTTCGAGATCGACAGCTCGGTGATCAAGCTCATTCCCGCCGACGTCGCCCGCAAATACAACATCCTCCCGGTCAACAAGACCGGCGCGACCATCACCATCGCCATGGCCGACCCCACGAACGTGTTCGCCATGGACGACATCAAGTTCATGACCGGCTACAACGTCGAGCCGGTGGTGGCGTCCGAGCTCGGAATCAAAGCAGCGATCGATAACTATTACGGCAGCACATCCTCGCTCGAGCTGAAGAAGGTCATGGAAGACCTGCAGTCGGCGGAGAGCGCGGACCTCGAGGTGCTCGAGGACGATGAAGAGCTGGACATGGAGGCGCTGGCCGAGTCGGCCGAAGAAGCGCCCGTGGTCAAGCTGGTGAACCTGATCCTTACGGACGCGATCAAACGCGGAGCGTCGGACATTCACGTCGAGCCGTACGAGAAGGAGTATCGCGTCCGTTTTCGAATGGACGGGATCCTCTACGAGATCATGAACCCGCCGCTGAAGCTGAAGGACGCGATTACCTCGCGCCTGAAGATTCTAGCGAAGCTCGATATCTCCGAGAAACGCCTTCCGCAGGACGGACGCATCAAGCTGAAGATGAAGCTGAACGAGAAGAACAAGGAGCTCGACTTCCGAGTCTCCGTTCTTCCGACGCTGTTCGGCGAGAAGATCGTCATGCGGCTTCTCGACAAGGACAATCTGCGGCTGGACATGACCAAGCTCGGCTTCGAGCCCGAGTCGCTGGCGAAGTTCGAAGAGGCCATCTTCAAGCCGTGGGGCATGGTGCTTGTGACCGGGCCCACAGGCTCCGGCAAGACGAATACGCTTTACTCGGCGCTGGCGAAGGTCAATTCGCCGGAAGTGAACATCATGACCGCCGAAGATCCAGTGGAATTCAATCTGCCGGGCATCAATCAAGTGCAGATGAAAGAGTCGATCGGATTGAACTTCGCGGCGACGCTACGCTCATTCCTGCGGCAGGATCCGAACATCATCCTCGTCGGCGAGATCCGCGACTTCGAGACCGCGGAGATCGCCATCAAGGCGGCCCTCACCGGCCACCTCGTGCTCTCCACGCTGCACACCAACGACGCGCCGTCGACGATCAACCGCCTGATGAACATGGGCATCGAGCCGTTCCTCGTGGCCACATCGGTGCAGCTCATCGCAGCGCAACGGCTCGTCCGCCGCGTTTGTGCGAACTGTCAGGAGGTCGTCGAGATCGCTCCGCAGGCGCTCCTCAACCTGGGCTACAAGAAAGAAGAGATCGGTACATTCAAAGTCATGAAGGGACGCGGATGCGAGAAGTGCAACAACACCGGATACAAGGGCCGCGTCGGCCTCGTCGAGGTGATGGTGATCGACGACCAGATCCGCGACCTGATCCTCTCCGGAGGAACGGCGATCGACATCAAGCGGGTTGCCGCTGAGAGCGGAATGATCAGCCTGCGGCGGTCAGGGTTGATTAAAATTAAGGACGGCGTCACGACCATCGAGGAAGTCGTCCGCGAAACAGTGCTCTAACTAGGAGAGACAATGGCGGTCACACTTCATCAGCTCTTGAAGACGATGGTGGAACGAGGCGGTTCCGACCTTCACATCACCACAAACTCGCCTCCGCAGATCCGCATCGACGGCAAGCTCACGCCGCTGGACATGCCGGCGCTCGCCGCGCCCGAGACCAAGCAACTCGCGTATTCGGTGCTCACCGACGCACAGAAGCACCGCTTCGAAGAGAATCTCGAGCTCGACATCTCGTTCGGCATCAAAGGGCTCGCACGCTTTCGCGCGAACATCTTCAACCAGCGCGGCGCCACCGCGGCCGTCTACCGCCAGATCCCCTATGAGATCCTCGGCTTCAAGGAGCTGGGCCTCCCGGGCGTCGTGGAAGAGATCTGCAATCGCCCGCGCGGACTGGTGCTGGTCACCGGTCCGACCGGCTCCGGCAAATCGACCACGCTCGCCGCGATGATCGACAAGATCAACCGCGAGCGCCACGAGCACATCATCACCATCGAGGATCCTGTCGAGTTCCTCCACCAGCACAAGAACTGCATCGTGAACCAGCGCGAACTGCACGCGGACACGCACTCGTTCGCGAACTCACTCAAGTCGGCTCTGCGTCAGGATCCGGACGTGGTGCTCATCGGCGAGATGCGCGACCTCGAGACGATCGAGTCCGCGCTGCGCATCGCCGAGACGGGCCACCTCACGTTCGGCACTCTGCACACGAACTCCGCTGCGCAGACGATCAACCGTATCGTCGACGTCTTCCCTTCGCACCAGCAGCCGCAGATCCGCGCGCAGCTGTCGTTCGTTCTGGAAGGCATCATGTGCCAGGCCCTTCTGCCGAGGGCCAATGGCAAGGGACGGGTGATGGCGATGGAGATCCTCGTGCCGAACGCGGCCATTCGCAATCTCATTCGCGAGGACAAGGTCCATCAGATCTATTCGATGATGCAGACCGGACAGACAAAGTACGGAATGCAGACCTTCAATCAGTCGTTGGCCACCCTGTACTTCAAGAAACAAATAACCTTACAGACGGCGCTGTCGCGATCCTCGAACCCTGACGAGTTGCAGGAAATGATCTCGCGCGGTGCCGGAGCGCTTCAGCCGCAGGGAACCGCACAACCTGTGGGGGCGCGGCCACGAACGGTGTAACGCGTTAACCGGCGACGGAGGACATCATGCCGACTTTTGAGTGGAAGGGGATGCGCGGGGGACAAGCAGCAACCGGAGTATTGCAGGCGACGAACAAAGCGGCCGCAGAGGCCATGCTTCGGCGTCAGCGCATCGATGCTCCATCGATCAAGGAGAAAGGGAAGGAGATCGCGGTCCCGCGGTTCGGCGGAAGAGTCCCGCCGCAGATCGTGGCGATCTTCACGCGTCAGTTCTCGGTCATGATCGACGCAGGCCTGCCGCTCGTGCAGTGCCTGGAGATCCTCGGCTCGCAGCAGGAGCACAAAGTGTTCAAGCGCGCGCTGATTCAGATCCGCACGGACGTCGAGTCGGGCTCGAACCTCGCCGATGCGATGCGCAAGCATCCGAAGATCTTCAACGACCTGTATACCAACATGGTCGCTGCCGGTGAGGCGGGCGGTATTCTCGATACGATCCTGCAGCGCCTCGCGCAGTACATCGAAAAAGCGGTCAAGCTGAATTCGCAGGTCAAGGCGGCGATGATTTATCCGGTCGCTGTCATCTCCATCGCGGGCATTGTCGTGGCGGTCATTCTGTGGAAGGTCATCCCCGTGTTCGCGGCCCTGTTCAAAGGTCTCGGCGCCGAGCTGCCGATGCCGACGGTCATCGTCATGCACCTGTCGGACTTCCTCGTCGACTACTGGTGGCTCATCCTCATCGTCGGCGGCTCGACGGTGTACGCCATCAGGCGCTATCACGAAACGTACAAAGGCAAGCGCGTCCTCGACGGCTTCCTCCTGAAGGTTCCGATCTTCGGTCTGCTTCTTCGCAAGATCGCCACCGCGCGCTTCTGCCGCACGCTCTCGACGCTCACCGCGTCCGGCGTTCCGATTCTCGACGGCCTGCAGATCACGGCCCGCACGGCCGGCAATTCGATCGTGGAAGACGCAATCATGGCCACGCGCAAGTCGGTCGAAGAAGGAAAGACGATCAGCGAGCCGCTCGGCGAGACCGATGTGTTCCCGTCGATGGTCGTGCAGATGATCGCCGTCGGCGAACAGACCGGTGCGCTCGATACGATGCTTTCGAAAATCGCCGACTTCTACGAGGACGAAGTCGACATCGCGGTCGCGGGCCTCATGAAGCTCCTCGAACCGCTGCTCATCGCGTTCCTCGGCGTGGCCATCGGCGGCATCGTCATCGCGATGTACATGCCCATGTTCTCGCTCATCGGCAAGGTTGGATAAGAACCAGCGGGTGGCTTTTGGCGGGTGGCGGGTAGGCCCCCACCCGCCACCCGCTACCCGCCACCGGCTTCTCAATGCCAAGCGACGCCAGGATGTTGATCGCGGTCCGCGTCGTCGTCGTTACGACGCTGCTTCTGGCCGCGCTCATCATTCAGTACACCGTCGCCGAAGTGCTGCCGATCGACTACCTCTACGCGACGGCGGCCGTCACTTATGGACTGACGCTGCTCTACATCGGCGCGGGCCAGGTCATCCGCTCCCGCAAGATCAATCTGGCGATCCAGGTTACCGGCGACCTGCTCGTGGAGACGCTGCTGGTCTACTTCACCGGCGCGCTCGACTCGCCGTTCTCGTTTCTGTACCTCGTGTCGATCATCACCGCGTCGATGATGTTGTTCCGCCGCGGCGGTCTGTTCGCTGCGAGCGGCGCCGTGATCCTCTACGGCGTCCTCGGCGATCTCATCTTCTACAACCTGATTCCGCTGCCGCAGCAGTCGTGGATCGTTCCGACCGCGTGGACCACATCGCGCCTTTATCTGAACATCGCCACGAACTTCGCCGGCTTCTACGCCACGGCCCTTCTGACGTCCTACATCTCGGAGAAGCTGCAGAAGACATCGGAAGAGCTCGACGTCAACCGGCAGAACCTCGCCGCACTGCGCGCGCTCAACGAGAACGTCGTCGAGTCGATTCCGTCGGGACTGATCACGCTGTCGCCGGAAGGCATCGCCACGTTCATCAATCCGGCCGGCTGCATCATCCTGCGGACGGAGCCGAGGAGTGTGGTGGGGAGGCATATTGCGGAGCTGGGGTTCTTCCGCAGCGAAGAGTGGGACGATGCGCGGCGAACGTTGAGCGCCGAGCCCGTTCTCCGCGTGGAGAAGAACAACTTCTATGTCGGCGACGAAGAGCGAAGCCTCGGCTACGCGCTGACGCCGCTCAACACCCTGCAGGGAATCGCGTCCGGCTACACGGTGATCTTCCAGGACCTGACTGAGATGAAAAAGCTCGAGGCCGAGCTCCGGCTCAAGGACCGCATGGCGGCGGTCGGCGAGCTCTCGGCGGGCATCGCACACGAGATCCGGAACCCGCTCGCGGCGATCGCCGGCTCCGTTCAGGTGTTGAAGAAATCGGAAGCGTTGTCGCCGCAGGAGCAGCGGCTGATGTCGATCATCCTCAAGGAATCCGAGCGGCTCAATAAATCCATTGCAGAGTTTCTGCGTTTCGTGCGGCCGCAGGAGAAGCGGACGGCGGAGTTCGACATCGCGGCCAGCCTTTCCGAAACGCTCGACCTTCTCGCGAACTCGCCGGAGCTTCGCGCCGATCATCGCATCGAGCGATCGATTGCGCCGGCCTCGTACACACTCGTCGGCGACTCCGATCAGATCCGACAGGTCTTCTGGAACCTCGCGCGCAACGCGTTTCAGGCGATGCCGAGCGGCGGCCTGCTGAGCGTCAGCACGGAGATCGGCGCGGAGGTGTATCGCATCTGCTTCACCGACAGCGGACGAGGAATGTCCGAGCTCGATCAGCGCCGCTTGTTCCAACCGTTCCGAACTAACTTCCCGTCGGGCACCGGCCTGGGGATGGCGATCTCCTATCGCATCGTGCAGGCGCATGGCGGCGAGATCGATGTCGCGTCGCGTCCCGGCGCGGGAACGACGATCACCGTGTCGCTGCCGCGCCGCGCAGCGGCGGTTGCCGGTTCCCGGTTACCGGTTGCCAGCGGTGCATCGCTCTGACCGGCAACTGGTAACCGGCAACGGGCTACCCGTACAATCAATCGATGTCCGATTCTCGGGTGCTTTCTGCGCAGCCGCTCGAAGACGAAATCCAAACGGAGCTCTCCCTCCGGCCGAAGCGGCTGAAGGAGTACATCGGCCAGCAGAAGGTCAAAGCGAACCTGGAGATCTCCATCGCCGCGGCGCGGAAGCGTCACGAGACGCTCGATCACGTCCTGCTGTTCGGCCCGCCCGGCCTGGGCAAGACGACGCTCGGCAATATCCTGGCGAATGAGATGGAGGCGGCGATTCGCACGACGTCCGGGCCCGCGCTCGAGAAGCCGGGCGACCTCGTGGCCATCATCACCAACCTGGAAGCGGGGGACATGCTGTTCATCGACGAGATTCATCGTCTGCCGGCGCCGGTTGAGGAAGTCTTGTACTCGGCGATGGAGGACTTCTACGTCGACGTGGTCATCGGTCAGGGACCCTCAGCGCGCACGCTGAAAGTCGAAGTACCGCGTTTCACGCTCGTCGGCGCCACGACGCGCGCGGGTCTGCTGACGTCACCGCTGCGCGCGCGGTTCGGCATCGTGCATCGCCTAGACTTCTACGATGCCGAGTCGCTCGCAATCATCGTGCGCCGTTCCGCGGAGATCCTCAGCATCCCGATCAGCGGCGACGCCGCCGACGAGATCGCGCGCCGCTCGCGAGGGACGCCGCGCATCGCGAACCGCCTGCTGCGCCGCGTCCGCGACTTCGCCGAGGTGAAGCACGAGGGGAAGGTGGACACCAAGATCGCCAAAGAGGCGCTGAAGATGCTCGAGGTCGATGAGTACGGCCTCGACGACATCGATCGCAAGCTGCTGACGACCATCATCGAACGCTTCCACGGCGGCCCGGCGGGCTTGAACGCACTGGCATCGTCGATCGGCGAGGATCGCGGGACGATCGAGGACCTCTACGAGCCCTATCTCATCCAGATCGGATTCCTGCAGCGCACTCCACGCGGCCGCATCGCCAGCAAGTCCGCCTACGACCACCTCGGCTACCAGACGAGCGGCTTGCGTTCGCAGAACCCGCTGTTCTAGCGGGACGAAACGAACACGACCGAGGCGCTGTTCGGCTGCAGCCGCATCGCGGCCGCCGGAGCGAAATCGCGCACCGCGAAGAACTCGAGTGTTTGCACGGGCGCGCTGACCGTCGGGCCGCGCAGGATATCGATCGGGCCTGTTTCCGCGAGCGCAGGAATGAGGAGAGGGCCTTCGCCTTGCACCACGGTCGTCAGGCTGCGCCGCGCCTGATGCTGCGCGAGCACCGGCTGCGGGACGCGGAGCGCGCCGATTGCCACGCCGAACACGGTCGTCGCCCGCGCCGGCATGCCGAGGATCGTCGCCTCGGCCTGGCGGATGGGGGCGGTGTCGGGGAAGTTGATCTGCAGCGTCCTGCTGCGCTCGACCGTCGGCGGACGCAGGATCCAAAGCGGATGGGACGACGAGACGACCGTCATGGTCTCATCGCGGTAGTGATCGGCGTCGAATGCAAACGTTCCATCGGGTGCGATGTCAGCGCGCTCGATCTCCGATCCGGACGCGGAGTACCAGAAGACCATGCCGTTTTCGAACGGATGCGATGAGAGGATCTTCCCCTGTCTGCCGGAGAGCGGCTCGAGCTCGACCTCGATCTCCTTCTTCTCCGTCCTGGTGATCGAGAATGGCTCGACGTCCTTTTTCTTGTAGCCGGGAGCGGTCACTTCGATGCGCAGCTCCCGTTCCGGCACTCCGCGCATCGTGAACGTCGCGCTGTCGGCGAAGTTCGTCGTCGACAGCGGAAAGCGGCCGAACTTCGACATGATCCGCAAGCGCAGAGTCGCCTTGGTCACCATCGCGCGGGTGAACGTGTCGACGACCGTGATCGCCAGCGAGTTGTCGGGGATATCGATGTCGAAACGCGCTTTGCGCGCGAGCGGACGGTCTGCAAGCACGAATGCCTTCTCGCCGCCGCACGTGCTGATGTTGATCTTCGCGTCGACGGCGAACGGCTGGGTGAGGACCGCGCGATATTCGCCGCTGTCGCGCGCGGAGAACCCGACGCCGTCCGACGGAAAGTCGATCCTCGCGCCGTCGCCGATCGGCTTTTCGCCGCGGGTGAAGTTGCCGTAAGCCTCGAAATATTCGGCGTTCAGAAAGAGCGGCCGCTGCGACAGCGGCGCGATTTGCGAGGTGACCGACACTGCAGGCAGCTTTCCATATCGCAGCTCAGCGCGATACAGGCCCGGCGGGACTTCATCGATCGTCGAGGTGCCGAACGTGAGCTCCTGTCGGAGTGACTCCGTCTTCAACGGCTGACATGCCGGCGGAGAGCTGCTGCCTTTCGCGGGGGTGCACGACGACATCGTCAGCTCGAATCGAGGAACTTCGCGCGCCGGCTCGCAGGAGCCGATCGATTGATCGAGCACGGCAAGGTTGTTCGGCACGCTCCAATTGACAGTCAGCGTCGCCGACGCCCCTGCCACGATCGCCTCGGTCATGGCCGTGAGGCGGCGTGGATCGACGCGGATCTGACGCCGGTGAGTGAGCCAGCCCCGTCCCGCAAGTCGCACTTCCGCCGCGCCGGCCGGCACATCGCGGAACATAACGAAAGCCCCGCCTAACAGGTCGACGCCGGGCAGCGTCAGCGTCTCGCTTCTCTTCGCGCCTGACGTCGCCGTGATTTGCGGCGCATGCACTCCTCGCGCGATCTTCAGCGCCATTCGGTCTTCGTCCGAGACATGCAGCCAGCCGAGGACCGTGCCTTCTGCGCCGGGAGCGCGCGCATCGGCAGCGCGTTCGCTGCCGTAGGGGACCCCCGGGATCTCGATGACCGCCAAAGGCGTCGATTTCGAGACGACGAGAAGCCAGAGCTCCTCGCCGGCGGGCACGCTCATTCGTTCCGCGGCGGGAAACGCGGTCGCGCGGCGCGGAATGTAGACAACGCCGGCCGTCTCCGGCGGCAGCTGCACTCGGAGTGTCGTCGCAGGAACGAGCGACAGAGCGATGGATTCGGGCTGCAACGCGCCGTTGATCAGCATCGGCTCAATGGAGATTCCGTTAGGCGACCTCGCGAAGACGTTCCACAACCCCGGTGGAAAGCTGACCTCTGTACCGGCGGCGCCACAGGTCAGGTCCTGCGATCGCAGCCAGCGCCCGAATGGATTCTCAGGGTCGCCCGCAGGAAAGCGGCAGATCTCGGCGGACTCCGTTTCTCCGCTGAGGGCGACGCGAGTCGCGGCGGCGGCCGCGCCCACGCCGGCGGTCAGAGCGCAGAAGAGCAGCAGGCTGAATCGAGCGGCGCCGCGCATGTGCAGTTGACGGGAATCGATGTGCGAACGTTACACGCAAGCATTTTTAGTA
>Ga0307477_10002833_pt1 | contig 13217 bp, 9 predicted proteins | sample atmos_gasesECM2C_FD_203316 | JGI IMG/M metagenome (GOLD analysis project Ga0307477, IMG submission 203316) | Hardwood forest soil microbial communities from Morgan-Monroe State Forest, Indiana, United States - atmos_gasesECM2C_515 | ecosystem: Environmental > Terrestrial > Soil > Temperate...
GAGTCGTGGTTCGGGACTGTCGACCTTCGAGATTCTCTGATCGAAAGTCTCCTTCTCCGTCAAGGAAGGCGAAAGCGGCTTCGTCCCTTCCGCTGTGGATTGCTCCTTAGAAGTGAGCTGGCTGTAGCTGAGCAGGAAGCTGATCGGCCTCTTTGCGAGAACCTGCCTCCTTATCGCGCCGAAATCGATGTCGGAGGTCCTGCCCTGCGAGAGCTCGCCGTGGACCTTGAGAAGCACGACCTGGTCCTCGACGGTTGCCCTCCTTGCAATCTCCTGCAAGGAAGCGTAGGTCTGGGTCGCGCTCTTTCCCTGCGCAGAGAACTCGAGCTCGGTCATGCGACAAGGAGTCACCTCGACGAATTCCACCCGCCTGACGTCCGTGTCAAAATGGACGATGTAGAAGCCGCTCTCGTTGCCCTTGGCGATGGACTCCAAGTCGCGGAAGTCAGTCCCGAAGAGCGGGCCGGGGTACGCCATGTTGCGCCGGCCCTTCAAGGAGTTGACCGACCTCTGGTGTATGTGCCCTCCCGCGTAGTAGTTGAACCCCTCAGGGAGGCGAGACACTGACATCGCCTCCATCATCGAGAGGTCGCGGGGCTTGTACTCCTCGAGAGCCCCGTGGAAGACGAATATCTTGAAGCCTTCCTCTCTCTCGAGCTTCTCCTTGTCGAGGAGCTCGTAGTCGAGGCGGTCTAGGCCGAGCTTCTTCCCGGAGATTCCGCAGAGCTTGGCGCCCGAGGCGTCGGCTGTGAACGCCAGGTCGAGCTTCTCATCCTCCCTCCTGGTCACCTTCTCGAGCTTTGTTAGAAGCCCGGCACTCTCCAGCACGTCCACTATCGACGAGTAGTTGGGGCTGAAGTCGTGGCTGCCATAGACCACGTAGAACGAGATTCCTTGGTCCTTCGCTTGGCGAATCTTCGCGGCCGCGTGCTTGACCGACGAGAGGTCGGGGATGTTGGAGTCGAACGTGTCGCCTGCTATCACCACGAAGTCGACCCCCGCGTCGATGCATTTGTCGACCGCGAGGTCGAAGGCCTGGAGGACCAGGTCTCTCAGCTCCGGCGGCCTGAAGGCCCCGATGTGTATGTCTGACATGTGCGCGAACTTGTGCATCTATCCGACGAGATTGTCGGCCGGTCGCTATTTATCGGTGCACCCACCAATCGGGCCAAGACTTTAAGAGCACGGAGCCAAAATTCCGGACGGTTCCTCTGCCGCGACGTGTCACATGGCTTTCGAACGTGATATCTTCAGAAAGAATCGGGTTTGATGACGTCGCCCGCTCGATCGAGGTGGTCGAGACGCCACCCGCCTGGATGTGCCTCCGGTGTCGCGGCGCGAAGCTCCTCTGCGGGAAGCCGCGCTGCCCGATAATCGTGAAGGCCGAGTCGATCGGCAGGTCCAACTACTCTTACTCTGACAGGATTTCGGGGTCCTCGCCACCAGGGGTCTTCGTCGGGAGGATAGGCTATCCGAAGGTCTCGATAGGACCGATGGTCCCGCCCCAATATGGGGACACCTCGATAATGGACACCCCGGAGTTCTGGCTCGGGAGGCCGCTCGAGACAATCGTCGACTACAGGTACTCGCTGGTGAGGGGGAGCACGAGGGCGAACATCGGGGACGCCGCCGACCCTGGAAGGACGCTCCAGCAGCTCCAGGAGCTCTCAATGGCGGCGCAGCCTGTGGACTCCGAGCTCAGACTCTCGAAGGCCCCGAGGAAGGTCCTCACGCTGAGCGAGGACACGCAGCCCTTCGGCCCCTCCGCCCCGATGGAGACGCTCAAGACATCGAACGTCACCGTGGAGAGGAGGATCGAGAAGCCCTACTACGACCGCGACCTGAAGGCGTCGGACGCCATCTTCTCGCTATACAGGGACGGGATCATGGTGACGAGGATCCAGAGGGCCCTCAGCATCGGGATGTTCGGCGAGGGGGTGAGGAGGAGGCTCGTCCCGACGAGGTGGAGCATCACTGCTGTGGACAGCACGATAAGCACGAGGCTCATCGAGAAGGTGAAGAGCTTCGAGACGATAGACGAATACCGGGTCTACAGCTACTACGTCTACGACAACCAATACGTCGCGATCCTGTTGCCCGAACCCTGGAGGTTCGAGTGGATTGAGGCATGGTTCCCGAACACCACCTGGAACCAGTTCACAAAGGAGCCCTACATGATTGGCGACTACGAGGAGTACTTCGGGAGGCGCACCTACGCGAAGGTCGGGGGCTGCTACTACTCCACCAGGCTCGCGGTCGCGGAGGCCCTCGAGTCTGAGCGGAGGCAGGCCTCCGCCATCGTCCTCCGCGAGACCTACCCCGGATACATAATGCCGCTGGGGGTCTGGAACGTGAGGGAGAGCATCCGCCAGCTGATGAAGCAGAGGCCCTCCAAGTTCGACTCGTTCGGCCCGGCCTTGGGGGCGGCGCTCGCCAAGATGAGGATCCCGACCAAGAAGTGGAAGGCCTCCTCGGTCCTCATCTCGAGGGAGCTCACCCAGGCGAAGATAACGAGCTTCTGAGCGCCCCGTCAAGCGTTAACTATCGCGCGCTCCCTCCGTGGAGCATGCCTGCGCGCATACGTGTCGGGTCGATAGTCACCGACTGCGTCGAGTTCGAGAAGACGATGGCGTTCTGGAGGGAGGCGCTCCATTACGAGCCGAAGTATCCCCCTGGCCACGGGTGGGTCATCCTGAGCGACCCCGCGGGGAGAGGCCCCAACATCTCGCTGAACCGGGTCCGCAGGAAGACCCCCGGCAGGAACAACCTCCACCTCGACCTCTACAGCGACGACAGGGAAGGCGAGGTCGAGAGGCTGATCGGGATCGGAGCCCGGCGCCACCGCCAAAAGTACTCCCCGGAGGACGACTTTCGGGTGCTCGAGGACCCAGACGGCAACCTCTTCTGCGTGGTCCAGCTCCCGAAGGGCGCAGTCTAGCCGAAGGTCACGGAAGTCCCCACCTCGATCCCGTTCGCGGCGGCGAACCCGGCCCTCGCCTCTATCACGTAGTTCGCATCTGCGGTGGGTTGGTAGGAGGTGCAGGCTACGGAGACTTGGCAAGGCGGCGCGCCGAGCGCGAGGTAGACGAAGCTCCCCGTGCTGGCCCCGGGCGGCGTGTAGACCCACATGATGTCCAGGCTCGAGTTGACCCCGTACATCCAGAAGGAGTAGTAGCCCGCCTTGGGGAAGACGAAGAGCTCCGTGGTGGTGTCTGTCACCTTCTTGCCCATCAGGCCCTTCTCCAGCGTGCTCTGGTTGGTCGCCAAGTAGGTGAGATGAAAGGTCCTGCCGCCGACCGAGAAGCTGGCGTAGTGGACGTCGGGCGAGCTTGCGATTGGCGCAGAATCATATAGAAGGAGGTTCGCGGCGATGATCAGCATCGGTGTGAGGACGACGACCAGTATCAGCACCCTGACCCTGTTCACAGGCCCTGCCACCAGCCGTCCATCTTCGAGCGCTCGTCGTATTCCCGTTATTTATCCAGGCGGACGAGAGATCGGGTGCGGGCGATGACCGAGAAGCTGTTCTGGCAGGACGCCTACGTGCGGGAGTTCGACGCCAAGGTCGAGTCCGTCGAAGAGCCTGGCATGAGGCTCGACAGGACCGCGTTCAACCCGCGAGGAGGGGGCCTCGTCTCGGACGTCGGGAGGCTCGACGGCGCGGAGGTCGCCGAGGTGGTCAAGAAGGACGAGGAGATCTACCACGTCCTGGGTGGAGGGGCTTCGTTGAGGCCCGGAGACGCCGTCCACGGGGTCATCGATTGGGAGAGGAGGCACCGCGTGATGCGGATGCACACAACAGCGCACATCCTGAGCGCCGTCGTCAACCGCGAGACGGGAGCCCTGATAACCGGGAACCAGATCGCCCCCGTCGAGTCGAGGATTGACTTCTCCCTCGAGGCCTTCGACAGGGACAGGTTCGGTGGCTACGTCAAGATGGCCAACGAGGCGGCTGCGAGCGGCGCAGAGGTGAGGTCGTACTTCATGAAGAGGGAGGAGGCGCTGAACACCCCGGGCTTCGTGAAGCTGGCCGACGCGCTCCCGCCGGCGGTCACGGAGCTGAGGATAGTCCAGATCGGCTCGATAGACACGCAGGCGGACGGAGGGGTCCACGTGAAGAACACGTCCGAGATAGGGGAGATAGTCGTGAACAAGATAGAGAACAAGGGGAAGAGCAACCGGCGGCTCTATTTCTCGCTCAGGCCGTGAGGTAGAGAAGCGCCGCCACGCTCGCGATGAGGACCACGATCCCCATGGCGTAGTTGGGCGCTACCTTCTCTTTCAGCAGGACCAGGGCGAACCCGACCGTGAAGACCGCCCCCATGCCTGCGAGGGTGGTGGTAATCGGCAGGACGGCGATGCTCGACGAATAGAATAGCGCCAGGGTGAACGCCAGGAGTCCAGAGGCCTCGAGGACCCCCATCGCCAGCAAGCGGAGGAGGGGTCTGCCGCGGATGGGGCTGAGGTGCTGCTTCAACGCGAGGCCCGTCAGCAGTCCGACCAGCGCGGCTCCCATCCTCGCCGCCGCGACTGGCAGGAGGTATCCGATGGTCTCCTCCGCGTACCCCAGGGAAGTGAAGCCCACGGCGAAGAAGGACGCGGCCAGCAAGGCTTCAGGGACCCCGGGGGTGAGGCTCCCTCCCCCCGACCCCAGGGCGGAGAGGTCTGTGGAGACCAGAAGGATCCCAAGGATCACTCCCCCGAGGGCGAGGAGCTGCTCGTAGGAGAGGACGATCTTCAGGACGAAGACCGCGAAGAGCACGGAGAAGATAGGAAAGGAGTTGACTATCGGGGAGACGACGGATAGGTGCCCCTTCTGGTACCCGCGGTACATGAAGAGGAACGCGGCGAAGGTCGACACGGAGATCAGCGCCAGGACGGCCAGGCCCGGGTAGGAGGGCATCTTCGGGATGCCCAGGAACAACAACGGCACAGTGACGAGGGCGCCGCTCATGGCCAGCGTGTAGACGGTGGTGCGGTAGAAGCCGACCCTCGCCGTCAGGCCTTTCGAGAGGAAGTCCGACGTCCCGAAGAAGAACGCGAGGGCGAGCCCGAAGACCACCGCTACCGAGACCATCGGCTAGGACTCCAAGGCACCCGTCCCTCCGAGCGAGAAGAAAAACGCAGTGCCTCCGATCACGGAGTTCCAGGTTTGCTCGGGTGTCTGTTCCAGTACTCTCGCAGGATCTCCTCGACCTCCTCGTCGCTCACCTGCCCGAAGTTCTCGTAGAAGGCGCCTATCGCGTAGAAGGGCTCAGGAGTGAGGGGACAGACCACCGTGTCCGCCTCCTGTCTCAGCTCCTCGACGGAGCTCGGCGGCCCGACGGGAGCCCCGGCCACCACCACGCGTGCCCCGCGGGACCTCACCCATCGGAGAGCGGCCACCATGGTGGCCCCCGTGGCGATGCCGTCGTCGACGACTACCACCACCCTCCCCGCGAGCAAGGGCTCCCGGCGTCCGTCCCTGTACGCCTCCAGGCGCCTGCCCGCCTCCCTCATCTCTCTGGACTTTTCCTCTTCGATGTAGTGCGAGCTGGCCCCCGTGACGCGGACCGCGTCGGTGTTGAGATAGAGTGTGCCGTCGTGCATTACCGCCCCTATGGCGTACTCGGGGTTCCCCTCCGCCCCGAGCTTCCTCGGGACGACCAGGTCTAGTTCGGCTCCAAGCGCTGCCGCGACGTCGCGCCCGACGAGGACCCCACCTCTGGGAATCGCTAGGACCAGCGGCCTACCGGAGAGAATCTTCTCGTCCAGATTCCTCCTCAGCGCCGCCGCGAGAGCCTTCCCTGCGTCCGCGCGGTCAAGGTATTGCGCTCTGGTCAATTCGGCGCGTCTCCTTTTTGCGTCGCGTGGAGCCTTTAAGGGCTTGGCGCCGCCCTCGCGGGACATGGGCAGGGGCGTTCAGATCTCTGTGGTTGGCTTCGACGCCGACTCGTGCACAGAAGTCGCACGTGAGGCCGCGTATCTGGTCGGGGCAGCGATAGCCAAGGAAGGCGGGACAGTCGTCTGCGGAGGGCTCGGAGGCGTGATGGAGGCGGCGAGCAAGGGGGCGCGCGACGCCGGGGGCCACGTCGTGGGCATCATACCCTCGGCGGACTCTGACCAGGCGAACCGATACTGCGACTTCGTCGTGGCGACCGGCATCGGCAAGTCCAGGAACTTCGTCGTCGCCTATTCGGGGGACGCGATGGTGGTCGTGGGAGGCGGGGCGGGGACGATCAGCGAGGTGGCCGCGGCCTATCAGGTCGCGAAGCCCATCGCCACCGTCAAGGGGACAGGGGGTGTGGCCGACGAGTGGGCCGGGAAGTATCTCGACGGCAGGCGGACGCGGCTGATACTCGGAGGGTCGAACCCGAGAGACGCGGTCGACAAGGTCATGCGCGAGCTCTCACGCCACGGCAAGGGCGCGGCGAGTAGGAAGGCCTAGCGCGTAGAAAGGAGGGAGGCGAGGTAGTCGGCTGTCCGCTGAGCCCCGACATAATGGGCGGGCGCGCTCCTCTTGCCGAGCAGTCGCGGAATGAGATCCTCGAGTCTCTCGATGTCGCCGAAGGCGAAGCCGAGCTCGGCGGCGTTCCTCTCCTGCTCGGCGTGGTTTCTTATCGGTATGGCGATGATCGGGGTCCCACTGCTCACGCACTCGTCGATGGTGCTCTTCCCCGCCGTCGAGATCACCAGGTCGGCCGCCGCGACCAGGTTCTGGTTGTCGCGGACGATCCCGAGCTCGCGCACCCTCCCGTCTCTAGCATGAAGGCCGCCCGCCCCAGTGGCAGCGAAGACCTCCGAGCGGGTGCACACCTTCTTGAAAGCCTCCAAGGACCTGCGGAAGAGGAACCGCCCTATCCCGCTTCCGCTCGAGCTGAAGAGGACCGCGCTTGAGTCGAGCGGCAGGCCGTGCTCCGACCTTGCGGCTTCGCGCGTCCGGGTGACCTCCCTCGTCACGGGAGTCATGTAGTGGACGTTGCCACCGTCTTTCCCGAAGCTGGGCACGAGCAGGTTGGAGACTCGCCGCTGAAGGGTCGCGTACCACTCGCTCACTCTTGCTTCGACCCTCTTCGCGACGGCGCCCCTCGCAAAGCCCAGTTGGAGCTCGTCGGATATCATGGCATGGGTAATTCCCCTCCGGATGGCCAGGGAGACGGAGGTGAACTCCTCGTCCCCGACGATCAGCCTGGGGAGGAGCTTCGTGACGAGTTCGGCCATCCTGCTGCTGGTCGACCGGTACCCAAGCCAGTACCTGAGATACCACAGAGTCGCCATCTTCATCTCCCCGTTCGACTCGGAGGGGACGGGCTCGGTGACGACGTCGTGGACCTTGAAGCCGTAGGACCGTAGGAAATCTACCGCGGGGCCGCCGGTCGCAAACTCGGGCTCCAAGGACTTCTCCCTGAGTCTAAGCCCGACCGCCGCAGAGCGAGAGGCGTGCCCCAACCCGATCGGGCTCACTCCGTAAAGGATGGCGGCCAGCGCTCGCTCACGACTTGCGCGGGGAGCGCGCGGTGCGGTAATTAAGCTCCGACCCCTCAAGGCTTGTCTAATCTAGTGGAGTCGAAAGCGAAGCAGTTTCGGGCTGGATGCGTTTAAGCAGGTTTCAGCCCAGTAAGAGTAGGCGAAGTAGAACGACAACCGGATATTGTGTGCGATGCAAGGCGAAAAGGGACATCAGGAACCCGAAGAACATCACGATGAAGAACGGAAGAAAAGCGCTATCTGGAAATTGCGGGGTCTGCGCGACCAAAGTCTTCCGAATCGGCGGCTAGTCCTCGAGTAGTTCGCAAGACACTCCAAGTTTGCGGGTTCATTCTTGCGCGAACCCAACGATGCAATTGTCATTCCAGATAGAATGAGGGCTTGAACGGCAGCGCGTCCTTGGCCTTGTTGGCCGGGTCCTCTACCTTCGCCCCTCCGGACTTGAAGACCCTGACCTCGATCCCTATCTCGCTCGCGAGGAAGGGAGCGGCGTCCTTCAAGACGTCGAACTCGGCGAACTCCCCGAGGAGGACCAGCCTCTGCACCAGGTCCTGGCCCAGCTCGTACTGGAGCTTGATCACCCTCTCAGGCTTTATCCCGGATGACGCGTACTTCCTAATCACATCGCCCCTCTTCCCGGCCCCTCCTTTCTCCGTGTCAGCCAGCCCGAGGAAGAAACCGTATGCCGTGTCGGACGCCACGTAGATGGTGAGCCGGGTCTTCTTTTCCTTGATTATCTTGAGCAGGTTCCTCGCGTCCTCGATGACCTTGGCGACCAGCAGCTCCGAGACCTCAGCCTCCTCGTCGTGAGGGAAGTCGACCACCGAGGGCCAGTCCGCCGTCGTGATGAGCCCCTTGTTCCCCATCCTGCTGTTGAGCTCCTCCGCTGCGAAGGGGATGAAGGGTGCGACCAGGCGGATCCAGGTCTCGAAGACCATCTTGATGGTGCCGTACCTGGGCTTATCCGACCTCCTCAGGTACCACCGGATGTCGTTCCAGACGTCGAGCATCGCCACGGAGAGCGCCTTCCGGATCTTCATCTCCTCGAGGGACTTGGTGGCCAGGTCGATCCTTCCGTGGACGACGGAGAGCAGCCAGCGGTCTGAAAGGTCAGGCTTCCGCTCGGACGAGGAGGCGAGGGCCTTCTCGATGAACGGGAAGAGGGAGTCTATCTTCGAGCTGATGTCCTCGGCGTTCTTGGCCTTCCAGTCGGCGTCGTCCATCCCGTCCGCGGCGAGGGCGAGCGTCGCACGGAGCCCGTCGGCTCCGTAACGCTCCAGCGCGTGCCTCCAGGTGATGAAGACGTTCCTCGACTTGCTCATCTTCTGGCCCTCTATCTGGATCATCCCGTTGACGCTGAACCCCCGCGGCCAGTGCTTCTTCTCGAAGAGCGCCGCGTGGTGGAACGCGAAGAAGGTGAGGTGGTTCGGGATGAGCTCCTTCGCCGAGTTCCTCATGTCGACGGGATACCAGTAGGCGAACTCGTTCTTCATGGACCTCAGGACCTTCAGGTCTATCCCGGAGAGCTTGGAGACGTGCGCCTCGGAACCCTTCCCCAGGAGCAGGTAGTCGAAGACCTCCGGGAGGAGCTGACCGAACTTGACGGTCTCGTTGTTGACGAACTGGCAGATGGTGTAGAAGGCCATGTAGATGGTGGAGTCCGAGAGGGTCTCGACTATCCACTCCTTGTCCCAGGGGAGCTTGGTCCCCATCCCCGACTTCCTCGCGCAAGGCCAGTTGCGCAGCCAGTCTATGGTCGAAAAATACCACTCGAGCGACTGCTCCGGGTAGACGTTGGCCGCCCTGATCACGGACTTTGTCAGCTCCTTCCACGCTGGGTCGGAGTAGTTCAGGAACCACTGGTTCTCGAGTATCTTCACGTAGCACCTCGTGCCGCACTTGCAGACCACCCTCTGGGGGAGCTCCTGCATCGCGGTGAGCAGGTTCCTCCGCCCCATCTCTTCGACGACCTTGGGCTTCGCGTCGCTGACCTTGAGCCCCTTGAAGCCGTCGCAGTTCTCCTTCATCACGCCGCGGTGGAACTCAGCCTTGTAGACCTCCGCGGTCGCGTCCTCGAGCTTGGGGTCGCTCGAGTCCTTTATTCCGCGCTTCTTGACCTCGTCCTCTGCGGGGATCTCCGAATACCCCTTGACCGAGATTATCGAGATCGGCTTGAGGGCCCTCGCGAGGCTCACGACCGCGGGGGGCGCCTTCACCCTCCCCTCCTGGACGTCTACAAGGCCCACGTAGTCGTATGGCGCGTGCGCGGGAACGCTGTAGACCACGCCCGTCACGAGCTCCGTGTCGACGAAGGTCGCAGGTAGGACAGGGAGGCTCTTCCCGGTCATCGGCGCCTTGACCGTCAGGCCAAGGAGCTCCGAGCCGTCGAACTCGTCGGTGATCTTGGCGTCGTGGAGCTGCTCAGAGAGCCTCGTCACCGCCGAGCGGCTGACTATCCAGGCCTCCCCGTCGACCTCGGCCTCCACGTACTTGCCAGCGGGGTGCACCCAGACGTTGGTGGCCCCGAATATCGTCTCCGGGCGGAGCGTGCCCGCCACGAGCCACTTTCTTTTCCCGCCTTCGACGTCTTCTTCGACCTTGAACTTGAGCAGGTAGAACTCCTCTGGGGAGACGCCTTCGCCCTCCATCCTGTCGTGGTCGCCCGTGGGGCTCTCGTCGTGGCTGCACCAGACGACCGGGTGCGTCCCCTGGACCACGTAGCCGAGCTCGCGAAGCCTGAGATACTGCCAGTCGATGAACTTCTTGAAGGCCGGGTCGACCGTCCTGAACTCGCGCCTCCAGTCTATCGAGAACCCCGTGTCCTTGACGGCCTCGCGGCTGACCCTAGTGTAGTAGGAGGCGAGGTACTCTGGGTCGACGAACCGCTCGACCTCCTTCTCCGGGACGCCGTCGATCTCAAGGAAGGCCTTCTTCACCCCCTCGTCTCCCTGCTCGAGGCGGTAGCTCATCCCGGGGATGCTCTCTCCCGTCCAGTGCCAGGCCCAAGGGAACAAGACGTTGTAGCCCTGCATCCTCTTGAAGCGCGCGTAGACGTCCACTCGCGTGGCGGTGAAGCAGTGCCCTATGTGGAGCGGCCCGTTCATGTATGGGAAGGGGAAAGTGACGAAGGCCTTTTTTCTTCCAGGGACGGACTCGGACTCGAAGACGCGCCTCTCATTCCATACCTTGAGCCAGTGCTTCTCGTATTGCGCCAAGGCCTACCCCCACTTCCCGAGCATTCCGGAGACGGACTTGGCTGCCATCTCCTTCGCCGCCGACCCGTCTATCGTCCTGGGTCCCCCTCCTTGGGCGAAGTCCTTGGTCCCCCCGCCCGAGCCCCCCAAGGCCTTCGAGAGCTCCCTGACGAGCGCGTCCGCCGCCACGCCAGCCTCCTTTGCCTCTGCCCCGACGAAACAGATGACCCTCGTGGAGGTTCCGCGCGGCGAGATGTTGACGTTGACTAGGTGCGGTTCCGCCCTTACCAGCTTCTCGCCGCGGCTAACAATAAGTTCGTCGCTCATCTCTCCGTCCACTGACACATAAAGCATCGCCTTTCCTCTAGGCCCTTTGAAGGCTGTGGCGGAAGAGATCAGCGTCGGGATGGAGGCCTCAACGAGCCTGTCTCCCAGCGCCTTCTCCCTCTTCTCCGACTCCTCGAGCCGCAGCTTCATCGCAGAGATGACCTTGATGATGTTCTCCCTCTGGGTGCCGAGGACGGACGACGCCTCCTCGACCGTGGAGTCCATCTTCTGCACGTAGTCGACCGCCGGATAGCCGGCGACGAAGATCAGCCTCTCGACGCCGTCCTGTATCCTCTCTGTCCGCATGACCTTGATGAAGCCGACCTGTCCCGTGGTGTCGGTGTGGGTGCCTCCGCAGGCCTCGACGTCCCAGTCGTTGATGTTGACGATGCGCAGAGTCCGTGACGGGACCACCCCTCCCTGGAACAACCTGAACCCGTACTTCGCCTCAGCCTCCTTCCTGGGGAGCCAATTGATCTTGACCGGGTAGTTCTTCATGACGACGTCGTTCGCGACGTCCTCGATCTTCCTGACCTCGTCGTCGGTGAGCTTGGCGAAGTGGGTGATGTCGAGCCGGCCGTAGTCCTCCTCCTTGAACGCCGAGTGCTGCCAGATCCAGGGACCGAGCACCTGCCTCGACGCCCCGTTGACGATGTGGGTCGCGGTGTGTATGCGGCGTATCTTCTGCCGCCTCGTGGCGTCGACCTTCCCCAGGACGTTGGCGCCCTCCCTCGGGGTGAGGCCCTCGACCTTGTGGACTATCACGCCGGCGTACTTCTCGATGTCGGTTACCGGCCTGCCCTCGATGGTCCCGTGGTCGGGCTCCTGCCCCCCGCCTCTGGGATAGAAGGCGGTCTGGTCGAGCACGACGTAGCCTCCCTGGAAGGCCTTCAGGACCTTGGCCTTGAACTCGAACTTCTCGCCGTCCTCGTAGTAGAGCGCCTTGGTCTCCGGGAGGCCTGACGTGTCGAACTCCGGGCGCTTCTGCTCGAGCTTCTGGGAGACGTGCTTGGCGACGACCCGCTGATAAAAGTCCTCTGGGACGGCGACCTTGGCCCCGCCCTCTACCAGCTGCTCAGGAGTGATTCCGTCCGAGTCGTAGAGCTTGACCAGCTCCTCGACGCCGATGTTCTTCTTCGACGCGGCCAACGACGCGACCGTCCTCGAGACCCGCTGGACGGTGGCGACATAGCGGGAGACCTCCACTGCCAGGACCTTGGAGACGTCGTCGCGGTGCTCCTCGAGCTCGGAGTACATCTTCCCGAGCTGGTCGATGTGCCAGTTCACCACGTCCGAGAACTTGAACTTGAACCCGTGGTAGTCGATGAAGGACTGGGCCCTCCTGAAGAGGACGCGCAGGTTGTAGCCACCCCCCACGTTGGACGGCGGCAGCCCGTCGGCGATGGCGAAGAGAAGGGTGCGCGCGTGGTCCGCGACGGCGTACATGGCCTCTATGGGCTCCAGGGCCTTTGCGAGGGCCTCCGGTTCGACCCCGAGGCTCTTCGCGATGACCTTCCTCGCGTCCGTCAGAGTCGGGTACTCGTCTAGGTTCATCGCCCCCGCGAGGCGCGAGTACCTCTCGAATAGGTGGTGGTCGTAGACGAGCTTCGACCCCTCCTTCATGCGCGTGAGGACCGGCGCGAAGCTCGTGTCGTAGTATGTGGGCGTGCCAGTGGTGATCCAGGAGAGCCTCTCCAGGCCCGCCCCCATGTCGACCACCTTCTCGGCGAGCTCGTTGTAGTTCGACGGGTCCCCCTCGTAGGCAGTGAAGACCGCGTTCCCCACTTCAAGGCCCCTCACGAAGTACTCAAGGGAGTAGCCGAAGGCCCCCGCGCCGACCCACACGCTCTCCACGAAAGAGACCTCCTGCTCCGGTATGCCGAACTCCTTGGTGAGGAGCTCGAAGTCTAGGTCGATGCACCTGTCCTTCCAGTAGCCCTGCTTGTTCGCGATGGCGGTCTGCCCTATCATCGTGAAGGAGGTCCCGTGCTTGCCGCTGACGCCGACGCTCGGGATGTCGTTGAACCTCAGGCACATCTGCGGGACGATGAGCGGGTTGGTCGGGAGCTCGAAGACGACCTTCCCGTTCTCTATCCTCTGGAAGTCCACGATGGAGGCCACGGTGAAGAAGAGGTCGGGTCTCCACCTGCTGACGACGGGGTACCGAGGGACGCTCGTGTGCCCGTTCTTGACGAAGAACTTCTCGACGACGTCCCACGCCCGGATGTA
>Ga0307477_10002834_pt1 | contig 13207 bp, 14 predicted proteins | sample atmos_gasesECM2C_FD_203316 | JGI IMG/M metagenome (GOLD analysis project Ga0307477, IMG submission 203316) | Hardwood forest soil microbial communities from Morgan-Monroe State Forest, Indiana, United States - atmos_gasesECM2C_515 | ecosystem: Environmental > Terrestrial > Soil > Temperate...
CCGGTTCGTAATCAGTAACTCGGGGCACTTCGCCCGTGACGAGGACGGATTCAGCGAGTAGGAAGCTCGGCTGGCTCTCCTCGATGATGGTGAACCCGACCTCCTCAAGTGCCCGGCGGCTGGTGGTGGGGAGCTCGAGTGGATCGCGGCCCTCGAAGACGACGCGACGGCGATTCCAGAACTCGGGATGGATGATGACTGGGAGATTGGCGCGCCCAACGTGACGGGCCAGACCCTCAATACCGGCGACGTGATCGTAGTGGCCGTGGCTGCACACCACAGCCTCGATGCCCTTCGGATCGATGTCGAGACGCCGCATGTTCTCGACCATTCCGGTCGGGCTCACGCCGAGGTCGAACGCGATCCGATGCGTGCTGCCGCCTCGACTGACATCGAGCAGCAGGGAGAAACCGTGTTCCGCGACAAGCTGGTCAGGGATGAACCGGTCGACCATGACCGAGGCATCTGTGCGCGCGGTGGTTTGGCGGACACCCCAGCGCGTCGCCAGGCCCTGGTCCGGCATGAAGATGTCATACACGTTCTCGACGAGCGTCGTGATCGTGACGGCGTCGACAGGCTCCAGAGGGATCCTCGGCATCGGGGTACCCATTGTGCAGGTCACTCCCAGTTCCGTGCGGAGAGGCTGAACTGATCATCCTCGCACGCAAAGTACTGGCCATACGCGAGTGGCTCGAAACCGTGCCGAGCCGGCTGCGTTTGCGGCCAGCCTGCAGATCAGCCCAGATCGCCTACCTTCTTGAGACGTTCGCCTCCGACGTGGCGGGCCGATGCCGCTCGGTCGCGCGCGTTGATGCCACCATTAGCCAAAGCTCGGGGAGACAGGACTCGAACCTGCGACCCCTGATCCCCCAGACTAGTCAAAATGTGTCCGTTCCGAGCCGAACAGGAGTTAGAGCGGTTTCCTAGGGAAATGGTTGGAATATCGCTTAACCCCGCAGCTTGTAAACGCGTGCAAGGCGCTGCAGCCGGTTGGAATCTGTCGACTGGCATAAGGAGGTGGTCGAGGGCTTGGATCGCCGACCCCAGGACGCTCGTAGTATGTACCGGTGACTCGCGGCGCTAACCCGCGTCAGTTCTTGTTCAGCTCCTCGGCGAGCATCACGAGAATCCCGCTCGGGCCGCGAACGTAAGTAAGTTTGTAGACGTCCCCGTACGTTGCCACGCCGCGCAGCGGGTGGCATCCGTGTCTGGCCGCGATTGCCAGGGCCTCGTCGATGTCGTCCACCGAGAACGCGATGCGGTGCATACCGATCTCGTTGGGACGCGTCGGGTTCGTTTCGATCGCATTCGGGTAGATGTACTCAAACAGCTCGAGGCAACCGTTGCCGTCTGGCGTCTGGAGCACCGCGACCTTGGCGTGGTTGCCGTCGAGGCCGACTGCGGTGTCGGCCCACTCTCCACTCACGTTGTCACGGCCGAGAACGCTCATCCCGAGGGCGGTGAAGAATGCGATCGTCTCTTCGAGGTCGCGCACTGCGATGCCTACGTTCACGAACTTTATGGGCATGCTTTCTATCCTGTGTTGCTGTGTTCTGTTCGTGGGGGGAGGAATTTCATTCATGGGCCTGGCTTCAACATCGATCGGATGGCGGTCGAAGTCGCCAACCCTCCCCATCCCCCGCCGCCGGGACCCAAAACTCGGGTGTGGCTCGCGCGCCGACGAGTTGAGATCCGCCTCACTTTTACGCGCGCCATGGGAGCGGGATCATTTAACGGCCAAGGTGGGGCGGCCCCAGAAGCTCCTGATAATCGAGCGCGGGGATTAGTCATCATTTCTGGGGGCGTTAGAGTACTGATCCCCGCAAAATACAACCCCGTGCAGCGCGGTGGAGTGCGCTGAAATCTGCTGCAGCGCAATACAAGTCGGGGAGACAGGACTCGAACCTGCGACCCCTGGTCCCCCAGACCAGTACTTATTTCTGGCCGTGGGGCCGAGTTCAAATAGAGTGGTGTTGTCGGAATTTGGTTGGAAAGAGCACTAGTCCCTGCAAAATGAAATGCGGCGGAATCGGCTGTAATTGAGTGGAATACTGAACGTTCTGGCGCAGCCGGTGGTTCATCAAAGCCCTCCCCCCACTTCGGAACGTCAATCACCTCCCACGGGCCTGACATTTGCCCTGCTTACGACATTTGCTATGGACCGAGTTAAGGAGGGCCGCACAGGCGCATAAACCACATCCTCGACGCCGCGTCGAAGTGGTAATTGCCACCGTTGGCACAAGCTCGGGGAAGGGCCGTGAGCTACCGCGGGTGACGAGGGTCGACACTTGAAGGACGGCGTCCACGCGTGTGACAGCTCATTGCGCAACGCCGTGAGCGTGGCTACCGTCAAGTGACCTGGAACCACGGCCTGGGTCCCACTACCCTCTACTCCTCGATAACAAGTCGGAGGATCGTGCCATCGCGCAGCACGAAGCGGAAGTGGAGGTCTACGACGCCCCCGGGGAAGTCACCTTCAAGGTGCTGGAGCACGTCGTACCCGTCCTCGCCGACCTTCGCCGCTCCTGTCGTCTCGATCGTGTACGTGTATTCGCTCGCCGAGCGTGACAGCCATGCTCGGATCTCGTCAGGTCCGCGGTAGGTCCGTCCCTCGTCGGAGACGGTCGCGTCGGGTGCGTAGCTGCGGATGGCGACGTCGAGGTCGCGCGCGCTATGCGCCCGCAGGTAGCTCCTGATGAGCTCGGGCAGCTCCGTCGTAGCGATGGCCCTCGATCCGGTGCGCATGTGTCGTCTCCTGTTGGCCAGTGGCTTCGTGACCACCGTGAGGCCTCCCCTTGGGGGAGAGTCAAGGTCGGGCCGGGTCGACGCGAACCGCGAGGGCGCCGCTGGACTCTCCCCCAACGGGATGGCCCAGACTCGCGCCATGTCTGCCGCGCTGAGCATCGGCGAGTTCTCGCGGATCACCCATCTCAGCATCAAGACCCTCCGCCGCTACCACGAGGCGGGGCTGCTCGTTCCAGCGCGCGTCGGTCCGGGCAGCGCCTATCGCTATTACGGCCTCGACCAGGTTCCCGCCGCACAGGTCATCCATCGGTTCCGGGAGCTCGGCATGCCGGTCAAGGAGGTTGGGAAGCTCATCGCCGTCAGCGACCCTGACGTCAGAGCCGCCATCATCGCGCAGCATCTCGGGCGCCTAGAGGCCCAGCTCGACGAGACCCGAGCAGCGGTGGTGTCGCTGCGGCGGCTTCTCGAACCCGACCCGGCTCCCCTCGAGGTGCACGTCCGCCGCGTCGAGGCGACCCCGGCCGCCGGTGTGCGCGGCGTCGTCGACCTCGACGATGCTCTCGCCTGGTACGCGGACGCCATGACCGAGCTCGACGCGGCGCTCGCCTCCGCGGCCCCCACTACCGGGCCACCTGGGGGCCTTTACGACAACGAACTGTTCACCGAGGAGCGCGGCACCATGGTGGTGTACGTGCCCGTCGCAGATCCGCCGGCGCGGAGCGGGCGTGTCGAACCTCTAATCGTCCCCGCGGCCGAGCTGGCGACGACCGTCCATGCCGGACCGCATGATGACATCGACGTCACGTACGCGGCGCTGGGCGTCTTCGTGAGCCAGCAGGCCCTCGCCGTCGCGGGCCCTGTCCGGGAGGTCTACTTGGTTGGACCGCGAGACACCGACAATCGAGCGGCATGGCGAACGGAGATCGGCTGGCCCATCTTTCAAACGGCTCAAGGACACCCGTGAGCGGGTTCTGGCGTGGCCGCAGTGCGCCGTCACGTGCGAACGGGCGGCGACGCCAGCAATGGTGGTTGCCAGGTTTCCGCTGGTTAGCATGGATGGATGGCGCCGATAAGCTCCTATGTGACGCGGCCGCTCAGTCCCGAAACCTGGGACGACTTTGCCCATTTGGTGGTGGCTAACAACGGGGTCTGGGGCGGCTGCTGGTGCATGGGTTTCCACCCAGAGGGCGTCGGCAAGGGCCACACCGTTTCTGGAAACCGTCTGGCAAAGCAAGCCCACGTTCGCAGCGGAACGGTCCACCAGATTCTCGTATACGACGGCGATGAATGCGTCGGCTGGTGCCAGTACGGGCCGCCGATGGAACTTCCGAACATCAACAACCCGAAAGCCTATTCCAAGGGTCTGAACGAGATGCCCGACTGGCGGATCGGTTGCATCTTCACTGGAAGCGGGCACCGGCGCAGTGGGGTTGCGCGGGCGGCCATCGGCGCCGCACTGGCCGCCATCGAGGACGCTGGAGGTGGGCTCGTCGAGGCCTACCCCGAGCAAGTCGACGGGCGCCCGCCTCAGCGCGGTGCCTATTTCCATACGGGCCCAGCCGACCTGTTCGAGGAGTTCGGCTTCGAGCGAGACCGGAAGATAGCGAAGTGGCGGTGGGTGATGCGGCTGCGAATCCCGCCTTGACCGAGTCCGGCCGAGCGTAGCGGCGGATGGCGACAGCCTCAAAAGAGCTCACAAGCTGTGAACAGATCGTCTCATCGGCGACTGAACTGGGAGCTGCACACTGGCCGACCGCGTCGCCGGAGGAGGCGCCACTAGCGGCCACTCAACAGCAAGCCCAAATATGTGGGCATCCTCGCGTGGGTGGTCGAGTAGTCCAAGGGCATATCGTTGGACAGGCGCTCGTAGGACGACATCGGCAGAGGGAACGTGATGACCACACTCGAGAACCGTCCGAGTACCGCACTCCTCGTCGTCGACGTGCAGAAGGGCGCGGTCGAACGCAACCACGCGCGCGATCCGATCGTCATGCTGTCGGTCCCACGCCTTCAGGCCTTCACGGATCGTGCCGTACAAGGCACAGCGCCGTTCATGCCACCAGTGGCAGGATCTCGGGGAGACAGGACTCGAACCTGCGACCCCTGGTCCCCCAGACCAGTACTCTAACCACCTGAGCTACTCCCCGATCGGCGCAGTCAGTCTAGCCCACCGGCCGCCCCAACCCATGCGTCTCCTGAGCCGGCTCGCGGTTCATGAGCTCGGCCAGTCCGTCCCGGACGGCCTTGCCCTCGAACAGCACCGCGTGCACCTCCCGAGTGATGGGCATGTCGACGTCGAATCTGGAGGCGAGCCGTGACGCAACCCGCGTCGCGTTGACGCCTTCTGTGACCATGGTCGTGCGGCCGAGCGCCTCGGCGAGCGTCGCACCGCGAGCGATCGCCTCGCCCAGGTTGCGGTTGCGAGAGTGGGGGCTCATGCAGGTCACGACGCAGTCGCCCAGCCCGGCCAGCCCGGCGAACGTGGTGACCTCGGCTCCTGCCGCCACCCCGAGGCGCGCCATCTCCGCGATGCCGCGCGTGATGATGGCGGCCTTGCCGTTGTCCCCGGCACCGATTCCGTCGCTGGCGCCCGCGGCGATGGCCACAACGTTCTTCAGCGCGCCGGCGTACTCGACGCCCACGACGTCTGTGGTGCTGTAGAAGCGCAGCTGCGGCCCGGTGCACGCATCGCGAACGTGGGCCGCCACGTCGTCGGCTCCCGCGACGACCGTTGCCGCCGGCAACCCTGCCGCGACCTCCACCGCGATGTTCGGTCCGCTGAGCGCCGCGACTCCGCCACCGCCCGCGCGCGAGAGCGCCACGCCCAGCACCGCGGTCATCGTCAGATCGGTGCTCTCCTCGAATCCCTTCGCCGCGCTCACCGCAGCCGCATCGCGCACGAGACGCGGCGCAGCCTCGACCGCGATCTGCCGCATGGCGTGCGTCGGGACCGCGAAGATCGCGATGCGCGCGTCCTGCAGCGCGAGCGCCATGTCGTTCGTGACGCGCACCCGTGCATCGAGCGCGAGGTCGGGCAGGTACGCACCGTTGCGGCGCGTCTCCGCCAGCTCGGCCGCAAGCGCTCTGCGCCGCACCCACAGCGCCACGTCGCGGTCACCGTGAGCAACGAGAACCTGGGCGAGGGCGGTGCCCCAGGACCCCGCGCCGATGATGGCGATGCGCACAGGCATGTTCCCTAGGCTGCGTCGCGCGCGTCCCGCTTGCGAGCGACCATCTTCAGGCGCACCCCGGCAAATCCGAAGACTGCCCGGATCCGGTTCTCGAGGTAGCGCGCGTAGGCGAAGTGGAGGAGCTCCGGGTCGTTCACGAACAGGACAATGGTCGGCGCCTCGCTGCGCGCCTGCGTCGCGTAGAGCAACTTCAGCTTTCGACCGTGGTGGTGCCGCGGAGGATGCTCGTCGAACGCCGTGCGCAGCAGCGAGTTCAGCGCCGGTGTCGGGATGTGGGTGGAGCGCGCCGCTGCCACCTGAGCGGCGGTCGGGAGGACGCGCGGGACGTTGCGCCGCTGTGTCGCGCTCAGGGTCAGCACCGGCACCCCGGGAACGAAGTCGAACGCCGCACCGATCGCCTTGAGGAACGCGGGGTCTTCACGCTCCTCGCGATCCACGAGGTCCCACTTGTTCGCGACGATCACGAGCCCTGCCCCCGCGTCCACGGCGTAGCCGGCGATGTGCCGGTCCTGCGCGACGACACCCTGTGACGCGTCGATGACGATGACCCCGACGTCGGCGCGCTGGAGCGCACGGAGAGCCCTCAACAGGCTGTAGTGCTCGACGTCAGATCCGATGACACCGCGCCGCCGGATGCCGGCCGTGTCGACGAGGCGCATCGTCTGCTCACCGTTCTGCACCAACGTGTCCACGGCGTCGCGCGTGGTGCCCGGCACCGGTGAGACCAGCGCTCGTTCCTCCCCGACGATCGCGTTCAACAGCGACGACTTCCCCACGTTCGGGCGGCCCACGATCGCGATGCGCAGCTCCTCGTCGACGAGTGACGAGTCGGCAGCGTCGCGGGGCAACCGGTCGACGATCAGGTCGAGGAGATCGCCCGTGTCGGTGCCCTGCAGCGCGCTCACCAGCGCGGGATCGCCGAGCCCGAGCCGGTGCAGCTCGTGCGCGTAGTGCTTCGCGCCGCTCCCCTCTGCCTTGTTTCCGGCGACGATCACCGGCTTGCCGCCGCGCCGCAGCGTCTCCGCGATCTCCTCGTCGAGCGGAGTCACACCGTCGCGGACGTCGAGCACGAACAGGCAAACGTCCGCTTCCCCGATGGCCATCCGCGCCTGCTCCTGCGTCCCTGCGGCAAGCGCCGCCAGGTCCGCCCCGTCGGCACGCACCGCCCGAGTGTCGAATCCGGCGGTGTCGATGAGCGTGAACCGGCGACCCCGCCAATCGACGACGCCGTAGATGCGGTCGCGGGTCAGCCCCGCCATCTCGTCGACGATGGCACGACGGGTTCCCGTCAGTCTGTTGAAGAGCGTGGACTTGCCGACGTTGGGCCGCCCGACGATGGCGACGATCGCGCCGCTCACGGCCGCTGCGCCGGAGCCTCGCTCACCACCAACTCGACCTGCTCGAACTTCCCTCCTTCACCGTCGAGGGCGAATCCGTTGAGGTCGCCTGTCCCGTCCGCGCGGGACGAGCAGATCAGGTACGCGTAGTCGACCCAGGCTCGTTCGGTGTCGAACACCGACGGCCGAGCCGGGTGATCGGGATGGGTGTGCCAGATGCCCACGACGTCGAGGCCCCGATCCCTCGCATCCCTGTCGGCGCGCAGGAGATCGGCGGGATCCAGGTCGTAGCGGTCGCGGGCGCGCTCCGTCCACGTGTTTCGGGCAGAGGTGACATCAACGATGTCCGCATGGTCATCCCTGATCCTCCCCACGAGGCAGCCACACCCTTCGTGCGGATAGGCGGCCGTGGCGAGCCGGCGCAGCTTGACCTCGGCCACCGGGTCGAGCGTGACCCCCCGGATCACTCCGCGGGGCTCCGGTAGAGGCCGGTCGATATGTAGCGATCGCCGCCGTCCGCGAGAACTGTGACGATCACGCCCTGGTCGACGCGGCGCGCCACCTCGCGCACCGCCCAGAGGGCGGCGCCGCTGGAGTGGCCGGCGAGGATCCCCTCGGTGCGCGCGAGCTCGCGCGCGACCTCGTAAGCGGGCTCCGTCTCGACGCCGATCTCCTCGTCCGCGATGGTGGGGTCGTAGATGCCCGGCACGATCGCGGTCGCCATGTGCTTAAGCCCTTCGAGCCCGTGCCACGGTTCCGCCGGCTGAACGCTCACGCAGCGCACGTTCGGGTCGTACTCCTTGAGCCGCCTGGACACACCCACGAAGGTGCCACTGGTGCCGAGCCCGGCGACGAAGTGCGTGACGGCGCCCTGCGACTGCTCCCAGATCTCGGGGCCGGTGGTCTCGTAGTGGGCGCGCCAGTTGGCGTCGTTGTTGTACTGGTCGGGCATGAAGTACGCGCCGGGATCGGCTCCGTACAGGGACCGCGCGAGCAGGATGGCGCCGTCGCTGCCCTCGAGCGGGTCGCTGTAGACGATCTCGGCTCCGAACGCCAGCACCAGAGCCTTGCGCTCCTCGCTCACGTTGCCCGGCATCACCAAGCGGACGCGGTATCCCTTCGCCGCCCCGATCATCGCGTACGCGATGCCGGTGTTTCCGCTGGTGCTGTCCAGAATCGTTCGAGTGTGGTCGAGGGCGCCGCTCCTCTCCCCGTCCTCGATCATGCGCAGCGCGGGACGGTCCTTCACCGACCCGCCCGGGTTCATGAACTCGGCCTTGGCATAGACGGCGACGCTCGGACACTCGTCGTCGAACAGGCGAAGGCGCAGGAGCGGAGTGCGGCCGATGACATCGAGAATGCTCTCGTCGCCACGCCGCGGAACGACAGCGAGCACGCCGGCTTCAGCCCTCCCCGCTGTCGGCGACCGCGATGCGGAATCCGGTGGTGCCTCTGCGGCTGTCCTCGACGATCGCCATGACGCTGGCAGCGCGGATCAGCAGCGCGCCGCCCTCGCCGGGCAGCTCGACGAAATCGCCCGAGGCCTTCTTCTGGAGTTCCGCCACGACCTCTTGCATCGTGAGCTTGACCACCACGTCACTGCCGTCGGTCAGGCGCAGCACCGCCATCGCACTCCTCCATGTGGAAGCTCGTCCTCGACCTCATGGTACGCGGCGCAGGCGCTCGTCTCTGCGAACGAGGCCGCTGCGAAGTCCGCTCAGTGCCGAGTGGTCGCGAGGGCCTCGCCAAACTCAGCACGCAGGTCGTCGAGCGACTCGATGCCGGCGCTGATGCGCACCAGCCCGTCCGTGATGCCCAGCGCTTCGCGTTGCTCGCGGCTCAACGCCCGGTGCGAGGTCAGCGCCGGGTAGGAGATGGTGGTGGCGACGTCACCGAGGCTGGGGGCGAGGCGGACCCCTGGGAGGGCTCGCGCGAACGCATCGACGGAGCTGCGTCCGCCCTTCAGCTCGACGCTCAGCATCGGCCCCCGCCCGAGGGGGAGGAGCCGTACGGCGAGGCGCTCTTCAGCGTCGCCATGACGCCCGGGATAGTGCACGGCGGCAACCTCGTCGCGGTCCGCGAACCAGGCGGCGAGGGCAGCGGCATTCTGGCTCGAGCGCTCCACCCGCAGCCCGGCGGTGCGCACCCCGCGAAGCGTCATCCACGCGTCGAACGGCGAGAGGTTGCAGCCCACCAGTCGCGCGAAGGCATCGAGCCAGTCGGATGCCGGGTGACGTGGGTCGACGAGCAGCGCGCCGCCGAGCACGTCGCTGTGCCCGCTCAGGTGCTTGGTGAGGCTGTGGAACACGGCGTCGGCGCCGTGCGCGAACGGCTGGAACAGCAGCGGCGTCGCGAGCGTGGCGTCGACAAGACACGCGGCGCCCATCGCGTGCGCCGCCGCCGCCACGGCCGGGACGTCGACGACGTTCATGAGGGGGTTCGTGATCACCTCTGTCGTCACGGCGGCGACGTCCTCACCGAGCGAGCCCGAGACCAGAGCGCCGTGGTCGACGGCGTCCCCGACCGGCAGGTCGACAAGCGTCACCTCCACGCCGAGACCGGCCATCGGTCCGGTGAGCAGGCCCTCGGTCCCGCCGTAGCACGGGCGCACCACGACGATGCGCCGCCGCTTCTCGGAGGCGAGGAGCACCGTCGCCAGGAGCAGCGCCGCCTGCCCGCTCGACGTGCACCGGGTGACGGGGACGTCGCCCCCCTCCGGAGTCTCCAGGCCGGCCAGCGCCTCCTCGAGGAGCGCCGGCGTGCCCCCGCCGTAGCGGCGGTACGACTCGCGCATGTCCATTCCGGCGTCCACGGCCCCGATGTCCCGGTAGGCTCGAACGCTGCTCAGCGTCAGCGGTGCGACGAGGTCCTCGCCCGAGCCCGTGCGGTCCAGGCCGAGGCCCGCCCGGGCCGCCGCCGTCGACTGCTGGGGACGGCGCCTCACCGGGTGACGGCTGCTCGGGGAGCCGATCCTGACTGCGAGCGAAACGCCGAGCGTCCCGCGAACCGTCCCGCCCCGCCCAGCTCGCGCTCGATGCGCAGCAGCCGGTTGTACTTCGCCACCCGCTCGGAGCGCGACGGAGCGCCTGCCTTGATCTGGCCCGCGTTCACCGCCACCGCCAGATCGGCGATCGTGGTGTCCTCCGTCTCCCCGCTTCTGTGGCTGATAACCGTGCCGTATCCGTGAGCGCTCGCCAGCGCGATCGCCTCCAGGGTCTCGCTGAGCGTCCCGATCTGATTGAGCTTGACGAGCAGCGCGTTGGCGACGCCGCGTTCGAACCCCTCGCGGAGCCTGGTCACGTTGGTCACGAACAGGTCGTCGCCGACGAGCTGCACCCGATCACCCAGCCGCTCGGTCAGCAGCCTCCACCCCTCCCAGTCGTCCTCGGCCATGCCGTCCTCGATCGAGATGATCGGGTACGCGTCCACCCAGCGCGACCAGAGGTCAACCATCTCCTCCCGGGTCAGCCTGGTCCCCTCCCCCTTCATCACGTAAACACCGTCCGCGTACAGCTCGGACGCCGCCGGATCGAGGGCGATCCAGACGTGCTCGCCGGCGCGGTATCCGGCCCGCGCGATCGCCTCCAGGAGGAGCTCGATCGCCTGCTGATTGCTCGGCAGGTCCGGGGCGAACCCGCCTTCGTCGCCCTGACCCGTGCTGAGACCGCGCTCGTGAAGGAGCGATCGCAGCGCGTGAAAACACTCCGTGGCCAAGCGCAACGCCTCAGAGAATGTGCCCGCCCCCACGGGCGCGAACATGTACTCCTGGAAGTCGACCCGCGTCTGGGCGTGGGCACCGCCGTTCAGCACGTTGAGCAGCGGCACCGGCAGCACCTGCGCCCCGACACCACCCAGATAGCGGTACAGGGGCAACCCCGTCGCCTCCGACGCTGCCCGAGCGCAGGCCAGGCTGACCGCGAGGATCGCGTTCGCACCCAGGCGGGCCTTGTTGGGCGTGCCGTCGAGCGCGCAGAGCCGGGCGTCCGCCGCCACCTGGTCCAGGGAGTCGGTGCCCACCAGGTCAGGCCCGATCACGTCGGCGATGTTGCTCACCGCCTTCAGCACGCCCTTGCCCCCGTAACGCGACAGGTCTCCGTCGCGCAGCTCGACCGCCTCGTGGCGCCCGGTGCTCGCGCCGCTCGGCACCCTGGCCGAGCCCTCGGTGCCGTCGACCAACCGCACGGTGGCCTCCACAGTGGGGTTGCCACGCGAGTCCAGGATCTCGAGCGCTGAGATCTCCTCGATGTACGTCACGCTCTGGCCATCGCCGGCGCCAGCTCGTCCCAGAGGCGGGCGATGGTGCGGATCCCTTTCCAGTACTGGTCGAGGGTGAACTTCTCGTTGGGGGCGTGGATGCGATCGTCCGGAAGCCCGAACCCGATCAGCACCGCCGGAAGGTGCATGAGGCGGGAGAACGTCTCCACCGGGGGTATGGAGCCGCCCTCGCGGGCCAGTATCGGCGCAATGCCGAACACGTCCGCGACCGCGCGCGAAGCAGCGGCGACCGCCGGGTGGTCGGTCGGCGTCAGCACCGGGCGACCGGCGCTGATCGGCTTCACCCGGACCCGCACACCGGGGGGCGCGCTCGACTCGAGGGCTGCCGCGACCTTGCGCTGTATGTCCCCTGGGTCCTGGTCGGGGACCAAACGGCAGCTGATCTTTGCGCCGGCGCTGGCCGGGATGATCGTCTTCTCGCCCGCGCCCATGTACCCGCCCCAGATGCCGTTCACCTCGATGGTCGGGCGGGCCGTCCTCGCCTCCTGCACCGAGAACCCCTGCTCGGTGACGGTCTGAGGCACGTCGCCGGCCGCGTGGCGGTACTCGGCATCGTCGAATGGCACCGACCGGACCTGCTCGCGCGCGGTGGCGGTGAGCTCGCGCACATCGTCGTAGAAGCCCGGCACCATCACCCTCCGCGTGGACGGGTCGCGAAGACCGGCGATCATGCCGGCGAGGGCCTCGGCTGGATTGGCGACGGTTCCTCCGAACGCGCCCGAGTGCAGGTCGCGCGACGGACCTTCGACATCCACCTCGAGGTAGGCGAGCCCGCGCAGGCCGACGCAGAGCGAGGGGATGCCGCGCTCGATGAAGGAGGTGTCGGAGACAACGAGCACGTCGGCCGCCAGGCGGTCTCGCTCGGCGGCGACCAGTTCCTCGAAGTGCTTGGACCCCACCTCCTCCTCGCCTTCGACGATGAGCTTCAGGTTGAGCGGCAGGTCGCCCTGGGTCTTCAGGTGCGCCTCGACAGCCTTGAGGTGCATCCACACCTGTCCCTTGTCGTCGACGGAGCCACGGCCGAAGAGGTCGCCGTCTCGGATCTCCGGCTCGAACGGCGGCGAGCGCCACTCGTCGACGGGGTCGACCGGCTGCACGTCGTGGTGTCCGTATATCAGCGCGGTGGGCAGCCCGGGGTCCACGATGCGCTCCGCGTAGAAGGCCGGGTGACCCGCCGTCTCGATCAGCTCGCCGCGCGTGAAGCCCGCCGCGATCGCCGCGCCGAGGAAGTGCTCCGCGTTGCGCCGCACCTCGTGCGCGTACGCCGGGTCGGCTGAGATGCTGGGGATGCGGAGCGCTTCCACGAGCTCTGCGGCGAAGCGGTCCTGGTGCTGGGCGCAGTACTCGTCGAGGTGGCTCACGCGCCCCTAGCCTATCGTTTGCCCGCTGCGCCTCGATGAGGTCGTTTGCCGCGCATCGCGTCGCAGACGAGGTCGAGACAACGCGTTCGCGTCGAGGGATCCCCCGCGATCTGGCCGACCTGACCCAGCCCCGCCATGAGCATGGCGACGTCGTCCACCGCGATGTCGGTGCGCACCCGGCCGGCCTGTTGAGCCCGCTGGAGCAGCTCGGCCATGGTGGCCTTCAGATCGCGCGACAGGTCCTTCTTGGCGGCCTCCATGTCGAAGCCGCTCGACGCGATCGTGTCCGCCACCGCCC
>Ga0307477_10002835_pt1 | contig 13204 bp, 15 predicted proteins | sample atmos_gasesECM2C_FD_203316 | JGI IMG/M metagenome (GOLD analysis project Ga0307477, IMG submission 203316) | Hardwood forest soil microbial communities from Morgan-Monroe State Forest, Indiana, United States - atmos_gasesECM2C_515 | ecosystem: Environmental > Terrestrial > Soil > Temperate...
GTCGTCCGATTTTCTGAGAAATCGCGCCTGTAAATGCTCCCTTTTCATGGCCAAACAGTTCACTCTCCAAGAGACTGGCGGGGATGGCAGCGCAATTCAATTTGACGAAAGTTCGCTCTCGCCGAGAGCTGATTTGATGGATCGCCCGCGCGATGAGGTCTTTCCCGGTGCCCGTCTCACCCAACAACAAGACAGTTGCGTCCGTTGGCGCTACGGTCTCGACCTGATGTAGAACTCTCTTGAGTTCTGGGCTTTGGCCGATGATGTCTTTGAACCGGTATTCGGTAAAGAGTTCTTCCTCCAGGTAGCGCTTTTCCTGAACCAGGCGATCGCGGAGCCTCGTAATTTCGCGGAACGCGAGGGCATTATCTAGGGCAATTCCGACGTGGCTCGCGAACTGGGTCATGATGCGCATATCTCGGTGAGAGAACGCATTCGCTTGAGTGCTTCCAGCGGTTAGAGTCCCAAGCAAGCGTTCACGGCCGGCAAGTGGCACGCAGCATACAGATTTGATGCCTGCGTCAACGAAATGCCGCGCCGCTTTAGAGTAAAAGCGCTTAGTGTCTATCGGACTCATCAATATTGGCTGACCTGACTTAAATACCACTCCGTGCACGGAGCCTTCGAGCGGGACAAGCAACTCTCCGCTCAGCAGATCATTTTCGCCTGGAGCATCAACCGGTTGGACTCGCATCTGATTGGTCTCCGGATCGTATAACCCAAGCGTTACAACGTCACACGACATCAAGTGCCGAACACCCTTCGAGATTGCGGAGAACAGTTGACCGGCATCCAGATTGGAAAGAACGGCGTTGCTAAGCTCAAGGACTAAAGCGTTTTCTGCCTCCTTTCGTTCTGTCAGGTCACATGTCACCATCATGACCTTCGTAACCTTTCCGGTCGTGTCGCGGATACCCGTGAGGATCGTCTGGGCCCAAAAGCGCGATCCGTCCTTCCGCAGCCGCCAGGATTCCTCTTCGAAATGTCCGCGCTCTACGGCAATTCGCAGTTCTTCCTCCGGCCTGCCCCGCTCAACGTCCTCGGCCGTAAAGAAGCAAGAATAGTGATGGCCGACGATTTCTTCTGGCTTGTAACCTTTCACACGTTCTGCTCCGGGGCTCCAGGTTGCGATGCGCCCCTCTAAGTCCAATAGGCAAACGGCGTAGTTCTTCGCGCTCTCTAGCAGCAGGCGTAACTGCTGCTCGCTCTGATGAAGCGAATCCTCAGTTTCTTTTCGTTTGGAAACGTCCCGGATGACGCTGAGAACGGAACGGTCGCCGGCCGTCTCTAGCGGGCTGAGCATGATGTCAGCTGGGAATTCGCTGGCGTCCTTTCGCCTCCCGTAAAGGTCGAACCCAGCCTCCATTGGGCGATGGTGAGGTTGGCCACTGTACTCGGCTCGGTGCTGGATGTGAATCTGACGAAATCGCTCGGGAATCAGAACCTCGACCGTTTGGCCCAGTAACTCTTGCCGGGTATATCCAAACATTCGTTCCACTTGCGCGTTGACTTCTGTAATCTGGCCCTTCGAATCCGTCACAACGATGGCGTCCGGGGAGGACTGAAACAGTTTCTCAAACAGAGTCTGGGGCGTCTGATCTACGGCCCTCTCTAGCGCCTCACCAGCCATTTGCTTTTCCCTTTTCCTCTGAGTGGACCTGATTCAGGCATTCACGCGTTACCAATAGATATACCACGAGTAGATATACCACGAGATCTTCAATAGCGTGACGCGAAACCGTCCGGCGTCCAAACCGGCCTCGAAGGACCTACCCAGTTGTCGAGTGCGGGGTTAGCTCGATTCCTACTTCAGTTCAGCTGCTGGATGGACTCCAGGTATTTCACCAGATTCTGCAACCGTACGCCTCCGAAATCCTGATCGTCTTCTATCTGATGAAAGATCGGCCCCCAGATGGGCATCTCCCGAGAGCCATGAGACGCCAAAATGTCATCTCCCATGATGGTGCGCGACACACGCGCGGAGGGAAACTTCCCTCCGTTGTTCTTCGCCAGCACCGTCAAGTTTGCCGGTTTGGTCTTCAAGCCCGCAGCCATTGGACCGTCACCTTTGGCGTCTAACCCGTGACAGGCGGCGCAGTGGGCACGAAACAAGTCTGGTCCCTTGACCGAGTGAATCAAATGCTCCAGCTGCTCTTTCGTAGCCGCCTTGGAGCTGGATGCCGATTGAGGACTTGCTGGCAAACTGGAAACGATGAGCAAACCGAGCAAACCGGCAACCCTGTAAGAGATCACTCGAAACGGAACTCTTCGCATCCTCATGAGATCACCTCCGCAATTCCCCGAATTTGCTCTCGGGCAAAGTTCGTCACGCCGCCAAGCGCACGTATGCTGCATCGCTTTCAATTCGCCTACACGTTCATGCTGCGGGCAGCTCTTTTTCCGTTACGCCCGCCGGAAGTTCAGGCCAACGTAGTCTCAGTACTACACCCTGGCCATCGTCGTAAGCGAGCTCGAATAAATGCGAGCAGCGCTCGCAGAGCCAGTAATGCAGCGCCGAGTGAGCCTCCGGTCGGTCGAAAGTCGGATCGGCAGGCTCTGCCCGGAACCGGAAGAATTTACCCCCGGCGGTCCAACGAAATGCGGTCGCACAGGCTGGGTTTGCGCACTTCGGATGCAACTTTTGGGCGAGCGGCTCTCCCATCGCCTGTGCTTCGCCCGAAGGGACCGATTTCGTCTCCTTGCCGGATAGGGCGGCCCGCATTTCTTCAATCTTCGTGATGGTCGTTCGCAACCACTTACCAAACGTTTCCTCGATTTCGTATTGGTCAGCGTAACGGTAGAGTCCGTCCAGTGTCTCGCCTTCCGCGTTCAGCGGAATGTGCCGGCAAGGGATCCTGCTGTCACGAAACTCAGGTGGTACCAGCTGCATGAAGACGCATTCCGAGCACGGACCGGGGTTCTCTTTGGAGTCATAATTCATGCAAGCCGGTGAATCCTCGAAAATATGCTGGAATCTCCAGGGTTGGCGTGGAGACCTGCCGTACCCGCCTTTTTCCAGAAATTCGAGCTCAAACTTCAGTACATCCAGAAGATCGCGTTCATCCTTTTCCATGGCTACCTCCTCACGTAACCCTCGCTTATTCTTACTTTTACCTTGCGCGCCGATGGCGGGCAGTGATAGAGATCACTGCTCTTGGTGAGCTACGATACGGAACTTGCCCTGTGCAGGAGCACCGTGGAACCCACATTGCAGCTAACTGCACGCTAAAGGATCATTAATGCGACCGTTATTGGGCTACGAATTCAGTCGCCGCAGCTTATTTGCGCTCGCCCTTGTCGTCTCTACAACAGTGGGAGTTTCAGCGGCGACGCAACAAGCCAAACTAGCGCAACGTGATGCGGACGTATCTTCCTACGTCGGCTCAGAGGCCTGCGAAGCTTGCCACGAAGATCTTCCTACGAAGGGTTTCTACAAGGGGTTCCTGAACTCGCCGCACTTCGCAACGACCCTAGACACAAAAAGGGGTCTCGAGTGGCACGGCTGTGAGGCCTGCCACGGGCCGGGCAAGGATCACGTCGAAAGTGGCGGCGACAAAACTAAGATTTTTACGTTTAAGGGTGCTTCCGCGAAGGACATTAGCCAGCGCTGCATGGCCTGCCATTCCGCCAGTGAAGAGCACAGCAACTACGGGCGGTCAGCGCACCTTCAGAACAACGTGAGCTGCATCGATTGCCACTCGCCCCACTACCCAAAGGAAGACCAATTCTTAATGAAGGAGAAGCAGCCGCAGCTCTGCTATGGCTGCCATCTGGAAACGAAGCAGCAGTTCAACCGTCCGTTCCATCATCGGGTGAACGAAGGCCTGGTCCAATGCACCGATTGTCACAACCCGCATGGTGGCTTCTTGGCCCGACAACTGCGCGCAACGGCGACACAGGACACGGTGTGCTTCAAGTGCCACGCAGACAAAGCCGGACCATTCGTATTCGAACATGAGGCGGTGAAGATCGAAGGCTGCGCCGCGTGCCACACGCCTCATGGCTCATCGAATCCACGCCTGCTAAAACGCAGCCAAGTGAATTTGCTTTGTCTTGAATGTCACGCATTTACAGTGGATGCCGGTCCAGCCGCGATTCCTACGTTCCACAACCAGGCCCAGAAGTATCAGGCCTGCACGCTTTGCCATGTGGCGATTCACGGATCGAATGCAAACAAGTTTTACTTCCATCCATAGGGAGCTGTGATGCCCAACAGAACGACTGCGACGGGTACGCGCCCTGCCTGGTTGGCGATCTGCAAGCGCGTGCCGTGCGCAGCCCTTCTGCTGTGTGCTTGGCTCCCAGCCGCCCGCGCCCAGCAAGACCAGGAGCAGCCAGGAATCGAGCAGGGCAATTACAACATTAAGCAGTCTGTGGAATTTGGCGGACGACTTGTATCGATCACCGGGGATCAGCAGGCGTACGACACATTTGTGAACTTGCAGGAGGGGCCGCGCCTCCTGGACTTCACGACGGAGATGCGGGCACTCGATCACCACGGGGCGCTGTTTGACCGTCTTTTTTTCAGTAACTTTGGCTACGGCGGCGACCCAAACGATGTATCACGTCTTCGTATCAGTAAAGACAAGCGGTATGACTTCGATTTGCTTTTCCGGCGCGACGAAAATTTCTGGGACTACTCGCTTCAAGCAAATCCGCTGAATCCAGTGACGCCGCCCTTTGCGAATGCACCCGCAGGGTTTACTCCCGTGATTGGCTCATCTCCTCACTCTTTCAATACACGTCGTCGCCTGGGAGATTACAACTTGTCTCTCCTGCCGCAGTCCCGAGTCCGTTTTCGACTGGGCTATTCGCGGAATGTCCAGGAGGGCCCGACGTTCACAACGATTCACCAGGGCACCGAGCAGCTGCTCTTTCAGAATTGGAAGACGACGGTGAATACCTACCGCCTGGGCGCCGATTTTCGCTGGCTGCCGAGAACCACCATCAGCTATGACCAAGTGTGGAACTATTACAAGGGCGACACGGGTTCGACGGACGAGAACCAAATCTTCGCGCTCTCGAACGGCATGCCGGTGGATCTCGGGGTCTCTTTCAATGCCGGCGCAAACCAGCCCTGCGGCAACACATTCGGCGGGCCGCCCGCAGGCGCAGTAAATCCAGCTTGCAGCGCATACTTGAGCTATCTTACGGCCGCGCGGGCGCGGACGAACGGACTGACCGAGCAGATCGGCTTACAATCCAACTATTGGAAGAATCTCGATCTCTCGGGCCGATTCAGCTACACCGGCGGGGACGCCAACGTGTTCGGTTACGACGAAAGCCTTACTGGACGCGAGGCGCGGTCGAACTTGCGAAACAATTTGACCACTGGTCCAGTTCGAGGCCGCCATGTCATGGTCACGTCCGACTTCGGCGCGACCTGGCATATTACTGACAGCTTGAGTTTCATGGATTCCTTTCATTTTTCGAACTTTCACAATCCTGCCGAATTTGATTCCTCGGCATGCTCTTTTTTCAGCCCTCATTTGTTGACGCCCGCTAGGGTGTTCACTCCCTCTTCGCCGGCACCTATCACTTGCATCGCTCCAAGTGATGGTCTTCCCGTCGCGGCTGGTTCGCCTGTCCAACACTCAAGTGGTTCTGGACCGGATATCGCGATGACGGTAAATGGCAATTTCCTCAAGCAAGACGAAAAAATGAATCTGGCAGAAATTGAATATCAGGTCTCTCCTAAAGTGGGAGCCCGAACGGGATTCCGGTATCGTCATAGAGCCATTGATGACGATTTCTTTACTAGCGTCGCCGAGGTTTTCTTCCCGGGACCGGCTCCGATCAATGCGGCCCGCGGGAATTGCGCCCTGGTCAACTCGGCTCAGCCGCTGAGTCAGGCGAACCTGCCAACTGGCTGCACTTTGAACAGCGACGGCACAATCTCGTTTGCGACGCCCAACCCAACCGACAATCCGGGTGAGATTCTGATCAACGAGTACGCCGGTCTGTTCGGCTTTTGGGCGCAACCTACGAGCACGTTTCGAATCAGCTTTGACGCCGAGCTCATGAGCGCGGACAACACCTTCACGCGGATCAGCCCGCGGCAATCGCAGGAATACCGCGTGCGGATCAAATACCAGCCCGCCAACTGGGCGAATCTGAGCGGATCAATTCGCATCTGGGAAGGCCGCGACAACATCGCCGAAGTCAATAATCTGCAGCACGACCGCTCCTACGGGATCTCCCTCACTCTCCAGCCAACTGAGAAACTCGGTTTCGAATTAGGCTACGACTATGATGATGTGTTCTCGCAGATCCTCATCTGTTACGTGAGCAGCGCTGCCCCGGCGGGACTGGCACAGTGCCCCGGCGTAACAGGGCTAGTGCAACAGGTGTCCACTTACACGAACAAGTCTCACTACGGCAATTTGGATGTCACATGGGTGCCATTTAGCCGATTGACCGCGCGCTTAGGTGGAAATTTCACAGGCACGTCCGGCAGTGCCATCCTGCTCGATCCAAATGCCGTCCCAGGACCTCTGAATTCGAAATATTTCCGGCCCTACGGCGGACTCGACTACCGGGTCGCAAGAAGCTGGACCGGAAAAGCCTACTGGGGTTATTACGACTATCATGAAGACTTGACTGCGTTAACGCAGGATATGTTTGCGCCGAGAAATTTTAGAGGCAATACGGTGACCCTTTCCGTGCGATACGCGTTCTAGAGTGTTGGGGGCCTGACTTAGGAGGAGCCTTGCCACATAGGAGAGACTGATGCACACAGAAACCAGGGCGATGATGAGTGTCTCCGTGGCTGCACTGCTTTTGGTGCCGCTAGTGTCCAGCCCGCTGCGCGCCGATGCCACCGCCGAAGGCACTTACAAAATGAAATGCGTCGCGTGCCATGCAGCGGATGGAAGCGGGGACACACCAGTTGGGAAAAAATTAGGCGCCCACGATTTTCGTTCAGAGGAAGTCCAGAAGATGTCAGACGCAGAACTGATTGAAATAATCGCCAAAGGAAAGAACAAGATGCCGGCCTACGAGAAGAGCCTGAAGCCGGATGAAATCAAGGGATTGGTCGCGTATATTCGTTCCTTGGCTCCGAAAAAATAACGCTTCCCGAGAGCTAACGGGATCAACGTCGTGGTTGTCTCCAATCGTGGTAAGCACAGCCGGCAACTTTGAGATCTTCAGTTTTCTGCTGAGCATTGGCCTCGTGGTCGTGCTCCTGTGGAGGCCTGAGTTTACGCGAACGCTCGAGGGGAAAATCCTCGCGTTGTGCGGACTGCTTCTGTTTCCGGTGCTGTCCAGTGCTATCGGATTTTCCAATCACCTGGAACGTTCCAAGCAGACGGCGTTTTGCCTCTCGTGTCACATCATGGAGCCTTACGGGAAAAGTCTTCAGGTGGATGACCCGCACTATCTGGCCGCGGCACACTTCCAGAATCACCGCGTTCCGGCAGAGCAGGCATGCTATACCTGCCACACCGATTACGCCATGTACGGCAACCTGCGGACGAAATGGCGCGGCCTGCATCATGTATGGGTTCAGTATCTGGGCAAGCCGCCGGCACCCGAAGCGATCCGTCTATACAGCCCCTACAACAACCGCGAATGCCTCCACTGCCATGAGGGCGCTCGCTCGTTTGAAGAATCGCCTGTTCATGGAGGGATGCGTGATGATCTTGTGTCGAATCGGATGTCATGCCTCACAAGCGGTTGCCACGACACCGTTCACGAAGTCGGCAGCCTTCGGAAGAAAACGTTCTGGACCGGAGCGCCATGAATCCCTTACCGACAGCGGAGCGACGCATTCGAGTCGCTGCTGGACTCGTCCTGGCTGGCCTTATCGTCGAACTGATCGCTCTTCGCTGGTCGCATCCGACTGCTTTTCTTGCCTACGCGATGTTGGGGATCCCACTCGTTGGCGCGGGTGTTCTGCTGTTCCTCTACTCTCTAGTGGCTAAGGCCGAATGACACTCGAAGCTGTATTCTGCGACTAGATAAACAAAGTAGGCTTTCGGGGACACCGCGTCCCTGCCTGCCTTCAATCAGGAAGCCGTCGCCAACTCTGGTGCCGGCGTTCCTTCTTTGTTTGCCTCCGGCTCATCGACAATCTCAAACGTTGTTGTAATCACGGCCGTGCCCTTCAACATCGCCTCGACGGAGCAATATTTTCCCTCTGAGATTCGAATCGCTTCGTCGACGGCAGAGGGGTCAACCTTGTGACCCGTCACGACGTGGTGGATACGCACTGTTACAAAAACCTGCGGTGGGCGCTCGGCCTGTTCGGCTTGCACGCGAACTTCATACCCGGTCACATGCTGTCGTTTCTTCCCACGAAGGATTGTGATCACGTCGAAAGCTGTGCAGCCGGCGAGCGCGGCAGCAACGAGCTCAATCGGCTTTGGGCCGCTGTCTCCCGCGGCGTCATCCACAATGAAGTGGTGGCCGCTGCCCGTCTCCACCAGAAATTGTCTTTGATTGCGTTCAGGGTGCGTCAGCGTAACCCGCGCCCCAATTCCCGGCGCATGTTCGCGAGACTTGCCGAGTTTCCAGAATTCTCGCCAAATTGCCTCTGTTCCATCAGCGGTTCGTTGACGCGTGATTTCTGTTAGGGTCATGGGTCTCTCCTTTCTGCGGTTGGTTCTTCACACAGCAATTGTCATTCGCCCCGTCCCAAGATCGCTGTGAGCCAAGCCACGCGGATTTGTGACCGCCGTCACACCTGCACGGCACGGAAAGCCTTTCGGCCTGCATCCCGAGTCCAGCTAGTCGCTGACCCGCCTTGTGACGCGGCTCACATCGACAGATGATTCACGTCACAGCCATCCAGAGTGGTCTTGCAGTAAAAGAGAGACAGCGAAGGGATGGAGGACACGATGCGAGAGAGGTCGCGACGCTGGATGGAACGGAGGAATCATCCAGGCCAAGGTGTTCTTGCAAGTGCGGCCCGAAGCCCGGCAACCGTAGCCTCACGTCCTCCGTCACGGCCCTTTGTTCTGAGGCAGCGGCGGGCGCGAAGCAGCAACGCCAAGGCGCCCTGGAGTTTCGACACGTCGGCCCACTCGGGTCGAGACGCTTCGCGACCGGCCGCTGCCTCAACTGTTGCTGCATCAAGGCAGGTGAGAATTTTAATCACGGAGCAATCGTGAGAGCTGTCTGGAAAGGAGAACGATAATGGCAAATCTGATGAGACATGACGATTTGTTCGAGCATTTGTTCGGCTTTCGGCGCGAGTTCGACGAGCTGTTCAACAAACTGTTCGGCGCCAATGTGTTGGGGCCGGTACAGTTCACGCCCACCCGGACGCAAGTCCCCCCTATTGAAGCGTGGGTAGACAAGGAGGGCAAGAAATACCATGCTCGAATTGCACTTCCCGGGATCGATCCGAAGGACGTGCAGTTGAATTTCGAAAACAACGCCCTGACGGTTCACGCGGAGCGGAAAGAGAGCCCAGAGAAAAAGGAGGTTGACTACCTGCGCCGCGAATTTACCTACGGCGTCGTGAACCGGATCCTAACGATGCCTGAAGGTACGGACGCAGAAAAAATCGTCGCAGAATTCAACAATGGCGTTCTCGAAGTGACCGCGCCAATAGCGGTTAGCGCACTGCCTCGGCGCATCGAGATCAAAGGAGTAGCCAAGCCCAAGATCGCTTCCGCAGCTTGAAGTGGCGAAAGTGTTGCATCGGAGGGCGGAACAGAAAGACGGTTCTGGTTCCGCCCTCCCGCAACATCGCTCTAAACAAGTTCGCACGAACCAGGGAGTGAAGTTGGCAAGGCAACCCAGCTGGAAGGGGGCGTCATGCAGGTAGAACACACCAATTCCCTCATGGCCGGCCGAGAGCGGCGAACGCCGATCGGCGTGGAGATTCTGGCCGCGCTGATGGCGCTTGCCGGTATTTTGTTTGTGATTGCAGGCATAATTTTTTTCATCTCAGGATCCAAGGACGTAGGTGCACCCCAGGCGCGGGGCTTTAGCGCCGCCTGGGTCGGTGTTGATGCGGCCGCCGGCGTAATTTTTCTCATTTTCGGAGGGCTACATGAAGTCGTGGCCATCGGCCTGATGAGGCTTCGCGCAGCAGCTCGCATCCTGTCAATTCTCCTGTTTGGGGTAAGCGGGATCGGCGCGTGCCTGGGATTGACGGCTACCTTGGCGCGCCTCAGTTACACGGCGCTGGCCTGGAACATTGCTGTAGCCGTTGCGGACGCGGTCGCTCTCTGGTATTTGCTGCGCCCCCAGGTTAAGGAGGCGTTCCGTGCGTGAGTGCCGCGCGAGACAAGAAGCTGGCGCTCAGTTCATGCTTTTGCGCCGGACACAATGGCCTTTTGCAACTCGGACCAGAAAGGGGACCAACCATGTCTAAGCACCCTGCAGTTTTTCTTGGCATTCTTCTCCTTATCGTGTTTGCCTCCACCACGCGAGGCAACCCAGCGTCAGATCAAAATCAGTTTCCGGCGGGCTATGTCCCACCGGGCGACGTCATGTTCAAGCAGCATTGCGCGGCTTGCCATGGAGCCGACGCCAAGGGTTACGGCCCCGCTCGGGCGGCTCTCAAAATACCTGCGGCGGACCTTACTACACTGGCCAAGCGCCATGGAGGAAAATTTCCATATGAATATGTCACCGGAGTTCTCCAGTTTGGTTTTCCTAAGCGCGGGCACGGCTCGGCCGATATGCCCACCTGGGGACCTATATTCGAATACCTCGACAACCACAATGAAGGCGCCGTACAGCAACGTATCAAGAACCTGTGCGACTACTTGGCCACTCTGCAGGAGCAGTGAGGATTGAGATGAGCGCGAAGGACACCAAACGGATCTACTGGCATCGCGAGCTGCCTCCCCTGGAGGCCGAGGCAACGGGGGAGCAGATCGTGGAAGCAACAAGCGGGCGCGTGCCTGGAACACTCGCACATCGGGACGAGCTGTGGAACCAGTGTTATGAGGGCTTGATGGCGCAGGCGCGCGCTCGCATTTTGCAAGAGATGCGCCGAATCGGAGGAACTTGCGTGCACGTCCTCGATGAATCGATCGATAGCAAGCACGACGGCGCCACCGGCGAAGCCTGGTTGCACGGCCGCTTCACGTGCGTCGTCTATCGCCGACCCGTCGCACTGAAGCAAGCATCGACCCGGATCCATGAATTTGCAATTCAAGACACCAAGGTGCCGGCGTAAGCTAGAAGTCCATCCATTTTTGAAACCTTGTCAACCTTACTCCTTCCTGTGGCCAATTTTCCTGCGCGTGTTCAGCCGCGAGGGCCAAAAGAAGGGGCAAATGTTGAAATCCAATCCTGCCGGTCCGAACTAATGAACCCTCAGCTCCCTCTGAGTGCCGACAAAACTTTGAAGGGCCGCACCGTCGTGTCGCTTCAGGCTGCGGCGCGGCGCTCGACTTCGGTATCAATCGTGTCCGCCAGCGCCGACAAGATAATATTCTGCGCTTCGAGTGGGTTAGGCGGGCAAACGATGACCTCGAATGCGCCTACCCCCAGTGCCTTCAGGTAAAAATCCCAATCCGTCGAATGAGACAACAGAATAACCGGCAGGTACGGGTCCAGTCTCTTTGCTTCCCTCAAGACCGCCCGGAAGTCGCCGTCGCTCAGAACTTCTTTGCAGAACACCAATTTGAATCCTTCCTGAGCCAACAGCATGCGCGCTTCAGCGACGTTCGAGCAGCATATTGGAGCTAGCCCACAGGCGCGGGCCGAAGAGATGATTCTCTCGCAGTCCTGGTCAGGATCACTGACGATCAGCGCTAACTCGACTTTTCGCATGCTCCCTCCTCGCCCCACGCGATCTAGCCAGCATCCTATGCATTCGCGTAAGCTTCCAGAGCCGCACGATTCGGAATCGTCATAGTCGCTCCCTTGATCGCGACCAGGTTCTGGCCCTTGAATTCACTGAGCGTGCGCGTCACCGTTTCGCGAGTGCTTCCAATGAACTCGGCAATCTCTTCATGGGTCAGAGGCAGCGCAATCCGGGTACCGCCCTTCGTTTCCGGTGTCCCGGAAGCCCAGCTAAGCAAAAGCCTGGCGAGCTTTTCTTGTGCGGACGCCGACAGTCCAACGGTTCGCAGCTGTTCGCACGCGGATTGATACTGCAACGTTAATTGCCTTGCTATGGCTTGAGACGCCTCGGGATGGTTGGCGACAAAGCGCTGAAAATCTTCACGCCGCACAAAAGCCACCTGGCACGGGCGAATTGTCTCGGCAGTGACCTCGTAAGCGCCTACGGACAGGGCCGCCATCAGACCGAGCACCTCACCGGACTTGGCTATCCTCATGATGAGCGTCTTCCCCTCGCTTGAGCTGATCGAGAGCTTCACCTCGCCTTCGCAGAGGATGAACACTCCACGGACGTCTTGCTTCTCGATGAAGAGCAGCGCGCCTTTCGGATAGGTTGCGGTGGACTTGATGGTGTCGAAATCCTTCACAGCGGCCGGAGGCAATTGACAGAAAAAGCTGGCGCCGCGGAGTTTGCAATTCTTGCAGCCGTCGTTCAATTCCAATCCGTATGGACCTTTCATTTGAAGCCTCCTCATGAATTTCCGTTTGTTGGAATCCGCCCCGTCGCTTCCTCTGCGTAATACCGTGTCAGAGGTGAAGCAAATAGAAACTCGGCTCCTGTTTTCGCAATCTCAGCAAGAACTTGCTTTCCTTCCGCGTTGAGAAAAGTGGTTCCGCGCAAATCAACGATCACCTTTCTCGATTTCAAGGAAGGGGCCAGTTCGTCCCAGGCCCGACGAAATTCCTGAACGAAAGCCCCGACGACTTTGCCTTCGATCTTGAGCGTCACAGCGTAAGCCTCGCCTTGGATGGTGATTTTCAAGTTCTCTCGCTCGTTCGCATGCGAAGTATCAATGGCAACGGGCATGCCAAACACTTCGTCACCAAAGCGTGTCAGCTAACTTTTTACACGGTAAGGACTTACCGACTAAAGACGGAGATCCGGCAAGATCGAAGGTAGGGCTGCTGACGATGAGAACCTGACGGCTAATCGTCAGGCATGGCTACATGAAGTCACCGCGCTCGATTCCAAGCTTCTTGAGCTTCGAGTTCAGCGTCGTTCGCTTCAGTCCCAGACGCGCGGCGGCACCGTGGGGGCCGGCAATCACGCCCTTCGCTTCGCGAAGGACACGAAGAATATGTTCCCTCTCTGTTGTCTCCAATGTGGAGTCTGACTCGGGACTCGGCTCTTCCGCAAGTTCCAGTTCAGCCAAGGGAGCACGCAACGCCGGCC
>Ga0307477_10002837_pt1 | contig 13200 bp, 21 predicted proteins | sample atmos_gasesECM2C_FD_203316 | JGI IMG/M metagenome (GOLD analysis project Ga0307477, IMG submission 203316) | Hardwood forest soil microbial communities from Morgan-Monroe State Forest, Indiana, United States - atmos_gasesECM2C_515 | ecosystem: Environmental > Terrestrial > Soil > Temperate...
TTCAACGTGCCGCAGAGCGCGATGGATCAGAATGCGGCGGGCCAGATTTGGGATGTCGTCGCGAACGACGGCGGGATCGTTGGCGGGCACGATGTTGTGGTTCCGATGTATGAGATCCCCAGCCAGACGCTCACCTGCCTCACCTGGGGAATGCGTCAGCGGATGACTTGGGCATTTTTCCAGAAATATGTCGATGAAAGTTATGCCCTCTTAGCCCCCGATTGGCTCCAGCGCGGCGGCATCAACCCGTCCGGCTTCAATATGGCCGCGCTCCAGGCCGATCTCGCGGCGGTGACGGCATGACGCACAAGCCGGAGGACGAAATCGCGCAGGCGATTCTCATCGCCGGAGAGGAAATCACGAACGCTTTACTCGAAGTTGCCAAAGCACTCGAAGGACGAGCTTCCAAGCTCACACTTTTGTATGTACTCCAAGGAGGAACAATGGGATCACCCGTTACAAACGCAAGCGTAGGACAGAACTATAACCCCAGCGTTGTCGAATCAAACTCCACGACACCATCCATTCCGCCGATTGGTCCGCTGGTTTTCGCCTCCGATAACACGGCGGTGGTTACCGTGGACGCGGGCGGCATCGCCACAATGGTGTCGGCAGGAACAGCCAACGTCTCTGTGATCGACCAGGGCAACAACCTGACCGATACCGTGACCTTTACGGTCGTGGTCGTAGGTCCTCCCGTGGCGACGAATCTGACACTCAACTACACGCTGGCCTAGTCATGACCGGCACAGACATGTACGACGTGGTTCTCCTCGGGCTGTGCTGTTGGCGCGAGGCGCAGAACCAGTTGAAGGTAGCCCAGATAGGACAGGCATGGACAGTCAGGAACCGCGTGGACAAGCCAAGCTGGTGGGGCACAGGCTACGCGGGAGTAATCCTACATCCATTCCAGTACTCAAGCTTCAATCACAATGATCCGAACGCGGTGAAGATGCCATTCCCAGGTGATCCCTCCTGGCAGCAGTGCCTCGAAGTCGCCCAGGACGTGTATCAGGCACTTATTCCTGATCCCACGAACGGATGCACGCACTACTACGACGCTTCACTCGACGCGCATCCGCCCAAGTGGGCGACGGACGGATCGATGGTGCATGAAATCGATCTGGGCCTGTTCCGGTTCTGGCGGCTGGCGACGGTGAGGACATGAAGAACCTTGATCCACGCATGATCCTCGGTTTTCTGATCCTCTTCGTCGTGGCCGTCCTCGCGGCGATCATCGCCCTCGGACACGTCGATCAATCGTCTAGCTTCGGCCTGGACATTGTGCTCGGGTCGCTCGCCACGCTCGTTGGAGGATTCGCGCAGTGGGCGTTCTCAGGTAAGGATGAGAAGAAGGAGTGAGGGCTAAGCCCCCACTCCCTTCTTCTGAAAGCCGGGAAGCTCTCCGCGTTCCTTGCGTGCCTGGGCATTGGCCTTGGCCGCGCGGCTTCGGCTCTTGCCCGTGAGCGTGTCCCGTTGCCGCGCGATTGCCGAGGCCACGGCGGGCGGGATCGCCATGCGGACAGTCATCCCTTCCCGGACGCACTCAATGAAGATGGTATCCCCGGTGTCCCGCTGCCGGTAGGTCTGCACAATGTACAGCTCCGAGAGTCCCGTGAGCGGCGTGACGGCCCGCACAGTGGATGGTTTTGTCGATGCGACATCCGGTAAGCCGTGCAGCGCCCCGAGCATCCGATCAAATGAATCTGCTACCGTTGTGAATTCGTTCATCGTTTCTCCTTGCGCGAGGTGATCCGCGCACCCCTATTATACGGAGCACCTGCATTTTGGCCGGAAACGTGACAGTGGCAGCGCTGACACTTTTGGACTTAACTGGGATTTCCACAGAGTTGCAATCGAGCAAACATGCGGGTCAGAGTGGTGTAGATTCCGCAGTTTCCAAAACTAAGTGACTGAACGGGCGGGAAATAAAATCCTCAAAACTGCACTTTTCAAGAGGGAAGGACCGCTAAGCAATCCTTCCCCCTCTACTACTCCTAGCCTCTTAATTGCGGATGGTATCACGCTACGCGCCGGGTATTCCACCTTTCAAAGCTTTTGTCGGTACGCTCCATCATTTTTGGGTCCTCTTTGTCCATCATCTCGACGTATTGCCGGATGGTTCCGAGATTGCCGTGCCCAAGCCGCCGCGCGACTTCGAGAATGTCGATGCCGTCCCGGAGCCACGTCGTAGCGCAGGTGGAGCGGAACTTATGGATGTCCACGCGCCCGGTGATCCCGGCGTGCCGCGCGACCTTCTTCAAGAGCTGCACGTAGTTCTGATGGCGCGTCCCCTTGGAATTCGGGAACACGAAGTCGGTTGGCTTGGCTGCGCTGCGCGCCATGCGCTCGCGGATGTCCTCGGTGTGGAAGGCAGGCACGGGAATCCAGCGCACAGAGTCATCGGATTTGGTTTCCCAGTCCTGCTTTGGCTGAACGGTCCAGATGGACGTTTTGAAGTCGATGTCCGCGTAGGTGAGATAGCCGAGTTCCTGGTTGCGCATCCCGGAGTAGAAGAACGATTTGAAAAGCAGGCTCTCCTCCTCGCTGGCATGGAGGAAGAGGGCGTCCAGTTCCTCGGTCGTGTATTTCTGGGCCTTGCGCGGCGCGGGTTTGCCCCATTGCTTCTTGGGGATGGCGAGATGTATATTCTGCGCCTTGAGAAAAATCATGACGTTGGCGAAGTGGCTGTAGATGCTGAGGGGTTTGAAGCGGGGCCTGCCGTTTTTCTTGCGCTCGGCGCGCAGGTAGACGGAGAAGCGGAACATTTCCTCGCGGGTCATGTCGGCGGCGAAGTGAATCGCGCCCCTCGTCTCGGCGAAGGCGAGGAAGTGTTTCATGGTTCGCGTGTAGGTTTTGATGGTGTTGGGGGCGGTTCCGGGCGTGATCTTCTTCAGTTCGAGCCAGTCCTTAATTTGATCCGTCAGTGTTTTTTTTTGCGGCTGTGGAACAGCGGGAAGCTTCTGGCCGGTCTTGCGCTCGTACTCGGTGCGGGCTTCGAGCGAGAGGACTTCGGCGAGAGCGAGAGCAAAGTCTGTGCCCAGGGAGTCGTCATGGCGTTTGCCGAACTCATCGGTGTAGCGAAGATAGAAGCGGGTTGCGCCTTGGGGAGGGGAGGCGGCACCTTTTTTGATCGGGATGGTAACGCGTTTGCCGGAAACGTAGGCGAGGAGCGAAAACTTGGCTTTCATAGGTCGTTTCTCCTTGAGGAGGGAGGTCTGTCCCTCGTGATTGGTGATAACACTGGTGACAGTATCATGCCCAACGAGTGTTGTCAACAACTTACTGGCGATTATTGATAGACTCCGTTTCTGCCAGCCATATAGGCAAAAACACCAATAAATACGCAGTAACCGCATAAACGTTGGCGATTGTGAGTGTACCCAACTGCGTAGCCTTCGAGTCCTGCGGAGGTTTGTGGCCTGTTATTGGTGATACTGGTGAGACCTACGCGTGCGGCCCGTCGTGGTTTGCCCACTTCAGGAAAAGGGATGGATCATTTTTGAGAAGGAGAAGCGCGGATGCGACCAATTCGGCATACGGCAACACCGCTGCGCTCGTGGCATCTTCTGCGACCCAAAAGCAGGTGCCTAGGCCGTCCAGGTCCTCTCCCCCCTGGTCCCTGTGGATATACCCGACGCTGATGTAGTAAGTCGCTCCACCAATTGCGATACGTACCCAAGGTCCTGGGTATGAAAAATCGTCCATTGGCGACCATGATCGATGATCCGGTGAGTAGCTTGCCCCGAGCTTGGCGCAGATTCTCTTTAGATTTTCAGTTGCGAGTTCATCCGGCGTTGGCTTTTCTAGCACGAGCTTTCTCCCTTAACTCCCTGATGTGGCGGGCCTGCTCGTCGTCCTTTTCGTTCCGCAGGCGCACGAACAGTTTGTCGTCGCGCTGCATGACCTTGAACGAGGCGAACTTGGAGTGCTGGAGCGACGCGGCGAACTTCCCGGCTTCCTTGGCATTCGTCATGACGACCGGCAGCACCTTCCCCTCCGGGAGCTTCATCACGGCCTCGTACAGCTCCATGTAATGCGCTGGCGGCATACTCCTGCGGGTGGGGACCTTCTCTTCTGGGATGGGCGGTTCGAACTTCATGGGCGTGCTCCTTTACGCGTAGTATTTGTCGTGTTTGGCCCACCGATCAAAGATCGTTGGATCATTCCGAAGCAGAAGCAGGACCGACGCGATTTGCTCAGGGTAGGGCATGGGGCGGATCTGGAGGCAGGTGGCGTCAATGTTGTCGTCGTTCGCGTGCTCGTGCTGCCGGTAGATGTTGTGGGGTCTCACGTCGTACTTGTAGTGACCAATCTTCACGAAAGCCTGATCGTAATCCTTCCCGATCTTCGCGCCCATGCTCGCCGCGACGCGCTTGAGATTTTCGCGGGCAAGCCCCAGTGCTTTCATTTGCTCATCCAGTGTCATAAGTTTCATCTCTTCTACGATGTGATTGATCCTGTGCCGCTCCTGCTCAAGCTGTTGCCGCCTGCGGTTCATCTTTGCGCACCAGATGTTGATTAGGGCGATGGCAATCGCGGCGGAAAAGCCAAACGATCCGGCGAGGTAATGATGCAGGGCGAAATTGAACAGCCCCAGGCCGACGTTCACGAGGGCCATGGTTCCGTGAAGGATGTTGACGCTGGGGCTGTTCCACCTTCTCACTCGGGCTATCCTCCGGCAATTGGTCTGACGAACGTGACATCGCCCGTCTCCGGCGTGATCTTGTTCACGACCTCGTTCGTCGCGTCGGAAAACGTGCGGCCTCCCATCGTCTTTTCCAAGTCATCGACGAAGGCGTTCACTTCCTTCATGTTCGCCGTGTCGGTGTCGTACTCCAGGAGCACATCGTGCCCCCTGGTGCTGTACATCTTCACTTGCGCTTTCATGGTCCTATTCTCCTTCTCTGGTCTAGGCCGCGAGCCGTGTCGCGTTCGCGGTTTTTAGGAATTCGTCTTCGTTGGCCTCCAGTAGGAGTTTGAAACCGAGGAGTTCGTCCTCCCTCGGAACCCCGTAAGTGTGAATGCAGTAGCTGACCACTTCCTTCGTGCCGTCGAGCTTGCGAGGTTGTCTCGCGTGAGAGAGTTGGTAACGGTTCTTCTTTCGCGTTTCCACGATGAAGAGTTTGTCCTTCCGGTAGCTCTCGCGTTGATGCGGGTCAAGGTGCTCCAGGAGAAGCGCCTCGGCCCGCACCTGCGCTGCCGCCGCTTGTTTTCGCGCATCTTCAGCTCTCGCGGTGGCGATCCTGATCTCTTCCTCGGTCGGCGGCGGCTGGTTGGCGGTGTAGGCGCCGGACACCACGTTCGTTCCCTGGTAGTAGATTTGGTTCCACTGACCCCATACCTGCCCCTGGATGTTGATGGTGTTCGCGGTCGTGTAGGTCTGATTCCAGGCCACCCACGTCGCCGCTGGCGTGTACGCCATGGCCGTGCCTCCGATCATTCCGCCGATCCCGCCGAGAAAAACTGCCGTTGCCATCATCCACCTACGGACGGAGGCACCATGATGATGCGCTCCAGGTTTGGGTCGAAGTCCCTGATCTGGCTGCCGCGTGTTCCTTCACGGCCTTCGGCTTTGAATGCGAGGTAGCGCTTCTTCACGAGATCGTTGAAGTGATCCCTCGCTGCATCCACCTCGACGCGGTTCGACGAGTCCCAAAGAATCTTGGTATCGCCCGCGCCGGTCATAACGCACATCGTCCCCGTGCTCATCTGGCTTTCTCCTTTCGAGATTTTTACTGCAATTCTGCTACGGTTTCCTTCATCTGCTCTCGGATCACGCGGGCAAACGACCGTTCGAGATCGGAGGCAGCGCTCGGCGGCTTGGGACCGGCAAGCAGTTCAAGCTGGACGTTCATCGTGCTCGCGGCTTCCATGAGATCGACTTCACTCACGACCAGTTCTGAAACGCCCTTCTGGGAACGCTTCAGCGCGGCGAGCTTGGAGCGCTTGACGACTTCCTCGATCACGGCAGGAATCTGATCCCGCAATTGCTCCCCAACGAGATCAAGGGTTGCGTCTGGAGCGATGAACCTGCCGCCGTAGTAGCGGATCAGGCGCGCGGCGGCGGGACCGTCGGGCCGCTTGACGTGGATCACGGCGTCGAGCCTCCCAGGGCGGAGCATCGCTTGGTTGATCTTCTCGACGGCGTTCGTCGTGAGCACCACCATGACCTCGGCGGACTTCGTGTCGATGCCGTCGATGATGTTCAGGATCTGATCCATCTCTGCGTCGCGGTCGCCCTCGGTCACCCGGTCAATGTCCTCACAGAAGACGATGGCGGGTGCGTACTGGAGCGCGAACTCGACAGCCTCAGCGAATTCGTCCGCACGCTTGCAATAGATAAACGTGATGTCGTTCTGCACCGCGAGCGCGGCGGCGATTCGGGCGGCGAGTGTCTTGCCCGTGCCGAAGTCCCCGGCGAGCAGGATGCCCCGCTTCACCGGGATGCCCACTGCCTTGCAGTCCTCCATCCTGGTGATCGGCGTAAAAAGGTTCGTTTCGAGTGCCTGCTCCACGTCGGCAGGGAGAATGAGCTGCGTGCGGTTGATGCCCCGGCAGTCCACGAACTTCACGGTCGGGATCGGCAGCTCGGTCCCGATGTCCGTTCGGAAACGCAGGCTTACGGCTTGCCCACGGTAGATCGAGTCCCTTGCCAGCTCCTCGCGCACTTCTTGGTAGATGTCCCTCACGATCTTCTCGTGTTTGCGCAGCACATTCGCCTGGGCGACGAACACGACGCGCCCGTTCTTCTTTTGATGGCTCGTGTCAATGAAGCCCTCAGTCTTGAACAGGGTGAGTCTGCCCCAGGGAACCGCCGTGACTTGACCCACCCCTGTTTCGACTTCTATCATTGCTGGTGGCGTATCCCCGAAAAAACTCCGAATCGTTTCCATGGATGCCCAACCGAACCTGCGCTTCAAAACCTTGTACAGAGCGAGCGCGCCGTCCCAGGGAAAGACATCAAAAGTGGAAACGACGGTCGTGGCCTGATTCTCGTAATCCTGCCTTCGCTTGAGGACTGAGATCGTGTCCTCAATCGACATACCCTCCGGGATGGTGATCTGGTCCCCGTGCCTTACGACCTGCGCGACGTGAACCTCTTGCGCATCTTCAAGCTTTTTTGTTGCCATGTTCTTCTCCACGAATGTATTTCTCCGCAGTGCTTGGCATGGTCGGCGTCAACTGACTCACAAAGCAGGCGAAGTGATAGATGGTTTCAGTCCACCTCCCAGGCGGATAGTCTACGCACGGAACGAGAAAACCGGAGTCGCCTTGAACGATTAGATGATTGCACGATATGCACTCTTGACCCACAGGGGTCTCCGCATGTTCGCAAGTAGCGCAAACAGGGGCACCCCAGGACTTCCCAAACCACATCATTCGGACAACCTACCTAAGCGGCGTTCGTCTTCTTCCCGACGAACTTCGTCTCGGCGAGCTTTGCGGTCCCAGCCCGGATCGCGATGCGGTGCCGGTGCGTGAGCGCAGCTTGACGGCAGTGGTTGTCCACGATGTGATTCGCAAGCCACCGCCATTTCCGGTAGCCGTACCACACGATGTCCTCGCCGTGGATGCGCTCGGGTGCCTTCTCGTCACAACAGGGGCACTGGATGCGCAGTCCGAAATTCTTACCGAACCGCCGTACTTCCCAGAAATTTTGAAAATCCCTGTCTAAGAAGGTTTGGAGCGACGCCAAGTCTTTGCGCGATGGCTGTGAGGGTTCTTTCGAGTTCCGCACACCCAAAGCCGACAAGGAACCGTGTGTCGAGCTGCTCGTGCCCATTGGATGATGCTCCTTCGATTGTAGTTTTAACTGCCCGCCTGTCTCGTACGGTAAGATAATAGCTGACAGCAGCAACTGCGGCCTTGCCTTGGTTGTGCATCCCGAGTTTGTTGGCGATCTCAGTGTATGAGTACCCCTGGTCGCGTAGCGCTTTCATCTGCTCAGCGAGATGCCCGTACTTGCCGCCTCCCGGTTTTGGCCCAGCTCCGGGGTGCGGAGGAACGGAGGGATTCGGGTTTGCATCCAGGATTTCGGTTGCCGGGACCGCCGGAGGCATCGCGGGCGTGGCAGTGTGTTCGGTTTTCTTTGCCAGCTCCCTACGGATGATCTTAGCGATGGTGGTGTAGTGTAATTTGTATTTCGCCGCGAGCTGCGGATAGGTCTTCCCTCCGGCTTTCCAGTCCGCAAGGATCGCCGCGACTTGCTCGGGCGGCGTTCCGTTATTACTTTTGCCTGAGCGATCATAGACCCCGCTGGGCATGGTGCCTCCTATTTCAAGACCAGGGTTTTACGGCCTTGCCTGGAGCGTCGCACACGCGCCTTGATTGGTCCAGGCTCAACCGGATAGCCCTGATCGATGATTTCCTTTCTGAGTTTATTCCACTCTCGCTTCTGCCGGTGATGGAGATGTACCGACAATGCCGTGAGCGTCTTGATTTGTTCGTCAGTTTCCAGGATTTCAGCCGCAAGTTCCTGGATGCGCGCAAGGCGAAGCTGGGTAACCTGCACAAGTTTCCCATGCTTGGCAATAAGTTCAAGCCGATGCCCGCCTTCGCCGTTCTGTCTGGGGGACGGAAAACGACGATCCATTTTGGTTGCGCGCCTCCTTGCGCAGGGCTAACCTCAGACGAGCATTCGCCTCTAGGTGTTCCTCCCATGCCACTGTGTTACTGATCTCGCGGAGCGTCTTGAAGGATGCGCCCGCGCGGTTGTATTGTTTGATTCCCCATTCGATAAACCAAGACGCAGCATAACCCGGAAGCCGATCCTCTCCCTCGGCGATCCTCCTTAATTCTTCTGCGTCCCGCTCGTTCAGGAAAATATTTAGACGTTTCGTTTTTGTAACGCGCGGGTTTGGACGGTTCATAGCGCGGGAGGGTACGACAGCTTTTTCGAGAAAGCAAGCGTTATTTTTGTCAATACGATTGACAGGGGGTTATGACGCGAGTATAAGCACGGTTGTGAGCAGGACCGTGCTCACCGTCCAGAAAAGGGAGGCCGTGTTGGGCCGAAAAAAGAAACCGCTCTACGAGCGCGAGATGGAAGTTCTGTATGCGCGCGTCAAATTCGACATTTACAGGAAGGTGGAAACGATTGCCAAGCGCGAGGGCCTAACTCTAACCCAGGTCGTGCGGAAGGCGGTGACGGAGTACGTCGAGAAGTATCCACAGGTGGCGGCGTGATCGAGAAACACATGAGCCTGCGCAAGGCCGCGCGCCTCGCCGGGATCAGTGACAAGACGCTCAAGGAGTGGATGTCGCGCGATCTCAACATTTGCTTTCCGAAGGTTCCGCATGGAGGCAAGCTCCTCGTGCGGGAGCGGGATGTGGAGTTTGTGCTGGCAAAACGCCGCGATGCGCGCAATCCGCGACGGCAGCAAGGGAGCAGTACATGACGGGTGCGAAAGAGCCGCTAGACATCGCCCAGGCGAAACCGGAACCCAAAACGCTCGTGCAGAAGATTCTGGAAATCCAGGATCGTGTCGGCGTCGTGAAGAAGCAGGGGACGTTTGGCACGGAGATGGGCAGCGCGAAGTACTTGCGCATCGAGGATGCGGTCGTGGCCGTGAACAAGCTCCTGACCTTGAACAAGCTGATCCTAACCGGCGAAATTGTGACCTATGACAGGACCGTGCATGAGCGTGCTGGGAAGGTCCCTGGCGAGCTACAGCGAAGTGGGTACATCTCGACCGTACGGATGACCTGGACGATTGATGACACGGAAACCGGGGAGGCCCGAGCCTGGAGCTTCGTCGGTGACGGTTACGACGCGACTGACAAGTCTATCTACAAAGCCATGACTGGCTGCCGTAAGTACGCGATCATCAACATCTTCAACCTACCGATTGGGAACGACGTAGAGGAACACACCCTCACCTGGGATGACAAGGTGGCCGCGCAGAAGGCGGTCGTGAAGAAGAAGCTCGTCCAGGCGGCGACCTCGGAGAATCCCTCGGTGCGGCAGGCGGCAATCGACGGCCTAGAAGCGCAGGCCGAGCCTCCGAAGGCGCTCACGATTACGCGGCCCGAAGACTTCAACGGCCATTTCTTCATCGCGTCGGGCCTAATCGCGGTGCCGCAGCTCGACCAGTTTTTCGAGGACACAGGATCAAAGCGCCTCAACTCCAAGAAGACCGGCAAGGTGGGCTGGAAGGTGGAAGCGAATTACGAAAAAAGCCTCATCGAGCTGTGCGCGAAATTGCAGATCGCGGTGGAAGGTTGACACGGCGTAATCGGTGCCAGTGCGGACGGCTGAAGCCGCGCCGCGAAACGCTGTGCTACTGGTGCTTTCAGGACGCATGGATTCAGTTGACGAGGCCCACCCTCGCACAATTACCTGCCGAGCCGCGCGATCCGGTGCGTACGATTTTCAATTGGATCATCTCGCAGTCGCGGGGAGAAATTTCATGACCGAGCTTGTACGTGGAGAAAGGCAGCTTCTGCCGGATGGCAAGTGCCCACGCTGCCTGCACGAGCAGTTCTATGTGCGGCGCGTCGTGGCGTACCAGGGGGACGTGGGCGATGTGATCCTGTACTCGTGTCTTGAATGCAAAAGGCCGATCAGCTTGGAAATTGAACGCAAGGGAGGAAGTGATGGCCGTGGTAGCGATCAAACCCACAACGACAATCGAGAAGAAAACGCGGACGGTCGTGGACACGATCCTCGTGACCCCGGACAAGGTGCGGACCTGGAAGCACCCGCTGTTCCAGCGGCAGCTCCGCGAAAACCGCAAGGTTCTGGCCCTCGCCGAGCAGCTTAAAACCGATGGCGGCGTGTGGCCTGGGATCGTCACGCTCGGCGTGTTCAATGGCGAGACGTACTTGATCGACGGGCAGCACCGCGCGCACGCGTTCATCATGTCCGGCCTCACCGAGGGATACACGGACGTGCGCATTCACTACTTCAATTCGGTCGCGGACATGGGCGACGAATTCGTGAAGCTCAATAGCCAGCTCGTTGTACTCCGACCGGACGACATCCTGCGCGGTCTCGAAGCCTCGATGCCCACGCTCAAGGCGATCCGAGACGCGTGCCCGTTCATTGGCTACGACGTGGTGCGTCGCAGTGAGAAGGCACCGATCCTGTCCATGAGCATGGTGCTGCGCTCCTGGCGCGCTGGTGTTGCCGAGGTTCCGGCCAGCACGGGAGGCGAAGGTGCGCGCATTGTGGCATCCGGGATGGACGAGACCGAGCTGCGATACTTCACCGACTTTATGAACATCGCATACAAGGCGTTTGGCCGAGACGTGGAGTATCAACGTCTGTGGAGCCGCCTGAATCTCACGCTCTCGATTTGGATGTACAAGAATCTCGTGCTCTCGCACTACTCGCCGAAGACACCGAAGCTGACAAAGGAACTTTTTCAACGCTGCCTCATGGCGCTATCGGCGGACAAGGACTACCTGGACTGGCTCGTGGGACGGCAGCTCACGGAGCGCGACCGTTCGCCCGCCTATTCCAGGATGAAGGGAATTTTCGCTCGGCGGATCATGCAGGAAACCGGGAAGAAGGTGAGCTTGCCGTCACCGGCCTGGGCGCATGACTCGGGCCAGCGCTTGCATCTGCCGGTCGTGTAAAGGTTCGGTATCAGCCCGCCCGTGCAACGGGACGGTTCATGGGTAGGCTGGCTTCTAGCCGCGCGGCGACGGTGCCGAGATCGCCGATCAAGGATCGGGAGTGACCCTAGACGCAGAAGGATATCCGTGCTGGGCTGTCCTACTGACTGGGGTCACTCTCGAATAGGAGCGGTCAAGTTACTGGTGGCGCACATTTGCCCTGTCCCCGCTGGGGCTTGACCGCTCTTGAAATTGCCTTTGGAGACGCGAGTGACGATCCTGGAAGTACTTGAAGTTCCGCCCTCGCCGAACGTGATCCGCAGACGGTTCAGGAATCCGCACGCCTACCGAAGGCTGCGGGAGTCGTGGGAGTTGATGCTCAAGACCGCACCAGCTCCCCACCACCGCAAGGCGCTCGCGGATCAGGCGAAGAAGGCGGGGAAGCTGCAAGTGCAGATCACCATGCACCACAGCCGCTTGTACGATCCCGACAACCTCGTCGGCGCGCAGAAGGTCGTGCTCGATGCCCTCGTCAACATCGGCTACCTCGCCGGGGACTCGCCGGACAAGCTCCTGCTCCTGCCTGCCGTCCAGGTCCTCTCCAAGCGCAGCGATCCCAAGACCGTCGTTAAGATCGGCGCGGTGGCCGATAGCGCGTCATAAATGTAGTAAGGGTCAATAGTGTTGATTTTATAAAGAGTGCGCGTATGATCCCGCCCCATGCCCCATCAAAATTCGCCCACGGAATTTGTGAACGCGTGCGTTGGGGTCTTTTTATTTCCCTATCTCTCATCCAATCCAGACCTAAGTCCTGCGCTGAGTGCCCACTTCTCAACAGGCGACTGCCTATGGCTCTTGGGTGGGAGTATGCCCCTGGGTCTATAGGGCACCAAAAATTCTGCTGCTTAAATTCAAAGGCAGGAGAAAAAGTGGGAGGTGTGCCTCGGGATGAGAACAAAATACGAGGTGGCCGAAGACGACGCGCGGATCGGCGCGAGTATTCCGCTGGGGAGTTGGCGCGTGCGTCCGAGCTATCTCAAGTTTCTGAAGCTGCGCGACGAGGCGAAGATCGACAGGGCGATGACCTGGGAGAAGTTCCAGGAGAAATATCCGCAGAAAGTTGCGGAGTGGGACGGCAAGAAGTGACCCGCAAGGCGCACGACCTGGACCGTGAGGCCACCGAAGCGCGGCGCTTTCGTGATGATCGCTCCTATGTGACGCACTCAGGTCATGAGTTTCTTTTTGGGGATGACGTTCGTGCGCGGCGGCAGGAAGTTTACGAGCGGGATGAGGGGAAGTGCCAAGGTTGCCGAAAGTACATCGGCTGGACTTGGGGCCATATGCACCACCGCCAAGGCGGACTCGTTGGACGCTGTACCTGTCTACATAACGTCGAATGGCGCTGTATCGACTGCCACGCGAAGGAGCACGTTCGGGTGATGTGGGGAAAATATCCAGATGCGTAACCGAGTCCACCGGCAGCGCAGGCGCGCAACGTGCGAGGCGAGCGGTAAGCACAAGTACCGGACGCGCGAGGAAGCGGCGGCAGGGATGGGACTCCTCGCGCGGAACACGGGCGCGGAAAGTCTCTCGGCCTACAAGTGTGCGGAGTGCAGGGAATTCCACGTAGGACACATG
>Ga0307477_10002840_pt1 | contig 13183 bp, 11 predicted proteins | sample atmos_gasesECM2C_FD_203316 | JGI IMG/M metagenome (GOLD analysis project Ga0307477, IMG submission 203316) | Hardwood forest soil microbial communities from Morgan-Monroe State Forest, Indiana, United States - atmos_gasesECM2C_515 | ecosystem: Environmental > Terrestrial > Soil > Temperate...
GCTCGAGCAATCCGTCCCGAATTTCATTCAGGCGCGGATGACGGCTGAAAACGGGCTGCTCGAAGTCGTTCGCAACCCTTCCCTGCCGGCTCCAGCACAGAGCGCAGAACCCCCAAATTTTAGGGGGTTCCGTGCGATTTGTCAATTCCGCAGAAATCCACTTGTAAGCGTCTTTCGTGCTCACGCCGATGTCTCGCGGCGAGACGACTACGATGGACTGCTTGCGCGTATCGGGAAGCGGATAGATTTCGTCGCCACGATTCACCGCCAGTGCGCGGCCGCCGAAGAGAAAAAATGGCACATCGGCTCCAAGGCTGGCCGCGATTTCCATCAGGCGCTCGAGCGGCACATTCTTCTTCGCCAGACGCATCATGCCGACCAGCGCCGCAGCCGCGTCGCTTGATCCGCCGCCCAGGCCACGCGCCACCGGAATTCGTTTTTCGAGCTTGGCATGAACTCCAACGCCGAGCTTCAATTCATTCCGCATCGCATCGATCGCGCGCCACACCAGATTCTCCGGCCCGGCTGGCAGCGCCGCGTCATTCACCTCAAGAGAGATATTTTCTTTTGGCACGAGGGAGAGCGTCAGCGTGTCGTACAGCGAAATCGTTTGAAAAATCGTGCGGAGCTCGTGGTAACTATCCGGGCGGCGGCCCAGCACATGCAGGCACAGATTTATCTTCGCGAACGCGCGCAGCCGCAGCGCTCGCTTTTTAGCTAAGGCCATGCGGGGAGCTTACTGCGGTTTCGCCGATTCTGGCGCCGATTTTTGAGCGAGCGCCCGCTTCAGCGTCTTGAGTTGCGCGTCGAGCTCGGTTACTCTCTCGGCTTCGTAGTCGGCTGGAAGAGCGCGCTGCCACTCCGTTAATGCGCGTTCCATCAAAGCGGCGGCACGCTCGGTTTGGCCCATCTTCATGTAGACTTCGGCGAGATGCCCGAGAACCGTCGGATCGTGCGCGGACTTTGCCGCGGCCTTCTGTAAATTCTCTTCTGCTTCGCTCAGCTTCCCCTGCTTTAGATAGGCCCAGCCCAGGCTGTCGAGGTAGGCGCCGTTGTTGGGTTCCTGCTTCACTGCGCGCTGAATCAACGAAAGCGCCTCGTCGAGCCGAACGTTGCGATCCGCAAGCATGTAACCGTAGTAGTTGAGAACCGCCGCATTGTTTGGATTCACTTCGAGGACCTTGCGAAATTCCTGCTCTGCGCGGTCGAATTCCTTTTGCCGCTCGTAGATAGCACCGAGCATGAACCAGATCGTTTCTTTGTCCCCGGAACTTTTCGCAAGCTCCTCGGCCTTTTGCGCGGAGCGTTCGGCATCCGCATATTTGCGGCTGCGTTCCTGCACCTGCGCCAGGTCGAGATATATTTCCTGGTCGCTGTCATCACCCTTCAGCAGCCCTGTAAGGAGTTTCGTAGCGGACGCGGAATCTGCCTTTTCGCCGTACAGCATGGCCAGCGTGACGATCAAGCTCTGGTCCTTGGGCGTATCCGCCAGCGCCTTTTTCGTTTCGGCGATGGCGCGGTCAATGTCGTGGCTCTCCCGGTAGGTATCGATCAGCAGCATCTGCGCCCGTTTGTGCGATTCGGGGCTCAGTTTCCCCATTTCTTCGAAAGTCTGAGCCGCGGCGGTGTAGTTTTCCTGCTCGCGATAGGTTCGGCCTAGCTGCTCGTAAAGAATCGCCAGCGCGTTCGGGTTTCCCTCAGCGCCGGATTGATTCTTCATGGCGGCAATGGCGTCGGTGAGAACTTTTACAGCATCGCCATATCGGCCCTGGTCTTCGTACAAGAGCGCTTCGTTGTAGAGCACTTCGAGGCTGCCCGGCGAGAGCTGCTTCGCGCGGAGGAGACTCGATTCGGATTCGTCGTATTTTCCCAATCGCCTGTACAGCTGTGCCATTCGCAAATAGTTTTCCGAGGTTCCCGGCTCAAGCTCGGAGAGCCGCTTGTATTCATCCAGGGCCGCGGCATATTTGTCCTGCGACAGCAGCGCCTGTGCGAGCCCGTGATGGTGCCCGGGGTCGTCCGGATCAAGCTCGAGCGCGTGACGGTAGGCGTCCTCCGCTTTGGCGAAATCCTTATTCTGCGAATACGCGTCTCCGAGAAGATCATAGATATCGGGCGACGACGAGCTTCCCGCTGCCTGGCTCAACAGCTCCACCGCCTCCTGTGAACGGCCCGCATCCATCAGAAGCTGGCTCAACTGTTCCAGCGCTGGTCCGTTGTCCGGATCGCGTTGCAGGATACTCCGCAGGATTTTCTCTGCTTCGGCATGTTCGTTTTCAAAACGGTAAAGGCGGGCAAGCCACAGCGCGGAGCTTGTATCCCGGGGATCGAGTTTTAGAATTGCATTGAACTGCTCGACGGCCTTCGTAAGATTTTCTTTCTGCAGCTCTCCCGCGTTTGCGTCGCCAAGCGTCCGAACATAAATTCGCGCGAGCAGCCGGTGCGCCGCAAGATTATCCGCATCAATTTTCAGAACTTCCTGCGCTTGCGCTACCGCGTCGCGAACGCGTTGCGACTTCGCGTAAATCTCCGCAAGCCGCTCCATGATCACCGGCGATCCGGGCTGAAGCGCCAGTGCCTTCTTATAGAAGTCGATCGATTCGGCGGCCTGTTCGGACCGGCCAGTGAGCTCGTACTGCTGCTCATTCAGGTGGCCCATCGCGAAGTAGTAGTAAAGGTCTGCGCGGGCGCTCTCGTCTGTGGAATTCGTGCCGGTTTTGGTTCCTGAAGCGGGAGTCGGTGTTGCCTTATTGCCGGAAGCCGTGGCTTTTGTATTGGAATTCTGGGACGCCTGCGCCCCAACCACGGGCGCACCCAAAACCGCTAAAATTGCGATGCCTAGAATTGTTTTCATGCGCTCGTCCCAAAATTCCATTATGGTCTAGCGCAGGAAGGGCGTCAAAGTATTCCCGGCGAGGGTTCCTGGCCAATATCCATTTTCTTCTGTCAACCCAAGTATGACGCGTGTCGGACGCTTCTGGATACCCGAAAAAGCAATTATTAGTTGTGTTTCGAAGATAGTTGAGGGAGCATCGGCCTTGTTCGTACCGGAATGCATATATCGATTTCTGGAGGGCGATTGAAGCGCATTGGATTCAGTGGTTTGCGGAGAGTCGCTATCGTCCTTCTCTACCTCGTTATTGGGGCTCCGCTAGCTCATTCACAGCAGGCAACCGGCGCCGGAACGGATCCGGGAGCAAAGAACGGAAACGCCCCCGCTCCCTCGGCTGCCGCCAACTCCACGACCATACCAACCACAGAGACCTCGTCAGCAACCCAGCAAGCCAATGCGGCCACAGCGCAACGCCCGACGCTTGACCAATTCAGCTGGCTCGAAGGCCGGTGGCATGGAGAATGGGGATCGCGTATCGCCGAACTGACGTGGCTGGAACCGAAGGCCGGCGAAATGGCGGGTCTACTCCGGCTCATCGAAGGCCAAAAGACACTCGTGTTGGAACTATTTTCGATCGTTGAGAAGCCCGACGGAATCGAGTTGTTCCTGCGCCACCTTACCCCTGAGTTGCTGCCGTGGGAAAAATCCGATGCCACGACGTTGAACCTGGAAGGTGTTGACGCAACGAAAGCGACATTCATGAACCCGGTAAACGGAGAACCGAAACGCCTGATTTTTACGCGAGTGGACGCCGACACGTATGTGCAGCGCTCTGAAATCGAACCGGCCGAGGGCGAACCGCAGGCGATAGAGATTACCTTCCACCGCCAGAAGCCGCCGGCCGCAGTCGCTAATGCCGGAAGTGCCGCACACCGGAAAAAACCATAGCCATTCCCAGTTTATTCGCCGCTGCAATCACGTCTGCATCGCGCACGGACCCGCCTGGCTGAATCACGGCCTCCGCCCCAGCTTTACCTGCTTCTTCCACGCCATCGGGAAACGGAAAGAACGCATCGGACGCCACCACGGATCCCTTCAACGAGAGTCCCGCCGTGGCCGCTTTGATCACCGCAATCTTCACCGAATCCACGCGGCTCATTTGCCCGGCGCCGATGCCCACCGTTTGCCCCTCGCGCGCGAATACGATGGCGTTCGATTTCACGTGTTTGCAAACTTTCCATCCGAATAGCAACGCCCGGATTTCGGAATCGCTGGGCGCGCGTTCGGTCACCACTTTCAGGTCCGCCGGTTTCAGTTCGTGGCGGTCCGGCTCCTGCACAAGCACTCCCCCGGAAATGCGCTTTATCTCGAGTTCTTCCGGGGCATCCTCGCGCGGCATTTCAAGCAGCCGCAGATTTTTCTTCGCGGCGAATTTTTCGAGCGCCCCAGCCTCGAATCCCGGCGCAACAATGCATTCCACAAACAATTTCACCACTTCTTCCGCCGTCGCTGCATCAATCGCGCGGTTGAAAGCCATCACCCCGCCAAACGCCGAGACAGGATCGCACTCCAGCGCCTTCAGGTAGGCGTCGCTCAAGGAATCCTGCTCGGCGGCTCCGCACGGATTGTTGTGCTTCACGATTGCCACGCCCGCGCGCTCGAGCTCCCTCGCAAGTGCCCGCGCCGAATCCAGGTCAACCAGATTGTTGTACGAAAGCTCTTTGCCTTGCAGTTGTCTCGCACCGGCAAGCCCTGCCGCTGGCTCTCCTGCAGGAATATAAAGCGCAGCCGACTGGTGCGGATTCTCGCCGTAGCGCATCCCCTGCCGCCGCTCCAGCGCAATATGAATCCGCTCAGGCAGCGTCTCGAGCCGGCCGATTCTCACTTCGCCATTTTCCACCGACAGTCGCTCGAGCTCCGTCGCTATCTCGCCATCGTAGCGCGCCGTCCGCGCATAGGCCTTGCGCGCGAGCGAAAGGCGCGTCGCCATACTCAACTCGCGTTTTTCTCGAAGCTCTGCCGCCACCACGCCGTAGTCCGCGGAATCGGTCACCACGCCCACGCTCTGAAAGTTTTTCGCCGCGGAGCGCACCATCGCCGGTCCGCCAATATCAATGTTCTCGATCAGGTCCGCCGCCGTCACGCCTGCCTTCGCCGCCGTTGCGGAAAACGGATACAGATTCACCACCACGAGATCGATCGCCCCAATCCCGTGTTCCTCCATCTGCTTGCGATCTTCCGCCTTTCCGCGCTGATACAGAATTCCGCCGTGAACTTTCGGGTGCAGCGTCTTCACGCGCCCCCCCAGCATTTCCGGCCAGCCCGTCATCTCCGCCACATCGCGCACCGCAATGCCCTCATCGCGAAGCAGTTTGGCGGTGCCTCCCGTCGAAACGATTTCTATTCCCAACGCCGAAAGCTCGCGCGCGAATTCCACGATCCCAGTTTTATCGAACACGCTGATCAGCGCCCGTTTTACAGCCGATTCGCCAGCCACGCGAAACCTCCCGAAAAGGAAACGGCCGTCCAGTGTAAGCGCACGCAGGAAATTACGGAAGAGGTGCCCGTTCAAGAAAACCTGCCCAAGAAAAATGTCGGAGGGGAAAAAAGAAAAGAACTACGCCATCAGCTCGAAATTCGCGCCTTCAATTTCACGCGCCCAGCTTCCACACTCACCGTATATTCGATCTCGTGCCCGCCCTTGTTTTTTAGGTCCATCGTTTTCTGCAGCACGAAGCGCTCGAAATCCTTCAAGCTCGGCGCGCTCGCCGTATCCCCCGCGGCCGACCGCGCTTCAATCAGCTTCTTATACAGCTGCTGCACCTTCGATTTTTCATGCTCGGGATCGGAGAACGACAGTGCAAACGCTGCCGCCGCACCGCGCGCCTCTTTCGCCTGCGCCATCGCGTCGACCGCGGCCCCATCAGCAGAATGCGCCGCCGCATGATGCGCGGAGTCCGCTGCCACCGCCGTCGCATTCGCATCCGCCACTTTCTGCCGGTGAGCACCTTCTCGCGAACGCTGCGCCTCAATCGCCTTCGCCGCCGCCCCGAAATGCCGCAAGCTCACTCCCCCTTCTTTCTGCATCAGCTTTTTGCGCCACAGGTCCTGATACTTCGCATAAGTTTGCGTCAGGTTGTTATAACGGAATCGCTGCCCCGAGCTAAGCTCAGCCACCCTCTCCGCATAACGCCGCACCAGCGTATCCACGCGCCACTGCGTATCCGTGGGAGGCCGCGAACGCCCGCCGCCGAAGAATTGCTCGTACTCGATCTTCAGCGTCCGCACGTCGCGTTCGATCTGGTTGAGGTCTTCGTCGATTGTCGCCATAACCGAAATCTCCAGCGATATTTCGTGAATCTCCTGATAATGTACCGGGAATCTCCAGCGTAGAAGGCCCCGCGCCCAGCGTCAACTTTCCCGTTTCGGCGCTTGTCGCAAAGGGAAATCCCCTCTCCGAAAGCAAATCACGCGGACGATTGCCAGCCCGTATCACACTGTGTTCAAATACCTTAGCCATGACCCCTCCGGCCGATCCCGCCGCAAAACTACAACCCAATCCGTCCGCCCGCCTCCGCGAAATCCCGTCCGTTGACGAACTTCTCGCTCGCCCGCAGCTGGCAGCTCTCGCCGAGAAAGCTGGTCGCGCCGTCGTCACCCAGTCCTCCCGCGCAGTTCTCGCCGAATTGCGCAATGAGCTCAAGCAGAAATCCTCAGCCACGAACGCCACGAACGCGAGCGACCTTGCCCCCGCGCTCGATCCGGCCGCCATCGAGTCGCGCATCGTAAAACACGTCGAACTCCTCCTCGCGCCCTCGCTCGCTCACGTCATCAACGCCACAGGTGTAATCCTGCATACAAATCTTGGCCGCGCGCCGCTTCCCGCCGCCGCAGCGGCTGCGATTGCCTCCTCCGCCACTCACTATTCGAACCTCGAATACGATGTCGAACGCGGCGAGCGCGGCAAGCGCGACGTTCACACCGCCCGCCTGCTGGCGCAGCTCGTTGGCGCGGAGGCCGCGATTGTCGTCAACAACAACGCCGCCGCCGTTTTCCTCGTCCTCAATACGCTCGCGAAGAATGCCGAGGTCGTCGTCTCGCGCGGCGAGCTGATCGAAATCGGCGACGGCTTTCGCATTCCAGACATCATGTCCGAAAGCGGCGCCGTCCTGCGCGAAGTGGGCACCACAAACCGCACGCGCATCCGCGATTACGAACGCGCCTTCAACGAGCGCACGCGCCTGCTCCTCCGCGTCCACCCTTCGAATTTCCGCATCACCGGCTTCACCGAGCGGCCCACTCTCGACGAGATCGCAGCGCTCGGCCGCCGCCTGCACGTGCCCGTCTACGAGGACCTCGGCTCCGGCTGCCTCGCCGATCTCACCGCACGCGGAATCAATGAGCCGGTAGCGCGTGCCAGCTCCGACGCCGGCGTTGACGTCGTCAGCTTCAGCGGCGACAAACTTCTCGGCGGTCCACAAGCCGGCATCATCGCCGGCAAACGCGAATTCATCGAACGCATCCGCCGCAATCCGCTCTTCCGCGCCCTGCGTGTCGATAAGCTCACCATTGCCGCACTCGAAGTCACGCTCAACGCATATCTTCGCGGCGCACTCGACGAAATTCCGGCCCTGCGCATGATTCGCGCGAAGGCCGACGAAATTGCCCAACGCGCACAAGCTTTCACCGCCAAACTCCGCCATGCGCTAGCGAATGGAAGCGTCACAGTTGAAATTCTTCCGGGCTTCTCCGTAATCGGCGGCGGTTCAACCCCCGATCAGCAGCTACCGACGCATTTAATTTCAATCGCATCGTCGCAATTCTCCCCAGCCACCCTCGAAACCCGCCTACGCAAACCCGCAAGCGGCCCGCCCGTCATTGCGCGTATCGAAGACGATCGCCTCATCCTCGACCTCCGCACCGTCTTCCCCGACGAAGAACCCACCCTCGCCGCAGCCCTCGTCGCAGCATGCCAGTGAATCTTTCAAAATCCATCGAAGTCCCGCGTCCATGCTTTGCTCGGCGCTCGGCACGGCCCATATGGAGTGCGGCGGCTCGCCACCGCTTTCCCAAGCCCCGGCTTGCCGGGGCGGCCCGGCGAAAGCCTCGCGTAACTGGCGCGCGCTTCGATATCTTCGAACGGATTTGCCTTTGCCGTTTCCTCCATTTGAAATTTGAAATTTCTTGGTCAGTAAGAGGCCCCCGTGCTCGCCTTCATCACAAAAAACCAAGCCCTCACCGCCGTCCGCAAACCACTGCCAACCCTCCGCCGCGGCTGGGCTCTCGTCCGCGTGCGCCTCGCGGGCATCTGCAACACCGACGTCGAAATCCTCCGCGGCTACCACAATTTCCGCGGAACGCCCGGCCACGAATTCATTGGCGAAGTGGTGGACGTACGCGGCGCGCGAAGCCATGAAAAGAAAAGCTGGCTGGGCCGCCGAGTCGCCGGCGAAATCAATATCGCCTGTGCCGCTCTCGGCTTCCACCCGCCTTGCGAATTTTGCCGCCGCGGATTGAAAACCCACTGTGCGCGACGCAAAGTTCTCGGAATCGTTGCTCACGACGGCGCCTTCGCTGAATTCCTCGCCCTACCGCTCGAAAATCTCCACCCCATTCCAAACACGGTCACCGACGAAGAAGCCGTCTTCATCGAGCCGCTCGCCGCGGCTTGCGAGATTCTCGCCCAAATTCGAGTAAGCACATTTCGAAGGGCAGCCGTACTCGGCGACGGAAAACTCGCACAACTGATCGCGATGGTTCTCGTTTCCACCGGCGTTCCGGTAGTGATGTTCGGCAAGCATTCCGAAAAGCTCACGCTGGCCCGGCGTAACGGAATCAAAACTAGTCTCGTCCGCGGCGACAAGACGGATCTCCATCGCAGCGCGCCAAAACAGAGATTTCCGCTCGTTGTGGAAGCCACCGGCTCTCCCTCCGGGCTCGCTCTGGGAGTTGCCATCACCGAACCGCGCGGCACGCTTGTATTGAAATCCACATTTCACGGCGCCGCCCCTATCGAATCCTGGCCCATCGTCGTGAACGAAATCACACTGCTGGGCTCCCGCTGCGGCCCATTCGCAAAGGCGATCGCCCTGCTGCGCGCAAAACTAGTCGATCCGCGGCGGCTCATCACGCGAACGTTCCCGCTTTCCGAGGCAAGTAAAGCCATGAAATTCGCGCAGAAAAAAGGAGTCCTGAAGGTCCTGCTGAAACCCTAAAACGAATTCCACTCGCCTGTACATTTCGCTGTCTTTCTGCCGGATACTAGCGCCATGAACAAGGACGACATTCAATTGCTCTACGAATACGACCGCTGGGCAAACCACAGGGTCTTGCAGGCGGCCTCTACGCTCAGCGCTGAGCAGTTCACCCGCGACTTAGGCGGCGCCTTCCACTCCCTGCGCGACACGCTCGTCCATATCGTCGCCGGCGAATGGGCATGGCTCGAGTATTGGAACGAGCCTCTTCCGAATGACGCCTTCCATGCAGATTTGGATAAGCGCCTGGCTGCCATGTTCAATCCCACTGCGTTTCCCAGCCTCTCAGCGGTTCAGTCCAAGTGGGCGGAGGTCGAGAAACAGCAGATCGAATTCGTGAATCGCACCACAAACGAGTCCCTGGAAAGAATGATTCCGTTCCGCACAAAGCAAGTCAGGCTCGGCCAGCTCATGCAACATCTCGCGAACCATTCCACCTACCATCGCGGCCAAGTCGCTCTGATGATGCGCCAGCTCGATGCTGAGCCTCTATCCACGAACTTCCACGAATTTCTGCTGGAAGGGCACCGCGAGTCGAACCGTTCCGGCGAATCACGACGAATAGCGACGTGATGGCGGGGATGTTCCGATTTCAGCTGAGCGGAGTTTCCACGGAGCGTGTCCGAAATGACGACCGCATTGAAAATAACCAATATCGTACGAAACAATAACCCTGCCCATTTCTCTTTCTATCGGGCCGGACACGTTTACTACACAGTTGAAGTTGATGGCCAGAAGTACGTCTTCCCAATCGCTCTCGAGGATGTTGGCAATGCTTCGCTCTTCGCAACGATGAAAGCCATTACGTTAATGCGCTGGATTCGGAAGTCCATCGCCGATGGCACATTCGTAAAAAACAAAGGTGGATGAACCCACTCTCGGCAAGGTGAACATAACTCCTTCCTCTCCTCCGCAACTATCACAACTTATTAATCACGCTCGCCACGCAACCCGCGCCAAATCCATTATCAATGTTCACGACGCTTACGTTCGAAGCGCAGCTGTTCAACATCGCAAGAAGCGCCGTCAATCCGCCGAAGCTCGACCCATACCCCGTGCTCGTCGGCACCGCGATCACGGGAGCCGACACCATTCCCGCCACCACACTTGGCAGTGCTCCCTCCATTCCTGCGACGCACACAATCACGCGCGCCTCCGCCAATTTATCCCGGTGCTCGAGCAAACGATGCAGGCCCGCGACGCCCACGTCATAAATCGCCTCGGCGCGATTGCCCATCGACCGCGCAGTTACAAGAGCTTCCTCGGCGACAGGAATATCGCTCGTCCCCGCTGTAACAATCAGAATCAGGCCTTTGCCCTGGATCTTCCGGCTGCGCTCGATTGAAATCGTGCCGGAAAGTTCATGAAATTCAGCGCGGAGTTTCGCGGCCCGTGCAGCCGGCTTTACCGCCGCAAAAGTTTTCTTGTTCGCCCGCGTGATCAAAATATTGTGCGACGCCTTTGCCCTCAGCATCGCCCGCACAATTTCCGCCACTTGCTTAGGAGTTTTGCCGCGCGCAAACACCACTTCCGCATAACCCTGGCGCAATCCCCGATGATGATCCACCTTCGCGAAGCCGAGATCTTCATACGGCAGCCGCCGCAACTTCGCCACCGTGCTATCGATGGTCTGCCGCCCGCGCTTCACCGCTTCCAGAAGATTTCGAATGTCGCTCTCGTCCATCACTCGCCTTTCACTCGTTGCCAGATTCTAGCACTCCTCTTTCCCCACTCCTCTTCTACCGCCTTGCAGGAACTGTGCTAGAGTGCCACCACTCACACAATCAAGCGTTCGGTTCATCGGTCTCATCTGGGCGCACGGGCTCAAATCAAAAGTTCACGCTAGGAGGCGCGACATGTGGCTGCTCTGGACAATCATCATCGGTATCCTCGCAGGTTTCATCGCCGGCAAGATTGTAAAGGGCCACGGCATGGGCACGTTGATGGACCTGCTCGTTGGAATCGTCGGCTCAGTCCTGGGCGGCTGGATTTTCACCCTACTCGGGCTTGCCGCTTATGGATTGATCGGCCAGTTGGTGATGGCGACGGTAGGCGCAGTCGTTCTGCTTTTGATCGTGAGAGCCATCAAGAAGTAATCAAAATTCACCTCTGCTCCTGGCACGCATCCGAAGTACTTTGAGCTTTGTTTGCGCGCTATCCATGTTGCGTGCCGCGCGAATCTCAAGTTTCATCCGGCTCCGAGTCTCACAAACGGCTCCAGTGGCACAGGCACTCCTGCCTGTGCGCCGTTACTTACCGCAAGCCCTCAACAACTCCTCCACGTAACTATCGCTCCCGTTCCCCCCATCCACGCTTTCCTACTGCTACCACACCTTGCAAAACTTCTCCGTTCTGCATACGCTCATTCGGCGATGCCAAAATCCGAGCACCAAACAATCACAATCGGCATCACCGGCGCCAGCGGCGCAATCTACGCGCAAACCCTGCTCCGCCTGCTCGATGCCGACACCCGCGTCACCCACGTATATCTCGTAACCACGGAAGCCGGTCTTCGTCTCGTCTCAACTGAGCTGAACATCGTAGCCACCGACGCAAAAAAACTCCCCGCACTCCTCACCGGCACCCCCGCAAAAAAAATCGAATACCTCCAAAATAAAGACATCGGCGCAATCATCGCATCAGGCAGCGCTGTAGTAGACGGCATGGCCATCATCCCGTGCTCAGCCGGCGCGCTCGGCTCAATTGCATCAGGAATCGCGAACGACTTGCTCACCCGAGCCGCGGACGTCTGCCTGAAAGAACGTCGGCCGCTGGTCCTCTGCCTCCGCGAGACCCCGCTGAACCGAATTCACCTCGAAAACATGGTTCGCGTGCACGACGCAGGAGCCACCGTAATGCCCGCCATGCCCGCCTTCTACTACGGCCCGAAAAAAATCGACGATCTCGTCGAACAGTTCGCCCACCGCGTCCTCGCCCAACTTGGCCTGCCCCAGGAAAAGCAATACCGCTGGAAAGGCGGCAAGCCGTGAGGCCGTACAACTACCAATTGCACTGGCTTGCGCACCAACATACAATGTAGCTAGGTGAATTGGGGCCTGAGGCTAACGAATGAATAAGGTAGCTGGCGCGCCGTTTGCGGCGCAGTCGAAATGCGCAGTGCGGCCGGTTTAATACACGGTAGCGCGATTAAAACTCGGCGCAAGTGGCCGCAAATGAATAACATGCGAAATTCTAATCGGCGGTAAATGACCTCCAAAGAGCAACCCGCAGCGCTAGCTGAAAGAGCCTCTTCGCCCAGCCCGAAGAAAGGCCGATTGCGAATCGTGCTCGAAATGATCAAGTTCGAGCACTCGGTTTTCGCTCTGCCGTTCGCGCTGGTCGGCGCTCTGCTCGCCGCGCGCGACGCAGGCCGTTTCCCAACGCTCTGGCAAATCCTCTGGATCATCGTGGCGATGGTTGGCGCTCGCTCCGCCGCGATGACGATGAATCGCATCGCTGACCTCGAATACGATCGCCGCAACCCGCGCACAGCAATGCGCGCACTGCCAACCGGCGAGCTTTCCATAGGCTTCGCGTGGGCTTTCACGCTCCTCGCTTCAGCATTACTTGTAATCGCCGGGTGGCAACTGAATCCGCTCGCGCTGAAACTCTCTCCTGTTGCTCTGGCAGTCCTGTTCTTTTACTCCTACACCAAACGCTTCACCACTTGGGCGCACTTCGTGCTTGGCTTCTGCCTCGGCATGTCGCCCGCTGCGGCGTGGATTGCGATTCGCGGCTCGCTCGATTGGCGCATGTTGATTCTGTGTGCCGCAGTGACGCTGTGGGTCGGCGGCTTCGACGTCCTTTACGCCTGCCAGGACATCGAGTTCGACAAATCTGCCGGTCTCTATTCCATTCCGAAACGATTCGGCGTCAGCGGTGCGTTGCTGATAGCGCGCGCGATGCACATCGTAATGGTCGGGCTGCTTGTGTGGCTGGCACGGAGTTTTGAGCTTGGCTGGCCGGCTTGGGCGGGAATTGCCGTCGTTGCAACGCTGCTGATTTATGAGCATTCGCTTGTAAAGCCGAACGATTTGAGCAAAATCAATGCTGCGTTTTTCACCGTGAATGGCTATATTAGTCTCTTATTCCTTTT
>Ga0307477_10002841_pt1 | contig 13172 bp, 5 predicted proteins | sample atmos_gasesECM2C_FD_203316 | JGI IMG/M metagenome (GOLD analysis project Ga0307477, IMG submission 203316) | Hardwood forest soil microbial communities from Morgan-Monroe State Forest, Indiana, United States - atmos_gasesECM2C_515 | ecosystem: Environmental > Terrestrial > Soil > Temperate...
GCAGCGCCACCATGGGATCGATGCGCGCGGCTCGCCATGCTGGTAATACACACGCCATCGCGGCAACGGCCGAGAGCAGCACAATGGCTGCGATATAGGTAAACGGATCGAAACGTGAAATGCCGAACAGCAGCGCGCCCAGGGCCTGGCTCGCAAGCAGAGCCCCGGCCACTCCGAGCAGTGCGCCGAGTGCGGTGAGAGTCATGCCTTGTCGCACGATAAGTGCAACGATGCCGCCGCGAGTTGCGCCCAGCGCCGATCGAACCCCGATCTCCCGGGTTCGCTCCGTCACGCTGCCGGAGAGAACTCCATAAATTCCGCTGCCAGCCAAGGCCAGAGCTACCAGCCCAAATGCCTCGAACAGAATCAGGACAAAGCGCCGCTCCGACGCCGACTCGGCCAGCAAAGTCTCCATGCGCGCGACACGCACGATTGGCTGTTCATTGTCCACGGACCAAATGGCCTTCTTTATTGCGGGTACCAGCGCCGACATGTCGCTGCGTCCGCGAACCACAAGCGATAGCGCTCGCTGTGGAAAGGTCCACTGAGTCGTGGTGGTGTAGACGGCGTCAGAATCACTCAATCCGAGCGACACCTGTTTCACGTTGCCCACGACGCCCGCAATCGTGAACTCCGGTGTGTCGTTCCGCCCGCCAATGTGTAGACGCTTCCCCAGAGGATCCTGATTGGGGAACCGTCGCTTTGCCAATGATTCGCTGATCAGGACCATGGGAGGTGTCTTTTCGGTGTCGTGTGCATCCAGCAAACGCCCGCGCCGCAACGGAATACCCAGCGTATCGAAGTAGTCCGCAGTTACTGCGTAACGGTATGCGGGATAGGCGATTTCTGGATCATCCTCCTCGAACTGGGCGCCATAAACATCCATGTCTCCGCTCAATGGCAGTTGGCTTGTGAATGCCGCGACCGTAACGCCAGGTACCTGACGTACAGCCTCAAGGGCTTGCGCAAAAAACTGCTTGGACAGGCGCTCATCGTCATATCGGCGGCCGTTTGTCTGCACCTGAAGGCTGATTGCGTTGGAGGCGTCGAATCCGGGAGGAACCGCCAGGAGTCGGCGGATGCTGTGAAGCATCAATCCCGCGCTGACCAGCAGCAACAGGGCGAGTGCAACTTCCGCCACCACAAACGATCTCCGGATTCCCTGGTGGCTTCCGGAGACGCGCTGCGAGCCTTCCTGCAACGAGCTTTGCAAGTCGCTGTGCAATGTCTGCCACGCCGGAATCAACCCAACCACAATCCCTACAAGCAGGGTGATGCCAGCCGCGAATGCAAAAACAGTTCCATCGAGGCGGATTGCGTTCATTCGCGGCAGGCCAGCGGGACTGAGGGTTACCAGCACCCGGATCCCAAACTCCGTCACGAACATGCCTACGATGCCGCCGAGAATCGCCAGCAGCAGACTCTCAGTCACAAGCTGCCACCGGACTCTTTGAGTTGGCGCGCCCAGCGCGATCCGCAGCGCAATTTCGCCCTGCCGCCGAGCCGATCGGGCCAGCACCAGGTTGGTCACGTTGACGCAAGCGATTAGCAGCATCAGGGTCACTGCGCCGAATACCGCAACCAGCGCAGGTTTTACGCCACGTGTCACATCGTCCTGCAACCGATCAACGACAAATCCTTGCGCCAGCGACACGAAGCTCGGACGCGGGAACTCAGCCACCGGAGTACTGGCGATCCAAGTGAGGTCACTCTTCGCTCGGTCTTGTCCAACACCGGCGCTTAATCTGCCGATCATGCGCAAGTGGTGTCCCCATTCGCGGGATTCCGGCGACGAGACATTTCCCGAGTCGTACTGCAATGGAGCCCATGCCTCCGCTGCGGGAGACAGCACGTTATCGAAGGTGCTCGGCATCACTCCGATTACGGTGTAAGGTTGATCATCGAGTCGGATTTGCTGCCCCACAATTCCTGTGTCGCCGCCAAATCGCCGCCGCCACAGACCGTCGCTCAAGATGACGACCTTCGGTCCGTTCAGCACATCGTCGGCAGGCTGGAAGTCCCGCCCAAACGCTACCGGCACACCCAGCACACGGAAATAGGCGGCACTCACGCGTTGCCCATCGAGGCGTTCGGGTTGATCTCCGCCACTGATTGCGGGTTGCCACGGCTTCGTTACGGCCAGCGCTTCGAAGGAATGGTTCCGCTGCGCCACCTCACGATATGTGTGAAACGCCTGGCCGATGCGCTCGCGATCGCGGCCTGAGTACCAGATCGTCATGATCCGGCTGGCATGCGGATAGGGAAGCGGTTCAAACAAAACTGGATTCAGGACGCTGAAGATAGCGGAAGTCCCGCCGATTCCGAGCGCAAGAATAAGTACGGCAGCGCAGCCAAAGCCGGGGCTCTTCTGCAACTGGCGTAACGCGTAGCGAAGATCTTGAACGAGTTTCTCCATGACCATTCCTCACTCGTGCCGCAATGCCACCATCGGATCGACTTTTGCCGCCCGGCGCGCCGGGATGTAGCTCGCAAGCAACGCTACCGACGCGAGCACCAGGGAAACGCTTCCGAGTACGAGCGGATTGCCAGGCTTTACGCCATAGAGCAGGGTCCCAAGGAGTCGCGTAAGGCCAAGCGAAGCCATAATTCCGAGTGCGATGCCCGCCGCAACCCAGACCATGCTGCCGCTCAAAATAAGTTTCAGTACGTCAGTCCGCGCCGCGCCCAGTGCCATGCGGATGCCGATTTCTCGCGTGCGCTGTGTCACCGAATAACTCACGACTCCGATGATGCCCACCGCTGCCAGCGCCAAAGCGAGGGCCGCAAATCCTGCGAGCAGAAAGGCGGGGAATCTTCTCGAGCCGACCGAGCCGTTTACCACGTCCTGCATCAGCGCAACTTCCGATACAGGCCTGTCGGGTTCGACCTCGGCGAGTGCCGCCTTGATCGCAGGTGTGTAGGAAGCCGGCGCGCCTTTGGTCCGCACCACGACACTCATCACCGGCCAACCTGCCTGGGGGTAAGGCCTGAAGAACTGAGGGTGAACCTTCTCGTCCAGGCCCCAGTTGTGTACATCTCTCACAACTCCCACAACCGCGAGGCGCGGACCGTTCGGACCTCCAAGGCGTATCGCTCTGCCGACCGGATTTTCATTTGGCCAGTACTTTTGCGCCATCGCCTGATTGATCACAATCACGCCCGGCGCTCCGAGCGAGTCCTGGTGCGAAAATTCACGTCCCTGGAGGACCGGGACTCCGAGCGTTCGGAAATAGTTAGGACAAACGACCGAATACGCGGCGCCGGGCATATTCTCGGGCCCTGGATCGGGGCGTCCTTCAACCACGAATCCTCTGCCGGCATCGCCCTGGAACGGTAAGTGTGCGACCGCACCTGCTGCCATAACCCCGGGAATCGCACTCACGCGTTCATCCATGGTGCGGCAGAAGAGAGGGTGGTCGGGCGGCCCGTTGTAGATGATGGCCTGCGGCAACGACATCTGCATGGTGATCACACTCTTGGGATCAAGACCAGGATCGACTCCCAGCACCCGCGACAAGCTCGCGATCATCAGTCCGGCACCACATAACACCACCAGTGCCAGCCCAACCTCGGACGCGACCAACGCGTGGCGCAAACGACTCCGGCTGGCGCTGGCCCCGCGCCCTGCTTCTTTCAATTGCGTGCTGAATTCCCCGCGAATCGTGCTGATAGCTGGGATTAGACCGAAAACAATCCCGGTTAGCAGCGATATCAGGAATGCGAAGGCAAAGACCCGCCGATCAAGCGGGAACTGATCCAGATCGCGTAGCGGCAAAAATCCACCTGGAAGCACCGACGGCAATGCTGTCGCGCTCCACCAGGTCAACAACAAACCTGCCACTCCACCGAGCAGTGCCAGCAAGACACTCTCGGTTAATAGCTGACGCACAATCCGCGATGCGCCTGCACCCAGCGCGCGTCTTAGCGCGAATTCTTTTTGCCGTGTCGCCCCTCGAGCCAGCAGAAGATTGGCGACGTTTACGCACGCGATCAGCAGTACAAATCCGACTGCGGCAAAGAGAGCGAGTATGATCGCCCGCATCTCGGCCATGCCGGCCTCTGCCATCGGCTGTACTGTCGCGCTCATGTTCGGAAGGTCGTTGGGATACTGGCGCGAGAGGCCTGTCCCGATGGCCGCCATCTCCGATCGTGCTTGCGCGAGCGTCACTCCCGGTTTCAGCCGCGCACAAGATACGAAACTGTTATCGTCGCGTCCCTTGTCGGTCTCGGTGTATCCCACCGGAACCCATAACTGTCGTGGCCCACTCCAAAACTGCCAGCGGAAGTCGGGCGGCATGACGCCTATCACCGTGAAATCCTCGCCATCCATCCGAATCGTTTTGCCTACCAGCCTGCGGTCGGCGGCGTAACGCCGCTTCCACAATCCGTAACTGAGAATCACCACGCGGGATTTCCCAAGCTCTTCTTCTTCAGGCCGGAAGTTTCGGCCCAGAAACGGTTGCGCGCCGAGCACATCGAAAAAAGTAGAAGACACACGCAATCCCGAAACCTGTTCCGGTTCGCGGCTTTCTCCGGTGGGAGCGAGGTTGTAACCGCGTCCGGCGGAGTCGAAGATCGCAATATTTTCAAAAACGTGATTCTGCTTCGCGATGTCCCAGTAGTTAGGCGCGGAAACAATGTTGAAGTTGTTCGAATTCCTTCCGAATGTTTCCCACACCAGGACCAGACGATCGGCATCGGTGAACGGCAACTTTTTGAGAATCGTCGCATTCGTCACCGTGAAAATCACCGTGTTCGCAGCCATACCGAGGGCCAGCGTCAGCACGGCAACCGCGGCAAAGCCGGGGTTCTTCCCCAACTGACGAAACCCGTAACGAAAATCATTCAAAAGTCCAGTCATTGCAATGCCCTTCTCACTCGTATCGCAGCGCAACCATCGGATCGACTTTCGTTGCGCGGCGCGCGGGAACATAGCTCGCAGCCAACGCGACCGTCACCAGCACCAGGCCCACCGCCCCATAGGTCAAAGGATCGAGAGGACTGACGCCATAGATTGCATTGGCCACGATCCGTGCAGACAAAGCGGCCAGGATTAATCCCGCCGTCATGCCAGAAATTGTCAGAGTTCCACTCTCGCGCAGGATCAACCGTAGAATGTCGCGTGGCCTGGCACCCATGGCTACGCGCACTCCAAATTCGCGTGTGCGCTGCGCTACCGAATAGGCCATCACGCCATACAATCCCATCGCTGCCAGGAGCAGTCCGATGCCGCTGAGCAGGGTAAGGAGATTTGCGGCGATCTTTGCCCCAAACAACGACGCTGAGATGTACTCCGTCATGGACTGGGCATCGAACAGGACGATTGCCGGATCGATCGCAGCGGCCTCGCGGCGTACCGCCGCAATCGCTTCATTGACAGATCCTGAGGTGCGCACGTGGAACGTCAGACCATACTCGGGGCGGAAGATCTGGCGGATCGGAATGTAGAAATAAGGTTGCGGGTTTTCAGTGACGCGATGATATTTGCTATCCTTCGCGACCCCTACGATGGTGAACCAATCGCCCCACCCATGCACCTTGTGGCCGATCACGCTGTGGTTGGGCAGAAATCGGCGGACAAATTCCTGATTGACGATCATGACTCGAGGAGCCTTGGAGTCGTCATGCCAATCGAAATCGCGACCTTCGATGAGTGGAATCTTCATCGAGTCGAAATAACCGGGGGAGACCAGGTCGCGATAGATCTTCATGTTCTCGTTCGGAGCAGATACGTATCCTTCAACCTCAAGGCTCTCCCAGTTGCCCCCGTGAAAACCGAGCGGCACGGAATCGTCATAGCTGATGGCATTCACTCCCGGGAATTGCTCCAGTCGTTCCCGTAAGCGGCGGCAGAAGGTGTCGGTCTGCTGGGCATCGTAGTTGGCAGTGGAGAAATCGAATTGCGCAAGCGCGACTCCTTCTGGTGCGAAGCCTGGATCCATCGAGCGGGCCCGTTCGAAGCTTTTCAGGAACAGGGCTGCGCCCACCATCGCCACGACCGCTAGCGCTACCTCGGAGATCACCATGAGTCCGCGCAAACGGTGTGCGTTAACACCTGAGATTCCGCTGCGTCCGCCCTGCTTGAGTGCCTCGCTGACATTGGCCCGAGACGAATGCAGCGCGGGTATCAAACCGGCGAGAACCGTCACGCTAACTGCTAACGCCGCAGTAAACCCGAAAACGTGGTTGTCCAGCGGAGGAGCAGTCATCACCGGCCGAGCGACTGCCGGAAGAAGCCAGCGCAGGGCGCCTCCAAGCCAATTCGCCAGGATCAGACCGAACAAGGAGCCGATGAGCGCCATCAGCAGCGTTTCGGTCAGCAACTGGGTCATGAGCCGCCAGGGTCGAGCTCCCAATGCCAAACGGACGCTGAATTCTTGCTGTCGCCCTGTGGCGCGAGCCAACAGCAGATTCGCGAGATTGGCACAGACGATTAAGAGAACAACGCCTCCGATGCCCATGAGGATGGTGACCGGAGTGAGCAGCATGGCCTGCGTGCCGAAGTGCGATTGCCACACTGGAAGCACAGTCGCTCCGATTCCGAGATTGGAGTCGGCGTCAGCTTCCGCCATGCGGTTCGCGAGCGCCTGCACTTCTCCGCGCGCCTGCTCCATAGCGATGCCGGGCGCCAGGCGGGCGAGCAGCATGAAGTTGCGCGTGTTGCGATCCTGCAACATCCACACGCCCGTATGAGTCATCTGGCCGTACATCGTGAGCGGCACCCAAAAGTCGTAGTCCAGCCCTGCGTGAGTACCGTGAAAGCCCTCCGGAGCCACACCGATGATCGTCAGCAGAGTTCGATTGACGCGCAGCGTGCTTCCAATGGCGGAAGGATTCAAGCCGTAGTGCGATTTCCAATAGCCATGGCTGATGACTACGACCGCATGTGCGTTCTGAGCATCATCGCCTTCCTCGAGTGAAAAAAATCGACCGGCCTCGGGTTTGATACCGAACATGTCAAACACGCCACCTGAAACCATCTCACCCCAAGCCCGCTCCACATTCGGCACATCGCCGACCGAGAACAGATAGCCTCGGTATGCTGTCACCGAGTTGACGAGGTGCAGGTTATTCCGAAAATCGCGGAAGTCGAGATAGGAAGTGGTAAGCGGCTCGCCGTCCGGCGCGCTGTTCTCGATCGCTACGATGCGGTCAGGATCTACTGCTCCTGGAAACGGATTCAGGACGAGCGAGCGCAGCCAGCCGAATATGGTTGTATTCGCGCCGATGCCGATGGCAATCGTGAGGATCGCCACCGCTGCAAAGGTCGGACGGTTGCGAAAATTCCGTAGCGCGTAGCGCAGGTCTTGTAACAGAGCAGTCATCGCTGTCTCACTTTCCTCACTCGTACCGCAGCGCCACCATCGGATCGACTCGCATCGCGCGACGCGCCGGGATGTAGCAGGCGACCAGGGCCACTCCGGTTAAAGCGAGCACGACGATCGAAAACGTCCACGGATCCCGTGGACTCACTCCGTACAAAACGCCAGAGACGAATTGCATCACCAGCAACGCGATGCCACAACCGGCAATCTCGCCTGCCAGGATCAGCCTCATGCCATACCGCAGTATCTGCCGCAGAACGTCGTTTCGTTGTGCTCCCAATGCCATGCGAATACCGATCTCGTGCGTGCGCCGCGCGACCGAATACGCGATCACTCCGTAGAGCCCAACCGCGGCGACGATGAGCGCCAGAGCAGCGAAAGCAGAAAGCAAGATGGTGCTTGTGCGCCGCAGCGTGATCGATTGCGCCGCGAGATTCCGCATCGGCATCGCGTCAAATACCGGCTGATCTTTGTCGATGTCCCAGATGGCCTGTTTTGCGGGCTTCAACAGCGTGGCGGGATCGCCGTTCGTTCTGACCACGAACGCCAGGAGAGGAAAAGGGTCTTGCGCCAGCGGCCGATAAATCTCCGCGTGGGGTAGTTGCTCCGGACCGAAGGACTTCACGTCCGAAACTTCTCCTACGATGCGCCAACGCTCAGCGTGGGGGTACTCGTCAATCTGCAGAACCTTGTTCATCGGATCCTGATTTCCGAAATAGCGTCGTACAAAGGTTGCATTAACAATCGCAACGCGTTCTACGCCTGCGCGATCCGCGTCGGTAAAGTTGCGGCCTCGCAGCATGCCGAAGCCCATGGTCGAAAAATATTCGGGTGTTATCAGGCGGTTGTCGGCGTTTGCCTTAGCTGCGTCTGCCTTTCGAGCATCCCCTTCGATAGTGAAGTCAGTGCCGCCCCAGAATCCCGACAGTGGCAGGAAGTTGGTGGCGGAGGCGGATGACACGCCGGGAATTTTCTGCAGGCCGGCAATCACGCCCGACACGAAAGAGGTCCGCTTTTCAGGTTGCTCAAAGGGATATCGAGTCTGGGGAAGGAAGACTTCCAGACCCAAAACAGAATCAGGACGGAAGCCCAGATCCTGTCGATATACCTGACGAAAGCTCTCGATCATCAACCCGCCGCCAGCGAGTAAAACCAGAGTCAGCGCAATCTCTACCGCGACCAGAGCGCTTCGAACACCTGTCGATCGCACACCGGATGTTGAGGTACGAGCCTCCCGGAGCGCGTCGTTTCCATTCGCATTGGCGGATTGCATGGCAGGTACAACGCCAAAGATCAGCCCAGTCGCGATGGTGACTCCCAATGCGAAGAGAAGCACAGGCGCGTCGATCGGAATCGCCTCCAGTCTCGGAATGCTCAGGTTGGCGATGCCGTTCGGGAAAATGCTGAGTAGGAAACGTGTGCTCCAAACGGCAAAAATGGATCCCAGTATTCCGCCGAATAAAGAGAGCACCAGGCTTTCGCAGAGAAATTGCCGCAGCAGTCGAAGCCGGCTAGCGCCTAAAGCAACTCGTAGGGATACCTCGACTCTCCGGTCACCCGCTCGTGCCAGAAAGAGGCTCGCTATGTTGACGCAAGCAATCAGCAGAACAATGCCGACTGCGCCGAAGAGCGCCAGCAACGGCTGCCGAATATCGCCTGACAATTGATGCCGCACCGGTTCGACCCAGGTTTCATTGCCTGCATCGGTTTTGGGATGTTGCAAGGCAATCTGGCGTTCGAGCGAATTCATGCGCAGTTGGGCGTCCGCGAACGAAACACCGGATTTCAGCCTGCCGATCACGTGGATGTAGCGGTATTCGTAGTTGCTGGCAGAGGAAGAGAGCGAAAGCGGCATCCAGAGCTCGGTTTGCGGGGGATACTGAAATCCCGGCGGCATCACGCCGATGATCGTGTAGGGCTTGTCGTCAAGCGTGATCGATTTCCCCAGCACGTTTGGATCGCCATGAAGCGTATTTCGCCAGAACTTGTCGCTGATGACGGTAACCTGTGCTTTGGTGTCGGCTTCCTGCTCACTGAACGTGCGGCCCATCTTGGGCTCAACGTCGAGAATGCGGAAGTAATTCGGCGTGAAGGCATATCCGAGAACCATCTTTGGCTCGCCCACGCCGGTCAGTGTCGCCTCTTTGTCATAGGAAGCGGCAACGTCTTCAAAGGCATCGTTTCTCTGCTTCCAGTCGGTGAAGTCACCGGGAGAGATCGGAAACTGCAAATCTCCTCGCGAAGCGTTGCGTCCCCAGATCATTGCGAGGCGATCCACCTGCTTGTAGGGCAGCGGCGCCAGCAATACGGCGTTGACCACGGAAAAGATCGCGGTGCTCGCACCAACGGCCAACGCCAGCGTCGTTACTGCGATCACCGTGAACGTTTTGTTCTTGCGGAGTTGCCGCGAGGCGAAACGTACGTCTTGGAGCAGGTCTCTCATGTTTGCACCCCATCCCCAGCGTTCACTGGCCTTGCGCTACTCGTTCCGCAACGCCACCACTGGGTTGACTTTGCTCGCCCGGAAGGCAGGAATGACGCAAGCGAGCAACGCGATTAATGCCAACAAGGCCGCGACAGCAACGAAGGTCGTCGGGTCCGTTGGCTTCACCTGGAAGACGAGACTTGCCACCAGCCGTCCCATAGCGAGCGCGGCTGCCGAGCCGATCGCGACCCCGAGCAGTGTCGGTTTCATTCCTTCGACTACGACCATGCGCAGCACATCTGTCATGCGCGCACCGAGAGCCAGCCTGATTCCGATTTCCGGCACCCGCTGCCTGACGCTGTACGAGAGCACGCTGTAGATGCCAATGGCTGCCAGGAGCAGCGCAAGCCCGGCGAATACGCCCAGCAGCAGCGTGCTGAATCGCGATTGCGACAGGGATTTAGTGATCACGTCATCCATAGTGAAAACGTCGCGAACGGGAACTGTGCCATCGACCTCGTGGATCGCATTCGTGACTGCCGAAACCATGTTGCCCGGATTCGTCGCAGTGCGCACAACCAGCGTCATGGGAAAAGAACTAAAGTTGGATTCCCCAGTCGAGGCGAGCTGATCGAAGGGCACGTAAATCGTCGTTGAAGCGCGCTCCTGGTCAAGACTGTCGAGCTTTACGTCTCCAACTACCCCAACGACTTCACGAATCCGTTTCGGAGAGAACGTCAGCGTCAGCCGTTTGCCGGTGGGATCTTCGCCAGGCCAGAAACGCCGCGCCATTGATTCGCTGATCAGAATGGAGGCCGGCCTGTCGCTGACATCCTGATCCCCGAAATCGCGTCCCCGCAGCAAAGAGATGTGCATGGAGTGTAGGTAGCCGGCGCTGATCAATCGGACATCGACCTCGGGCTGGTCGGCCATCGCCACTTCGGGCTGTCCCTCGATCGCGATGGGCTGATGTGACCCTCTGTTGTCGAGTGGAATGTCGTCGACAACGCCCGCCGCCTCGACGCCCGGGAGTGCTCTCACGCGATGCATCACTTGTTCGAAGAAGTTGATTTCTTGTACGGGTTCAGAAAACTTAGCGCGAGCGATCGCGGCGGTCATAGTGAGAACGCCATGGGAGTCAAAACCGGGAACAACGCTCTGCAAGAGCTGAAAGCTGCGAATCATCAGTCCAGCGCCGACGAGCAGTACGATCGAAAGGGCAACCTCGGCAACGACCAGAATGCTGCGCGTCCGGTGGCTGCCCGAACTCACGTCGGTCCGGCCCAACCCTTGTTTCAAGGCCTGGTTGACGTCGGAGTTCGCCAGTCGCATGGCGGGAAGGACGCCGGCGAAGATTCCGGTGAGCACCGAAGCGCATGCCGTGAATGCAAGAACTTTCAGGTCCAGGTGCACTGTGACCGAATCGGGCATCTGATTTGCAAGAAATGACAGGATGAAACGCTGACCGAAAGGAGCGGCGACCAATCCCAAGGCCCCACCGATGAGCGCCAGCAGCACAGACTCAGTAAGAATCTGGCGCAGCACACGGCCGGAACTCGCACCCAAAGCGGCGCGAATTGCGATCTCCTTCTGCCGGCCGAACGTCCGGGCAAGCACAAGGTTGGCGACGTTAGCGCAGGCGATCAGCAGCACAAAAGCAACGGCACCCAGCAGCACGAGCAGCGCTGGCCGGACATCGCTCACCATATCTTGATGGAGAGGCACGACTGATGCGCCCCATCCCTTGTCATCCGCGGGGTAGAGTTGCTCCAGGCGGCTGGAAATTGTGTTCATCTCAGCCTGCGCCTGTTTCAGATCGACGCCCGGCTTGAGCCGTGCGATCACGACCGAGTGGTGCTCGCCACGCACAGCCCGTTCCTGGTCGGTCCAGCCCATGGGCGTCCACATCTGAACCTGCATCTGGCCGTAATCCGGGAATCGGAAGCTTTCGGGCATCACTCCCGCGACCAGGAAATTCTTTCCGTCCATCGTGATGTTGTGGCCGACGAGGTTTGGATCCGCGCCGAAGTGCTCACGCCAGAACCGGTGACTAAGGACAATCACATTCGTGTGTCCCGGCTGGTCTTCTTCAGGGGAGAAAACGCGCCCCAGCAACGGGGCAACTCCGAGCGTTTCAAAAAAACCGGAACTGACGGCGCTAGCGTCGACTTGCAGCGGCTGCGCAGCGCTGGTGAGCGTGAAGCCGCGGTAGTTGTAGATCGCCATCCGCTCGAAAACGTGATTGTCTCGTTGCCAGTCGAGATAATTCGCGGCCGACACTGAGAAGGTGGGGATCCCGGGAAAGCTCTTCGCCGGCGGCGTGTGCCAGACGCGAACGATCTGGTCGGGATCTTTGAACGGAAGCGGACGGAGCAATACTCCGTTCACAACACTGAAAATTGCGGAGTTCGCGCCGATTCCGAGTGCCAGCGTCAGTACTGCAACTGCGCTGAAGCCGGGGCTCTTCAGCAACTGCCGCAAGGCAAAACGGAGGTCTTGAAGCAGGTGGTTCATGCTCCTACATCCGCCAACAGCTTCTTGAGTTCTTCTTCGGCCACGACCTTGCCGTCGAAGAGATGCACTTCCCGTTGTGCATGCTTGGCGAAGCGGGGATCATGCGTCACCATGCAGATGGTTGCGCCCTCGCGGTGCAGATCGGCCAGCAACTCCATGACGGCTTCGCCGTTGCGCGAATCCAAATTTCCTGTAGGTTCGTCAGCGAGCAGGATTGACGGTTTGCCGCCCAGTGCGCGAGCGACTGCGACGCGCTGCTGCTGACCGCCGGAGAGTTGCGACGGATAATGCCGAACGCGATGCGCCATCCCCACGCGCTCCAGCGCCTCCATCACGCGCCCTTTTCGCTCGACGCTCGGCATGCGCTGCCGGTAGGTCAGCGGTAATTCGACGTTTTCATAGACCGTGAGATCGCCAATCAGGTTGAAACTCTGAAAGATGAATCCGATCTCCTGGTTGCGGATTCGCGCCCGCTCAGCAAAATCCAGGTTCTCCACCGCCTTGTTATTCAGAAAATAGCGGCCGCCGGTGGGAGTGTCGAGCAGTCCAATAATCGAGAGCAGCGTGGACTTTCCGCAACCCGATGGTCCGGACATGGCCACATACTCGCCTTTGTTGACCGAAAGGTGCACTCCCGACAGCGCGTGCGTTTCGATTTCGTCGGTGTAGAAGACTTTCGTCATATCGGTGATCTGAATGAGTGGTTGGCTAGCGTCGCTCATGAAAGATTAGCCTCGATTTCTGAGTTTTTGTTCTTAATCCTGAAGTCGTATGCGATCCGTGTTGTCCCATCGCGACATGTCGGAAAGCACGACCGTGTCGCCTTCGTGCAAGCCCTCAATCACTTGAATCGAATTCACCGAAGCACGCCCCACTTTCACCGGTACGCGCGTTGCGTCACGTCCATC
>Ga0307477_10002842_pt1 | contig 13172 bp, 11 predicted proteins | sample atmos_gasesECM2C_FD_203316 | JGI IMG/M metagenome (GOLD analysis project Ga0307477, IMG submission 203316) | Hardwood forest soil microbial communities from Morgan-Monroe State Forest, Indiana, United States - atmos_gasesECM2C_515 | ecosystem: Environmental > Terrestrial > Soil > Temperate...
CGCCTGCCATCTGCGCAATAAGATATGGCGCGAACTTGGCAAAGTGACCGCTCGATACGGCGAAGCCCATGGTCACGGCAGGATTCAGATGTGCATCGCTGCTGCCGCAGGCGATAGCCGTGAACACGCCCGCCATAACGGCGAACGCCCAACCGCTCGCGATCACCATCCAACCGGCACCTTCCGCTTTCGACCGTCTGAGCAATACGTTTGCGACTACTCCGTTGCCCAGCAGTATGAGCATGAGCGTACCCATGAACTCACCAAAACACTTCGTCAGCATGTAAAACTCCTTATTCCGAGGAAAGTTGCCTGAGTTAGCCGACCCAATCGAACGACTTGCTCACCGCCCGCTTCCAAAGTTTGTACATTTCATCGCGCTTTCCGTTCGTAAGCTGCGGTTTCCAGGTGCGGTCGACCGACCAGTTCGCGCGCAGATCCTTTAAGTCTTTGAAGTACCCGACAGCCAAACCTGCTGCGTAGGCCGCACCCAGCGCAGTCGTCGCATCCTTCGTTGCCGGCCGAACTACCGGCCGGTCGAGGATGTCAGCCTGAAACTGCATCAGCAGATCATCCGCTACCATGCCGCCATCGGTGCGGAGTACGTCCAGCTTGATGCCTGAGTCCTTTTCCATGGCTTCGAGTACGTCCCGGGTTTGAAACGCAGTTGCCTCTTCCACCGCCCTTGCAATGTGCCCCTTGTTCGCGTAACGAGTCAGGCCGGCAATCACACCGCGGGCATTATCTTTCCAATAGGGGGCATATAAACCGGAAAATGCAGGAACAAAATAGACGCCGCCGTTGTCGTCCACAGTGCGTGCAAGCGATTGAATATCTGAACTCTTCTCAATCAGGCCGAGATTATCGCGAACCCATTGAACGAGAGCACCAGTGATGGCGATGCTTCCTTCCAATGCGTAATGTGCCGGCTGGTCGCCTAGTTTGTACGCCATCGTTGTCAATAAGCCAGACTTGGAATCAATCTTTCGAGTGCCTGTGTTCATCAGCAAAAAGCAGCCAGTACCATACGTATTCTTTGCTTCCCCAGGCTCAAAGCAGGTTTGACCGACGAGCGCAGCTTGTTGGTCTCCGAGGATCCCGGCGATCGGTACGTCTTGCACAGCAAGTTCCTTCGCATACCCGTAGGTCTCGCTGCTGGAATGAATTCGTGGCAGCATCGCCTCCGGAATTCCAAACGTCTCGAGGATCTCTCGATCCCAGGACAAAGTATTCAGATCCATCAGTTGGGTGCGGCTGGCATTTGTAACATCAGTGATGTGAACGCCGCCCTGGACGCCGCCCGTCAGGTGCCAGATCAGAAAAGTATCAATGTTCCCAAAGATAAGGTCGCCCGCCTCCGCGGCTTCCCGAGCACTCTTTACATGTTCGAGAATCCAGCGGATTTTCAGACCACTGAAATACGTTGTGAGCGGCAACCCAGTCTTGCTGCGGAAGCGGTCTTGTCCTCCCGATTTCGCCAACTCGTTGACGTAGTCCGCGACCCGCGTGTCCTGCCAAACGAGCGCGTTCGCGATCGGCTTACCAGTCTTTCCGTTCCATAGGATGGTGGTTTCGCGCTGGTTGGTGATTCCAATCGCCGCCAAGTCTCCTGGCCGGAGGCCTCCCTTCGCCATGGTCTCCGCAATTACCTCACGCGTGTGCTGCCAGATTTCCTCCGGATTGTGCTCAACCCATCCGGGCTTGGGGTAAATTTGCTCGTGCTCTTTCTGCGAGACCGCCACGGTGCGTCCCGAGCGGTCAAACACAATGAAACGCGTGCTCGTCGTGCCTTGATCAATTGCTCCGATGTAGTTTGCCAACTTGGTCCTCCTGAAGACTTGTTCCTCTGCTATTTCCCGTACACGTAGGACTTGTTTGCAGACCTTCTTACCCGTCAGTCAGCAGCGGTTTGGCTGCTTCCCGAAGAAAGGCACCGCGTTTGTGGGACAAGCCCGCCGAGTCCAGCAAGTGCTCAATCTTTTCCGCGTATCCAGTAATTGCATCGCGGGTAAAAGCGGTGCTCCATTGCAACTCCTTCATCATCAGAGAACCGACAATCGGTGCTGCGTCAATGCAGTCGGTCCACGAATAGAACTGCATCCCGACCCTGCGCGCAAGCACATCCTCAATCGTGGCCGCCATCTCATACCGAACGGCGTAGACGACTTCCGCCCTGATTGCCCGACCTTCGGCATGAATCGGTTGCATGAACGTGGGGTCTTCTGCAGTCAGCTCAAGAATCCTTTCGGATGCGGTCCCGAACTTGGCTGCCAGATGACGTGCCGTTCCTTCGGAAATCGGGTACGCACGGCAAAGCTTTTTCCAATAGTCATCGGTGAAGCCCTCGCCGCCGTGGAGAATGTGGTTGCGAGTCAGAGATTCCGTCTGCGGCAGGCCGAGAGCTTTCTGCACGACGTGAATCGTGTCCTCTGCCATGGCGCGATGCGTAGTCCACTTGCCACCCATGATGCTGATGAGCCCGCTGGCTGGATCCACCTCAATGACATCGTCGCGAGCCAGTTTCTTGGTATCGCCCGAATCTTCTGATCCGACAAGTGGGCGTGCGCCGGCAAAGCCCGCCACGATGTCGGATGGAATGACCGGCCTGGCCAGATATTGATTGAGGTGCCGCAACATGTACTCAACATCTTGCTTCGTGACGACCAGTTCGGCATCCGGCGAAACTTCTTCGTCGGTGGTTCCGACCAGCAATCTTCCTCCCCAGGGGACCGCAAATAGAACGCGTCCGTCCTCTGTTTTCGGAATGAGCAAGGCATCCTCCGTCGGGAACACCTCCAGCGGCAGGAGGATGTGTGAACCTTTGCTGGGCCGCATGCGCTTGTGCACCGTAGGAGTGGCTAATTGGCGAATAGAGTCCGAGAGCGGCCCCGTGGCATTGACAAAGGCTCCAGCGGTGACCGTGAACGTGTTCTCGGTCAGATGGTCTTTTGCTATGACACCAGAAATCTTCCCATTCGCACCCCGCACAAAATCTGTAACACTGGCGTGGTTTAGCGCGCTTCCGCCGGCCGCGGTGAACGTTTGCACGAGCGCAAGGTTGTATCGCGCGTCGTCGAACTGACCATCGGCATACGCCACGGAACCGAGCAAGCCCTCCACATTCAACCCCGGCATATGCTCCAATGTTTCATCTCGCGATAGGAACTTGCTCGGAGAGATGCGGCCTGGCCCCGCGAGCCAGTCATAAATCTTTAACCCGATGTCGAGGTAGGCAACATCTAGCCAGTGATAGCTTGGTACAAGGAACTCCAGCCTTCGCGTGAGGTGGGGCGCATTTTCCAGCATGCGGACGCGTTCGTGCAAAGCGCGTACCAGGACGTGGTATTCCTGAAGATCTGCTCCCTTGATAGCTTCTTCCAGGTATCGCACTCCGCCATGAATAATCTTGGTAGCCGCACTGGATGTTGCCCCGGCAAAATCGCCTGCCTCCAGCAGAAGCGTTGGGATTCCGCGTAGTTGCGAATCCAGGGCGCAGGCGGATCCTGTTGCGCCGCCGCCAATGACGCACAACTGAAACTCCTGATCGGCTATATTGTCGAGTTCTTCGGTTCTACTTTTCATAGATCTGCAGCCGATCAAAATGTGACTTTCGTCCTGAACCCCATCACCGGTGCGTTCGGCAAATTGGAATTTGCGCCCACATCGACGTAATACTGGAAGACCGGCTGCAGCAAGAAGTACGGCGTTACCTGTAAGGAGTAGTTCAGTTCGAATGCTTTTTCAGAGCCTAGCTTCGGACCGCCCAGCAGTACGCCGAAATCGCTGAACGGATCACTGATCTTGCTGTAGACCAAAGCGCACGCAATCCGGTCCTTTGGGCGATGACTGAAGGGAGCATTGAAGCGAGCACCAGCCGTGATCTGGGAATTCTCGCGATTCACATCGCCGGGACTCCAATCAAAGCCAAAGGTTGCATCGAGTCCGCGATTCGATCCAGGCTGCGAGCGGAATAACGCTTGGCTCGCCATTCCGTAGATCAGGTGGTTTCCGCTGCTCTTGCGCCCGGAGGGATCACTAAACTTGCCGCCGTTGTAAACGCCTCCGAACTTGTACTCGCCCGGATAGGACTTGCCTGACTGCGTCGACTTCGGAGTATTACCGTCTGTTTGATTTACCAGAACTCCAGCTTCAAACAAGAAATTCGGAGTATCGCGAATCTGAAAATGGAAGCCAGTAGGATCCTGCTCATATGGATTCCGGTTTCCAGCCATGACCGCGCTCTTGACGTAGAAATTCCGTGTGGGCGCAACGCGGATCTCAGCGCCAGGAGTGCCGGCGGGATTGAACGACTCATAGATCGTGCTGAACAGATTGCCGAATGCGTAGCCCATTGGTTCGATGAGCCACGAGCCACCGTATTCCTGGTTGCCGTAAAAGTCCAAGCCGGCCAACTGCCCCGCTCTTATCCTTAACCTGTTGTTGAAGAACAGTTGCTGCAGCCAGAACGAATCCAGACGTGTGGTGTGTGCGCTCACCAGGTCACTGGGATTCGCAAGTGTCCCAATCTTTGCTCCCAGGTTGGCTCCTGATTGCCAGAGCCCAGTGGTGTGAAAGCTGAGCCCTTGCCATTGGATGAGCCGGTCAAAATTTATGTCGATGGTTCCACGAATTCGTGGCCATCCGGCTTGCGTCTGCTGCATTCCACCGCTCGGATTAGCCTCCAAGTCGGCGATGTAGAAGAAATCGAAGCTGACGCCCTTTTCGGCAAGCTTCGATCTCTTGCCACCCCAGTCTCCGAACAAATACTGCCGTGATGGGATTTCAAACAGTGTGCTGCCCACATCGGGCGGGGCAGCATTTGTTTGAGCGACCAACGGAACCGCGAACATCCCGAGCAAAACAAGACATGATAGGAGCTTGAGCCAGGCTAAGCACATACCCAGCCGACGGTGAACACAGCACATAGCATCTTCGCGAGATCCATCAGTCGCTCGAACGCCGAAGTCGTGAAATCCAATTCGTTTTCCCATAGCGTCCTGACTTATGCACTCGCGTTACCAAAACAAACCGACGGCTTCGACTCGCGAAAAGGCACTACAGGATTGAGGTTAGCGACTGCACTGCGTCGAGAGTGGCGCTGTTCGCTGAGATCGCCGCGCGGCGCAGTGTCGCAGTTTAGACAAGTGACGCCCCGACGCCTGTTCCCAACGCTGTTGCAACAATTGAGAACCGATCGAGCAGGTGATGAGATCCGTTCTTTTCCCTCGGTATTTGTCCAACCCCGATTGTTCAGCTAACACACATTTGGAATTCGACTTGCTTCAGCCAGCGTGTCAGGGCATGAGCGAAAACCGATGGTGATGTTATGGGAGTCCACGTTCATTGCTCGGGCGTGCGCTATGCGGTCATAGGGGCATCCAGCAACAAGGACAAGCCTGAACGATTGGTCATTGCCTATCAGGATGAGGATCGGCTGCGCGATCTCATAGCTGCTCCACGCATCTTCGAGGCTCGACTTCGCGTCGCGCGAAGAAGCGATGGCGAACCTCGAAGGCCTCACACATTCTGAGCGCTTGATCTGATCGGAAGGATTTCATGTTAAATGCAGGCGATACGGCTTTTCTCATGATGTGTACGGCAATGGTGTGTCTGATGACACCCGCCTTAGCGTTCTTTTACGGTGGCTTGGTTAGAAAGACGGATATCCTCACCATTATGTTTCAGACCTTTGTCTGTTTGGGCCTGGTTGCTGTCATTTGGGTATTGGGTGGCTTCAGTCTGGTGTTTGGTCCGGACCTCGGCCAGATCATCGGCAATCCGCTCACGTTTTTCGGAATGCATGGGATAGGTGGTGAAGCAAATGCGACGCATGCGGCCACTGTCCCGTTTATTGTCTTTTTCGCCTATCAGATGATGTTTGCCATTATTGCTCCAGCACTTGTCACGGGCTCTTTTGTGAGCCGCTTCAAACTCGCACCCTACCTCTGGTTCGTCATATTGTGGACGGCGTTTATCTATATACCGGTCGCGCATTGGATCTGGGGTGGCGGCTTCCTCGCTAAGTTCGGTGTCGTGGACTTCGCCGGTGGGTTGGTAATACACACGACCGCGGGGTTATCAGCGCTGACTGTGGCTAAGTTGCTAGGTCCACGTCGGGACGAAGAGCGGAGCACCCCGGCGGCAAACATACCTCTCGTCGCTGTGGGCGCTGGACTCTTGTGGTTTGGATGGTTCGGCTTCAATTCCGGCAGTGCCTACGCAGCCAACGCGTTGGCTTCCTATGCATTTGTAAACACGACACTATCAGGTTCGGCAGGGTTGCTGGTTTGGCAGTTCTGGACTTGGCGCGACACAAAGAGGGCATCGTTTTCCGGAATTCTGGTTGGCTCGGTAGCGGGCCTTGCCACGATCACCCCGGCGGCAGGATATGTTGAGCCGTGGGCCGCACTAATTATTGGTGCGATTGGTGCCAGCGCCTGCTATTTTGCAAAACGTATTCAAGATGATTTGAAAATAGATGATGCCTTGGAAGTATTCCGTGCCCACGGCGTTGGCGGTATTACCGGATCCCTGATGATAGGCATCTTTGGAGCGACCGCGATCGATCGTGTCTCGGGCAGTGCACGCGAATTTCTTGTGCAGCTGCTTGCAGTCGTCGTAGTCGGAGTCTATAGCGTTCTGGTGACTTGGGTGATTATGAAAACGCTCAGGGCTGTGGGTCCGGTTCGGGTCTCAGCAGAAGAGGAAGCGCGAGGCCTGGATGAGGAGGAGGCTTACCACCTCGTGCAGTGATACGGCGTGTTCTCAGAAACGGCACGACGCACCCACGGCGCTTTCGAGATTAACCTCGTGCCCGGCAAATCGCCACCCTCACGCCAGATGTCCTGTTGTTTGCCGGCTCCCTCGTCAAGGCACAAAGGCCCACACAGCTCCATCAGTCCTGTCTATTCGGTTGCCTAGGTGACTTGTCCTAATGCAGCGGGCGCAGAGTCGCAGTTTAGACAAGTGACGCCCCGACGCCTGTTTTCAACGCCGCTGCTGCAATTGAGAACCGATCAACCTGATGAGGCCCTTTCTTGTGCTCGGCAGTTGGCCCAACTCCGATTGTTCACCAACACACATTTGGAATTCGAGTTGCTTCAGTCAGCGTGTCAGAGCTTGTTGAAGCCAAAACCGATGGTGCTGTTATGGGAGTTCAATTTTGTTGCTCAGATGTGCGCTACGCGGTCATACAGGCATCGAGTAAAAAGGACAGGCCTGAACGATTGGTTATTGCTTATCACGATGAGCAGACCTTGCGCGATCTCATTGCTGCTCCAAGCATCATCGGACTAGGCTTCGCTTCGCGCGAAGAAGCGATCGCGAACTGCGAACGCCGGATGTCCACCGCCACTCCGTTGAAACAAAAGACTCGAATCACAGCAATGTTTCACGCAACTCATGAAGACGGTGACTTCCCCAGCGGGCACGGCCTATTGAAGCATCGCAGAATCCCACAAAGCATTCTGCAGTCCGCTCTTGCGCCGGTCATTGCCCTCTTCTACTCGAAGAACATCGTGTCCGTAATGATCCGCATGGCGCTAGGAGCTTCTTTCTAGTTCTGTTGATCATCGATGCTGGGTCCCCATCAGGAGGACTAGTGGCAAGCGGGAGGTCAGGCGGTTCCAAGAGGTTGAATGACAAACCGGAACAAGAAATCACGAATCACCGTCGCAGGTAGCTTTCCTGGTATGGTCTGCACACACGAGCAAGCGAGCCATTTGCTGGAGAGCCTTCGGAAAGACTACCAGTTGCTTACACCGGAGGAGCGGAATCGAGTGAAGTGCATTTTGGGTTTCAATCCGAACGACACCCGCCGCCGTACAACCCCCAATACGCTGAAATCGAAAGTGGAACATTGATTGAACAGTTTCAGAAGAGCCTTATGAAAGATGAAAAGATTGATAAAGAAGAAGTGTGGTCGGCTATTCGCTATCTGGACCCGGACGAACGGGAGAAGGACAAGGACGTCAACACAGCCGCGATAATCGCAACGTTGGCCATTCTGCTTATCGTTGCCGGTATTTGGGTTCTACTTTGGCTTCGAATAAGGCAACCGTGATGAGCTGCACGATCGATGGCGACGAGATCAGGCAATAAATAAAGAGGTTGGAGAGCTTCAGCCTTTCTTGATGATGAATACTGTCTTGTCATCAATCTGATCTTCTTCTCCAGTTTTGAGCAGATAGTCGTCTTTACTCACGGCGAATTCAAGCAAAGCATTGCAGATGTCTTTCGCTGACAACAGGCAGCGTTCGCGCATTACTGCTTCAAGTTTGTCGCGGTCTTGTGCATCGCTGCCATCGTATACTCCATCCGTGTAAAGGAAAAGAATGTCTCCGGGACTCATCAGTCTAATCTCGGCGACATCAGAGGTCCTTGCCCGCTGTCGGAATTTCAACGAAAAGTACCGAGTACGGTCTGGATGATCTTCAGCAATTTGCAGGCCTAACGGCAGGAATTGCGCCATCCGGCTCTCGTCGATATCCATGAACTTGCTGTACTCAGCCGAAAACACCAGAGGCGGCGGATGCCCGAAATTCACAAAACGAAAATGACCGTTAGGGCGCACTTCGCCGTAGAGCATCGTCGCGATCTCACGACCACTTTCGTCTTCACTTCTGCCGAGCGCATTGCGTGCGGTCACCGATTGCGCCAATCGCAGATTCAGTTTCTCGAATAGCTCGGGTGTGGTTTTTCCACGCCGGTCAAGTTCAGCGAGCATCAATGCATGAAATGTGTCGTGAACCGTTGACGCAATCTTGGCTGGGATGATGCCGTGGCCCTGGGCGTCCACGAGTAGCACACCCGCGGTCGTGTAAAGCTCTTCCAAGTCCTCTGCCACCCGCACCTGTTCCGAACTCCGCGCCGTCCTGTATGCAGTTTCTATTTCGGATCTGAATCCCGGTCTGGACCTTAACCATTCGACATGATCGTCAACCGAATTACGCAGAGGCTCACCTGCTCGCGAGGGTTCAAGAAACTCCGTCGACAGTTTTACAGCCCGCTGGATGCGAGCATCGATGTCATAGCGCTGCTGAAAATTTATGTACTCGAAAAGGTCTCCGCCGACGGTTCCCGCAGGAATGGAATTCCCATACATCTCGATGCCAGCGAGGCGTGGAATTGCACCCTCCACTGGCATCAACCGCTTCCGTAAATACTCATCGATTGTCGGATCCGGGTAGGTTGTTGCCATAGGAGAATTCTACGCTTAGAGCGAACTATCTCTCGTGCGAATGAGGGCGAGAAATTCTTCCCTGGTCTCCTTCTGACGAAAAGCGCCCAGCATGGAAGACGTTATTGTCGACGAATGCTGCTTCTCGACTCCGCGCATCATCATGCACAAGTGCTTCGCTTCAATGACTACTCCGACTCCAAGTGGATTGATGGCATCCAGAATGGCCTCTGCAATTTGGGTTGTCAGGCGTTCTTGTACTTGCAGGCGGCGAGCAAAGACGTCCACCAGTCGCGGCACTTTACTCAGTCCAATAACTTTTCCTCGCGGAATATAGGCGACGTGAGCCTTGCCGAAGAAGGGCAAAACATGATGTTCGCAGAGGCTGAACATTTCAATATCCTTTATGATCACCATCTCGTCGTAAGCTACGTCGAACATCGCATCGAGGAGAACTTCCTTGGCGTGCTCTCTGTAGCCCTTGGTCAGGTATTGCAGTGAACGTTCCAAGCGCTCGGGCGTGTTCAGTAAGCCATCTCGGTCTGGGTTCTCGCCGATGCGTATCAACGTTTCTCGCATAAGATCCTGAAGGCTGGCACCAACTAGCGAGACTGGCTCAAAGCTCCCTGTCATTTCTCCTCACAATTCACACGATTCTCGAGAATCTGAACACCCCCATCGTGCACCTGACTCCACACAGCAGGATGGGTGACGTTACCGAAGGAAACAAAGTCAATGCCTGGGATGAACGCCCCGCCGAATGAACGGGAGCACTAGCAGCCTGCGACTGCTCGTGCCGGATTTGCATCCTGCTGCACTATGGTTCTTGAGTCGGATGCCGCCGTCTTGAGCAGCGAGGCCCTTATCACGTCCTGCCGCAGTAAATAGACAGACACAGCGAAAAGGACGACATCCTTCATCAGGAAAGCAACCTTCTCGGTCATCGCCGGGAATCCGCCGGCGGAAGCAGCCCAACCGTCCGGCATAAACGGAATGATCGTCGTGGTCGCGATGAATGCGAAACATGAGCCAAGAGCTCCGAGAATCCCCCATCTCTTGTTCCAATATCCGGCGAACAAAAGCGCCCCAAACAGCCACTCCGCAACTCCGAGGAAATAGGTTGCCCACCGAACACCAAAGACTGCGTACATCCAAGAGATGAGAGGGCCGTGACCAATGTAGGGGAGCAGAGCCTGCGCCTCATAATCGAACCATTTCTGATAGCCGAAGAAGAGAAAAATGATGACCATCGATGCACGAAGCAAGTGGTAATCGAGATCATTCTTGAGAATACCGAGTTTGATCAAAGCTTTCACGACAACACTCATATGCACTCCATTGATCTGGGTGATTGCGTCGCCCCGTTTAGGGCCTAGTAGACTCCGATCTTGTTTCACCGTCAGTCTTCCGTTCTGTGCTTCTTCCTCCTTGCACGCCCTTCACCATTCTGACAACCGAACGTTTCGCAAGCATTATTGGCAGTTGCAGTGAGTTTCAGGGTTTGGTGATATTAGAGGCTCCGTGCTTTCAAAACGTCAGCGCGCCAAACCACTGCAGAGTCAAAGAGCCAGCGGGAAGCCGATGAACATTGCTTCGGTATCAGTATGCAGTACTGTAGTACCCCGTCCTTGCCTGGACGTGTAGTGGGGGAAGACCATGCGGAACCGCCAATCTGACTTTGATCTTTCTCCACCTGCCATCGCGCCGCGAAGCGTCGGGGCGATAGCCTAGGATGTACTGGTGGCGCAGTTCGGTCGCAATGTGCCCGGCGATCGCCGGAAGATAGTTGGGATTGTCGAGAGTGTATGCGCTGGCTCCGGTCAGACTACTGATTTCTGCCAGAAGCTCAGGACCGAGACGTTCTTCCTGAGTCCGACACCCGCTACCGACAGCCACGAGTTCTCCCGGAAGCTCAGGACCGAGAGGTGTTTCCTGACTCCGACACTCCCTATCGAAAACTCCAATCGAGTACACCAGTAGATCTTGCTCTTTGATTAATGACTTGACATCCTTCTCGGTGTAACGGCTTCGGTTATCGCCGCCGTCCGAAACGATGACCAGGGCTTTCCTCTGATACCGCGCCTTTGTCATATTGCTGACGGCCAACGCGATCGCGTCCAACAAAGAGGTGCGTCCCTTCGGCTTTGTAAATAGGAGTTGGCTCTGAATGTCGTCCCCGTTTGGGGTGAAGTCTTGGACAAGCGCCGGTTGATCACCGAAGGTTATCAGGAAGAATTCATCCTGAGGATTGGATGCTTTCAGCATCGCACCGACTGCGTCGCGTGCCCGCTCGATTTTGGTGTTCATGCTGCCACTAACATCGAGTACTATGCCGACGGAAACAGGGGCATCCTCCTTCCAGAAATGTCTGATCGGCTGCGGGTGCTTGTCCTCATATAACTGGAAATTCTCCTGCTCGAGCCCTGTAACGATTCGGTTAGATTCGTCCATGACCGTCACGGGTACGAGCACGAGTTCGACAGTTGTTCGAATGACTCCCATGTCGGTCTTTATTGATGACTGGTAAGCATTGGGTTGTTTCACGTCCCTTCTGGGCGTGACGTGAACTGCATTGAGATCCGATTGAGCGTCCGCACGGAAACAAATGAACAACCACAGCAAGGCAACGAACCACGGGGGCTTGAGTAGTTGGCTCACGGCTTAACTCCTTTAACAATCCCGCTGCGATCTGCACCAAATGCAAATGCAAACGCCGTGCCATCGAGGCAAAGTCACAGATCACCAACAAGTGCGGCTAAACCGACGGAGTGTAGTCTCCGCGCACGAAGTGGCTTCACCAGGAGAGCTTTCGACCTTCGTCGCAATATCGCCGACGAACAAAGCCGCGGGAGGCGTTCAGCCCTGCCTCGTTGTGCCAATGAATTCAACATCGTGAGAACGTCGGTTCAGGAATTACAATGACGTTCTCAGTGAGTTTCTGCTGTGCTCGTTGAGATAGAGACGCCGTGACGCTATTTCGACTGCTCTCGTCTCGAGAGCATGCGGCAAGTGGGCAGTTCTTACATTCGGTGACGACATTGATTGGAAGCTCGATTGCAGGTTTTTACGACGGTTGGGAAGGCACCATCAAACTACGTCAGTCGCTGATTAGGAGATCCTATGGCTATAATCTCGCGAGGTTTTGCCGGTCGACGCAGCGCAGCGGAAGCCAAACTCCCGCCTGGTCAATACCTCACTTCGGATTTTCCGGTGTTGTCTGCGGGACCGACGCCACACATATCCCTTGATCGGTGGGAATTTACCATCGACGACGGCAGTAATGTTTTGAAGCGGTGGGATTGGAAGTCGTTCCGCGAGTTGCCCACCGAGACCATCACGGTTGACATCCATTGCGTAACGCGATGGTCGAAACTGGGCACATCTTGGGAGGGTGTTTCGCTCGATGTTCTGCTGGCAGATGTAAAAACAGATTTGTCCTACGCGATGTTCCGTTCGTATGGCGACTACACAACAAACCTTCCTATGAAAGACGTTATCAACAAGCAGGCCTGGATCGCGTTCAAGTTTGATGGTGCAGATCTTGCCCCTGAACACGGCGGCCCCGCGCGCCTTCTCGTCCCTCACCTTTATTTCTGGAAGAGCGCCAAATGGGTGAAGGGCTTGACGCTGATGCCGCAGGACAAGCCGGGCTTTTGGGAAAACCTCGGCTATCACATCTATGGGGACCCATGGCTGGAACAGCGGTACTCCACCAGTGACGTGGCGTAGCGCCAGGGTTGTCGGGCTGCGTGATGAAACGGCGACCGCGAGGACGATCGCACTGGCAGTTCGCGATTGGCCGGGTCACATCGCCGGTCAGCACGTTGATGTGCGTTTGACAGCTCCAGACGGATACTCTGCGGTCCGGTCCTACTCAATTGCGTCGGGTCCGAACTCGGACGGGCGCATCGAAATTACCGTCGAGCGACTGGCGAACGGCGAAGTCTCACCCTACCTGACGAAGGAACTCATGGTCGGCGATGATCTGGAATTG
>Ga0307477_10002843_pt1 | contig 13168 bp, 11 predicted proteins | sample atmos_gasesECM2C_FD_203316 | JGI IMG/M metagenome (GOLD analysis project Ga0307477, IMG submission 203316) | Hardwood forest soil microbial communities from Morgan-Monroe State Forest, Indiana, United States - atmos_gasesECM2C_515 | ecosystem: Environmental > Terrestrial > Soil > Temperate...
GCAACACACCTTCTCGACGTGGAATCACGGTTCGATGCAACTCCACTTCCAGATTTTCGGCGTGAGCACGGCTCAAGTCCGCATCAAGGTGGATTCCGTTAGCTACTTTTGGCATGAGTCCTTCAGCAAAACGAACGGCTGAGCGCCGGTCGTGGTATTCCACCATGGCCGCAAATGTGAACCCGCGGGTGTCGGCTGCGTAGTCGTAAGCGCCATTGTTATCCACCGTCCAGTTCATGAACTGGAAGTTGCTGTCCGCGCCGTAGGTGTTGAGGTCGAAAAAATCGCCAAGCGTGAATTTGCCGAAGCGAATCTCCAATCGCCGTTCTGGTAATTCACTGAATAGCGAATATGGGCTTCGTTGAGACGGAATTCTCTCACCCCCGAGCGGGATGATCTGATGCCACATGAGTCGCGCGACGTAGGGCGCTTTGCTCAGGCTGGGATTTCGTACCACGTCCAGATTGGTAAATCCTGCCAGCCCCAGCGCCTCTCCGAGGCCATGCCCGCCAGCCTCTTGGACATCGCATAACAGTTCGGCGCTATTGGTCAGCCGCAGACCGGTGTAGAGCGTAAGAACTCTAGACGTCGCATCCTGCGCTTCAGGCGATAGGCTGTTGGGACCTCGATAGGGAGAATGAAAATCCGGATGCCATTGGGAAATGAAATTGGCTTGCCCGGAGATCCAAATGCGGTCGGTCTCCGGATGCGGAAACATGACGACAACGGGATCCGTTTCCGGATCGTCCGGCGTTTCCGAGGCGTTAGCGGGAGCCTGGGGAAGCGACGCCGCTTGGGCGCACAGCAATGTCGTGGTCCGCGGCCAAAACGACAAAGCCAGAACCACGAATATAAAAGCGCGAAATTGTAAGCACCACCGCCGCATCGTCTTCCTTGTTCCTTGCTGCTCAGCAACGGCCCAAACGCTGACGACGAAATAACCGAGAGTAAGACGCGAACGATTACAGCAAGATGAATGATGCTTGATCGCTGCCGCCTCTCGCTATACCCGTTGCGTTAATCGTGTTGAATAAATATCATATACTATGCTTAACGGTCTCAACTGTCAAAGGCTGTCGCCTCCTCGGTTGCTTCGCCATACATGGTTAGGCATGCGCTCCCATCGTCCACAGCGTTGAAGGCGCGCATCTTTGTATCCATCCAGACCGCGATCAAAGGCGCTCCTGGAGTTTCGGTCGCGCGAATCCACACGCAATACAGACCTTGTGATGTAACGAAATTCTGTGACGCATTGTCGCTGTCGAACATGTTTCCTCCGCTGCGCGCACACGCCAACCCTCGGAACTAATGCTTGCGCAGTTCGCTGCTCATCCATTTTTCGGGTGGGATCTTGCCGAGATAAGACAGATTCCCAATCGCTCGGGCTAATTGTTTGACCCCGTGAGAGCGAGCAGGAGGAAGAGTTAACGCAACTGATCCTGGCGCCGCAGTTCGCGGGAATCCGGGAGCTTGCTACTTCCCGGAGGTTCTGGTTGTTGCAATGCCATATCCATGTGCTCTATTTCCCTCATGGCCTTTGTTTCCGGCTAAAACATTTGATACCATACCCCCATAGGGTAGTCAATTAAAATGTCACATACCTCGCGAGAAAAATTGGACTTGGTAAACCGCACAAAGAAAGTCATCGGGCAGCTCGAGGGTGTGCTGCGCGCTTTGAATGAGGATGAGCCCTGCGCGGACATGCTCCAGCGCCTATCCGCGGCACGCGGCGCTATTAATAGCCTTATGGCCGAGCTCATGGAAGATCACATTCGCAATCACATGCCCCGGAAATCCAAGTCTGCCGCCGAAGCCGCCGATGATGTGATTCAGATCGTCAGAACGTATTTGAAGTGAATAGCCGCGTCGCGCCGTGTATGTATATTGGTCCTCGACGGAGTATAGTGTCTCGGTTTCAACCTTCGAGGCATCTCGGTGAAAACGTTCGTAGCAGCATTATTCGCCAGCGGTCTTCTTTGCGCATTCGCACCGCCAATAACCCGGGCGCAATCGGGTCCGGAAGGCGGGGGCAACGAATTGCAAGTATGGACAGGTGGAGGGCATGGGCTGAATGGAAGTACGTCCGACATCGGAGTGTGGAATCTGGGCGTGCGCTACGGGTGGGTGCTGACAGATGCCGTGGGCCCCGGCCCTTTGCGCGGGCGATTTGAGTACGCAGTGGACGTGGTGCCTGTCTTTTTACTGACGCAGAGGAATGGCACCGCGTATGGAATCGGGCTGAATCCTTTCGCCTTGAAATGGAATTTCGCATCGACCCGCAGAGTAACGCCGTACGTGGACCTTGGCGGCGGAACGCTCTTTAGCAATACCCAGGTGCCGCCGGGAACGTCACGCGTCAACTTCACGACTTCCGGGGCGCTGGGAGTGCATTTCTTGCGCAGCAAATACAACTGGAGCGCAGAGGTCCGATTCATGCACATTTCCAATGCCGGACTGGCTACTCCGAACCCGGGAATCAATACGATTCAGGTGCGAGTGGGCTTCGGCCGATTCAGTAAGTAAAAGTAAAATAATTGTCTGCTGCACTGAACTGCTGGCGTTTAAAAGGCGGCACGATTACGATACAGGATGGCAAGGGTGAAGCAGCTACTGAGGCGAGGTGACAAGTGAAACCGATTTCGATAGTACTCGTGGTTCTGGTTGCGTTCGGCGTTGTTGGATTCTTTGGCAGGATTTCCGCGATGACCAATGCGCCAGAGATCGGAGCCTCCGCACCCGATTTCACCCTGAATTCGCAGGAGAATAAACCGGTTAGCTTGCATGATTTCAGAGGCAAGTGGGTGGTGTTGTACTTCTATCCGAAGGATTTCACTTCCGGTTGCACCGTGGAAGCGCACAACTTTCAGCGCGACCTGGCGCAGTATGAGCAGAAGAATGCTGTGATCATCGGCGTAAGTGTGCAAGATGAAGACTCGCATCAGAAGTTTTGCACCAAAGAAGGACTCAGCTTCAGGCTGCTTGCGGACACCAGGCAGGAAGTCTCGAGCCAGTACGACTCGGCGATGACTCACAACGATGCGAAGCTTTCCGCTAGGCACACGTTCTTAATCGATCCGCAAGGGAAAGTGCAAAAGGTTTGGCTCGAAGTCAAGCCCGACAAGCACAGCGAAGAAGTGCTCGCGGCGCTTACGCAATTACAAGGCGCCGCCGCGTCGAAGTAGCAACAACTTCATAGCTAATTCCCACAATTTTCGATCGCGGCTAGGCTCGGATATTCCGGCATGGGCGTGATTTTATTTTGGCTCAGCGTCGTATTGAACGCCGGCAGCTCTTTTCCCTTCAGCGCCTGCCACGCCTGCAGCGTGGTGTTTAGGGCCTTGCAGGTGCGCTGATAAGCTGCAAACGATTCCTCTGATGGCGCAGAATCGGCGCCGTCCAGCAACGCCATCAGGGCTACTAGCGTGTCATTCACTGCGGAGAAGCTAACGGTTTTGGGCTCTTCCAGGATGGGCGTCGGCTCACCTTCGAGCTCCGCGAGTTTCGCATCCAGGGTGCTGGCCACTTCACCTTTTGGCCGATTTTTCAGTTCCGCCAGTCGCGCGCGCAAATCCCTTACCTGTTGATATGAGGCAAAAGTTCTCGCCAAGGCCGCGGAAATTTTTAACTGCAAATCCAGTGAACTCTGCAATTCATTGCGAACATAAGATACGCGCGGGTCCATTTTAACTTCCAGCGGTCGGCGAAGCAGTTGCTCGCCAACCTTCAGTCGCACTTCATACTTCCCCGGCATCACGAGAGGGCCTTGTGGCGGAAGCGGTGTATCCCCAACGATGGCGGCGATCGGATAGTTGTACGGCGATTGCACGTGGATCGCCGGCGGATCGCTGTACCGTAGATTCCAGACAAAACGATGCATCCCTTTGTCGCGCGCCAACTGCTCGGGATGCGCGATCCAGTAGGCAGCGATAAAAGGGTCGTCTTTTTCTTTCTCTGGCGGCATGGGCGCGCTGGAATACCCTCTTATCAGCGTTCCAGCGGAATCGTAGATTTCGAGCTGTATGTCGCCGGAAGGGCGGTCGCCCAAATAGTAATGGAGAATCGCGCCGTCGGGAGGGTTCTTCCCTGCCGGGACTTCGGGTGGCAGCGGCGTGTCCTGATTCTCATCACGGCGAACTCGAATTGCGGCCCGAGGAGGTAACAGATGGTTTTCCGACGCTGAAAAGCGTGAATCGAGATGTCGGAGCGGGCTGACATCGTCAAGAATCCAGAAGGAGCGGCCATAGGTCGCCGCGACCAGGTCGTCTTGCTCGATGGCAAGGTCATGAATCGCAACGACCGGCATGTTCAGCCGTAGGGAATGCCAGCGGTCGCCATCGTCAAGAGAGACATATACGGATTCCTCCGTTCCAGCGTACAACAGACCTTTGCGAACCGGGTCCTCGCGCACCGTGCGGACGAAGTCTATGTCGCGAATGCCGCTGACGGTTTCTTGCCAGGTTTGCCCAAAATCGCGCGTTCGCAAAATATGCGGGCGAAGATCGTCCAGTCCATTGCGATTGACCGCGGCGTAGGCTGCCGCCGCATCAAAGTGCGACGGCTCCACAATGCTGACGGTGCTCCAGACAGATACGTCCGGCGGAGTAACGTTTTTCCACGTCGCGCCTCCATCTTTCGTCACCTGAATATTTCCGTCGTCAGTTCCCACCCAAATCAATCCTTCTTGAATGGGCGAGGGTGCGATTGTGAGGATCGTGCCGGAAGCCTGTTTGGGATTTTTGGGATCCACTTGCGTGCGGCTAAGGTCGGGGCTGACGAGTTCCCAATTAGTGCCTGCATTCGTGGTCTTCAACAGAAATTGCGTGCCGAGATAGAGAACATGCGGATCCTGCGGCGAGAAGACCATGGGAATGGTCCAATTGAAATGGTATTTGCTCCCGAACGAAACGGCCGCCGGAGATATATCGCGTACCTGGCCGGTCGTCTTTGAGAGCCGAATCACGCTGCCACCCGGACCAGCGTTGTACACGATGTCTGGATCGAGCGGATCGGGAATTGTGTAGCCGCTTTCGCCGGGCCCTACGGGAGACCACTCGCGTTCCGTGATCTGGCCGTTGTTGCCGCGGCTGGCGATTCCGGCTGTGCCGCTGTCTTGCTGCGGGCCATAAATCCAGTACGGAAAACGATGATCGGTGGCTACTCTGTAGAATTCTCCCGTTGGTTGGTTGTACCAGGTGCTCCAAGTATCGCCGCCGTTCACGGAGAGGACCGCGCCTTGGTCGACGCCAAGCATAATGCGTTGCGAGTTGGTAGGGTCGATCCAGACGGTGTGATAGTCGTCGCCGCCGGGAGCGCCTTTTATCACAGTGAACGTCCGACCGCCGTCGGTGGAACGATAAAGCGATTGTATCGGCACGTACACGACCTCCGGGTTATTGGGGTCTGCGAAAATCTCGCTCATGTACCAGTAGCCTTCAATGCGGTGGTCCTTAGTGGCCCGCTGCCACGTTGCGCCTGCGTCATCGGAGCGATACAGCCCGCCCGCTTTTTCTTTGGCTTCCACGATCAGATAAACGCGACGGCCATGCATTCCGGCGGCAACGGCCACACCGGAACGTCCCCAGTCACCACCGGGAAGACCGTGACCGGTGATCTGCGACCAGTTGACACCGCCATCGACGGATTTATATAGACCGCTACCGGGGCCAAAAGAGGTTCCTCTTTGACCGGGTTTTCGGATTCCTTGCCACAAAGTGGCGTAGACGACACGGGTGTTGCCGGGCTCGAAACACAAATCCACGGCTCCGGTCAGACTGTCCTTGTACAAGACTTTTTTCCATGTTTTGCCGCCGTCCGTGGATCGGAAAACGCCCCGGTCTTCGTTGGGACCGAAGGAATGGCCGAGCGCCGCAATCAATACGATGTCGGGATTGCGCGGGTCGATCAGGATGCGGGCAATATGGCGCGTATCTTCGAGCCCGATGTGCTGCCAGGTTTCTCCACCGTCGGCCGACTTGTAGACCCCGTTGCCGTAAGCGATGTCGCTATAAACGCCATTCACGCCGGAGCCGACGTAGATCATTTTGGGATTGGAAGGAGCCAACGCCAGTGCTCCTATCGAGCCGACCGGCTGACTGTCGAAGATCGGTTTCCAGGTGTTGCCGCCGTCGGTAGTCTTCCAGACGCCTCCGCCATCGGCGCCGAAATAGTAGACCCCGGAATTCCCGGGCACTCCCGCGACGGCGTTCACTTTGCCGGCCCGAAACGGCCCAATCATCCGCCATTTCAGCGCCGAGTACAGGTCTTCGGGGATTTCTTGCGCGCGGGCGGCCGCAGCGAAGCAAAGTGTACCCAACACAATAAGGCTGTAAACAACCGACACCGGGAGGGGCGGTTTCATCGATCTCTCCGAAAGTAAATAGACTAGTGATTCTGCAAGACGCTAAGCCCAGGTACGTTCATCAAACGCTCGTCAGCGGTGACCAATGTCAGATCCCAGACCTTCGCAGTGGCCACCAGAAACCGGTCCGCGGGATCGCTATGCCCGAGCTTAGTGAAACGCAATTCGTGACTGATTTTCCATGTCAGCGGCAATTCGATTAGGTCCAAGTCTTCTTTGGATCGTCGGAACCATTCCCCAAAGTCCTCTTTGATTTGAATGCGATTTTTCTCCAGCAACGTAATTACTTCCCAAACGCTGACGGGTGACAAGAATCGCGAGTGTTCTTGATTAGCTATTTCTCTGGCAACGTCAGAACTAAGCTTGTCGGGCTCCAAATAACTCCAGATCCAGATATGAGTGTCGAGCAAGAATTTCATTTGTATTTCTTGGTCTCTTGCTCTTCCGGCGAGACTCGAGCCGCCTCCCAGTCAGATTCGTCGCCTATCGGGCCGACGATGTCTCCCAAAATTATCCCTGTACCCCTGCCTGTTCCCAGGCGCGGAGCCGTCCGTGCTCCGCCGGGCGGCACAACTTCAGCCACGGCCTGACCGAAGCGCGTTACCCGAATCGGCTTTCCCGTCTTGCGGACGCGGTCCAGCACAGCAAGACACGTGGCCTTGAACTTAGAGATAGCGATCTCTTCCATTTTCAGCCCCTCTGAAACAACTATACAGCTTTCAGGATTAATTTTTCAATCATGGTCGGACTATGGTCATAGATCTTACGGCTCGTCGTCCTCCTCCGCATCCCCCGACGGCGCCGCCCCCTCGTTCCTCAGACCCAGAGGCTCGAAGTGGGCTTTTGTCAGAGAGGTGTTTAGGGCGGGCAACTGGTCTCGCACCTTTTTCCACTCCGCCAACAGCTTTTCCAGCGAGCCTTCTAGTTCCAAATAAACAGACGAGGCCTGCGTGGTAGGCGCGGCATCCGCGCTGTCCACGACTGTCAGAAGCTGCCCGAAGTGCTGGTTGAGGGTGGAGAGATTTTCAGGCTGTTTGCCGCTGGGAGGAACGCCAAAGAACGCGCCCTGCGATGCACCTTCAAGTTGGGCCGCTTGCTTATCGAGGGCGGTTAACGAATCCGCAAGCGCGCCCTTCGCCTTTCCAGTACGATCCGGGATTTGCTGCCGCAAGGATCGCACCTGCTTAAGAGCCTCGAAGCTTTGGTCCATGCCTTGGACGATGCCGGCTTCCATCTCAAACTGTCTCCGAAGGTCGGCGTCGGAAGTCTGAATACGGGGATCCATACGGACGGTGAGCGGCTGCGAATAAGTTTTACCATCGACCTTCAACTCGACGGTGTATTTTCCGGGCATGGCCCATGCGCCAAGAGGCAGCTGCGGTGTGTCATGCACGATCGCCGAAATGGGGAATTCATGGTTGAGCGAGCCAGGCGGCGGATAGTGCATGTCCCAAACGAAACGGTGCATACCCTTTTCCGCGGACAGGATTTGTTGCGCGCGCACCCAATACATCGGAATGGGATTTGCGGCTGCGATCTTCTCGAGCGGCTCAGGTTTATCGATGCTCGAATAGCGGCGCACCACGTGCTTATCGGCGTCGAGAACTTCCAGCGTGACGGGCTTGCTGGAGGTTTCGGCCAGGTAGTAATCAAGGATCGCGCCGTCAGGGGGGTTCTTGCCCGCAGGCGTGTCCGGAGGAAGCGGTGTGTCTGTGTTACGGTTCCAGCGAAAACGAATCGCTTCTTGCGGCCGATACAGAGTGACCGACGCTTTAGCGATTTCAGCGCTCAGCTGCCGCAAAGGAGTTATGTCGTCAAGAATCCAAAACGAGCGGCCGTGCGTTCCGACGATTAGATCGTCACCATGAATGGCCAGATCGCGCATCGAGGTGTGCGGCAGGTTGAGCTGGAGCGGCTGCCAGTTGTCCCCATCATCGAAGGACACAAAGACCGTACCTTCTGTCCCCGCAAATAAAAGCCCTTTTCGCTCCAGATCCTCTCGGACCGTATTGCTCGCACCGCCCGCAGGAATACCGTTGGTTATCTCAGTCCAGGATTTGCCGAAATCGCGCGTGCGATAAATGTGTGCGCGCAAATCGTCCAGGCGAAAGCTGTTGATGGCGGCATATGCAGTGCCTGCATCGAAATGCGAAGCTTCGATGATAGAGACTTTGCTCCAGGCCTTAAGTTGCGGCGGTGTGACATTTTGCCAGGACTTTCCGGCGTCTTGCGTTATGTAGATCAGCCCGTCATCCGTGCCGGCCCAAATCGTGTTGGCGTCTTTGAAGGATGGGGCAACTGTGTAGATAACACCACGGTGCTTGCCTTTCTCCGGATCATAGGTAGCGAACACGCCGAGGTTCGGCGGCACGTCATAGGACGGACGAGAAAGGTCGGGGCTGATCACCTGCCAACTATTCCCCTGGTCAGTAGATTTAAATAGCAGGTTGGCCGCGAAATACAGTGCTTTAGAATCGACGGGAGAGAACACAACGGGCAACGTTCGGTCGTATCGATATTCGCCACTCCGGACGGGCTCCGGAGCTACGTCAGCCACCTCGCCCAAGGCTTGGTTTGTGCGAGTCAGCCGAGCGCCATACAGAGTATTCGAGTCCAGTGGATCCACGGCAATGTAGCCGTACTCGAAGACTCCCACGGAATGCCACTCGCGAAATGTGATTTCACCGTAGTCGCTGCGGCTCAGTGTGCCGGCCGAACCGCTTTCCTGCTGCGCGCCGTACACCCAGTACGGAAAGCGATTGTCCGTGGTCACATGGTAGAACTGCGCGGTCGGCTGGTTGTACCAGGTGCTCCACGAGGCTCCGCCATTCACCGTGATCACCGCGCCCTGATCGCTGGAGAGCGCGATGGTTTGCGGATGCTCCCTGCTGATCCAAATGCGCTGGTAATCGTCACCCCCGGGCGCGCCCCGGAAACCGACAAACGTCTTACCTGAGTCGCTCGATTTCCAAGTGGTCGTATTCGCTACATAAATAACGTCGGGATTGTCGGGTGCGACGGCAATGCCCATCGCACCGGGACCGCGCCCGCCAATACGGCGATCGCCATTGACCAGGCTCCACGATTCTCCCGCGTCGTCAGACCGGTAAACCCCAGCGCCCTTCTTCGCTTCCACCGTCGCGTATACCCGATGCGGCTGGCTAGGCGCGACCGCGAGCCCAATGCGGCCAAGACCACCATCCTCGGAAGATGGCAATCCCTTAGTTACCTGGCGCCAGGTGTTGCCTCCATCGGTGGATTTAAAGATCCCGCTGCCAGGTGCGACAAAAGACTCTCCGCTGCGAATCTCCCAGGGCGCGACGCGCGCTGCCCACAAAACGGCGTAAATCGCTTGCGCGTTGCTCGGATCAAAGGCCAGGTCGGCGGCGCCGATATTCTCATCCTTGTACAAAATCTTGTCGAACGACTGGCCGCCGTTCGTCGAACGAAAAACGCCACGCTCCGGATTCGGCCCATAGGGGTGCCCTTGTACTGCCACAAAAACACGATTCGCATCTTGCGGATCGACGAGAATTGCTGTGATTTGTTGCGCGTCCGGCAAGCCCAAATGGGTCCACGTTTTCCCGGCGTCGCTTGACTTATAAACGCCCTTGCCGGTCGCGAGATCCGGGCGTTGCAAACCCTCGCCGCTGCCGACATAAATGATGTTCGGATCCGATGGGGCAACCGCAATTGCGCCGACCGAACCGGTATCCTGATCGTCAAAAATCGGCTGCCACGTATTGCCGGTGTCGGTTGTCTGCCACACGCCGCCATTCACTGCGGCGATGTAGAAAACGTTTGGTTGATCCGGCACGCCGGTAATGGCAACCGTGCGGCCCCCGCGGAAAGGCCCGATGCACCGCCAGCGCATTTCCGAAAACAATTTCTGGTCGTACTGCTGCGCCGCTGAAGGAATCGCTCCAGTGAAAACAGCGAGAATTCCGGCCAATAACACTTTTTGTGTACGCAACCGCATTCCGTCGCCTCCGCAAAGCGCAGGGAGAATAACGTGCGAACGCCTGCGCTGCAATGCTTGTTATGCAGTCACAGCGGCATTCGACGGATAGCAGCCCTTTCCGTTAAACTCGATGCATTCAATCGAGCCAGTGAGGACCAAACCGTGACCACTCCTGCCAAGCCAATGCCAGCGGCCACCCGCAGCGATGACGTAGTCGCCAAGCATAAGAAATATCTGTGGCCGTCGGTGACCAACTACTACAAACAACCGCTGGTCGCCGACCGGGGCGAGATGCAATATTTGTGGGACCTCGAAGGCCGCAAATACCTGGATTTCTTCGGCGGCATCCTGACCGTTTCCGTCGGCCACTGCAATCCCCAAGTCACCGGCAAGATCAATGCGCAGGTCAATCGCCTACAGCACACCTCGACTCTCTATCCGAACGAACACATCGTGGCACTCGCTGAGAAAATCGCGCAGATTACACCCGGAAATCTGCAGCAAAGCTTCTTCACGAGTTCCGGAACGGAAGCGGACGAGGCAGCGATTCTGATCGCCCGCATGGCCACCGGCAGCTACGATGTAGTCGCCCTGCGTCATGCCTATGCTGGCAGCTCCGCGATCGCCAAAGCGGTGACCGCCCACGCGCCATACCGCAAAAGCGGCGTAATTAGCGTCGGCATTTCACACGCGGTGAATGCCTATTGCTACCGCTGCCCGCTGCACCTGACTTATCCGTCCTGCGAAGTGGCCTGCGCAAATGATGTCGAAAACTTGATTCAGACCGGAACGAGCGGCAACATCGCCGCCTTCATCGCCGAACCCATCCAAGGAGTCGGCGGCTTCATCACCCCTCCCAAGGAATATTTCAAAATCGTTTTCAAGATTGTAAAAAAATACGGAGGTTTGTTTATCAGCGACGAAGTGCAAACCGGCTGGGGCCGCACCGGTAAAAAATGGTTCGGCATCGAGCAGTGGGAAGTAACGCCGGACATCCTGACCAGCGCGAAGGGCCTCGGCAACGGCGTGCCGATCGGCTTGACCGTTACCACTCCTGAAATTGCCTCCAGCTTTCAAGGACTCAATATCTCCACTTTCGGAGGCAATCCCGTTACCAGTGTCGCCGCGAAAGCAACGATCGACTTTATCGAAGAAGAAAATTTGCTCGAGAACGCGCACACTGTCGGCTCCTATTTCCGAAGCAAACTCGAAGAGATGCAAGAGAAGCACGCATTAATCGGCGAAGTGCGGGGCATGGGCCTGATGCAAGCTCTGGAACTGGTCAAAGACCGCAAGACGAAAGAGCCTGCACCCGAAGCTACCGCGCAAGTCATGGAGCGCGCCCGCGACAACGGCCTGCTCATCGGCAAGGGCGGCCTCTACGGCAACGTACTCCGCCTCTCGCCGATGCTCAATATTTCCAAGGCCGACGTCGATGAAGGCGTGCGCCTGCTCGACAAAGCCTTTAGCGAAGTAAGAAATTAAGCCGCGACATTCGGGCGCCAAGCGACTCAGCTCATCGACGCTCAGCGAAATCATGCGACTTGCAAACCTCTGCCTGCTGTTAATTGTGACTTCAACCCTCGCGGTGTCTTCGCTATACGGCGCCGAAAAAAACATTTGGAAGCCCGTGCAGTTTGCCATCTTACGCTTCAACGATGACGCACCTGCATCTTGGAACATGTATCACGGTGAAAAACGTGGCGTCCTCCTGGTACGCCTGTGGAAGCGATACATGCTCGTGGACGTAAACGAGCAAGAGGTTTACGAAGTCGACCCCGCAAAGGTGAAAGCGCAGGGCGACAACGTAGAGTGGTCGCCCTCCGATCTACCTGACCAGCCCGTGGAAACGTCCGAGTGGAAAGTGCGTGACGTTGGTCCTGTGGAGCGCGTTCGTTTCCGCTTCGGCAAGAACGGCAGCTACCTCGATATCCAACTCCCGATGCTGCCCAACCGCAAGCCCGCCTACTAAGACAAGCCGCCCATACTGCGTAGAATCAGAAACCGCGGTTAGCCCCCTCCGCTTCCCTACCTCGTTACCTCATCACTTCTCTCTTCATCTCCTGTACACCCCGTAATACCAAGGAATCCCCAGCGCCCCCGGTTCGGCGCCAACCACAATCGCATCCCCTTCGTGGAAGCGATCGAAATCATCCATATCCACGGCCAGGCGCTCAACGCGTTGCCCTTCACGCCACGAGCGCACAACCAATCGCCTGCTCCCCTTCACAATACCTTTCATATTGAATCGCCCCACGACCGCCGTCGGGTAATAGACCACGTTTTTCCCCGCATCGAGCCGCCCATTAACAAACAGCGTCGCCGCCAGGATCCAAGGCAATGGAATGAATCCGTTATACACGCGCTTCATCAATTCGATTTCCTGATGATTACGCGCCCGCCGTTCCAAAATGATGGCCAATGTCAGCGCACCGAAGAAAATCACTCCGAAGAACACCAGGATGAGGTCGAGATCAAGGGGAGGATAAATCTGGCTGATATACGGAAATGCCAGCGAACCCAGCAGAAAAACCCCGGTCTGCCGCATGAGCCTGCGGCGAAACATTAATTCGGCGGCGGCTGTGGTCAGCCCGCACGAAGGGCATTGGTCGGTGCTGCGCTCTGAGCCACAATCAAGGCATCGCGTCATGAAATGAACCGCAATAGGTGACCGCAACGACGGTCAACTCCCCTAGGGCAACCCCACAAAGGTATCTTGTTTAGTATAGAACGAGGGCGGACGCCCGCGCGGTTGCGATTACCCTTCCGGCTGGTGGAGCGAAGCGATTAAGTCCTGATAACGCTGGTGTTGGTCTCCCGACACAGTGACGGACACGGCCATTCCTCTT
>Ga0307477_10002844_pt1 | contig 13161 bp, 12 predicted proteins | sample atmos_gasesECM2C_FD_203316 | JGI IMG/M metagenome (GOLD analysis project Ga0307477, IMG submission 203316) | Hardwood forest soil microbial communities from Morgan-Monroe State Forest, Indiana, United States - atmos_gasesECM2C_515 | ecosystem: Environmental > Terrestrial > Soil > Temperate...
CAAATTTCAGACGGGCCGTCCCATCCGGGTAGTCTGCCCAGGGAAGCAAGATTTGTCCGGTGAGGATGTGGTCGGACTGGAAGCCCGGAGAAACGGCCATCACTCGCTGAAGACTGAGCCCGAGCAGCCCGGCTCCAGCTAACAGAACGAATGCCAAGGCAATCTGAGCGACAATGAAACTTTGACGCAGGATTTGACCAGTGCGTCCACTCGTTTCACCCCGACTTTCCGATTGAAGCGCGTTACCTAGATGGCGTCGAAGATTGAACCATGCGATGGGCGCTGCGAGCACGAGGCCTATGACGATGGCCGCTAGCAGGGCGACCAGTGCCAATCGCACATCGAAGGCGATGCGCCCTCCCAGCGGTAAACGGTCGTAACCCAGTGCGTCCAGGAGCCGGATTCCACCGGCTCCGACGCCGAGTCCAAGCAGTCCTCCGACGAGCGTCAGCAAGGTCGTTTCGACCAGCGTTTCGCTGACGATGTATCCCTGGCTGGCGCCGAGGGCCTGCCGTACCGCGAGTTCCTTGACGCGACCGCTGGCACGAATGAGAAGCAGGTTCACCAGGTTGACTGTGCCAACCAAGAGAAGGACGAGTACGCCTGCTTCCAGCAAGAGTAGCGTGGGGCGAATGGCTGCGACGTGGTCCGCATGCAACGGCACCACCAGGGAACGAAATCCCGCATCGGCAATCATCTTGGCCTGGGGGTCGTCGACTTCCAAAGCCGCATTCTGCGCGTCGAGCTGAGACTGAGCTTGCGCGAGCGTGGCGTCCGATCTGAGCCGGGCAATCATTTGGATAACATTTCCCCCAGCGTGCCGCCGTGAAGGCAAGCGATCTTCAGGGCGCGATGCAATAGGGAGGAACACCCGGGCATCGGAAGAGAGAAAGCGGAAGGTGGGAGGCAAGACGCCAATCACAGTTCTGGGAACACTGTTTACACGAACCAGCCTTCCGATCACATTGGGATCGGCGTTGTATCGTTGCCGCCAGAATGCGTCGGAAAGAATCGCAACATGATCGGTTTCAGAAGTGGTTTCTTCTTCTGTGAAAGTGCGTCCGATCGCCGGGCCGAGTCCAAGAGTCAAGAAAAAATCCGGGGATACGCGCATGGTCGGCTCGCGTTCGGTTGAGCCGGGCTCACCGATAATCTCGGTGCCATAGTAATAGATCGAGAGCGAGGCGAAGGCGGGAAGATGGCCGCGGCGTTCGTAGTAGTTGGTTAGCGAGGCGCCGTCGCGATCGACGCCCGCTTTCGGATAGGTATTGAATATCGTCGTGAGCCGGCCGGGTTCAGGAAACGGCAGCGGACGGAGCAACACCGAGTCAATCACCGCGAAAATTGTTAGATTGGCGCCGAAACAAACGGCGAGTGTCAGAAGAGCCGTAGCTGTGAATCCGGGCGTCTTTCGCAGCAATCGGGCAGCGTAACTCAGCTCCCTGCGAAATTCATCAGACAAGTGAACTCCGAACGCCTCGCGGCAATCCCCTTTGATATTGGTAAGGCTCCCAAGCTCTACCCGCGCGAGGCGAGCCGCTTTTTCCGGTGACATGCCGGAACGCACCAGCTCATCGGCGTATTGCTCGATATGGAAGCGAAGCTCTTCGCTCATACCGTCTTCAAATTCACGCCGTCGAGTGAGCACACGAAACAGAGAACGCAAGCGCTTGAACATGTCACACCTCCTCCGACGTCGTATTCAAGGCCGCGGCAATCGCAGTCGCTAGCCGATTCCAGCCGGCCGTTTCGTCGCGTAGGCGGCGGCGCCCGGCTGCGGTTAAGGTGTAATACTTCGCGCGGCGATTGTTCTCGCTCTGGCCCCATTCGGCGGCGATGAGATCGTGGTGTTCCAATCGGTAGAGGGCCGGATATAAGGATCCCTGTGGAATCTCGAGTGCGTCCCCTGAGATCTGCCGGATGCGGACCAACACACCGTATCCATGGAGGGGTTTCAAGGACACCGCTTTGAGAATCAGCATATCGAGTGTGCCCGGGAGTAGTTCCGCGGTTTTGCTCATAGTGCTATGGCCTCCTAGTCTAGCTAGGAGTGTACCGGTGCTCTCCTAGTTTGGCAAGGGGAAAGGATGGCCCGCACGAGTGGCGCCATCGGAATGCCAACGCAGACGGGCACTCATGCGCTCGCGGTTGGATGGTCGGCAAAGCGAAAACTGTCCGGGTTCTACGGCGGGATTAGTCCTGTGAATTCGCGCGGTGTAGAGCTACCGCAAAAACGATGTGCTGAAGGACTTGGAGCATTTCTGGATGAGCCACGAGGACGAAGAGATCGGGCCGCTACTCGAAGCTCAAAAATGTTGTTGCTTTCCGGAATGAGCTGCTTGAAAGGATTAGCTTCGGCTTCGAACTTCCGTCCAAAAGCACGTTGTTGGACCGAATCGACCGAAAATCGATGTGGGTGATGTCGAATTGTTAGCTGTAAACGCTTTGACATTATAATGGTTACACCGTGTGGACGGATAGCTCAGCCAGAGAGAGCACCTGCTTTGCGAGCAGAGGTCAACGGCAAGAGCTGGGATGGCGCGCCCGGGGAGACTCGAACTCCCGACCCTCTGCTTAGAAGGCAGACGCTCTATCCAACTGAGCTACGGGCGCACTGCTAACCCTGATTCTAAAGCATTTACGACCCGCATGAACACCGTTTTGGACGGATTGACCTTCTGCCGCAGGAGCAGACGCTCCGTCCAACTGAGCTGAGGGTGCGTCCTTGGCTACTCGATTGATTCCAGTAAAGTTGCAACGTCAGTTCGGCGTTCGATTCTTCCGAAAGTTTGGGGCAACTTGGAGCAACTAGAACCGGCGAAACGGTTAGACGTGTTAGACGGACGCTCATTGACTCTGCTTTCGCAAGCCTCTGCGTCACCGAGAACTCAGAGGGGAAAGAATTCTTTGAACATCGACAGTTCAATATTCGGGCCGACCCACGAAATCGAACGGATAATTGTGTTGAGGAACATCCGCATGCGGCCGGTGTCAAATGATTAGAGGGGCCAGTTTGCAATTGCTCCGCTGAGTTGTAAAGCGAACGGGTGCCCCTGAATGGCAAGAACTCCATCTCTGAATAATGACCACATTCGGGCCTCCTTTGAATCTCGCCTTTGCGTTCTCCTACGGCATTACGATGTACAACCTCACTCAAGTGGCCTACAGCAAGGGCACGACTGATGGCTATGCGTTCGTTTACTACTTCCTTCGTAGCGCGGTCAGGATCAATAATCTCCTGCATCTCCGTACTTCGAATCCTGTGTACGGCAGGCTGCCAAATCCGGGAAGCCAAGTTGGCGTGGATTTTGCGTTTGCGATATCGACGATTGGGCTGAGCCTGATCTTGTTGCTTTTCCTCCGCTTCCTCTTGCGCGCTCGGTCGTTGGCTGTTTTTGCGAATGCCATTGCAAGTTTTCTCGCCCTGTTGGCTCTTTCCGGTGTTTACCTTTCCATCTTTCATCGCGACTGGAAACAACCGACGATGAGCCCTATTATGGGCCATTGCTGCTCCGGAGTTTCTTTGCAACTATTCCTCTTGTATCGCTGGCGCCCTCTTTCCGCCTGGGCAATTGGCTTCCTGATTCTTTTGCACTACTGTTTTTGGCTCCCAATATTATGGAGAAGTGCAAATGCAATCACGCCACTTTACGAAGTGTATTCCCCCCGTGTCTTCCTGCTGATCTGTGTCGTATACGGTGCCGCATGGCTGCTCTACTTGAAGAGTTCCCCGAGAATTGCTACTCCGATGGAGCGCAGTAACGGTAGCAGCAAATGGATGCTTTTTTCTTCGGCGCTAGCGCTGGGGGCGCTTGCCGCCTTGTGGTTACCAGGCAAGCCGTATGTTCTCGTCCACGCGAAAGATCCGGAATCGTTGAACATCGAAATGTGGCGGACAGACTGCCAAATACGCTGCCCCGTTTACAAGGTTACGATCCAGGGGAACGGGACGGTTGATTATGTGGGCGACCATTTCGTTCGAGACCGAGGCCCCAAACAGGTCGTCATTACTAAAGACCAAATTCATAGTCTGCTCGTGGATTTTGACCAGGCAGATTTCTTCAACCTCGAAGATAGAGCCTTCGCGTGGGGTTTCCATACGTCCAGAGTTGTGGTAAGAATTGCGATCGATGGAAAGTCAAAAGAAGTTTGGAGCGACGCCTATCATATCGGGTCGAAATCAGGACTGCAGGCCAGGTTTGTGGAAGCCACTGTTGCGATTGACAAGGCTGTCGGAACCGACCAATGGGTGAAATGCGATGAAGGGCGGTGCGGAAATTAGAAATTAGACTGCAGGGCCGGGGTTTCGAGTGCTTCTTGGATCATGGTGATTGTTAATCCTTGAAGCAACTTGGCGCCAATTGGAACGGGCGGAACGGAGAAACAGATGCCACCTAAGTCCGCTTCCGCAGGACGACGGTTTGGTTCCAATCCAATCGAGAACGTCACCGACATCGTCACGGGCGCTTGACCTATGCAGAAGTTGTTGATGTCTTACTGAAGGCGCTTGCTTCTCATGATTGACCGCAATTCGCCAAGCGAAACATCATTTTTCTGCTTGACTAAAACTTCGCAAAATGCGAAGCTTTGTTATGCGGATCGTCAGCCGGAAGGCGCTTAGAGAAGCGACCGCAAGGCACAGCGAATGGGGCGCATCTCTAAACGCTTGGTACAAGATCGCGAAGAACGCAGATTGGAAAAACTTTGCTGAGGTTCGGAACAGTTGGAGAAATTCAGATATTGTCGGGCGCTTCGTTGTTTTCGATATAAGCCATAATAAATGCAGGCTGATTGCCACTATCAAATACAGATGGAGAATGGTTTACATCCGACGCATTTTGAGTCACGCCGAATACGACGAGAAGGAGTGGCAAAAATGATGATTGCAGTGCCCGAAAAATACGCACTCGAAGTTGGCTCGCCAACGCCGATCACATCCGAGCGTCAACATGAACAGTACCTAAGCGTCTTGGACAAACTGGCAAGCAAAGATAATCCAACAACTGAAGAAGAGAAGTATGCCGAAGTCTTGATGACCCTAATCGAAGCATACGAAGAAGAGCATCATTCCATTCCTGATGCTTCTCCGGTCGTAGTGCTTCGCACGTTGATGGATGCGAATAGTCTGCGCCAGAAAGATCTGGTTCCAATCTTTGGCTCTGAAAGCATCGTATCCGAAGTCTTGCATAAGAAACGTGACCTCAATAAAACCCACATCGAGAAATTGAGCAAACGATTTAATGTTTCTCCAGCAGTGTTTTTCTGACTCGCTGCTTCGATTCGGCGCGCTCTTTGGCGCCGTTCTCTGTTCAAGGTTTCGCTTCTTGTTTTTCAGTACCTAGCTTCGCGCCTCGATTTGCGACTAAGAACTGTGAATCTTAATCTGGGTTTGGAGCAACTTTGGAGCAGGCCAAGGATCGCTCGGAACTGGTAAGCGCAACCGGAACAACGACTTAGATTTGATTTGCGTCCACTTAGAAGGCAGACGCTCTATCCAACTGAGCTACGGGCGCTCTCGCTCTATTGATTCTAAACCAATTATTCTCTGTGCGGACGCTGTTTTCACTCGTTGACCCTCTACGCAAAGGGCAGATGCTCTTTTCAACTGAGAACTACAGGCGCACGGCGCAACCATTTTCTCATCAGGTACATGCAGCGACCTCTTCAACCGCTCCGCCCTTCAACTCTCGGTCCATTCGGTCCAATTGGAGCTTCTTCGGACGGAATTTCAAAGCCAGAGGCAACCTGTCAGATAACTTCTACTTTGCCCCGTCATCCGCCCGCAATCCGGACCGAGTCCCGGAGCCACTCAAGGCCGGCTTCGCGAATCAGCCGCAGCCATTCGTCGCTTGGTGCTGATCCATCTCAGGGTGTCTGTGATTCATTAGCATACCCCGGCCCGACGTATCTCGAAGATTCCAAGCTCGCGGAGGAGTGGACTTCTCGACTGGGAAAATTGATGCATGAAGTTCTCATCGAGACGAATGGACACAACATCCGGCTGGTGTTTCATGACCTGCATATTACAGAGCTTCGAGAAGACGATGCAGACTGGGTGAAGGTCGGTACTCCCACAAAGCCGACTTCTAACTCCTGATGTGCCGTTCTCGGAAACTTGAATTTCCACATGGAAGGGTACGCTGTTTACCAGGACTTTGGCAGCCAATCACAAACCTCTAAGCCCTTAACAGCTGCGCTATGCGGCTCCCAGCAATGATCGCGAACCGGATTTTCTCATACTGCAGCTCGCACTGAGAGGGTTCGCGAAGGGAGCGGAGCAGCAGGTTTCATCGCTCCTCGACGAGCAAATTGCTGAAGCTGGCGTGGGCGGGCGCCGATACCGCGAATCCCACATACCCGTCAGTGAACCTATGATCGTGCGCCGCCCCGACTTGCTGCCCGTCCACAAAAATCGTGATCTGATCGGCGATATCTTGCACAGCGAGTTGCGCTTCTGTCGGTGACGCCCGATTGACGGTGGTCCACGGCGCGATCACTGTTTCCGCAAAGGAATCGCCCTGAAACGTCATTGCCACAACCTCGAAGGCAAGCTTCTTCTTGTCTTCTTCGGTCGAAGGGCTGACCAGCAGCGCGTAATATCCCTTCTCGTTCATGCGAAAGACGAGGCCTGCGGCTGGATGGACTGGATGCGAGAATTGCTTATTAGTTTCCCCACGGAGCGGCCGTTCGAATACTGCTTTCATTCCCGCGGACACGCGAAAATCGTGCCACGACGGCCCATACGCCGCGACGACATTGTCTCGATAAGCGGCCACAATTGTCGTTGAGCTGCTCGATATCCCCATCTCCGGTGTCATCGGCGGCGGCTGAGTAATGTGCGCGCTCGTCCGCTCGACAGTTGACAGTTCGTATCCGCCGGAAACGTAATGCGAGCCGGGATGCTGTGGCCATCCGCTGCTGCGGTCCGAAAAATCATCGCGATAAACCATCCCACTCGGGCCGTTCGTTACCTGCGACTCGTACGGATATGGATGAAACTTCGGGGAAACGGCGCAGGTGCCTTCCGCATAATGCACGAGCTCCGCTCCATCCGGACTCGCTGCAATGAAGCGGCTCGTAAGCACTCGCGCCCCCCGCCGGTTCACCTTGACTTCGATCCTTCGCAATTTGCGTGAGGTTTTCGGCAGGTAGTACGCGAGGGTGTATTCCGATTCCAGCAGATTTGAAACGGCCCTCAGAGCGTCTTGTAATCCGTTTTCCGATTTCGGAATGAATGTCTCCGCGCCCGCTTCCTGCGCCAGCCGGTCGAAGACGACGTCTGGATTATCGATATCGTGGCCCGTCACGAGGGTGACTTTCGGTTCGGTGTGATTGGAAAAACGGAACTCCGGCCGGCTCGGTGATCCGATCAGAAAGAGCTGAGCCCGCTGCGAGCGCACAAGATCAATTAACTGATTCAGGCTGAGCCGGCTGTGCTCATCAACACCATCCGTGATCACGATAATGGCTTGCCTCGGACTGCTGGAACTCCGCAGCTGACATATGGCGGTCGCGATCGCGTCGTACACCGCCGACCCGACCCCGCCCGCAACCGGTACGGTCAATGGCCCGGAATTAGAGAGCTGTTTTTGCGTGATCTGTACGAAAGGGCCCGTCCATGCCGTGAAATCCATCGCCCAGATTTCATCTCCGGGCCGCGCGATGCGCATGAAGCGCGCCGCAATCTCCACCGCTGATCCAAGCCCTCCTTCGAAAGCCATCGAGCTGGACGAGTCAACGAGCACTGCAACCGTTACCGGCCCGTTCCCCGCATCGAAAAACGCAATCTTTTGTGGCTTGCCATTTTCGCGTACGGTGAAGTCGTCTGCCGCAAGTCCCAGCATGTTGTTTCCCTGTTTATTCTTCACTTGTACGTTGACCGTCTGCAGATCAACTTCGGAGCGTAGGACGGGCTCGCCCGATTGGGGCGAGGCTGTGCCCTGCGCGCAGAAAGGGGTGCCGCCGAAAGCACGCTGGGGCCAAGCAGCTGCGATTGATGAAATGCCGAACCAGATCGCGATTAGCACGCATCGTCCCGAAGAAAAATGCCGCGCCATGGGGTCATTGTGTCACACCCAGCAAGGCCCGTCATTGAAGACCGCCGTGACAGGGGCGACGGCAGTGAGAAACCAAGTCGCTGTTACAGCTTCACGCAGTACCTGCACCCCAAAGGACAGACACATAATTAACACCGCTGCACGGCGTCTCTTGGCGATTTACTGTGTATGAGCCTTTACGTGTGTCGGCGTCTCGGGTTTGCCCGGTTAAGTCCCGATAAGTGGGGTAACCGGAAAGTTGGGACCAACCGACACAGTCCACCGCCAATCGCGAAGCGAGGAATTGAAACCAACACAGCAGAGTCAGCGCTATTTTTATTGGCAACGGCGGTTCAAGTTCCAGCCTCGCCAGGCAATCGAAAGAGGGCCATGACTTCCCGGTTGCCCGATTCCTCCGCCAGTTGTCGAAACGGTTTTCCCTTTGTGTCTCTACCCTGGCGAAGCGCAGGAAAGCGATTCAGAAATCTCGCGACCCACCGGACATCTTCCATCTCAATGGCAAAAGCAAGGTCTCCTAGCTCGATGCCAAGGAAGCCGCCCCGCTCTCGTAAATACTCGATGGCCCAACCCGCTGGTGTTGCGCCAAACTGCCTGTCCCCGCTGTTGATTTCTGCTCCTTTGTCGAGCAACAGACGCACGATTTCGCGAAACCCATGAAACGCCGCGTAATGAAGAGCAGTTGCGCCTGTCTCGTCGTACGCATTCACCAGTGCGCCGTCATCGTCCAAGATTATTTTGATTTCCCCTATATCACGACGCTTTATGGCGTCCATCAATTTGTCGATGTTGGTCATTGATGTGCATCTGACTATCTAGGACTCCGAAAACCACGAGCGCGAGCATACAAAATCTACCACAATTAAATGCTGTGGTTAGTCAGGTTCTCGTCCAAGTGAACGGCAGCGTTTAGCGATGGATTTCAAGTCTGTGGAGTCGAGATGTGGCGCGGTGGTGTAGGTGCGGCCTATCTGTTGCCGGCCCTTTCGTTGGCCGGTGCCTCACTAGCCTCACCCTGCTTCCGTTTCCACATCCCGCTCATCGAACCGGACAGGCCTATTTCAGGCATCCGGCTCTCGGAGAAAGTGTCACGATGTCGCCCACGGGAAATTCCGCGTCCGCTTGGTAAGGCAGACAAGGCCCCGCACTTCGTGCAGCGATGTCTCCGGAGACCTCTTGATCCCCGGCCACATCCCGTTGTGCTTGGCACGCAACCACTGACACAGCCTTTTGCAGGCGTGACGTTCCACCGCCTGATAGGCCTTGCTGACTGGCCCTAGACAGAAGTAGTTGGCCCACCCAATCATCGTGCGGTTGAGCTTCCCTACCACCATCTCTTGATCCAGCAGAGTCTGATCCCGTCCGGTCATTTCGCTAATCGCCTCGCAGATGCGGATCACCCGCTTCTTCGAGGGAACCGTACCGATGTACGGGCGCCCTGTCTTCGGCGAATAGCACCGACCAAACGTGTAACCCAAAAAGTCGAACTTTTCTTCCGGCAGTTTGCAGACCCGCGTCTTCGTTTCGTTCACCGTCAACTTCAGCTTCGTCATGATGTCTCGCATCCTAGCCAGCGCTTCTTCCGCTCGGCCTCGGCAGCAGATCACCAGATCATCGGCGTAGTTAACGATGTGTGCAGCGAGACGCTTCTCGTGCCCGAGCTTCTTCCATCCCAGCACGAATCGACGCATGACATGCCGTCGCCAATACCCCGGCAGGTCTGATGGAATTTATTCGCTCATACGACTCCATCAGCTTCGGCCTTCCCACGAATCGTGGCGGGTCGGCTCCTGCATTAACGGTTTCGGGGCCTGCTCAGCGTTCACTCACGTTACGGCCTGCACGCTCGCCAAGTCGCCTTTGCGACCCTCTGCACCAGAGGCTTCAGCAGTCTCGTTGCCTCCACTGCTGCTCTGATTGCTACCGGGTGGAGCGAACCAGTTCCCGGGCGGGGTACTCCCGCTGTGGACCAGCGCATTTCACGGCGCACACGATTACGCTGTTTACCAGAGTCGAAAAGACAGGGGTCACAAAGCAAGTCGTGCTGAATTCAAAGGAGTTAGCTTCAAGAGTCTCTACGTTAACGTTGAGGGATTTTCATAGAGTTTCGCGGGCCGGAGGCCCTAAAGGACAGATGGGATGAGAAGGCCGGTCTCCGCGGGATGCGATACGCTCCCAATGTTCGACGTGCTCAAGGCACAATGAAAAGGAGACCGGCTATGAAAAAGACTAGCACTGTTCGCGTAAATGGAAACATGATTTTCAAAGGACACAAGCTCACGATTGGTGTGGACCTCGGCGATCGCTGGTCGAACTACTGCGTTTTGGATGAAGCGGGCGAAGTCCTTCTGGAACAGAAAGTGGCATCGACACCGGAAGGGATGAAGCAGACATTTGAGAGGATACCGCGAAGTCTCATCGTCCTGGAGACCGGAACACATTCCCCGTGGGTCAGCCGGCTGTTAGCGGAGCTGGGATACAAAGTAATCGTAGCGCACGCGCAAAAGGTGAATTTGATCACCAAGAGCAGTCGAAAAGATGATCGCCACGATGCGCGGACACTGGCACGGCTGGCGCGAATCGATCCCGAGCTGTTGGGGCCGGTGCGGCATCGCAGCGCGAAAGCACAAATTCATCTGACGGTGATTCGGGCACGGGCGGCATTGGTGAGTGCAAGAACCGCCCTGGTGAACGCCGCACGCGGGTTGGTGAAGTCTTATGGCCAGCGGCTGCCCAAGTGTAGCACGCAGCAGGTGAGCCGGGAGCTGGGCGCGGAATTGAAGGCGGAGTTGCGCGAGGTTCTGGAGCCGCTGCTCCAAGAAATCGAATCGTTGAACGAGCGCATCAAGGAATACGACGAACGGATGGAGAAAATCGCCAAGGAGAGTTACCCGCACGTCGAACTGCTCACACAGGTGAAGGGGGTAGGAACACAGATCGCGCTGACCTATGTCCTGACCCTAGACGACCCGCATCGGTTCCCGAAGAGTCGCGAGGTGGGCTGTTTTCTCGGGTTACGACCTGGGCGCAGGGACTCCGGACAGAGCCAGCCGCAGATGCACATCAGTAAAGAAGGAGACCGCTATTTGAGAACGATGCTGGTGCAAGGGGCACACTATATTCTGGGGCCCTTTGGGGAAGATAGTGATCTGCGGCGATGGGGACTGCGACTAGCCGAGCGCGGAGGGAAAAATGCCAAGAAACGAGCGGTTGTTGCGGTGGCGAGAAAGCTAGCGGTACTACTGCATCGGTTGTGGGTGAGTGGCGAGGTGTACGAACCACTGCGCAATAGCAACCAAGCGATGCGCGCCGTGGCCTAGAGTGAAGAGCTCCCCACAAAACAGGGGATGCTAGGGGTCGACGCCGTTGGCGATCATCGTTCCTAGACGATTCTGGCTCGAAATTTCTCTGTGGAAAACTAGGAAAGGCAAGAAGAAAGAAAAAAGAGCATACAAGAAAAAGAGAGAGGGCATCCAAACAGCCGAGCTCAACCGCCGAGATCAGGTGACTGCGACAGGTCCTGGACCAGTTTCCTTCGAAAGGGGGAACGAGGTCGATTATCAGGTAGCAGCACCTACTGAAACGAGTACACCCAACTTGCACCGAGCGACAATCGCTCACCAAAGAGTGCGGATGGAAGGGTGGCGACAGGAGCGGCTTGGCTCAAGGGCAAGAACTCACAGGGAGGAAGAGAAAAAAAACATTCTTACAAGAAGAAAAAGAGAAAAAACAGAAAAACATCCTTGACACTCACCGGCCTTCTCATGGAAGGACCTACGGGCGGAGCTGTGCTAAGTCTTCGTAATCGCGACGTTTTGTGCTTGAATTGCTTCGCGGAAATCTCTTGCCGGGGCGCTTCTCGTGCGCATATTCGTGATTCTACTTTCCTTTTTCTTGGCAAGCGAAGGCAGCACGATGACGCTCCAACAGCACGCTGTACCGACGAACCGAAGCACCCTCAAGGGTCGTGCGTGGTTCCCTTATGTCATCGGCAAACTTGCTCCGTTGGAATGGTGGAGCTATCAAGAATCAGTCTCTGACGTTAAGCGGGGGGAATATCAAAGCGATTGGAACTACGAATTGGCTCGCCAGAATACCTGGGAATTCCCGCGCTTCTGTTTTTCGATGTTTCGCCCTTCTGAAGAGTCGTTTCGTGCCTTGCTGAATGCCGTTAAGGAATACGAAGGTGCAGTTGCCTGGGTAATGCACGATGACTGCATCGGCGCGTTCAAGGCTAAGCCTACGTCCCACGGAATGGTCAGTCTACCCTCCGAGATGTCGCCGCAAGACATCGAAAAATATAATCAGTCGCTCCGACAGCCGCCCGACTTGGCCTTTATAGAAAAAGCTGTAGCAGACATTCCTGTCTTCTGCTCGTACCTAGAGAAGCGGCTAGGACTAACGGAGCGTGACCCTCAACAGTTCGACCCACGCTGGTTAACAGCCGAAGGATTAGCACAATCAAAAGGGCAATTTGAAGACTTCCTTGAGCCTGGTATCTGGTCGGTATTCTTGGCGCGCGACCCCGACGCGTATGCTAAGACTTCCAAACCAACATCGCCCAAGGACCGCAGCCTTAGCATGGGTATTGACATGTTTCAGCAAAACGATTTATTCAACGAGCTCGGGGCCGCCACGGAAGAGAGTCCAATTATCCCAGGCTTTCCATTATTATCACGCCTCTCCGACATCTCATCAGACGCGGTCTATGAACCAGACGAGGTTGCCTCGTTTCTAGAGGAACTTCTTCGTGCTCGGCAAATCGTAAAGAAACCCCGCTCCATCTGCGGTTTGGACAATCTGATTCGCGTCGCGCGGTGGGCGCAAGAACTGAATGTTGGTATCCATTTCGGTGGGGTGTAACTTGCGATTTGATTCGCAAAGTCCTGGTAATGTGGCGTACTCGTAGAAGTAACCGACCTCATGGCTTCAAATCCCGACCCTACGGAGTATTGGCCCGGCATTTCAGATTTCAAATTGACGGAAACTTCTGGCCTGAAATAACTTCCGGTTGGCTTGTGATCCAGGCACAATCTTCGGTCACAAGCTCGTTGCACCGGTGGTCCCGGCAGGTGCTAGTCTGGCGTAGCAGCCGATGAACAACCGT
>Ga0307477_10002845_pt1 | contig 13158 bp, 14 predicted proteins | sample atmos_gasesECM2C_FD_203316 | JGI IMG/M metagenome (GOLD analysis project Ga0307477, IMG submission 203316) | Hardwood forest soil microbial communities from Morgan-Monroe State Forest, Indiana, United States - atmos_gasesECM2C_515 | ecosystem: Environmental > Terrestrial > Soil > Temperate...
CCAAGTTCCAGAGTTATATTCAGAGTTAAATCCACGCCGACATTAACGGCCTGCTTGCTCAGTTTGGCCTGGCTAAAACCCGTCTTGGTAACAGTCACATCGTAAGTCCCGGGCAACACGTTCGCTAAAAAAAATCTTCCCGATTCGTTTGTGACTGATGTTCGTGCGGCGCCGGTTGCAGTATCCGTCAAAGTAACCGTCGCGCCCACGATTACCGCCTTGGACGGGTCAGTGACTGTCCCGCCGACACTGCCTGATCCAGCCGTCTGCCCCTGCACTGGAGAAGGCGAAATGGACAAGAAAACAAACACGAAGCAGACTGCCATCACCACGCGCTTGCTAAACATTGGACCACCTCCTAGTAGGCTGCACCCCCGGTCCCTCCTGAGCTTCACACACCCCTATCTGGACAACTCAGCAACACATCACCTTGCAGGCCACGTCATCGGTTCGACAATAGCCTGGTCACGGGTACGGCACACAGCGCTAACACGTGCCGCGCCAAGTGCAAGAGCCAAACAAAATCCTGAAGAACCTAGGAACTATGAACGACGGGGTCCATATCAGAACGGGATTAAGCCACACCTATTTGCGTGCTTAATAGTGGGTACGGCGACTTTTGTCAATACAATTAACCCCTGATGTCGGTAGCATGGCGTCAGGGCTTCGAATCAATCCCGTACTTTGAAAACTGTCCGAGCTAGGAATCCTCTTTAAGCCCTGCTAAGATTATTTTCGCTGGGTGCGGGCTCTACTTTGGAACCCGCCATAAAACGGTGGGCGGCTAGCTCAGCTGGGAGAGCGCATCGTTCGCAACGATGAGGCCGGGGGTTCGAATCCCCTGCCGTCCACCAAATTCTTTTTTCCTTTGAGCAACTTAGCCAGCCCTTCGAAATTCGATGAGTTGCCCACGTTGCCCAACTGACCCTCCGGGAAACTCGAAACCAAGACCGATCTTCTCCGCCCACATCAGGCGAAAATCCCGGTCCTCGGCTAATTTCACGTAACGTTCAGAAACATGCTTGTGCGCGTGCCCGGACCAGAAGTGTTTCAGCGCGTCCGGGCATCCTGACGTCTCAAGGTGTGTGAGCCGGAAGCGACGGAAGATATTAAAGCCACCCCGGTCGTGGGCGATGTAATCGAGAACTGGGTGCAGGCTGTCAGACAGAGTATTCGATTGGAGAAGCTGTGCACCAGTGGAGGAGCGGAACAAGAGTCCCTCCCTACGCTCGCCCACAAACTCGCGGAGCATCTCTGCGAGCCTCGAGCAAAGGTCCACCTGGCGTTCTCCGTTTTTGGTTTTCAGGTATGGGTAGAGCTGCCCGCACTTGGCCTTCTGCACGATCAAAAGTGTGCGGAAGTCGCGGGAGATGTGTTTGTCGATTTCAAGGCCGAGAGCCTCGCCGGCTCGCAGGGGTCCGCACCCGGCTAGTAGCGCGTAGAGCATCCTGTACTGGCCGAGCGCGAACAGCAGAATATCGGAGATGCCTTCAGCGCAAGAGGTTGGTTGACGTTGCTTGTCGATGAGTGGCGCGTCGATAAACTCCGCGTTCCATTTCCGGGGGAACCTTTCTTCCCCGTTTTCATCGATCGCCGAACCAACTACGGCTTTTGTGATGTTGACGTAATCGCGGATGGTCGAGGACGCGAGCGATTCCGCGGTGAGGTGCTCAACAAACTCCTTGAGCATCAGGTTGTTTATGTCCGCCAGGTACCTGTCCCCGAGGAAGGGGTAAATCCACTTGTCGAGGGTATATCGGCGATTATCGATCGTCGTTTGCTCGACTGGATTTCGTTTCCGGTTTGCAAGCGAGCGCAGCCAGATCTCGCCCTGCAGCTTGAACGTGATTGTTGAGGTCGATTCGATGAAGCTCTGCGTGGAGTTGATGCCGAGTTTTTCAATTTGCTCCGCGCACTTCCGCTCCGCAATCGAGCGCGTGCGGCACGCACCAAGGGGAATAACAATCCGGCGTGGACTCAGGCCCGGAACGTCCTTCCAGAAGCGGCCATATGCCGGTGCTGTGACATCCCACCTGTCGGATTTGCTTCTTCCCTTTTGGAACACGCTTCCCGCCTGGTAAGTTCGCCTCGCCAAAGACGGTCCTCTCCGGCGTGGCGCTGCAACCCGGACGGATTGTTGCACGGCTCCGCAAACCGAGGTGACGTTATTTCCGGGCTCGCGTTCCGAAAGATATGTGGAAAACCCGCTCATCCCGAAACCGCCAGAAACGGTGTTTGGGGGGCCGGAATGCCCGGATTGATGCCAAATGCCTTGCCGGGCAAAGTGTCCCTCGAAAACTCAATAAAAACGGGGGGTTTTGGCCCTGGATTGTGGCGGTTAGGACTTCTGTGGGCCTGTTTTTTGCACGATTCCGAACAGTAGAGCGTTCCGGCCCTCAAATGGTCGATGGTGGCCGGGTATCTTTTCTCGTCTTTCCGGCACTTAGGGTTCGCGCAACGCCGTCCTTCGAGTTCAGCATGCGCGGGCGCGTTTCGGGCGAGCCATAACCGAAGACGCTTGCCAGATCCGAGAATTGCGGTGCGATCCCCGAGAACATGCGCATGGTAGCTTTCCGCGCAACCCTCGGAGCACAACCGGGAATCAAGCGACGTGTAGGGCTTCTCCATCCGTCCCCCGCACCATCGGCAATGCGGCCCTCCGACGAGATCGGTTTCGATGCAAGCTACCCCGCAGAACCATGCGGCCCGCAGTGGCAGTCGGTATGCTCCATCCGTGAGAAGCCGACCGCACGATTCACAATGCCCTTTGGCACCGGCAGCACGGAATAATCGTTCCGCATCGACTGCTTGGCTCATGCGTTTCCCGCCGTCACTTATTCCCGCACGGCTTGGAGCGGCCCTCGTCGGCGCTCCTGCAACTCACGGATCGTTGTTGCGACGGCCGCCGCGTAAATCATCTCGCCCTCATCGGTTCCCGCACCCTCTTGGCTGGAACGGAATTTGTCTGCCGCTTCAGTTAGGATCGTCAACGCATCATCCGGGTCCGAATCAAACGCCAGAATCTTTAACTCGTTTACCGCCTGCATGACTTTTCGCTTGGCGGCAATGAGATTCCAAAGCCGCTTGAAAATAACGAGCCTCAAGCCATCTTCACCTGTGGGAAAGCTTTTCAGTTCGTCCTCAAGATAGAGCGGGCCTCCTGCGATCTTCATTGCGGCCATGACCAAATCTGGCATTGTCCCCGCATACCGTGTCGCCTTGAGCGTCAAAAATGTTGCCCGGTTTTCAGAATCGGAAAAGTCCTCGGCGCGAATGGACTCCATGATCCGTGCAGCTGGCTCGCCGCCAAGAATGATCGCGAGAAGCAGGGCCTGCTCTAGCAGCTCATCGGGCACGGGTGCGGCTTCCAGGCTATTTCTCAATGCCGGCCTACCTTTCGGAATCGTGCCAGTCTCTAACAGCTCTCTCATTTTCTTCCTTCGCTTCCTCGAAACGCAGACTTCTGATGTTGAATGTCGCCTCGATGCGCCCCGTCTTGCAGTCCCTGCTCCTGAGCAACTTTCCAGGCGAGATGCACGCAATCCGTTCGAAGAGCTCGAGACACTTCCGGCAAGGTCCACATTCGGGGCAGTTGAAATGGACGCACAGGGGCGAATGGCAGGCCCAGCAAGTTGAAATGCTGGGATTCTCGGCCACAGCGGGCGAAATCACTTCTTTACCCCTTGGCTTGCGAGAGCGGTAGCTTGCTTTTTTGTGGGCCGATACTTCTCCAAGATGATTTTCTTCTGCCGGTCCAGTTCCGCCATACGGCTTTCAATGTCCACGAGTGGCGGCAAACTGAGAGTAAAGGCCCGCTCAGCCGGCGGTTGTGACTCGGATTGTTTCAGTTTTTCCGTATATTCGAGGCCACGCTTGTGCAATTCGTCAAAGTCTATCCGAGCCGCTGGCAACGCCTTCGGCTGACTGATGGATTCGAGCATGTCCCGCAATTCGCCTTCCGGCAGAAGAAACTTGCCTTCCTGTTCCATTTCCGAGTAGGCGAGGAAATATTCAATGAATCGCTTTTTGCACCAGACGTGTAGCTGGTCCGCATCGTCGTAATCCTGCAAAACGCCGGCAGCCTTCATCGATTGCTCGATGCGATGGGGTAATTTCGGGGAATGGCTGGACCGTCCTCCGGGCAGATCAGGAAACCAATATCGACGCCGCCAGTCCAGGGCTGTTTGCCAAGCCTGGTCTGCCGCGAGCGCTTCTGCATTCTGCGTGGCTCTCTCGATGTGCTTCCGAACGTCAGCAACTTTGACCGGCCAATAGGAGCACTCTCGAAGCGTTTTCACGAAAGCGGCTCGGAGCACGTCGGGCGATAGATCGCCCAGCCCCTCAAGCCACAGAGCCTTGAAGACAGCCTGAGTCTTGGCGTCGAGCGCAGCCCCGGCATTGACCGCCAGCTTGGGAATCCATTCTTCAATGAGTGATTCCAGAATTGATCGCGGCTCCGCGCATCGTCGTGGCGACGGCAGCGTTAATGTCTTTTCCATTGGTTCCCCCTTTCGGCGCGATTGCCAGTAGCGGCCCGTCCGCAAAACTGTCGCAGTGATCCGCGAAGTAGGCGAGTCCGCCTCCCTGTTTGAGCGTGAAGGGCTCCGTACTGTCCAGATAGTTCCGCCAGCGTCTCTCTAGTTCTGTTAGGTCTAGACTGGCATTTGCCTTGAGCAATAGCCGAAGGTGCTCAAAGTCTTTCCCTAGCCAGGAGGGTTTCACTTTGCGTTTTTCCTCAAAGGTCTTGTGGGCAAATTCAACGAAGGGTTGATGGCGCAGATCGCCCGGAGCCGTTTTCTGGCGACGGGAACCTGTAGGGACTCCCGTTGAACTACCAGCAACCGCCGCCTTTGGCGGGAGGGTTTTACCAGAACCAAATCCAGAACCAATACCTAAACCAGAACCAGAACCAAGGGAGCCATTGGCTAACCATTGGCTAACCATCGACGCATCGAGGGCTTTTGCCCGTGTCAGTTCGATGTAGGATCGCAAGTCTCCTGCCGGCGGCGTTGGTCCTGTTTCCTCGTGCTTTTTGTCGAGTCGGCTCTTCGGTGGAAGGCGTCCTGGCTTATCAATCCCGGTGAAGTATCCCCACGTTTTGCCAGTTGCCTCATCTCGCCAAAGGAACAAAAGACCGGCACGGCAAAACTCGCGCTTGATCGACTCTGCATCATCGAAAGAAATATCTGGCCGGTTGTACGAATAGATCGTTGCCCAAATGCGGCGCGTGTCGGATTCGAAGACGCCGTTGGCGAGGGCCAGCGGAATCCAATTTGCATACTCGGCACGCATCCATTCGGGCTGTATGCGAGCAATTTTGTCGGACTTCCACAAGGCCGCGCCGTCAACGATCCGTCTATTCATCTGGTGGCATCCCCTCGAACAGCGGTGAGTCTTCAACGCGCGGAGAGCTAGAGGGCCGTGGCCGGCCGGTCCGCCGTTCGTACCAATCCGGGGATGCTGAAAAATGGCCCTGACGCTTGTCCGCTCTCTTTGGCTGGTAGGTCGGAAGAGGTTTCGGTTGTTCCGGTTCGCCATCCAGGACGTAGGTGACGTACCGCTGGCCGTCGCGCTGGACATGCTGAATGCGGAATCCCTGCTGCTCTAGCTCCCAGATTCTTGCCGCGGCTTGCGACCAGTGTTTCTCGAAAAGAAGTGTTTCCTTGGAAACACCCTGAAGTCCGGCAGCACGGAGCATCTGCAAAATTGCTTCACGTTGGCCGCTCGCAAATGCCGGGACGCCGCGACCTCGTTGTTGATTTTCAGCCCTTGAGCTGATCTTTTCGCGTTGGGTGGCGTGCCCGCTCATCCAGCACCCCCGAAAGCGCGGATCGCAATGCTCCGTGCCTCATGGGGTTTGGTCTCAGCGCTGCCATGCCGCGTGACGCACCAATGCCACGGCGGTGAACCGCATCGCGGACACGATCGACTGAAAATGTTCCCGGGAAAATTCCACCGTCGACGAGCGACGCCTCCCATTGGGAACGCCACTTGACGCTGAAATCGTTTCGTTTTACGTTGATGTCGCATACCCGCCGTTTTGTTTTCGGGGCCGAGCTGAAGACTCGGCCCTAATTTGTTATGGCCTTCCTCGGTTTTGGAGTTTCTTTAGCTCCGCTTTGTTGAACGCAACGGTCCTAGCTGGAATTTCCCTTGCAGCTTCAAATTCTTCCGGGGTAGCTTGGGACAGCCACCGAATTAGTCCTTCGGTTCCCACGCCGGAAGACATGGCACGTCGCAGAATCGGATACGCAACAGCGCCCCAATCGCCCTTGAGAACTCGCGTGAGAGCAAGAATGTCAAGCGGCCCGCGAATCCCCTTCATGCTGCCCATGCCGCGAGAAATTTCCTTCAACTCGGCTTTGCGGGCCGCGACCGGATCAAACTCTTTGAGTGTTGGTTCTGCAGGCTCGGGCTTCCACTTGATAGACTTCGGAAGCTGCGAAGCCGCATCGAGATTTGTTCGCATGACCTCAAGTTCGTTTGTTGGCGCTCCGAGATGACGGTAGCGACCAAGAAGTTCCTGTGCCACGGGAAATGCTTTGTCGTCGGAAAGAATCGCCTGCACGTAATCGGGCCGCAATTTTCCACTGATTGGATCGGCTGTTTGCAGCGCCCGCGCGATGGGCGAGCCGCCTTTTGCGGTAGGGGAAGTATTGTTGAACGTATTCTCCAGTTGCTTCCAATTCGCCTGCGCTTTCTGAAATTGAGCGAGTTGCCCTTCGTTGTCGGCCATTTCCCTCATGCGTTTCAGCAAAGAAGTTCGAGCATCGACCAGGGCCGCGCGTTCATCAGGCAAAAGGCTACTGCTGCGGGCCGCGCTGCCAAGTTCGGTCGCGTAACCGTGCAACTTATCGAACGAAAGCTGCCCTGTTGGGGCGGACTCCGCTCCCTTCCTGCCAGGTGTTTGAAGCTGCGCTCGCTCTTCGGGGGAAAGAGATTCCAGATATTTTGCGCGGGCCTTGGGATCCATATCTGCAATTGCATCCGCCGCGCTATAGCCACCACTGCGCACTTGCCCGCCCGCGCCCTTGAACACCGTCGCCTGATCGAGAAGCGTTGAGGCTGGAGGTTTGTCGAGTTCATCCGTTATGCGCTTGAGAGTGGCCGGAAGTTTCGTTGACCCTTGCAGCCGTGAAGCCGCTTGCTCCAAGTCGGCTTTAACTTCCGCAGGATCGGCAGTCGCCTCGATCTTTGGGTACATTGACTTGCCTTCGGCAATGGCTTGTTGGCGCACGATGGGAAGCGCATCGGCAACGGCCCGTGCGTGGGCGTCGGCAATATCAATGTGCCGCTGGCGCTGCACGAAGTTTCCTTTCTGTTGAGCGTTTGCTTCTTGGATGTCGCGCAATTTTTCAATGTGCTTGCCCAGCGCCGCTGCGTTTTCCTCTCCGACGCGTTCCGCCTCGTCGCGGATGAATTGCTTCCCAATCCGGAGATAGCCCTGCATCCCCTGGCGGAAGTTTTCCGGCACGTCACCCGCCCTGCCCATCGCATACATTCCCGCAGCTTGCCCCGCCGCTCGTTCTGGATTTTCCACTGCGGTTTGAGCGAACTGCTGCGTCTGTTGCGGGATCATCGTCGGAGCCAGGATGGTGTTAACGAGATTGGCGATCCACGAAGGATTGCCTTGGCCGAATTGCTGCTTCGTCTGCTGCCAGTACTGCTGCGCTGGTTCGCCAATCGACTTTTCAGGCTCGGCCAAACTCGGAATGATGTTGGCGACTCCGCGCGGAACATCGAGCACGCCTTGCCCGAAATTCTTTGCCATGCTCTTTGGTGTGCGCATTTCCTTCATGTCAACGGGCAGCGGAGCTTGCGCTGGATTTAGGAAGGATCGGGTTTCGGAATAAGGGCTAAATTCATAGAGAGGCAAGCCATTCGTTTGTGGGGCGACACTGACAGGCTTACCGCCGTACTTCGCGGCGATGGCGGAATGGTCCACGGGAGTCCCACCGTACTTCGCGGCAATGGCAGCGTCATCAGCCATTAACGAATCCCCGCCTCTCGTTTATAAGCATCGGCTGCCTGCTGATTCGGGAAAGAGAAACCGTTCACCACGACAGGTCCAGCGCTGCCTGCTGCCTTTGGCCTTTTCGCCTCAAACTTATTTGCTGGTGGCGCAGTCGGTGCCGGAGATTGAATCGCGGGATTGACGCCCGTTTGCGGCAACTCCTGAGGCATGCCGCCGAGGGCCTGCCCTAACACATCGCTGATCCCCCCGAACATCGAAGAAAGGACGAAATGCTGCCTGTCCCATTCTCCCGCTCCTGTTTCCTGTCTCGCGGTGCCGAGAGTTTTGGCGACCTCAACCGCTTCTTGCCTGATGTCGTTGGCTTGCTGGCCGAGTTCGAGTTTGGCTCGCTCAATTCCCACTTGCGCTGATCTGATCTGGAACATCTGCTCAAATTGCGAAGCGGTCTGATGGAGTTGCGCGTACTGTTTTTGAAGTTCTTGTACTCCCAGTTGTAGCCGTCCTTGTTGGATTGCTGTTTGAGCCGCAGCCCTGTTTTTCTGCCATTCATTCTTAGAGGTATTCAGCTGCTGCGTGAAAGCGCGATTCTCGGCCATGCTTTGCTCGTTCAGCCGTCGAGTCTCAGCGTTTTCCTGAGCGACACCAAGTTGCCCCTGCCGATAGGCGGCGAGGTTTTCTTCCTGTGCCCCGGTGAGCGCGAGACGTGATAGTGCCTCCGCCTTCTGTTGCTGCATCTGCGTGCGCTCTAGCCGCTCCTGCGGCATCATCGACACCCAGCCGTACGCCTGTGCCGCGTTGGCGATGGCCTTGATGATCCCGGCCACGTCGGGATGCTGAAGCGCGTTGATGGGGCCGCCGCCTTGCGGAACTGGCTGGCCCATCGGCGCACCGAGGGTTTGCTGCGCCTGCCCAAGAAGCGACTGAATCAGCGGATTCATTCCGCCTTGCGGGGCAGGGGCCGCTTGCGTTGGGGTTTGAGGCGCGGCCCCGCCTGACGCGGTGGCGGATTGTGACGGTGGCAAAGTAGGGGTCTGCTGCTGAGGGGCACCAGGAGAAGCAGCGTTCGGGCCTAGGAGAGTCATCAGGCTAGCCAGGGGATTGAGTTGGGGGTTTTGATCGCTGACCATCGGGTTCACGCCAAAACAGGCTCATCGACTCGGTTGTTCTGGCCGTCTGAATCCTGGTCGGATTTTTGTTTCCGTCGAATCCTGCTGCGGTTCCATTTTTCCAAGCTGGCCTTGTCGATCATCCACCTGCCGTTTTCGTCTTTGCGGGCAGCCACCCTTCCCATGAGAATCATCCTGTTCAAGACGTTCGGGTGTACGCCGTACTTCCGCACGGTTTCAAGCGTGGTTAGTGTTGCCATTTCTGCTTTCCTCCGGGGAAGCCACTTCTTCTTGATGGTGGAAGGTCTAACTAGAGTGGGAATCGATGAAAATGCTGGGTCGAAACCGGAGCTAATTAGTTGGGACGAACAGACCCGCACCAAGATCGAAGAGCTTCTAAAGCAGCGGACGTCTGACGAGGCTAGGAATGGTCGCTTGGCCTGGGGAAGTCGGAAAGATGGGGTGGATGAGCACGGTCCCTCACTGATTCAGTTGAAGGCTGAAGGAAAAACCAAAAAATACTTCGGTGAATTGCGAGTCAATGAGAACGGGTTGATTTTCAAGCCCGTCAAGGAGGTCCGAATCCCACTAGATGAGCTTTACAACCTCGATCACGAGTCTTCGTTTCACAAGCTGCCACCGATCAATAAATACTGTAACTGGCTCATCGAGAATGATCCCACTTGCATCCGAGGGGAATTTTGGAAACTGCTGAAGCTTTGTCAGAGGTGCTTGAGTTGGTTTGTAGCCAATCATCATTCCCGAAAGTTCTGCCTTGAATGCGCATACCCACATCAACTGGAGCGCCAATCTAACTGGCAGAATGTTCCGAAGAACAAGGAAGCGATATTGGGCGCCAACAGGCAGAAGTACTGGAAGGAACGCGGTGGTAATGTACGGAACTACACGCGCCGAACCCGCACCAAAGGGCAAGGCGCGGCGCGATGACATCTACGTCTACGGATTCACCCCTTCAACCCCTTGCTGTTTTCCGGGGCCAAGGCCCGTGGGATGCCACTGTCCGTCCTAAGCGTGGGCGCCCGACGAGCTGGCGCTGGGGTTGCTGTAAGCTTGGACCATGTCGGCACGCAGCACTCGATTGACTGATCTTCCAAAAAGAGAAGCCTGTTTCATCGAACCAATGGAATGCCTGCCCGCCATAAGACTCCCTGAGGGCCTCGAATGGACGTTTGAAATCAAGCTCGACGGATACCGGGCCTTAGCGGTCAAAGCCGACAAGGTCACTCTGTACTCCCGCCGCAAGAAGTCGTTCAACTCACAATACCCGTACATTGTCGAAGCGCTCTCCGATCTGCCCGAGGGAACAGCGGTGGACGGGGAGATCGTTTCGCTCGATGATTCGGGCCGGCCGAATTTCCATCTGCTTCAACATTTCCGCAGCCAGGCGTCCCGCATCCACTATTTCATTTTTGACCTGCTCATCTGCAAAGAGCGAGACCTAACGGGCTTGCCGCTGAGCCAGCGTCATGAATTGTTGCGAGAATTTGTGAAACCAAACTCCAGGATCCGTATATCGGAGCAATTCAAGGTCTCCGCTAGCGAAATGCTCGCCGCCGTCCGGGGACAAAACCTTGAGGGCGTTGTCGCCAAACGCAAGGACAGCCCATACGAGGCGGGAAAACGAACAGGCGCATGGATCAAGCATCGCGTGAATCGCGGGCAGGAACTTGTTATCGGCGGGTACATAACCGGCCCGCATGGTTTTGACTCACTGATTGTGGGCTACTACTGCGACAAGGACTTGGTCTACGTTGCTCGCGTTCGTAACGGCTTCGTTCCCGCGTCGCGGCGACAGGTGTTTGAGAAAATTCGGGGACTCGTCTCGACAGAGATGCCGTTCGTCAATCTGCCGGATGAGAAGGAGTCGCGGTGGGGCGACAGTTTGACAGCCGAGAAGATGAAACAGTGCGTTTGGCTACGCCCCGAGGCCGTGGCTCAGATCGAATTTCTTGAGTGGACGGCAGGGGATCGTCTACGGCACTCGAAATTTATCGGACTGCGCGATGACAAAAACGCGCGGACGGTCGTAAAGGAGTACGCAGGAGAGTAGAGAGGTCATGCAGTGATGCTTTACTAACACAGCTCCCGATCTGGTCGAGGCGGCTGTCGATGGCTGGGAAGAGGAATACATGGCCCTGTGCGACGTATCCGTCAGCCCGTGGGAAAGCTCTTATGGCGGGTGGAGTGCGGACGAGTATTGGTGGGGACAGACGAGTTTGCACTCGGGTAACGCTGCTAGGTCGCCACTAATCGAAAGAGACGCCAAATGCGTTAGCCATGCGCTCGAGTTCGCGATCTGGATAATGACCGCTCCAAGCTTCGCGAACCGCAAGGTGGTCTGTTTCAAGTAGGTCGTAAATCATCAGCGCTTCAGGCTGGAAGAGGAAGGCGCTCCTATCGGGCATCTCCGCGGCCTTCTCGTAAACCTCCAACAGGATTTGTTCGTGCTTCGCAAAGAAGGCATCCAGACGTTCAACGATTTTGGCGGGAGTGCTCGCATAGAGAGGCGCCAGCAAGCGAATCACATCTAGCGAGAGCGCTGGATCGCTGCGACGGACGGTCAGCTTGTAGTAGAGACGCTCAAGCGACTTCAGTACGCTTAATTCCGGCACCGATGGCATCTCTTTCTCGATCCGATTGAACTCTTCGTCGGCCAATTCCACCACTCCCGCAAGTATATAGATGCTTCTCTGTAGTTGATTGGGTAGGGGCCCCAGCAAGGCATCGTACTTATAAACGGAGTCGTGGGCCATCTCTGCCCACAGATGCTGCGCCATCGTGCACACCTGCAATTCAGCCCAGAATCTATTCGCTGGAAACTTTCCAATCTGGGTGTCGCCAGATAGCAACCGCAAATCTGCGTGCACGCTCAGGTACCCAAACGTGTTCGGCGCCAATCGATGCGCCGTATTCTCTGGGTCGCCCCTATCAAAATTCAGTTCCGCTATTTCCAGGACTGGTGCGATCTCCTTCTTGTAGCGAACGATTACGCGGACACCAGCCTTGTCGCCGAGAGACTCATAAGTATGTTCAGGCTTCAGGATCAGTTTTTTGATCAGGCTGTCCAGTTCCTTCGCTCGACTGGTGACTTCGGCTAGGATTCCGGCGCTGCGAATCTGCGACTTCAACGTATCTCGCAGATAAAAAGCAAATTCCCTGAATGCAGGCTGCTCTACCAGCCAGAGCTTCCGCGCTTCCTCCAGGCTATTCATTTATGATCGACGCTAACCAGCTGATCATGCACAACAATTTGTTCGGCTTTCACGGTGACGAGTCGCTCCTCGTCTTCGGGCACAGTCACGCTGATCCCATGCGAGGTGTGCAAGGCTTTTCGTCGAAGCCGCGTCTTGACCTCCGCAATATCTTTGGTGAAGGCTTGCAACGAAACTTTGTGCTCTTCGAGAAATTGTTTATACGGGACCCTGAGAGCAGGCGAAATGTAATCTTCAATGAATTGCTTCGGCGATACATTTCTCCGATTGGACTTGAGCTCCGAATGGATATGCTCATAGAAGGTATTTTTGGCGACAGCATCCGCGATTTGCTCGTTGGCAAAGGCCAGTGAGGCGTCGAACCATTTGCGCGTGCTGACCCGCGGTTCTTCCTCCAGCTGACATCCAAGATAGGTTAGCCAAAACCTAGCGACGTCTTCACTGGTGCCTGGCCCCTGGCTGTCACACCCACTGGAATCAAAGTCATTGTCACCTGCGCCCGTCCGGACAAATAGCGCACTCTTGAAGAGCCGCGTTTTGTCTGTGAGGATTAGATTCTCGAAGACATCGAAGTCGAAAACACGCTTACCCTCTTCGCCGCTGAATTTGATTTCAGCCCCTTCTTGCCGCTCCAGCTTGAGAATGGCAAGCCCATTCTTCGGACCTACGATTACTTGCATCACGCTCAGAAGCCCAGACGAAGTGGCCCCGGTATGCTGAGCGAAGAGGTAGTTCGCAAGTTCTCGCGACATTGCAATGAACTCTACCGACGTGTGCTCTTTGTTCGTGAAAGCCCTAACCTCAGCGGGAACCTTGGTTGCTGGCGCTGCTGAAAAGCGCATGC
>Ga0307477_10002849_pt1 | contig 13148 bp, 10 predicted proteins | sample atmos_gasesECM2C_FD_203316 | JGI IMG/M metagenome (GOLD analysis project Ga0307477, IMG submission 203316) | Hardwood forest soil microbial communities from Morgan-Monroe State Forest, Indiana, United States - atmos_gasesECM2C_515 | ecosystem: Environmental > Terrestrial > Soil > Temperate...
CCACGAAAAAGAAGAGCAGTATCACTGGACCCCTCCGGACGTTTCGCGATGGCGCGCTACCACGTTCCAGGGATATCAGCGCGCGGATGGTCAGGTGGGTACACGGAATTATTGGCTCGTTGTCCCCCTTGTGTTTTGCGAAAACCGGAACATCGGCGTTCTAAAGCAGGCGTTCGAGGAGGAGTTGGGTTTTGCGGCACCGCAAATTTACCGTCAGCAGGTCGCTGACCTCGTTCGTCGATATCGAACTGGCCGCGGAAACGAGATAGATAGCGGTGTCACGGTGACGAGTAGCGTGCCTTTATCGCCTCCCCGCGTCTTCAAGAACGTGGACGGAATCAAGTTCCTGGCTCACGAAGGCGGGTGCGGCGGAACACGGGAAGATTCCGATAATCTCTGTTCGCTGATCGCCGGTTACATTCACCACCCCAACGTCGCTGGAGCCACCATTCTGAGTCTCGGCTGCCAGCATTCCCAGGTTGCGATTCTGCTCGAGCAAATCAAGAAGCGCGATCCGAAGTTCTCGAAACCGCTTCTGCTGTTCGAGCAGCAACAAAGCGGATCTGAGGTTCGGATGATGTCGGAAGCGATCCGCAAGACCTTTGCCGGGCTCGCGGAAATGGATGAGAATTCGCTCCGCACATCGGCACCCCTTTCCCGTTTGTGCGTCGGGCTGAAGTGTGGCGGCTCTGATGGCTTTTCCGGGATTTCCGCCAATCCTGCCATTGGCCATACCTCGGATATCCTCGCAGCGCTGGGCGGCCGAACGATCTTGTCGGAATTCCCCGAACTGTGCGGCGTCGAACAGGAATTGGTGAATCGCAGCACGAGCAAGGAAGTCGCAGATCGCTTCATTCACTTGATGCGCGACTATGCCGCAAGGGCGAAAGCCGCTCGCTCAGGTTTCGACATGAACCCCTCGCCCGGAAATATCCGCGACGGCCTCGTCACCGACGCAATGAAATCCGCTGGCGCTGCTAAAAAGGGCGGAACGTCTCCAGTAACCGCCGTGCTCGACTATCCGGAATACTCAACGGAGCCCGGCCTGACCCTTCAGTGCACCCCAGGCAATGACGTCGAATGCGTCACCGCACAAGTAGCTGCGGGAGCGAGCGTCGTGCTTTTCACCACTGGCCTCGGCACGCCGACAGGCAATCCCATTGCGCCCGTCATAAAAATTTCTACCAATTCGGAGTTAGCACAGCGTATGCCGGACATCATCGACGTTGATACAGGCGATATCATTCTCGGCAAAACTACAATCGACGAGATGGGCGAATTGATTCTCGAACGCGTGGTGCAGGTGGCGAGCGGCGAGATGCAAACGAAGGCCGAGTTGCTAGCGCAAAACGATTTCATCCCGTGGAAACGAGGAGTCTCGCTCTGAAGAATGCCACTCTGAATTCGAATGGTTTCCGGCTCGACGGGAAAACGGTAATCGTCACAGGTGGCGCCAGCGGTATCGGTCGCGCCATTGCGCTCCGCTTCGCAACTAGCGGTGCCCGTGTCTACGTAATCGACATTCGTGCGAAAGAAGCGGAGGAGACGGTCCGGGAAATTTTGGATGCGGGCGGCCAGGCATCCGCACACGAATGCGATGTCACAAATCAGGAAGAAGTGCGAAGCGCGTTTCAAGCGCTGGCGAAGCGCGGCCGCATCCACACGCTGGTGAACAACGCCGGTATCTCTCACATCGGTAAGCTCGAAGCAACCACCGAACGAGACTTCGACCGCGTGTTCGAAGTAAATGTGAAGGGCTTCTATAACTGCATGCAGGCCGCCGTGGAACACATGAAAGCGAACGGTGGCGGCGTGATCCTCAACATGGCCTCCATTGCAGGCTCTTCGGGCCTGGCCGAGCGCTTTGCTTATTCGACGAGCAAAGGCGCGGTGATCGCCATGACCTACTCGGTCGCCAAGGATTACCTCGCGTGCAACATCCGCTGTAATTGCATTTCCCCTGCGCGAGTCCATACGCCATTCGTGGACGGATACCTGCGCCAGCATTATCCGGGGCGCGAAGCAGAAATGTTCGGCGAGCTTTCCCATTCGCAGCCGATTGGCCGGATGGCTGAGCCTCACGAGGTAGCGTCTCTCGCGCTGTATCTTTGTTCTGATGAAGCTTCCTTCTTAACCGGTGTGGACTATCCTCTCGATGGCGGCTTTTTCAATCTTCGTGGCCAATAAATTCGATTCCGCTTGCTCGGTCCGGGGATAGGCTCATGGACCTGCGGTTGAACGATCACGTTGTGCTTATCACCGGTGGCGCGAAGGGCATCGGGGCCGCGATCACGCGGGCTTCGGTTCGAGAGGGCGCGATTCTCGTAATCATCGATAGAGACAGGCCAGCATGCGAACAGTTCTTTGCAGAACTAAAGCTCGCCCCCGAACGCGGGCGCTACATCATCGCTGATCTTCAATCAGCAGACGATTGCGCGAAAGCTGTCGAAGAGACCGCCCGCACTTTCGGCCGAATCGATGCCCTGATCAACAACGCGGGTGTGAACGACGGCATTGGCCTCGAGCACGGCACACCCGAAAAATTCGTTGCGTCACTTCAACTGAACCTGCTGCATTACTTCAATATGACGCACTTTGCCCTGCCCCATTTGAAACGCACGCGCGGTTCCATCGTCAGCATTAGTTCCAAGACCGCTGTCACCGGACAAGGAAATACATCGGGTTACGTCGCCTCGAAAGGCGCGATCTTGGCATTGACGCGCGAGTGGGCGGTCGAGCTTTTGCCCTACGGCATCCGCGCGAATGCGGTGATTCCTGCAGAGGTCATGACGCCTCTTTATGAGCAGTGGCTCAGCAAATTCCCGGACCCAGAGGCGAAGCTCAAAACAATTACCGCTAAAATTCCTTTCGAAAAAAGAATGACGACGCCCGACGAAATCGCCGCGATGGTAGTGTTTCTGATTTCCGCACAGGCTTCGCATATCACCGGGCAGCATATGTATGTGGATGGCGGGTACGTGCACCTCGACCGGGCCTTGACTTAACCTAAGTTGACCTAACGGAGACGCATGGGAAATCCGTCGGCGCCGATCACAGAGCGAAGGTATCTGGTCCCTTTCATTCTTGTAACAAGCCTGTTTTTTCTCTGGGCGCTTGGTGTCAACCTCAACGACATTTTGATCCCGCATCTTAAGAAAACTTTCAATCTCACTGATTTCCAATCGTCACTGATTCAGACTGCGTTCTTCGGTGGCTATTTTCTCGCGGCATTGCCCGCGGGTTGGCTGATGGAGCGAATCGGGTATCGAAAAGGTATCCTGGTGGGCCTTGGCACCTGCGCCCTTGGGGCGCTCCTCTTCATTCCCGCCGCTTCGATTCGTACCTACAGCTTTTTTCTGTTCGCGCTTTTCGTGATGGCATGCGGCCAAGGCGTTCTTGAAGTCGCCGCGAATCCTTACGTAACGATTCTCGGCCCGCCGGAATCATCCGAACGCCGCTTGAACTTCGCGCAGTCCTTTAATGCTGTGGGTGCATGGGTAACTCCGTATATCGGGAAAATCTTCATTCTCTCCGGAATCGAATATTCCGCTGCTGCACTCGCCACAATGACTCCCGAGCAGTGGCAAATCTACTCGGCCTCCGAAGCCAAGCGCGTCACCGGAACGTACTTGGCGATAGCGGGAATATTTTTGTTCGTCGCGGTTCTGATCTATTTCGCTCATCTGCCCGAAGTTCGCGAGGCTACCGGAGAGGCGCTCGCGGAACCGGAAGCCGCGCCGCCAACCCACGCGAGCATCTGGCATTGCAAACACCTTATCCGCGGTGTCATCACCGAGTTTTTCTACGTTGGCGCTCAGGTAGGAGTCACGAGCTTCGTGATTCGCTTCACGCAACGCGTGCTTCCCGGCACGCCCGAAAAGACTGCCGCGAATTATCTCTGGTGGCACCTCTTCGGCTTCATGATTGGACGCTTTGCCGGTTCCGCAATCATGAAGCGCGTCGCGCCTGCCAGGCTGCTCGGCATTTTCTCCACCTCCGCAGCCATTTGTGCCGTCATCGCGATTTTCATGACCGGAACTGTGTCCGTCTGGGCCGTTGTTCTGCTCGGCTTCTTCGATTCCATCATGTTCCCCACGATCTTCGCGCTGAGCATCAAAAATCTCGGCATCTACACCAAGCTTGGCTCTTCATTGCTGGTAATGTCGATCATCGGCGGTGCAATTGTTCCCGCTGTTATGGGCTATATTTCCGATCGCAGCTCGATTCAAGCGGCCTTTTCTGTTCCTCTCGTCTGTTATGCGATCGTGATTTATTTCTCGTTCAGCGGCTACAAACCGGAGCCCGCCGCCGAACCGAATGCTTGAGCGAGTGCTCGGATGAAAATTAAAATTACAGTGTGGTGTGCATGAAATTTCTCGTAACAGGCGGCATGGGCTTCATCGGCCAATCCGTGATGCGGAATCTCCTCGCGCGTAAAATTCCCGTCATAGCAGCCGATCAGTCCGCGGATCAGGCGGCTCTCGCCAATTTCACAAGTCTTGCTCAAAGCACCGGAGCCAGCTTCGATTCTGTACCGATGGACGTCGGCGATTTTCGCGACGTGATGAATGTCTTTCACAAGCACCCCGACATCACGCACGCAATTCATCTCGCCTACGTAATGGGGCCGCTCGTCGATGAAAACACAGCGCTCTCCACTCGCGTCAATATTCTTGGCATGACCCACATGTTCGAAGCAGCCCTCCACCGCAAGCTCGCTCGACTCGTCTTTACCAGCAGCGAAACAGTCCATGGACCATCGCAGAAGCCCTACGGCGACCGCCCAGTGACCGAGGAAGATTTCTGCGATCCCGCTTCCCACACGTTTACATATGCGGTGATGAAGCTTTTAAATGAACACATGGGTCGTCGCTACGTCGAGCGTCACGGAGCAAGCATCGTCTGCACCAGGCCTCCGGTCGTGTTCGGTCACGGCCGCAAGCGCAGCGCGGTGATGTGGGCTGAACATTTTGCTTCGAAGCCGGCCATCGGGGAACCCGTTACCTTGCCCTTCGGACCCGCAACACGCGACACATGGATCTACAAAGATGATTGCGCTGAGCAGCTCGTTCGCCTCGCACTCAAGCCTAAGCTCGCTCACTTCGCTTACAACAACGGCGGACACTCGGTCACCGCTGCCGAGCTCGCCGCCATCGTGAATAAATGGCTTCCCGGCGCGCAAATCGATTTCTCCTCCGGGGGTGGCACGCCGCTGATCGACAATCAAGATGGCACTCGCTTGATTCGCGAAATTGATTTCGCGCCGAACCCGCTCGAACAGGGCGTTCGTGCACACATTAACGAGGCACGCGCATCGGCAGGGCTTCCGCCCGTCTAGTTTCGATTTGAGAGGAACTCGAGAAGAAGAGGAACATGCCGCCATTCGTCAGCACCGTCGTGGGCAGCTACCCACGAAACACCAGCGTGGAAGACACGATGAAGAAACCCTCGCTCACCCGCCCGGAAATCGACGAATTAATAAAATGGGCGGCTCGCGATCAAGCCGATCTCGGTCTCGATGTCATCACCGACGGCGAGGGCTATCGCGAAAATATGTACTACTTCTATCAGAAGCGGCTTGATGGGATCACGTTCGAAGGAATGGTAAAGCAATCTTTCGGGACCGCAGGATTCGGAATCGAATGCGCGCGCGTGGTCGGCGAGATCAAGAATTCCCGCTTCGAACTTGCCCGCAACTGGAAACTTGCTCGAGATGCCGCTCCCGTCCGCTGCCGTGTCAAGCAGACGGTCACCGGCCCGCACGTCCTCACACGCTTCAGCGTCAACCAGCGCCAGGACCTTTACCCTGACGAGCAAGCACTGTGCCGCGCGTATGCAAAAGTATTGGCGGACGAAATTCGAGAAGTGATCGCCGCCGGCTGCGACTACATTCAATTCGACGAGCCGATGTGGACCGAGTCGCCCGAGGACAGCCTTTGGTCGGCAAAAATCTTGAACGAGCTGATCGATTCACTTCCGCGCGTAAAATTCGCCCTGCATGTTTGCGGTGGCAATCCGCGCCGCAAGCGCGTCTATTTCACCAAATATACCGACCTCGTCCCCGCCTTCCGCGAAGTTAAAATCGACGAAGCCTCTCTCGAACATTGCACTCTCGACTATGATCTGATGGGACTCTGGAAGAGCTGGGACTTCAAAGGCGAACTAGCCCTTGGGGTAATCGACCAGCGCAGCGACACAATTGAAAGCGTCGACGTAATCCGTGAACGACTCACGCCGGCACTCGATTATTTCTCTCCCGATCGCCTCCTGCTTACCAGCGAGTGCGGTTTCGGCCACGTCCCCTTGAACATCACCCGCAAGAAGCTGGGCGTCCTGGTCGAGGCCTGCGGCGGCCTTCGGTCATTCAGGAGATCCTTGTGATCGTCCCTCGAACTGCAATTGGCGATTTCGTGAATCACGATTGGTTTGCCTGCTGTGACCGCCGCGCGCGTCGGACAAAGAGGTTATGGTTCATAAGTCATCAGGAAACGCCATTGTTTGCTGTAACCGCGTTTATCAGGGGCTTCGCCGCGAGTTGTGGCAGTTGGAAAATTCGTTGTGTCCGCGGCAGGGGGAAGCGTACGATGCCGGAGGCCTAAAATGAAAACTCCGGCTAAAAGTCACGATTTTAGCCGGGATGAACCAGGTCTCGCGCTTCTTGCCGGCTGGCGGAACTAGTTGCGGGATATCGCGAAGGTTCTGGGCGAGTGCTAGCGATGAAGTATCCATTTTGCTTTTCGGCTCCATTACTGGTTTTGGCGTGCTTTTTTGCCAGCTTCGCTCCTGGGGTTTGGGGCAGGGCTTCTTCTCATTCCTTAGCGTCGGAAGAGGGCGGAGTGCAATCGCCCGAAGCGGCGACAGTTACCATCCCAGGTCCTCTGCGTTCCTTTTTGCGTATCGCGGCGATCAGCCAGAAGGTTCCGCCTGAAGAAGTGATGCCTTTTCTCGCTCGTAATATATTCCTGCTCGGTTATGAGGCGAAGGGCTTCAAGATCCAGCCAACCGAGTTTCTGATTTTGCTGAGACGATACGTGCAACAGGCCAGAGAGCTGGCTGCTTTAGCGAGGACTGATGGCGTTATTCATGTCTCTAATTGCGAAGACGGGAAGCAATTGCTCGAAATCCTGGGCTACCGGCCGACGCCGACCTGCGGTCAAAGCGGCGCCTTCCTCGAAACTGCAGATCCGCGAAGGGCATTTCTCACGATCGACTCCGGCTTCCCCCTGCCCGAACTAGAGGCGACTTTGCAGGGAGGTAAGCCCTTCTCTTACCCATTCGCGAATTCTCAGCTCCCAGTATTTTTAGCGGAACGCGATTGGACGGCGGTGAGTGAAAGTAAAGAGGGCGGGAAGTACGAAGGCAGTGGAACCTTGCTTGATGCGCTTCTGCACGATCCTGCTTTGGCTCGTCTCTACGCGGCCTGGGCTCGCATTGATTTGGAAACCCAGTTTGCCCTGGTGCGATCGCCGGGACTGAGAAAACTGATTCCCTATGCCGCTTCCTTGGATTTTTATGGGAGCTACATTCAAATTCGATCGGGGCGCGTGCTGGTGCCGGGCGGTTCAGTTGCCGAGTCGGGATGGAAGGACTTGGTGGGCGTAAGCCCGCAATCACCTGGGGAATTCGTCCTTCGGCTCATCGCGAAGGACGATGGCTGGCTAGCGGCTTATTTTGACTCTCTCTCACGCGTCCCGCCGGAACAGCAAGCCCACTTCATCGAGCCTCCCCGCCTACGGAGGTGCTACGAAGCACTCCGGGGGAAAACCAATTCGCCGAGCGCCATGGTGGGGGTATTTCGGCCTGACCCCGTTCTTTTACTCTTGATAACTCGTCTTCAGTGGGATCCCGATGGCGATCCACACGTGCCTGGAAATCTCCAAGTGTGGAAGAGCATTCTCAACCAGAAAGCTAATCTCGACATTGCCCGTCGCTGGAATGTGGAAATCCCGAGCTGGAACAATTCAGAAGGACTTCTCGAAGCTCTGTTTTCTCTCTCTCGAGTGCGCGCGAAAGGAGGGCCGACAGAAGCCTTTCTAGTCCTGAGTGAACTCGATAGCAGACGCTCTGCGGGGCATCGTCTGAGCGCTCAAACAGTCGAGCTAATGGCTGGTAAGTTCTCCGAGTTCAGAAATCAGTATTTAATCTTTTCTGAGTTTCCAGAGTTGGACGATGCTGCCATCGCGACCTTTCTAAAGACAGCCGGGGCCCTTGGAAAAATTCCCGATTACACGCTGCGAGGAAACGCGATGGGAATCTTCGAGGCCAATGTCGGACTTTGGCAAATTCTGGCCCGCCAGGGCGAGATTGACCGAGGCACGCAAAATGATTCATGGTTGGAAACGATCAGACCTTTCGCCCATGTCCCCTCATCCACTCAGCTTTTCGATGCGGGGCGCAACTCGCTGCTACGACTCCTGCGCGCGGCCAATCGCGAAACGGGTTCCCAGAATGACATCATCGATTTGATCGCCGGCCCTCGCCAAACAAATCCGGAAAATCAGCGAATTCACCGAGAATTGGCCGACCGGATTCGGGGGGTGCTAGACGATCAGCGCTTGGTTTCTCTCGAGACGCTGCTGGCACTTGGCGATGGACTGGGTGCAATGGCGCAAGGAGCTCCCGTAGGCAACCGACTAGTCCAGCTCGCCGAACAACTTACTGAATTCCAGATGCCGCGCCCGATTTTTACTCGTAGCGAGAAAACTGAGTTTTCAGGAGGAATTTACAACGACCGGCACACGGAACTAGAGATGCGAACGGATCTTGCAAAGGTCCTGAAGTCGGGTTCCTACGCGGAATTAGAACAAGCTCGCGGACAACTTACTTTTTTCCTGAGAGACACGTTGGTCGGGTTGAACTACGCCTATTACGAACCGCCCGGCGCTCAGGCTCTTCACCACAACCCCCTCCTGATTCGATCCCACGACTTCATAGGAGAGACTGTCATGGGCATGGAAACATCCGTGTGGCTAACTCCTCAGTTGTTCGGCGTGGGATCTCCAGCAGGCGGTGGCGCTCATCTCGTCGGGTCCCTGGCCGACTTACCGTATGTCTTGGCGAAAATGGAGGAGGATTTTATCTCTCCGGAAAACGTGCAGGCTCTGATCTGGTCCGACTTAGTGCCGGGCGTTTTGACCGATGCGGTTTTGCCTCGTTGGTGGAACGTAAGCCGGAATGAGCTTCATGCAGTCGCACTTTATCAGCGCGTCGGGGAGGAACTCCTAGCGGCCTCGGCGGAAAATAAGGAGCTGCGCAGCAAAGTGTCGAGTATCCTCTCCGACCGAATGACTCCCCGAAAATCGGAACAGTTGGAGGATGCGTTGCGAGAAGGACGTCTCGCGGAGCTATCTTCTAAAATCACACCAGCCGACACCTTCTATCTGACGGCTGAAATTCGACGAAGATTTCCAGAGGAAACAAACTTTGGGGGGGCGGCTGGGCGTGAGTTGGTAGATTTGTCTCGCACGGACCCGGCGGCGCTCAGCTGGGAACGCCTGTCGCAGGATTTCGGTGTGCCCCATCCCATAGTGGCGGGCACTTATTCTCGCGAATTGTTGAACCTGAGGCCTTTTCCCACGTTCGAAGGATATTCCAGCCGACTGCTGGCCGAAACCTGGGATTCTACGAATCTGTATTGGGCCCGCTTGACGGATGAGATGGGCTACTCTCCGGTGACGCTAAATCGCCTCGCTCCCGAACTCACTCTTCGCATGGTCGCGAAGATTTTTGCCGTGGACCTGGACGATTGGCCGGCGATGCTTCGTGCAATGCGAGAAACTGGAGACGAGTTTCTCAAGGGCAAGATTGCACCGCTTCCGTCGAGTGCTGGCGCGCGTCAGCCATAGACGACTCTATTAGGCCAAAGCAATGCAAGGGTCACTCGACCAGCCCTACGAAAAGTGAGGTACCTAGTAACAGTAAGGCCAATTTATGTTAAAGAGATTCCTTGGGTTTTGCGGCCTTTTGATGGAATTCCTCGTTCTCTCCGGATCCCCGGCGGTAGCCCAGGAGGTCGTCGCGCCGCCTATTAACGTCAAGGTCGACCTGGTGCAATTGAATGTGGCCGTGACTGACAACAAGGGGAACTACATTACCGGCCTTCGTCCGCAGGACTTTGTTATCACCGAGGACGGGATCTCAGAAAACATTGCCCTTTTTGGACAAGGCAACGAATCCGTCCGCGCGCCAGTGAACGCAACGCCGTCAGGAGTCAGCCCGCCAGATTTCCCCGCCCACCAACAAACCCCTGCTGCATCTGTGCCCGAGAGTGAATTAACCTCTCGATTAGTAGAGGGCGCAGACGTATTCGTTCTTTTCGACACGAGCAACTATATGTACCGCAATTTTGCGATCGCGCAGGATGCTATCGCTGATTTCATTCGCTCCCTCGAGCGTCCTAACAAGGTGGCTTTCTATTCTTACAGCCGGGATCTTTCCAGAGCCGCCCTCCTCACCACTGATCGGTCGCAGGTCTTGCGTAGCGTGCGTACGACCGTAGCCGGAGACGACGCCGCGCTCTACAATTGCCTCCTAATGACAGTTCAAGACGCGGCGAACTCTAGCGGAAGAAAAGTGGTCATTGTCTTCTCAAATGGTCCCGATAACGCCAGCACGGTGCCACCCGAGGAGGTGGCCGAGTTGGCACAAACGACCGGGACGACGATCTACATGGTGAGTACCCAACAGGCGCACTTGGAACCAATCTCCAACGCAGTGTTTCAACGCATGACCGCTGCCACCGGCGGCAAAGTCTATTTTGCCAAGACCTGGAAAGAGGAACAAAACGCCTTTACTTCCATCCGCGATGACTTAGCCCATCTCTATTCTTTGAGTTACTATCCGCAGCCCAATCCCAACCGTGGGTGGCGCACGATCAAGGTAAAACTCGTGAATGGACAGTACAAGAACTATTACATTCGTACGAGGGATGGGTATCGCCTCCAACATTCTCGATCCTCCTCGAAGAATGTTCCGTCCGCTCAAGTGGAAGCGAGCCCCTGAATAGCCTTGGCCCGATTGGGCGTCGGCATGCACACGACGACCGTCGTGCCTTTCCCTGAAAAGGCTTGGGAGTAAGAAACACCCTTGCATGCGGTCAGGCGGTCCGAGTGGTCCTTACGCGCTTTTCCTCTGACGCCACGACCCTTCCGGGGTCCCTTTCCCAAGAACTACGCAGACGAAGAAGCAGAGCAACTCGCGATGCTCACGTATTTCGGCAAGGGGGCCGCCCACAAGCGGTGGACGGTGTAATGCGAATCACCGCAGGCTGAGAGAAGGCTGAGAGATTTCTGGGACCCGTGGTGGTGGCGAGAGTGTCTTTTCAGAACTGCCCACCTGGTGCGACTTAAGCTGTCGCACATCTTCTTGCCATCAACTGCCTCGGCGCGTGAGATATCGCTTCGGGGTTCCAGCCACTTGCACCGTGAAAGCCTGGCGTAGTTCCGGCGAACTGACGGATAACAGACCGTCGGTACAGCAGGTGATCAGATTTTTTCCGAGAGACTGAAGAACTGGTTCGTTAGGCTGCTCTGATATCCCGCGACGCAGGGCCGTCGGAGTGATTGCTCCGACAGGATCGGGCATCGATAGCGCGTCGCACGCTGGTAAGTTGCTTGCGGAGTATACCGCGATACGATATCTAATCATTAAGGACGCGCCTAAAAGCCTTGACCGTGAGTGGCACCCCTCATTCACCTCGGGTCGAGCCACCTTTGATGGATGCGACCGTGACAGTCAGCGCAGAGCGTGATCAGATTTTCGTCTGTGTCGTCACCCAGCCGGCTTCGCGAGCGAATGTGGTGGACCTCGAGACGATCGGAACTGCCGCAATACTGGCATCGCCATCCGTCGCGCTGCAACACTTCGGTGCGGAGTTTGCGATAAGGATCTGGGTTCAAACGAAGTCTCGGTCGTCGTGGTTGGAAATCACTCATTGAACTTCCCCAATTCGCTGCACAAATTCCATCTTCTGAGGATCTGGAAGCAGGGAATAAAGCCGACAGAGTGCGAAGAGCAGTGAGTCGGAATTAGCACCCTCGAAATGAGCTCCGGCAAGAAAATCGGCACAAATCATCTCTAAGCAATAGCCCCGGGATTTGTTCGCGCCGAGCATCAGAGCGGCCGTTTCAAGCGCTCGCTCAATCACTGGCAACTGGCTCTTATAGAGTTTGAAATAAATGATTTCCCACGGCTCCGTTTCTTGGCCAGTCAAGTGTTTCTCAACTTCCCGTTTGAATCCTTCCTTTGGCAGTTCGATCGCTTTGTGCAACCAGGTTGCACAATCAAACCGGTCGCCGTCTCGACGCGCCACTTTCGCAAGTTCGGCTGCTTTGGCCCACCCGACTTGCTGCAAGTCGTGATGAATGCGACGGGGCAGTTGCTCGTGGATGGCCATCAGGTAGTAGGCTTTGCGCCTGGACTCAGGGAACCGTTTCGTCAAAAAATCATCGAAGGAGCCAAGGTTTTCGAGCCTCCAGTATTGGCCAGCTCGGACTTCACACAAATATCGACCCAGTTCAACGAACCGCGTGTCCTTCTCTTGCTCGGCATGACGCTCCCAGGACAAGATCTCATCGACCTTGTCGAGAACGAACAGAGCACGGCGCCGATTCAGTTGGGGTTCCACCAGAACACGCCCGTTAGTCGTCAAATTGGTCAAGCCAATCAAGATCGGTTGCTCCTGCTCGGCGAATGAGCTTGGAATCCATCAGCTGCTGATCCCCAAGGCAGAGGCCTAGATGGGAACAACTGACGCATCCGTTTTGTGGAAAGCGAATCCCGCTGTGCGGAAGAAAATGGCCGGCTTCAATCTGCTCGACGGTGCTTTCCACCAGCTGGCCAAACTCGCGACGCTGTTCTGCATCAATGGACGACTTCAGATATTGAATTTCGGGCGTGGCCTTTCGAACAAACACCACCAAAGAGACATCCGGGATTCCAGTCATCCAGGAATAGCAGACCAGCTGCGGGTCGAGTGACAAGAGACCTTCGGGCTGTTCCGGATAGCGCGATCCTGTCGTTTTCCAATCGAGGATGCAATTGGTCCCGTCCAACTCGCCAATCGCATCGACATAAGATACAAATTCGCTTCCGCACGGAAGCAATCGTGTGCATTTAACCTGCAGATTCGTCTTCGGGCATCGGATCCG
>Ga0307477_10002850_pt1 | contig 13148 bp, 9 predicted proteins | sample atmos_gasesECM2C_FD_203316 | JGI IMG/M metagenome (GOLD analysis project Ga0307477, IMG submission 203316) | Hardwood forest soil microbial communities from Morgan-Monroe State Forest, Indiana, United States - atmos_gasesECM2C_515 | ecosystem: Environmental > Terrestrial > Soil > Temperate...
AATCAGGTACCATGCCGTCCGAGTTGGTCCAGCGCGCGCCGTCCGAGATGAATATCTTGCGGCTGGCGTCACCAATCTTGCTGAGGTTCGGACGATAGTTCCCCGTCTGGATGAAGTCCTGAAACCGTGACACGTCGCCGCTTCCATAAGCGTACTGGAACATGACCGCGGTGTTGTACGAGATCATCTGGGTCGTAATCGTGACCGGCGAAGCGGCGTAGGCGGGGGAGAGAATGTTGTTCTCCGGGCACTGGAACGCCTTGAACTTGCACAGGTAATCGAATCGTGAGGTTCGACTGTCGATCGACCCGCCTTCGTCGAAATGGCCGCCCATCAGCCTGGCCGCCGGCGACGTCCAATCCCACGTTTGGCATACCAACGGACAGTTGAAGTCGCCGTAGTGTGTTCCCGGCTGCTTGAGGAATGCGCCGCTCGTCCAGGCGTTTCCCAGGATCGCGCCATTGTACTGCTGACCATACATCAGCATCGCCAAGCTGATCTGGTGGAGGTTGGAAGAACAAACGATGGTATTGGCTGCCCGGCGAGCCATCGCCAACGCGGGCAGAAGAATCGAGACCAGCACCAGAATGATTCCGAGCACGACCAACAACTCGACAAGCGTAAAGGCATTGGGCCGGCTTCGCAGGCGCCGAACCGTATCGCGGACATTTACTGCCATCGTTGCTCCTTCCATGTGCTATTGGGAATCCTGTCGTTCCAGCGCGGCCCGGCCGGCGGACTGGCCGGTCGCATTGCCTGAGCTTTTGCGTGCGTAATATTCCGTGCTGGTTGGCGGCGGCCTGGCGCCGGGGCCCGGCGGGGGGTTGTGGCCGACCACCAATCGTCCGCAATCCGGGCAGAATGTCGGCCCGGGTTTGTGGATCCATTGATTCAAAAGAACCCAGACCGGTTCCTTCCTTGTTGTTCCGTCGGCGTTCCAGTAGCACGCCTCGGCTGGAACGCCGGTCTTTTTGCCACTGTAGGGGGATTCGATCGGCAGCGACTCACCCATCTTGATCTGGTGTCGGAACGGCTTGCCGGTTTCGGTGCAGATATACATCCGCGAGAACGCGGCCTCCGGTGTTCCTCCTCTTAGAAACGACTTGAGGGAATATGCCGCGGCGCCAACGGCGCTGAGAAACGCAGCAATTACAACTGTCTTTCCAATGGAAGTTTCCAGAAACTGGCGAACGCGTTCCATTGGGCGGCCTTGCGCGCAATCCATCGGCCAAGAAGACAATCCGTTCCGACAAAGACGCCATGGTAGCCCGCCACGTTATGGTCGCGCTCAGGTCATGCGAACACGGCGTGAAATGAGGCCCAAGCGAATCTCGATCGATCGTCTCCCGCTGACGGGCAACTTCGCGCGGCCTTAATTGAAATTCAATCGATCAATCATTTGACGCAGACATGATTCACCCTTCAGCCCCCTCGTTCAGGGTCGGGCGTTGCTGCTTCGTCTCACTTCCTGAAGAGGGTCGGGCAAGAGGAGAGTCTCAAGTGCATACCAGATTGAAATCGGCATTGGGGAATCAAATTCGCTATAGGTCTTTGAGAGCGCGACGCGGCGACAAGCCGCGCCGGTGCGTTGTCGAAGCGATGGAGTCGCGGCGGCTGTTGAGCGTAACGCTTAGCGGGACCGCCACAACGATTACCGATATCGAAACGACCGGCCCATTCGGGAGCGGCGATGGCGCGCCAGGCGGATATGCCGTAGTCAACGGGTCCCCGAGCAATTCGCTGGCCGCCAGTTTCGGCAAAATGGTCGATTCATATTCGTTTGCCCAGTACGAAGTGTCCGAGTTCCAGCCCTCATCGGCCGTATTTCCCGGCACTTATCAGCTTTCGGATTTGACGCAATTCAGCCTCCAATTGTGGAATACGGCGACAAGCGGTGAATATGCGGGTGATCCTGGTCCGTTCAACGTCTACCTGATTCCGAATTCTGAGACCACTACTCCGACCAGCTCGCTTACATTCCAGAGCGGCGACGTCAACGGCCTGAACGGGCAGGGCGGCACCGGCGCCAACACGCTGCTGGGGACGTTCAACTTTACCAATGACGTGCAAGGTTATGACACCTTCACGCTTTCCAGCATTCCCACGTCAGTCGGCCAGGCGATCCTCACCGCATTGAATTACAACCAGACGTTCCGCCTTGCGATCACTCCCGGGGCGCCGAACTTCGCGGCGGACTGGAACGCGAACTACGTCTCCAGCCAGGGCGTCAACGAATCGCCCATTTTCAGCTTCACCGGCGACGCGGTGCCGAGCGAACAATTTGCTCTCAGCGCGGCCAGCTACACGGTCAACGAAACGGCGGGCGCGGCCGAATTTTCCGTCGTCCGCAACGGTTACACGGGCGACTCGGCAACCGTCAACTACGCGACGAGCAACGGTAGCGCGCTGGCCGGAACCAATTACGCCGCGACCTCCGGCATGCTCAACTTCGCCGCGGGTCAGACCGTTGGGGTGTTTAGCGTTCCCATTAGCGACGTTGCGCCGCAGGGCGGAAACAAGTCTTTTACCGTCACATTGGGCAGCCCGACTGCCACCTCGGCCACGGCATCACTGGGCGGCCAGGCCAGCGCGGCCGAGACTATTGTCGATGCAACACCCCTGACCAACAACCTCTCCGCGGCCACCTCGAGTGTGACCGACATCGAAACCGCCGGTCCGTACTACCAGAGCTTTGCGCCGGTCAACGGCTCGATTTCAAACGGCGGCGGCTCGTTCGGCTACTTGTCTTATGAGGTGCTTGAGTTCTCGCCCTCGGCAAGTCCCTCGCTCTATCCGGCGCTGGGATTTCAGGTGCAAAGCCTCCAGAACCTCTCGCTCCAGTTGTTCAACACCGACAACACGGCGGGCACCAACTACGACGGGCATCCCGGTAACTTCGACATCTACTTCATCCCCAATTCCGAGGCGGCCACTCCCACCAGTTCCCTTACGTTTCAGGCCGCTGACGTGCAAGGTCTCAACGGCCAGGGCGGGACTGGTCTGGCAACCCTTCTGGGAACCTTTAGCTTCAGCAACGCGGCGACGGGTTATGACACCTACACGCCCGCCAGTCTTTCGGCGTCGATCGCAAACGCCGTTGTGAGCGATTTGAACTCGCAGACGCCATTCCGATTGGCCGTCACCCCGCAGACGACCAACTTCGCGGCTGATTGGGATGGAAATTTCCCAGGCGCGCAGCCCATTTTGTCGTTGACCGCGGCCCAAACGCAGGTCGCCATTCCCGAGTATCTGGCCTTTGGCGCGCCTTCTTATTCCATCAGCGAAACCGGCGGCACGGAGACGATTACCGTCAACCGTACCGGCTCAACTGTCGATACCGCCAGCGTGAACTACGCAACCAGCGATGGCACGGCCATCGCCGGGACCAATTATCTGGCGACCTCCGGCATCCTGACCTTCGCCCCTGGTCAATCGAGTGCGAATATCGTTGTTCCGATCAACGACGTCCCCGACCAGGGAGGCGACAAAGCCCTGCTCCTGACCCTTAGCAATCCTTCCAACAACAATCCCGGCTACATCGCCGCTCTCGGATCTCCTTCGACGGCGATCCTTACCATTTCGGATAGCAATAACACCGCATCGAACACCGAAACGCTGACGCAATACAGCGCCGATCAATCCACCATCCAGACGAGCGGGCCGTACCCACTAACCACGGTCAAAATCGTGGGTACGGCGTCCTCATATGCCTACTCGTCGTTCGGCGCGCTCGATTTCAACAATGCCTCGGTGACTGGTCCGAACGGCCCGGACAGCTTCAACCCGGCCGGGACCGTGACCGCCATCAACAGCATCACGCTGAGCGTTTACAACGCCACGGGCGGCAGCACCGGGCCCGTGGACGTCTATCTTGTGTCGGATGCAACCAGCGACATCGATCCCGATGGCTTGAGTCCCCTGGCGTTTACCACCCAAAGTTTACCCGAAGGGCTGGGGATCCAGCTCGGCACGAAAACTCTCTTGGGTTCCTTCGTGTGGAATGCCAACACGGCGGCCAACACGCAGGTCCAGATCCCGCTGACGAATTACAGCCCCGCGGCGGAACAGACTCTCATCAACGACCTGAATGGGGGCACCAAGTTTCGCATTGTGATCACACCCGAGACGAGCTCCGTCTACGCCGACTGGGGCAACGGCATCTTCAACGGCACGGTGCAGACGCCGCAGCTTTCCTTCAATGTCACCGAAGGCACACCGCCACAGTTTGCCACGCTCGACACGATTTCCGCCAATGCCAGCGGCGACGCGATCTGGCTCCGCCAGGACGGATCGAATATTGACTGGTTCCTGAATGGTTCGACCACCCCGATCTACCAACTGCCGATCGACGACCCCAACGGCCTGACAATCAACGGCGACGGCGGCACGGACACCATCACGCTGGACTACAGCGCCGGCGACCCGCTTCCCGCCATGCTGCATCTCAACGGCACTTTCTTCCTCAATAACTTCCCTTCCACCGGTGATCCCCTGGCGGGCCACACAATCGACATCGGCGGCGGCACTGTCTTTATCAGTTATGCGGGCGGCTCCGATCCCCTATCCCTGGTGCAGAAATACCTCCGGGCCGGCTATGCCAATGGCACCTGGACCGGCAGCGGGGATGCGATCACCTCTTCCTCGGCCGCCGCCAATCATCAATTTACCATCGGTTATGCTGATTCCGCGGACAAAAGCGGCGTCAACACCTTCGCCAACTCCGTCGAGCTGAAGTACACCGTCCCGGGCGATACCAACCTCGACGGGAGCGTCAACTTCTCCGACCTGGTGGCCCTCGCCCAGCACTACGGTGGCTTGGCCTCCGTGTGGGACCAGGGCGATTTCAACTACGATGCCAAGGTGAATTTTACGGACCTGGTGGCGCTGGCGCAGAACTATGACAAGAGCGTCACGTCGGCAGTCGCGGCGGCCGACTTGGCCGCTTCACAAGCTCCAAGCAGCCCCTCGGGCGACGCTTTCACGTCGGCTGTTATGGACGCCAATCCTGCGAGCGGGAAATCCAAGCGGCGTGTGCGACCCAGCGCGTGGCGGCGTGATCGCATGCGGTAAACGCTCGATCAAGCCACAGGTCTCTGTATTTCGCTATCGAAGATAAAAAAAGCCGGGACGCTCTCGTCCGAGCAGCGTCCCGGTGTTTTCTCCATCCTCATGAACAGTCGGGTGATGCGGCCCTTGCTAACTAACAGGGCCGCCGCCGACGGACGCCCAGCAGGGCGCCGAGACCGATGAGGCCCAGGGAAGCCGGTTCAGGGACGGCGGTAATCGAGAACGGCACAAATTCAGTTGTTGACGTGGCGCCTGAGGTGAACACGTCGACAAGTCCGGTCAAGTTGACCGTGCCTTGGGGGATGGGCTGCCCACCCATCGCGCCGACCGTCGAGTAAGAGCTGGCCCAGAAAAACACCGTGACCGGATTGTTACCTTGCAGGTCGGTGACGGTGTAGGTGCCATTGGCGTGGGTCGGAAAGTTTCCGGTCGCCCCCGAGAACTTGACATTGTTCATCTGGAGATAAAAACCAAGGACGCTGTTGGTCGGGGCGGTCTGCAATGACGCCGGAGTCACCACCAGCGGAGCAGGCACTGGATTACTGCTGGAAACCTGACTGAGCGCCGTGAGGCTGCCGATCTCCGGGATTTGATTGAACGGCGAATAAGTGCCGGCGGCGCTGATCGCATCACCCACGCTCGGGACATAAGAGCCGGGAAGTTTTCCGAAGAGGTCGATTGAGCCGCTGTTGTCCTGCGCCAGGATGGCGTAGTTGCTGTAGGTGTACCCATCCACCGAGCCGGGGGCCGAGCCTATGACCGTGACGACCGGGTTGCTGTCGAGGGTGACGGCGGTGCCGCTTGGCTGGGACTCGATCGTCGCGATGTTGTCGGCCAGAACGGGAGCGGATACCGCCATGACGGCGGCAGCAAACAGTGCGACTTTTCCCATGATAAGCCTCCTTCGAGTAAAGCGGTGATCTTCCGCGCGCGACACCGCGCGTCGGACGAATCAATCATGCGAGTTCGTACTCGAAGGGGATTAACGACTCGTTCTTTGTGTGTGATATGGCAGCTAAGAAATGATAAAGATTCGATGGAGGTAGGTGTGGGTCTTGCGGTCAGGAACGGAGGTCGCAACCTCGAAGCGAAAATGAGGGAGCGATGCGCGCATAAACCGCCGCCCCTCCACGGCGGCGGTTCACGCTTTATTCAAAGGGGGCGAGGGAAGGGAACGGAGATTACCCCTCCCCCGCGACGGATGTTGAAGACTTCGTAACGGGACGGGACGTTATCATCGTTGGGTGAGAAGCGGATGAGGATTTTCGCATTTTTTCTGATGGTCCGGCTTGTCGCGCGTTGGCCTTACAGTCCATAGAATCGCGATCGTGACCAATCTGATGATTGCGCAAATGTATCAATTGGCCCTCCAGCACCATCAGGCGGGACGTCTGCGGGAGGCCGAACCGCTGTACCGGCAGATTCTCGCCAGGCAACCCGACCACGCCGACGCCTTGCACCAACTCGGGTTCCTCTCCCATCAGATGGGATTGAATTCAGCGGCGTTGCCGCTTCTGAACCGGGCGATCGCCATCAACGCGCAGTCCGCCGACTATCAAGTTCATCTGGCGATGGTCTTGTCGGCGTTGGGGCAATCGGATGAAGCGATTGCGGCGCTGGAGCGGGCGGCAACCATTGAGCCCAATGATCCCGAACCTTATTTTCATCTCGGCAACGGGTTGCTGAGCCGGGGGCGGATCGACGACGCGATTGGGGCGTATCAGCACTCGGCGGCGCTGGGGCCGGGCGTCGTGGTGGTATACAACAATCTGGCAGCCGCACTGAAGCTGGCGGGCCGGCTGGAAGAGTCCATCGCCACTTACCGCGAGGCGCTGAAGATCCGCCCCGATTTTGCCGAGGCTCACAACAATCTGGGAGGCGTGCTTCAGGAGCTCGGCCGATTCGAGCCGGCGATGGTCGAGTTCAAGCGCGCCTTGGCCCTCCGCCCCAACTTTCCCGAGGCCCGCATGAGCGTGGCCCTGGCGCTTTTGGTGCAGGGAGATTTCAAGCGGGGCTGGCAGGAATACGAAGCCCGCCGCGAGCTTCGCAAAAAGCCCGGCGAGATGCGATTCAGCGAGCCATATTGGAACGGCTCCGACCCGGCCGGCCGACGGATCCTGCTTCGCGCCGAACAGGGATTCGGAGATACGATTCAGTTCATTCGTTACGCCCCGCTGATCGCGGCAAAAGGCGCGCACGTGATTGTGCATGCGCCGCCAGAACTGCGGCGATTGCTTGCCACGGTCCGCGGCGTTAGCCGCGTGGTCTGCGCGGGGGATGCGATCGAGCCGGTTGACGCGCAGTGCCTCCTGATGAGCCTGCCGCGAATTCTTGGGACGACGCTGGAGACCATCCCCGCCAGCGTTCCGTACGTGGCGCCCGATCCCGCCCTGGCCGAACACTGGCGAGGCCGTATGTCCGGCAGGCCGCCGGGCCTCAAGGTCGGCCTCGTCTGGGCGGGCGGCGCGCACAACAAGAGTGATCGCACGCGGTCACTGTCATTGGCGGCGCTGGCGCCATTGACTCGCGTCCCGGGCGTGCAATTCTACAGTCTTCAAAAGGGCGCTGCGGCCCGGCAGGCGCGCACGCCGCCGGCCGGATTTGACATCTGCGACTGGACCGATGATCTGGGAAATTTTGCCGACACCGCCGCCCTCGCAGCCAATCTCGATCTGGTGATTTCCGTCGATACCGCCGTCGCTCACCTGGCTGGAGCGATGGGATTGTCGGTCTGGCTCGCGTTGCCCTTCGTTCCCGATTTTCGCTGGCTATTGAATCGCAACGATTCCCCGTGGTACCCGACGATGCGGCTGTTTCGCCAGGCGCGGTCGGGAGACTGGGATGGGGTGATTGCGGGTATGGCGGAGGCGTTGGGGGAGATAAAACGTAAAACGTAAAAACGCAATGCGTAAGAAATTCCTTTACGCATTGCGTTTTTACGCCTTACGTTTTCTCGTCCGGTCCTACAACTCCCATCCCTTGCGATACTCCCGCTTGAGGAAACCATTGGCTTCGGGCCAGTTGGTGAACTTCATCGCCTCGCCGTCCCATTCGAGGGGGTGCTGGACACCGGCGCGAATGGCGCAGTTGCCCAGCAACAGCATTTCGGTGAGTTTCCCGGCATAGTTGAAGTTGGCCATCGAAGGAGGCCCGCCTTTGATGGCAGCGACCCATTCCCTCTTCATTCCGGGGTCGCCCCCGCCGTTGCGCGGCAAGGTTGGCGGCGGGGCCTTGAAGTCCCTGAATTTATTGGCCGGCAGCAGCTTCCATGACTCGCCGTAGTCGTCCGGCGAATAGAGCACGCCCTTGTCGCCGACCATGATCGAGCCGCTGTCAACGATCTTCTCACCGTAGAAGAGCTCCGCCGGGGGCCAGTTGTGGACGCGGGTCCCGTCTTCCATCTCCTTCTGACCTTCGTACCAGTAGACCGTGACCGGCGGCATCTCGCTGCGAGCGGGGAAGTCCCAGACGACCGACGCCCAGGAAGGATAGGTTTCGGGGTTGACGATGCCGGAATCGGCTTTGACGCGGGTCGGATACGTCTCCGCCAGCCGCAGGGCCATGAACGGAAGATTGGCGGTGTGGCAGCCCATGTCGCCCAAAGCGCCGGTGCCGAAGTCCCACCAGCCGCGCCAGTTGAAGGGTTGATAGGCATGGTTGTATCCGCGGAACGGCGCCGGCCCGATCCATGCGTCCCAATTCAAGCTGGTCGGCACCGCCTCGATCTCCATGGGACGGTCCAGAATCCTGGGCGCCTGCGGCCAGATCGGACGATTGGTCCAGACGTGTACCGCATGGACGTTGCCGATCGCGCCGGCCCGGATGGCCTCTACCCCGGCACGCAGCCCGTTCGACGCGGTCCCCTGGTTGCCCAGGGAGGTCGCAACCTTGTGCTCATTGGCGGCCAATCGCAGGGCTCGCGCTTCGGCGACGTAATGTGTCATCGGTTTCTGGCAATAAACGGCCTTGCCGTTCTTGATTCCCATCATCGCCGCCGCGGCGTGGCTGTGATCCGGAATGCTCACGGTGATCGCATCGAATTCCTTGCCCATCTCATCGAACATCCTGCGATAGTCGGTGAACTGTCGGGCCTTGGCGAAGTGCTGGACCTCGTCAGCTCCGCCTGGCGCGCCCGCCCCTCCGCCTCCGCGTCGCCGGCGGCCGGATCCGGTTGAGGCGGCCTTCTGGCGAAGGTTGCGTTCGTCCGTATCGCACATCGCCACAACATTTCCGATCGCGGCGCAGTGCAACGAGTCGCTGTCGCCTTTTCCCGTTACCCCGATGCAGGCGAAGTTCACTTTCTCGTTGGGCGACTTGCTGTCGGTGGCCTCCTGGGCCCAGGTCTTGCGCGCGGCGACCCAAAAGCCCATTCCGGTCGCGGCGGTGTATTTGATGAAGTCACGGCGGTTGGTGCCTTCGCTCATGGAACGGTGCTCCTTTGCTGTGTGGTTGCCGAGCGGTCGAAAAGACCGCCGCGTGGGCGGTGCATTTTCGCAAAGTCTAAAGTCTATACCGACAATCAGCAAGAACGTTTTGAACCGCAAACAGCCGGGCAGCGATCCACATCGGGCCGGATCGATCCGGACGGCGATTCGTGTAACATGTACGCCATGAAAGTCACCTGGAAGGGTGTTTTTCCCGCGGTCACGACACAACTGAACAGGGACCAGTCGCTGAACCTGCCTGCCGCCGGGAGGCATTTGGAGGCGCTGATCAAGTCGGGCATGGCGGGGGTGGTAATGCTCGGGTCGCTGGGCGAGAACCAGTCGCTCGATCCGCACGAGAAGCGAAAGGTCATGGAGCTGGCACTGGAAGTGGCAGGCGGCCGCGTGCCGGTCCTGAGCGGCGTGGCGGAGAACAGCACCTCGGCCGCCTGCGCCTACGCACGAGACATGGAGAAACTCGGCGCCGACGGGTTGATGGTCTTGCCGGCAATGGTCTACAAATCAGACTCGCGCGAGACGATTGCCCATTTCCGGGCTGTCGCGCAGGCCAGCGGGCTGCCAATCCTCTGCTACAACAATCCGGTGGCATACGGAATTGACATCACGCCGGAAATGTTTGCCGAGCTGGCCGACCAGTCGACGCTGGTCGCGATCAAGGAATCGTCCGGCAACGTCAGGCGGATCACCGATCTGTTCAACACGGTCGGCGACCGCTACGCGATCTTCTGCGGCGTGGACGATCTGATCCTTGAAAGCGTCATGCTGGGCGCGACCGGATGGGTTGCCGGGCTGGGACTGGCCTTTCCCGCGGAGAACCAATACCTCTGGGAATTGATGACGAGCGGCCAGTGGGACAAAGCCCTCGCTCTTTATCGCTGGTACACGCCGCTCCTTCATCTCGACACGGCGATCAAGTTCGTGCAGTACATCAAGCTGGCGATCCAGGAGTGCGGCCTGGGGGCGGAATGGGTCCGCGCCCCCCGGCTGCCGCTGGCCGGCGCCGAGCGGGAGACGGTGCTGGCGATCATCCGCCGCGGCATCGAGACCCGCCCGCCGGTCCCGGGCGGCGCACGGTCGTGAATGATGGCGGTAGAGCGTATGGCGCGCGTAAATATCATCGACTCGCACACGGCCGGCGAGCCGACGCGCATCATCATTGAGGGCGGGCCGGACCTCGGCGCCGGTTCGGCGGTGGATCAACTTGGGGTTTTGCGTGAGAAGCACGATCGTTTTCGCCGGGCCGTCGTCAACGAGCCGCGCGGGTCGGATGTGCTGGTCGGGGCGCTGCTGGTCAAGCCTGCCGACCCGACCTGTACCGCAGGCGTCATCTTCTTCAACAACGTCGGCTATCTAGGCATGTGCGGCCACGGCACGATCGGCTTGATTGTCACGCTGGCACACCTCGGTCGAATCAACCCTGGCATTCATCACGTCGAGACGCCCGCCGGAATCGTCTCGGCGACGCTACATCCCGACGGCGGCGTGACGCTCCAGAATGTGCCCAGCTTCCGTAAGGCAAAGGGCGTGAGGATCGCGTTGGCGGGCCACGGCGTCGTGGTGGGCGACATTGCCTGGGGCGGCAACTGGTTCTTTCTGAGCGATGAGCATGGACAGAAGATTGTGGCGGCCCAGATCGACAGCCTGACGGATTTCTGCTGGCGTCTGCGCCATGCCGTCAACGCCCAGGGATTTGCGGAGGTCGATCACGTCGAATTGAGCGGGCCCGCGTCAGGGAGCGACGCGGATGCGAGGAACTTTGTGCTTTGCCCGGGTAAGGCGTACGACCGCTCGCCGTGCGGCACGGGGACGAGCGCCAAGCTCGCCTGCCTTGCCGCGGATGGAAAGCTCGCGGAAGGGGCCCCGTGGCTTCAGGAGGGAATCATCGGCAGCCGCTTTGTCGGCCGATATCAGCGGGACGGGGATCGCATCGTGCCGTTCATCACCGGCTCGGCCTATGTGACCGCCGAGGCGACATTGATCCTGGACGATCACGATCCATTTCAATGGGGCATTCCATCAGCCGTGCGTTGATCCATGTCGAAGCGCGTTCTCATCGTCGGGGCTGGAGTGATGGGGTTGTGCAGCGCCCATTATCTGTCGCGGCGCGGTTGCGCGGTGACGGTGATCGATCGCGAGGACGCCGGCTTCGAGAACTGCTCATTCGGCAACGCCGGGCTGATCTGCCCAAGCCACATCCTGCCCCTGGCGGCGCCGGGCATGGTCGGCGCGGCGCTGCGAATGATGTTCAACCCGGCCAGTTCTTTTTACATTCGCCCGCGTTTCGACCGCGAACTGTTTGATTGGATGCTGAAGTTCCGGCGCGCCGCCACCGAACAGCACGTGGCGCGATGCGCGCCGCTGCTGCGCGATCTGAACATGGCCAGTCGGGGTTGTTATGAGGAACTGGCGAATTTGCCCGGTGCGGATTTCGGCTTGATGCGCAAGGGTCTGCTGATGCTCTGCAAGACCGAGCTCGGACTTGCCCACGAGGCTGCTCACGCCGAGCGAGCGCGAAGCCTGGGGCTGGCGGCCGAAGTTCTCGATTCACGGCGGATTGCGGACCTCGAGCCCCGTATCCGCATTGAAGTTGCCGGGGGCGTCTTGTATCCCGCAGATTGCCATCTCTGCCCCGGGAATTTAATGAGGTGGTTGCGAAAACAATTGCACGAAGCCGGCGTCGCGCTTTTGTGGAAGACCAATCTGACCGGCTGGCGTTTACGCGATGGCACGATCGAAGCGGCGCGGACTTCCGCCGGCGACCTGACCGCCGACGAGTTCGTCCTCTGCGGCGGCTCGTGGTCGGCGGCCGCCGTGAAGGAAATCGGCCTGACGCTTCCGATGCAACCCGGCAAGGGTTACAGCCTTACCCTTGAGTCTCCGCCGCAACTGCCGACGCTCAGCATGATTCTGACCGAGGCTCGCGTCGCCGTGACGCCGATGGAGTCGAACCTGCGTTTTGCCGGCACCATGGAAATCGTCGGCTTCGATCGCACCATCAACCCGGTCCGCGTGCGCGGAATTGTCCAATCCGTCCCCGCGTATCTTCCTGATTTCGGCGAGGCCAACTTTGCCGCCGCGACCCCATGGTGCGGCTTGCGGCCATGCTCGCCGGACGGGCTGCCCTACATCGGCCGCACGCGCAAGCTACGAAACCTCTGCGTGGCCGCCGGTCACGCCATGATGGGTCTGAGCCTTGGACCCATCACCGGCACGCTGATTTCACAGATCGTGTGCGGCGAGCCGACGTCGATCGACATCGCACTGCTTGACCCGGACCGATACGCAAAGAATTAATATCGATCCCAGTCCCGGTAATGGCGTTGATCGCGGTCGCCGGTGTCGTGCCAGTGGCCATAATCGTCGTAGTAGCCGGAGGTCTGAGCGCGGTCGTCATCGTGGTGCTCGTGGGAGCAGCCGCCGAGCCAGATCCCCATGCCAACGATTCCAGCCAGAAGGCAGGTTGCCCGACCGAGGCCCAAGGGTTTGCGGGTGGTGAGCATGATTCTGTCCTTTCCGCGGCTGCCAACGACGCCGCCAGATACTCAAGGATGCAAAGCTCAGGCCAAGAATGGAATGGGGATTCTGCTACAAGGCAGGAAACACTTTGCGATCTTTGAGATCGTACATGATGCTAAA
>Ga0307477_10002853_pt1 | contig 13146 bp, 12 predicted proteins | sample atmos_gasesECM2C_FD_203316 | JGI IMG/M metagenome (GOLD analysis project Ga0307477, IMG submission 203316) | Hardwood forest soil microbial communities from Morgan-Monroe State Forest, Indiana, United States - atmos_gasesECM2C_515 | ecosystem: Environmental > Terrestrial > Soil > Temperate...
AGACGACCAGCCTGCGGAACGGGCCAATCAAAGCCATGTAGACCGGCGTGAAGCGGCCAACGTCCTGCACGTAGACGCCGAAATAGAACCGGTAGGCATTTGCCGTTTCGACAAGGGCGCTCAGCGCTGCAGCGTGGGCGGTGCGGTTGATCAGCTCAAGGAGCTGTTCGTTCTCGAAGCGGTATACGACGCGGAAAAGCCCCTCGCACGTGCCCGCTGTCGCAAGAGACCTAGAACGATCGGCGGTGGTCATGCGCGTTGCGAAGGACTCCCAGGCGGTTGTGGCCGGCTCGCGATCCCAGCCAAGCAGCCGGCCGACGAAGAGACGGATGTTCAGAAGCGCGCGCACGAGCGGCGGGGGTGAGCTTGTGCACGGACAGGCGCTTGCCGTCCGCAAGAACTCATCCAGCGTGATGCCGGAGCGCGCCCACGGCAGATCGACGGCCCACACATCATGAAGCGGCACGCCGGCAAGAAAGTCGTGAACCCGCAGTGGCAGCCGTTTGAACTCTTGTATCGAGATCTGGGGCATCGGGCCTCCTTCGCAACATTGCTCTTGCCGTTTTTGGGTTTGGCTCGAATGACGCAAACCGGAAGCAGCGGATGAATCTAGCCCGACTTTCGGATTGCCAACCACGCGTTCAGAATTATTAGTGGGGCTCCTCGGAATTGCATAGGATCGCTTTCAAGAAGTCCTTGGTACCAGCGGGGCCAGTCACGCGGACGCTCACCGGTCCCATATTCGGTTGGGCGGTCAACTCGAATGTCAGGAAAGGGCAACATTCGCGCTCTGCCGCAATTGCTTCCCACACGGGCCCCATCCACTTTTGATCCCCGGGCATCCGGAAAACATAACCGTCGGGGAGCTCCTCAGTCGCGATCACGGCGGACTCAAACCGGGCCAGGAGCGTTGCCACACGTTTGCGCAATTCTGCATTGGACAAACAGCAGGCTAGCCGGATCTCTTCAGACATTGTTGTAACTTCCTTCTTCGGTCATTTCGTTTTTAGAACTCCCCAGAGCGCCGGGTGCTTATCGGCGGCCTTGGAAGAGCCTACAACTTGAAGTCAACTTTAAGACAAGCGGTATTTTATAAATATCTGTCAATTCGACGGCCTTGCTGTTTTTCGAATTGCGCAAAAAGCGTTGCTTCGCAGTCGCGCAATTCTACAGCCGTCAGAGAGCAAGCGCTGGGTGTCTTATCGAAAGATCTTTCATGGCCGGCTGGCCGGTGGCACGATACCGTTCATCCGCAGGTATTCGACCATTTGCCCGTAGTGGTCAAAAGCATGAATCATGGCCTCGACCGCCAGCGCGAGCCGAGTGGTCTCGCTACCTTTCAAAGGCGAAATCGGAGAAGACTTGACCGTGGTATTCTTGTCGCCGATCGCGCCGATCGCTCTGGCCAGGTGCTCGAACGACCCGTTCAGGTAATCGAGAATCTCAGCCTTGGTCCGCACGGTTTCAGGCCCCACCTCGTCCCCGGCACCGGTCGGCGGTTCCTCGCCCAGCGCGGCAGCCGCCAGGATATGGTTGGTCGCCGCCAAGTGTTTCACTTGTTGACCAAAGGTCCGGACGCCCTTGAATTCGCCGTCGGTCGGTGCAAAGCCGTACTTATCGGCAGGCATGGCATCAGCCGCCGACACGATTATCGTTTGTCCCAACTTTAGAAAGACCCCTAGCGCCCGTCTTTCCCGCGGTCCGTCAAGAGCAGTGGCATGCTCATCGCCGTGATCCTGAGCGACCGCCATACCGGGTTGTGCCACCGCAACCATTCGGCCAGGTCTCTCCGTTTGTGCCAGAGCGATGCTGCTACAAGTCAGCCAAAGCAGAAATATGAATGTCGATTTCATTTGCCTCATCGGCGTTCTCCTCATGGCGGTACGCTTGATCGTTTTGCCCGCCCACGATGGGTACCTTACAACTTAAAGTCGACTTCAAGGCAAGCGGTGTTTGTAGATTATTTGTCAATTCGAAGTGACAATCGAAACGCGGCGATCTTAGAATGTAGCCATGCCGCAGTTAACGATTTCCGAGGTTGCGCGACAAGTTGGACTTCAACCCTCCGCCATACGCTATTACGAGCGGGTTGGAATACTTCCTCCCACCCAGCGAATCAGTGGACAGAGACGTTACGACACCACAGTGCTTTATCGGCTCGCAGTTATCCAATGGGCGCGTCGAGTCGGTTTCACGCTGGAAGAAATCCGGCAGCTGTTCTTCGGTTTCCGCAACGTCACCCGGGCTTCAGAACGCTGGCAAAAGCTGTCCCGGAGAAAGCTCGTGGAACTGGACGTCTTAATGAATGGAATAAAGACAGTGCGGCGCTTGCTGAAAAAGATGATGCAAAACTGCCGCTGCGACACTCTGGAGCAATGTGGCAAGGGGATATTTCGGGGCGGCTGCGCAGATGTTGCGGTGAAATCTCTGCCTTTGAAACGTCGACGAAGCCCATATTCTTAAAAGGCTCAAGAACGACGAGATAGGCCTACCGGCAACAAAGTTCATAGCGCTGAAAATGACGGGAAAGTCGCTGGCTTTAAGGGCTTGGCATCGCGCAATCGTCAATTTTCTCTCAAAGGAACTATGGATGAGTTCTCGGCTGAAATGCCAACTCTCATGCGTTTCACAGCTTTCGAGCGGCCGTTCCGGCGCACCGACACATCGCTGAAAATCGTTCGCTCGGCGACCACGCGGTGAGGTTCCAGTTGCCTCTCTTCACGCTTACCCGGAATCTTAAAAACCGAACCAATTGCTAGGTTTTACAGCGAAGATAAACAGCCTTGTCGATCCCTCACAACTTCGCTTTCTTTAGCATCGCTGTCATCCATGGAGCGGTAGAAACTGACGGTCAGTTGTCCGGTAAGTGCAGCGTCAATCAGGGATTTCGGAGGATTACGTATACGGTTCGAAACCTACAGCTTCCCCCAGAAGGCGAACGCCACGGCTCCTATCAGAAACAGAAACGAGACAGCATGATTCCATTTGATACCTTCGCCGAGGTACCACCACGCGAAGATGACGAACACGCCGAGAGTAATTACTTCCTGGATGATTTTTAACTGAAATGCCGTAAATTCGCCGTAGCCGATACGATTCGCAGGGACTTGAAAACAGTATTCGGCGAACGCGATCAGCCAACTCACGACGATTACCGCGATCAGCGGAGCTTTACGGTATTTCAGGTGCCCATACCAAGCAATCGTCATGAAAATGTTCGAACAAACGAGAAGTAAGATGGTTTTCATAGCGGTGGAAAGCGTACCACGGCTCCAGCCGCGCGGTTGATCGGCCTCGCGCCGGATTGCATCGGATTACCGGAGAACTGAAGTAGTCCTTTGCGTTTATCAGTCTTATGTTCGGAGTGTAGGCCTCGCGCGAATGTGTTCACTGCGGTCTAACCGCGCTGGCTGTGTCTCTCTCCGGCTCCGAGCCCCGACTCTCCCATGACAGTCACGCTTTAGGCACCGCAATTGTTCTTTCATTTGGGAAGAGGCCGTAAAGGGAGTATTCACGACTGAGGATGGCCTGTCTTCTCGGATCCGGTACGGGCTCACAGTCTGCGGCGGAGACAGGCCGCTGATTTTTGAGCGAGCGAGACAAGTCCTCTATCCAAGAGTACCTGTCGCGCGGGCCATCCGAAAAGAAGGGGTAATCCATGCGAATCTCGATCTCTTTGGGCTTTCTGTGCCTTATCCTGGTTTCCTCGGCCTCCCGTTCAACCGAAGCACCCACCGGTTTTGACAACAAAAGCAATGGCGTCGCCGATGATGCGACTCATCAGGCCGATCAAATGAAATTCGAGGAAGTCGAGCAACTCAGCGACGGTCTTGGACCGATCTATAACGCGCAGTCCTGCCGCGAATGCCACCAAAACCCGGTTTCGGGCGCAGCATCACAAGTGACGGAGTTGCGCGTGGGCCATCAGGGGCGAGACAGACGGTTCCTGAACCCGGAAATTCCCATCGCGCACGGAGCCGAAGTGATCACCGGCCGATCGCTGGTGAACGATCGCGCGATTTGTCCGAACGGGGCTTTTCCGAACGACGAGATTCAGGAACGAGTTCCCGAAACGGAGACGATCCGAACGTTTCGGCTCTCGCTCAGCCTACTGGGCGATGGGTTCGTCGAGGCGGTGGCCGATCAAACGCTCGTCGACCTTGCGGACCAACAATGCAAATCTTCGCATGGGAAAATCTGCGGCCAGATCCTTCGTGTGCCCGTCGTGGAAGCGCCGGGGCAAATGGGCGTGGGCCGCTTCGGCTGGAAAGACCAGCATGCGAGCCTGCTATCGTTTTCCGGCGACGCCTACCTGAACGAGATGGGCATCACCAACCGCCTTCAGCCGGACGAGGTGACCAAACTTTGCAACACCGTTGCAGAGCCGAATGACACGCCGGGGCCGGACGGCCTTTCAGATATCGATCACTTCGCCCGGTTTATTCGAGCAACCAAGGCTCCCGCGCGCGATACGCAGCAAGCGAGCACCGCGGCGTCCAAGAAGGGCTGGGCGTTGTTCGAAAAGATCGGTTGTGGGACTTGCCACACCGAGAACATGAACACCGCTCCCGCCGGAACAAAAATTAACGGCGGAACGTTCACGATTCCGGCCGCGCTTGGCTCCGTCACATTCCATCCGTACGGGGATTTCCTGATGCACGATGTGGGCACGGGCGACGGAATCCTGCAGGCGATTCCGGAGCATTACGGGAAAAAAGTTTTTCTACTGATGTCCGACTATATGTCGAAGCAGGACTTTGAGAGCAGCCGGAATAAAATCCGCACTGCGCCCTTGTGGGGAGTGCGCTTCCGTCCGCGACTGATGCACGACGGGGCTTCACTGACGTTTCACGACGCAATTTTGCGCCACCATGGCGAAGCAAACCACGTAAGTCAGCAATTTGAAAAGCTGAAGCGCGATGACCAAGAAGCCATCATCGAGTTCTTGAAGTCTCTGTGAATTTCCTGGCGCTGTGGCTGTGGTCCCGTTGTGATTCCAGTGCCAGCCTTCCCTGCGGAGTTCAGGATTATTCGTGTAGGTGACGGGTCCGCATCCCGCCGGGAGCCACTCTTAGAGGATTTGACCTGTATAGACTTCATAGACATCTCCTTCTGGCAAAACGTCGATCGAGCTGCCGAGAGCGCGGTCCGGAATGAACGAATTGGTCTCCTGACCTGGCGCCGTGTCATCGTGTACCGTGGCGATTCGAGCAGGTGTGGAATCTGCGAAGGAATCTAATCGGTCTTGCGCGGAAACCGGAAACAAGGACAGGAATGTGACGAGTGCCAGTCGCGCGACATTCCCGCGCGAACATTTCCAAGGGAAAGCCAGACTGTTCGATTCACTGGCATCCTGATTTTCCGCTTATCCTCCGCCAACAAATTCCCGCTGCGGGCTTGCGAAGTATCCAGCAATGGCCAATCTTGGATCCCGACCGCTCAGTTGCGTACTATTGCGGATTCGCGCGCGGCCCGTACGTGTGCTACGAGCGCCCGGGCAGCGTTCACAATCTTCTGCGAATCCCCGGCGCGGAGAGCCGCAACGTCCACCAGATCGGTGCCTACGCCCAATGCGAACGCGCCCGCGGCCAGATATTCTGCGGCGTTCGAGAGGTTTACCCCGCCAGTAGGCACGAAGGCAATTTGTGGGAAGGGTCCTCGAAGAGCCTTCAGATACTTCGGCCCTCCCAGATTGCCGCAGGGGAAAATCTTGATAAGCTTGACACCCTCGTCGCGAGCCGCCATCACTTCTGAGGGAGTCAGCACGCCGGGGATTATCAGTTTGCCCCGCTTTTCTGCAGCCCGCACCAGCCGTGTGCTCCATCCGGGGCTGACCAGAAACTCGGCACCGGCGCCAATACAGGCGTCCATTTCCCCGGGTGCGGTGACCGTGCCAGCCCCGACGAGCACCTCCTTCTTATATCGCTTGATAATTTCCCGAATTACAGCCGGCGCATCCGGGACTGTCATGGTGACTTCTACGATGGGAATCCCACCTGCATAGATCGCATCGACGGCGACACGGGCTTCATCGAAGTCCGCGGCTCGAACTACCGGCACGATCCCGACCTCTCCGATTCTGCGAATGACGTCGTCGATGGTCATAGCTCTTCGGAACACTGTCGTAGCTGAGTCGATCTCAGCGAACGATACGTGCCGTTTTCCCCTTCATGGCTTCGAGAACCTCTGGCAGGCTGGCCATCGACGTGTCGCCGGGCGTGGTCATTGCAAGCGCTCCGTGAGCAGCGCCACAATCGACAGCCCACTGCAAATCTTTTCCTGAGAGAAATCCGTAGATAAGTCCGGAAGCGAACGAATCTCCGCCGCCCACACGGTCGTAAATTTCCAGGTTCTCCCTTCGCGCAGCTTCAAAAAAATGTGAGTCGCAGTAAGCGATGGCTCCCCAGTCATTCATTGTGGCGGTTTTTGCATGGCGCAAGGTTGCCGCGACAATAGCGAGATTGGGAAACTTTCGATTTACCGCCTTGAGCATTCGTTTGAAGTTTGCGGGTTCGAGCTCCGCATGCGCTTCGTCCAACCCGGAAACTGAAAACCCTAGCGCGGCGGTGAAATCCTCCTCATTGCCCAGCAGTACGTCCACGAGCGGCGCAATCATGCGATTCACTTCTTGTGCGCGCGATTTTCCGCCGATTGATTTCCAAAGAGATGCCCGGTAGTTCAGGTCGTAGGAGACGATGATTCGCGCTCGTTTCGCAGCTTCCATCGCTTCTCGGGCGACCAGAGGTGCCGTTTCTGAAAGGGCACAGAAGACCCCGCCGGTATGAAACCAACGCGTTCCCTCTTTTTCAAAAAGCTCTCTCCAGTCCACCTCACCAGGCTTGAGTTGAGAAATGGCCGTGTGGCCGCGGTCCGAACAACCCGCCGCTGCACGCACTCCGAAGCCACGTTCGGTAAAATTTAACCCGTTGCGGACCGTGCGGCCCACGCCGTCATACCCCACCCAACGGACGTGTTCGACATTGACACCTCCCTGTAATATGAGGTCCTCCACTAACCGGCCGATAGCGTTGTCCGCGAGAGCGGTTACGATTGCGGTTTGCAATCCAAAACAACGCCTCAGCCCGCGCGCGACGTTGTACTCGCCTCCACCTTCCCATACTCGAAATTGGCGCGCCGTGCTGACCCGTGTATCGCCCGGATCGAGGCGCAACATTACTTCGCCAAGACTCACCAGATCCCAGCGACAGAGCTTTTTTGGTTTGACTTTGAGCGTGGTCATGCTTTGCGAACCCACGTGTTTTCATCCGCACGAAATGATTCTCCGGCTAGGGCCAACTTGCGTTCGGGGTCCACGAGCAGCCAGGACAATGCACCGACCACACATAAAACCGCGGCGGTCAAGAACGAAGCGGTCCAGCCGTAACGCGCTGCAATCCAGGGAGTCAGGGAAGCGGTGACGGCTCCTCCCATCTGCCCGCCCATATTCATCAGGCCGGAAACAGAACCACACGATGCACCACCGATATCCGCAGTCACGGACCAAAACGAGCTTTGCGACAAGTACAGGGCACCCGCGCCGCCCGAGAGAACCACGCTGGCCAGGCGCGCGCTGGCCACCTTCGAGCCGAAAACGAGGAATGCTCCTGCCAAGGCAATCGAAAAAGCCGCAAGGGCACAGCGCCCGAACCTTTTGCCGTACCAATTCGTGAGTCGGTCGATCATCAGGCCGCCCAGCGGACAACAAACCGCCATCGCGAGGAAAGGCAGCATGGCGTAAAACGCGCTGGCCTTTAGATTCAATCCGCGTACCTTTGCCAAATAGATGTAGAACCAGCTAAAGAAAATCCAAGCGACGTAGCCGTAGCAGAAATAACTGAGCGTCACGGCCCACACGGACTGACTTGAAAGAATACTTCTCCAAGGTACGAACGCCTTGGAAGATTGGTCTGCATTAGCGGTTAGGCCCGCGTGAATTTTCGCAACCTCCGATGCAGACACTCCCGGATGCAGTTCGGGAGTATCGCGGGCGGACAAGTACCAGACGCAGCCGGCGAGCACACCGATCAGCGCGCAGACCCAAAAGGACGATCGCCATCCATAGCGAATCATGCAGTAGGTAATCAGGGGTGGCGTAAAACCCGCCCCGACACCAACCCCAGCAAAGATCAAACCATTTGCGATGCCGCGCTCATGGCTGGGAATCCAGCGAGATACGAATTGGTTCGATGCCGGATAGATAACCGCCTCGCCTGCGCCGAGAAGGAAGCGGATCGAAATAAAAAGGAGAAGCGCGTGTGCAAGGCCTGCAGGCAGCGCCGCGGTGAGCGCGGTGAAAACGCCCCACCAGAGGACCGCCACAGAAAGCACGCGCCGCGAGCCCAGCTTGTCCGCGAGCCACCCTCCCGGCGTCTGGAAGAGTGCGTAGCCAATCAGGAACGAACTGAAAACCCAGCCAAGGTGCACATTACTGAGGCCGTACTCGGTCGCTATCGAACTGCCGGCAATGGAGATATTCACGCGATCTAGAAACGCGACAGCACTGAGGACAAAAAGCCAGAACACTAGAAACCAGCGCACTTGACTCGTTCGTTCGAGGCTCATTCTAAACCTTGCGGACGGCAGAGCGGGCCCACCCACCGACGAAATGAAAATGCGTTTGCCAGAACTACGAGGTTCGCCGGTCCATGGGCGAGCGAGCCGATCCTCGCGAGTCTTTTAATACTTGCTTTCTTTGAGTAAGAGCGATCCATTTCGCTCACGCGGAATGGCCAAGAAAAAGTTGCACAAGGTGATCGGCGATAATTTTGTCTTCTCCCGGCTGAAGCATGAAAGAGTTCATCTCGAGGCCGATTTCGGTTCTTCCTAACACTATGGAGGGTTTTGATTTTCGCAGTGCGTCGAAAGCTTCCCGCGGTGAAAGCGAGATGCGCCTCGGATCCCAATTAATCTGCATACTCGGAACGTGATTGGCAATGTCTGGCACAAAATAGGCCGCGCTGACACCGTCTACCTTGGTGATCTGCTTGGAGACAAGGTCCAAACGCCTCCACCATTCGTGTTGCAGCGCTTCGTGATCCTCATTTAAGTAAAGTTCTAGAGCCTTAACCATGCCGACAATCTCTTCCTTACCCACCTTTTGTCCCCGACCAAGCGTGTCCTCGTTCGGACTGTTATTCAGCAACGCGTAACGGATCAAATCCTTCTTGCCGAGGAGCAACCCGGCGCACTGGGGCCCGCGAATCGCCTTGCCGCCGCTAAAAGCAATGAGGTCGTAGCCCAATTTCGCGTAATCCCAAAGGTGTGAGACAGGAGGCGTATCCGCGGCTGCATCGATGAATGAAGGGATGTGGTTTTCGATGGCCAGCTTTGCCCATTCGTCCACCTTGATCTGCCCGGAGGCATTCGCAAAATTCGAAAAGTGCGTCATGGCGGTACGCGAGCTGATGGCCTTGCGAAAATCGTCGCGACTTTCGATTTCAATCAGCTTTACGCCCGTAGCACGGAGCTGATGGTCGAACGGGTTGCGATGCGACTTTTGAATGATTACCTCGGACTTCATGCCCGTCAGGTCCGGGAGTTGGCGAATAAACTCTTGGTTCTCGCCGGTTAATACTCCGGCCAACCCCGACTGCATGGCACCCGCGGCACCGGAGGTGACCAGCGCGGTATATTCCTCCGGCAGCTTTAGCATCTCGGCGATGCGTCTTCCAACCGCTACTTCCAGTTCGGTAATGCTGACGAAATGCTTACTGGCTTCGGCCATGACTGCTTCCACTTCCGGCCGCGGCAACGAACCGCCCAGTGTGGTCATCGTCCCTTGACCGTTGATGATGGTGGTTACCCCGAGTTCTTCATACACATTCCCCGAGGCTCCAAAACCGGAGATTTTGTTGGCTTGCGGAGCGCTCCGGCCAAACAGCTTTCGTGCGCTGAGTAATGATCCAGCCGTAGCACCTAGAGAGCCTAAGAAAGTGCGGCGGTTCCATGTAAGCTGCATCGTATGCTCCCTACATTCCTTATTTTCGTGCAACCGCTGCGATGCAATTGATTTCCACCAGCGAATCCCCAGGCAGGGCCGCGACGGCCACGGTCGTTCGCGCCGGACCGCCGTGGGGGAAATAGGTTTTAAACACTTTATTCATGCCATCGTAGAAATCGATATTCGCCAGATACACGGTGAGTTGCAGAATGCTATCGACCGAGCCTCCGCCCGCTTCGACCAAAGTCTTGACGCTTTCCATTACTCTGCGCGTGTGGTTTTCGATGTCCTTGGGGAAAGTTTCGCCGGTGTCGTGCGAGTGCGCTCCTTGACCAGCAATGTAGATCAGGCCATTGTGGACCACGAGCGGCGTGATCATTGGTGTTCCCTCGGCAGGCTTGCCTTCATAACCAAGCTTCTGAACGCCGCTGGGAGACTGCGTTCCTCCGGCTTGTTCACCACCGGAAGCCGTAGATCGGAAGATTCCAGCAAGACCCAGTCCGGAAAAGAGCGAAGCTAGGAGTGCTCCGAAATTTCTTCGAGTGAAAAGTTTGACAATCATTCGATTTCCTCCTTTCAATCCTTTTTCGTGATTCGGTTGCTCAGGGCAATGCAAACGTGAACAGATTGTCACCGGAAGCGATAGCGACGTATTGCTTTCCGTTTACAGCAAAACTCATGGGTGACGCGTGAATTGCTTGGCCGGTTTGAAAATGCCAGAGCGGGGCTCCGGTTCTGCCGTCCACTCCTTCGAAAGAGTTTGAATCGTCTCCAAAGAAAACCACACCTCCTGCGGTGGTCATCACTCCGCCCGATGATCTTCCCGAGCCCACCTGCGGATAGCGCCAGGGAAATTTGTCGGTGCCGAGATCGTAGGCCAGAAGAATCTTTTGTCCACCGCTGCCGCGAACGTGCTTCACGCCCGTCGCATAATATGGACGCCCCTCAGAAAACTCCTGAGGTTTCAACAAGTAGGTCGCACAATCCTCGACCGCCATGAAATAGAAAAGATGAGTGTCCGGATTGTAAGCGGGAGAATACCAATTCGTGGCTCCCTCAAATCCCGGGCACACCAGACTGCCTGTTGCGCTTGGCTGAACATTCGTGCGGATCGGCCGGCCTTGCGGGTCAATTCCTTTGGCCCAATTGATTTTTTGAACAAAGGGCGTCGCCGACAGGAATTTTCCATTGGTGCGATCGAGCACGTAAATAAATCCGTTTCGGTTCGCCTCGACAATCAGTTTGCGGAATTGGCCCTGGTACAGCAGGTCAAGCAAAACGGGCGTTTCTGTCGCGTCGTAGTCGAATAAGTCATGTGGAGTAAACTGGAAAAACCATTTCAGCTTGCCGGTATCAGGATCGAGCGCAAGAACGCAGTCCGTATAGAGGTCATCACCTGGCCGAGGTGCCCCGTCGAAGTCCGGAGAAGGATTACTGGTTCCCCAGTAAACGGTATTGAGTTCCGCATCGAAGGTACCCGGCATCCAAGTCGTGCCGCCCCCGCGCAGATACAATTTGCCGGGCCAACTTTCCGAGCCGACTTCTCCCGGTCCTGGAATGGTCCAGAAGCGCCATGCGAGTTTCCCCGTCTCGACGTCAAAAGCTGCGAGAAAGCCTCGGACGCCGTCGTCGCCGCCGGAAGTGCCAACCAGAACCTTGTTCTTGACGACGAGCGGTGCGCTCGTCGCGCCATAATTCCTGTTGCCCTCAGCATAGGGCACATCCCAAAGCAGATGGCCCGAGCGTGCATCGAGGCAAAGCAGATGGGCGTTGTCGGTCTCAAGATAAATATGCGAATGCCACACTCCAACGCCTCGATTGTGATGCTGCGCGGCATCGTCTATGAGTCCCTCGGTAACCGGCCGTGAATAGTGCCAAATCTCACGTCCTGTTCTGGCATCCAAGGCATATGCGTCGTTCGCCGCGGTCACGAACATCATGCCGTTGAAGACAACTGGCGTGACTTCCAGCTCTCCCGATTTCGTCAAGTGAAAAACCCACTCCGCGCGTAACTGGTTTACGTTGCGGGGAGTGATCTGATTGAGCCCGGAGTAGCGACGCCCGGTGTAGTCACCGTTATACGACAACCAATTTCCTGCAGGTGGCTGCGCTAGAAGTTCGTCGGGATTTACGTCGATCAAGGTGGAGATCGTGTTTGCCGAGTTTTCCTGTGCCATAGACATCACGGCGACGCAAAACCAGATCGCGATAAGGACCGACGTTCGGTGCAAAGGGCACATGCGGCCTATGCCCCTCCTGAAGACCGCTTAAGCTGAGCCTCGCCCAGAGAACCGCGATCGATTCCCTGTGCATCTATCAAGCGAAGAGAAACTCGTTTGGTTAAAGACGGGACCTGGATGTCCCGGTCCAAGCTGATTAGTTCCGAAGGGTTGACAGTTTGAAGAACAACGACGCCCACTTCTCCATTGTTGCCGTCATAGAAATTGGCGGTGAGCTTACCGGGGAAGAAGACGCCGAATGAAACGGCAATCCTAACGCCTTCTCCGGTCGATGAGATGGTTAGGGGCTCGGTGATCGCTCCGGCTTCCGTTACGCTCACAATTCTGTTCCCGATACGGGTCGGGTACCACTTCGTATCCATTGCATACGAACCGCCTGGCTCAAGCCCCATCATGGGGCTGTTCAGCTCCGCTTCCATGTAATAGGGAGCGTCATCCGGACTCGTCCGTATGAACGGCATGCCCCGGTTGTCGATATCTACAGCGGGGCCATTTTTGTAAAAAATCACCGTCGCTTTGTCCGGGTAATCCGCGCCGGCATGAAAGAGAAACCGCTCTACCACAGCAAATTGGCTCGATCCGTCGGCCACCGCTAGCCATCCGCTGGGCGAATCGATCCAAACTTCGCTTTGCAGATATAACCAGTGCAAAGTGAACAAGTCATTTTTCACAGAAAAAGAAGGATCGTCGCTGAGTCCTGAGCGCACATAGTAGCCATTCAGATACGAGCTCTGCGGATTCACGGGCGTGAATGCCCAGAAGTTTTTGTTGTAAGCGCCGATGGTTTGCAGGTCTGCCGTGTCATATTGAGTCACGGATTGCATGGACCACCGGATGCGATGACCGGAGGCGTTCTTCATAACAGCATGGAACGCGATTTCCGGGGAATCGCGCCCAATACTGATTTCCCGGGAATATTGCAACCCGGTCCGCTCATCAGGCGGTCCTTCTAGCCCCAAGCTGCAG
>Ga0307477_10002854_pt1 | contig 13145 bp, 16 predicted proteins | sample atmos_gasesECM2C_FD_203316 | JGI IMG/M metagenome (GOLD analysis project Ga0307477, IMG submission 203316) | Hardwood forest soil microbial communities from Morgan-Monroe State Forest, Indiana, United States - atmos_gasesECM2C_515 | ecosystem: Environmental > Terrestrial > Soil > Temperate...
CGCTGAGGGTCAGCGTCACCGGGTAGTTCCAGGGACCGATCACGCCAATCACGCCCAGCGGGTGGTGATGCTCCCAGGTGGCGGTAAGCAGCGGGAGTGCTCCCCGGCGCCGGCGGGTGTGCAGGTGGCGCTCGGCCGTGTTCGCGTAGTAGCGGGCGACGATGGCGGCGTCGAGCACCTCCTCGAACGCGTGCCTGCGCGCCTTGCCGGTCTCGAGCTGGATCAGGTCCAGGAGCTCGTCCTGGCGGTCGAGCACGAGGTCGTGGTAGCGCAGCAGGATGGCCCGCCGCTCGGAGAAGCTCGAGCCCGCCCAGCTCTCCTGGGCGGACCGGGCCCGCTCCACGGCCAGGGCCACGTCGGCCGGGGTGCAGCGGGGAACCGCTCCCAGCAGCCCACCGCTGAACGGCTGCTCGACCTCGAGCTCGTCGCGCTGACCATCGACCGTCACCCGCCCGGCCAGGCCGGCCAGCCGGTCGGCCGAGATTCGCGCCGAGGGGATCGGCGCCGGGGGGCGTCCCGGGCGACCGTCGCCATCGGCGGCGGCCGGCGCGGCGGGAGCAGCGGGCGGGTCGAGGGCGGGCTGAGCTTCAAGCGGCTGCTGCGGAACCATGACCAACCTCCTTAGGGCGCCAGCGAGCATATCGCCGCTCCATGGAAGATTCTCGGTGATGGCGCTCGACCTCGATGCCTGGCTCCCCCGCCCGCAGGTGTGCACCCGGCAGCGCCGGACCTCGCGGGCCGAGCCCGAGCTCCTGTGGCGAGCGGCCCAGGCCGTGCGGGTCCGCGACGCCCCCGTGCTGGGCCGGGCCGTGCGCTGGCGGATCCCGGGCACGGCCCCCGATCTCACCTTCCGCGAGCTGCTGCGCAGCTATCCCTTCACCCTGCTCGAGGAGGGCGGGAACTGGTCGCTGTCGGGGATGTGCGGCCGGATCTGGACCCTTCAGCGCGACTACCCGCGCATCGAGGACTCCGATCAGTTTCTGGCCTTCGACCAGCCCGGCACCGTCCGGGTGGCCATCGCCCACTGGATCGAGCCGGGGCGGGATGGAAGCAACGCGCTGGTCAGCGAGTCGCGCGTGCAGCCGGTGGACGCCCGGGGCGGGACCCGGCTGCGAATGCTGTGGGCCGTCGTCGGCCGCTTCGAGCGACTGGTCGGGGGCGAGGTCCTGCGGGCCGCGGTCAGCAGCGCGGAGTCGCCCTGACGGAGCGGCTACCGCCCGAGCCCGGCTCCTGCCCGAGCGCGGGCCACCGCGTGAACGCGGGCCCCGCCCGAGCGCGGGCTACCGCCCGGCCACCTGCCCCACCGAGCGTTCCGCCGGGCGCTCCCTCAGCGCGCGTGCCACCCGGCCGCCGAGCGCTCCCAGGAGCATCCCGACGATCGCGGTGAATACCGCCAGCAGAGGCGGAAAGCTGCCGAGCGAGACCTTGGCGTGGGTGCCCACCAGCGTATGGGCCACCAGGAGGGACGTCCCGTACAGGGCCCCTCCAACCAGGCCGCGGTCGGCACCGCCCCATCCGTCGCGATGCTCGAACCCGGCCAGGACGCCGCCGATCGCCGCCACCCCTCCTACGGCCCAGTAGCCGGCGGCCGACTCCCCGAGCACGAGTCCTGCCACCGCACCGAATATGACCGGGAACAGACCGCCCGTGATTACCTGCACAGGACGGGAGCGATCCCGGAAGAGTGGACGAGCAGACACCTCTGATTTCCTCCTCAGCCGCGGATGTGATCGGTCGTCGTCTCCACCGGCCGACGGCATGGAGGTGGTGTGCGCTCGCCGCGCCTACCCTGCCTTCCTCCACTCCGCGGTCGACAGTCACGCCTCAACCGCTTCAGGAAGCGTAACTCACCCGCTCAATGGCGGGCGCGCCCCCGGCTGGGATGCTTGCGCCCCGGGGAGATCTGAAGGGTGGCGGTGGCGGGCTTGGCGTGGTTGCCGGCCAGGTCGGTGGCGGACAGGCGCAGCTGGTAGCGGCCGGGCGAGGCCGGGCTCGGCCACGTGAAGTAGTGCTGCCCACGGCCCACCGTGCCGCTGGTCGAGAACGCGGTGGAGCCCTTTCCGTTGGAAACGGCGACCCCCACGTGCGAGATCTTGTCCAGGGAGAAGCTCAGCCTGGCCGGCCCTCCCGACCTGATCTTCATGGTGATCGGGGTCACGGTGGGGGGCTCGGTCATGTACTGCCGAAACCGGGTGGCCGTGTCGCAGTAGATGGGGGCGTTCGTGCGCTGGCAGAGGTTGTCCAGGAACGTGATCAGCAGTTGGTGGTAGCTGAGATCCGACTCGGTGCTCTGGTCATACAGGGACCAGTGACCGGTGTCGTAACGCGGGAGCACGGCCTGGGCCTCGGTATCACCCTGCTGGAAGAGTGTCTGGGCCACCTGGTCCCCGGTGATCTGCCAGAAGTCGTGCAAGCCGATCACCGCCTGCAGATGAGCGTTGATCACCTGCTGGGTGGTGGAGAAGCTGTAGATCAGGTAGAAGGGGCCGGTCCCGGTGTCGAGGCGAACGCCGACCGGCGGGGGAACCAGGAACGCGGTCAGGGCCCGCTGGCCCAGCGACGTGAGCGAGGGATCGTGGAGCCGCTGACCGGCGCGGGCCAGGGCCTGTACCGCCGTCCCCTGGGAGATCGAGCTCGTCCAGGGGGGCATCCCGCCGTCGAACTGAAAGTAGTACTCCCACGCCGGCCATCCCCCGCGGTCGGCGGCCAGGGGAACCAGCTGGCCCAGGAGGTTTCGCAGGGCCCCGTTTGACCCGCTGTCCCACAGGCCGTTGGCCTTGGAGAAGTTGGCCAGCATCTGCAGCTCGATCCCCTGCCCGGGGTAGTACTCCCACACCAGCGGGCTCGAGCCCACGCTCACGCGCTGCCCCTGGGAGAGGAGGGGGCCGCTGGTCCACCACTGGGTGTTGGCGTCGAGGGTCGAGAACACCGCCCCCAACCGGGGCACCGTGAGCTGCCCGGAGGAGGCGATGGAGTCGGCGTTGTCGATCACCGCCCCGAGCTCGGCCTGGCGCGTCCCGGTCAGCCTCCCCCACGCGCTCAGGGCGTGATCGAGGGAGGCGACGTGAGCGTCATGGGTGGGCTGATCGATCTGCCCTGAGGCCAGGAGCTGGTCGAGGGCCTGGCGGGCGGGGACGCCGCTGGGGTTGGGCGGGGCTGACGGCCCCTGCGGGGGCGAGCGCCGGCGTTCGGTCCGGGCCGCGGCCCGGGCCCGCTCCCCGGTCGGACCGCCCGATCGCCCGGCCCGAGCCCGGGCCCGATCGGCCGGCGTGCGGTCGGGCGGCGCGGGGGGCGATAGGTCGGATCGCCCGGGAAACCGCTCGTCGCGCACGCGAACGTGGCCATCCCGAAGCACCAGCACCGGCGCGGCGCTGGCCGGCGCGGCCGCCGCCACCCCGGCGACCGCCATGAGCACGCACGCGGGCGCGCGGGGCCCCCACCGACCCCGCCTCGGTGCCGTCGCGAGCATGGCGCGCACTTTGAATCCAACCGGGGCGATGAGCGCGAGTTGCGCGCCCCCTGCAGGCGTTATTGCAGCGCGCGCTCAGGCGCCGCCGAGCGCCTGGCAGGCCGGGGTCTGCCCGGCGGCCGTGACCAGAGCCGAGCTGCGCAGCCCGGCCAGGCCGCTGGCCACGCTGGCCAGCGAGGACTGGAAGGTGGAGACGTACTGGCTGACCGCGGACTTGAACGCGGTTGCACTCGTGATCGGGAGCTGGTTGGCCTGGGCTTGGGCCCTGACCAGAGCGTTCTTCACCTGGGTGAACACGTTCACGATCGCGCTCGAGATCTGCTGGCCGCTGCTGATGTTGGGCACCCCGGCCGACTTGAGCTCGGACAGGGCGTGCTCGGTGTCGCCGAGCATTCCGCTCGTGAAGTTCTGCAGGATCTGGCGGCCCTGGGCCGGGGCGCTCGGCGGAGTGCCCGCCTTGACCTGGTTCTCGCGGTTCTTGATGCTCCCCAGATAGGTGCTGATGGCGGTGCACACCGACTTGACGTAGGAGTTGGCGCTGACCTTGGAGGACCCGCCGCACCCGCTCCACAGCACGGCGCCGGCCACGATGACGGCCACCAGGGCCCGGGTTCGCGAGGCGAGCACGGCGCGGCAGCCTACAAGATGCTCGGCGGCCAGGCCCGGCGCCCCGGGCCGACCCCTACCGGCCCGAGGCCGAGCGGTGGGGGTGTCGATTTACGCCCGGCCCGTTCGTCGTCATGCTGTAAACCCACTCCCGAAAGGAGCCCCGACGTGCAGTACATGCTGCTGATCCACGCCGACGAGAACGCCTACCAGCAACTGGGCGAGGAGGAGCGGGCCACGCTCGGCCAGGAGTACGGCGCGTTCACCGCCGGCCTGCGCGAGAGCGGAGTATTCGTCGAGGGCAATCAGCTCGCGCCGAGCTCCACGGCCACCCGGGTCCAGGTGCGGGACACCGAGCGCATCGTCACCGACGGGCCCTACGCCGAGACCAAGGAGCAGCTCGGCGGCTACTACGTCGTCGAGGCCGACTCGCTCGACGAGGCGATCGAGCACGCGGCCGGGATTCCCGCCGCGCGCGGGGGCACGATCGAGGTTCGCCCTGTGGTCCAGGTCCCGGCCGCCGCGGAGAGCTAGGGTCCTGCCCGAGAACTCGGTGGCGGTCCCGGAGCTGAACGCATAGACGAGCTCGGGCGGATCTTCCGCGAGCAGCACGGCCGTGTGCTGGCCACCCTGATTGGCGTCCTCGGCGACTTCGATCTCGCCGAGGACGCGCTTCAGGACGCGGTGACCGTCGCCCTGGAGCGCTGGCCCCGGGACGGCGTCCCGGCCAACCCGGCCGGCTGGCTGGTCACCACCGCGCGACACCGCGCCATCGACCGGCTGCGGCGCGAGCGCACCCTGGCCCGCAAGACCGAGCTCCTGGAGCCCGAGCCCCAGCCCATGGACGACGAGTTCCCCGACGAGCGCCTCAGCCTCATCTTCACCTGCTGTCATCCCGCCCTCGCCGTCGAGGCCCAGGTGGCGTTGACCCTGCGTAGCCTCGGGGGCCTGACCACGGAGGAGATCGCCCGCGCCTTCTTGGTGCCCGAGGCCACCATGGCCCAGCGTCTGGTGCGAGCCAAGGCCAAGATCCGCGGAGCGGGGATCCCGTTCCGCGTGCCCCCGCCCCACCTGCTCCCCGACCGGCTGGCCGCGGTGCTGGCCACCCTGTACCTGATCTTCAACCAGGGCTATGGCCCGCCCGTGCGGGGCGAGCTGTGCGACGAGGCCATCCGGCTGGCCAAGGTCCTGGCGGTACTGATGCCCGACGAACCCGAGGCGCTCGGGCTGCTCGCGCTGATGCTGCTCCAGGACGCGCGGCGGGCCGCCCGCGCCGGCGACACCCTGATCCTGCTCGAGGATCAGGATCGCGCGCTATGGGACCCCGCGCGCGTGGCCGAGGGCCGCCGCGTGCTCGAGCGCGCGGCTCGCCGCGGCCCGGCGGGGCAATACGTGCTCCAGGCTCAGATCGCGGCCTGCCATTTCGAGGATCCGGCCGATCGGCAGCGCATCGCCAGCCTCTACGAAGAGCTGCTCGCCCGCACCGGCTCGCCCGTGGTCGCGCTCAACCACGCCGTCGCGGTGGCCATGGCCGAGGGCCCCGAACATGGGCTGGCTCTGATGGACGGAATCGACCTGCCCCGCTACCACCTGCTGCACTCCGCCCGCGCCGACCTGCTGCGCCGGCTGGGCCGAGACCGGGAGGCGGCCGCCGCCTACCACCGGGCCCTCGAGCTCGCCCCCAGCGCCCCGGAGCGCGAGTTCCTCGACCGGCGGCTGGCGGCGCTGGCGGGGGGACCCGCGTGAGATGGCCTCCCTGCGCAGCGGCGCCGATCTCGACGTGCTGCGGCTCGGAACGGGCCCGCCGATGGTGCTCGTGCACGGCAGCATCGTCGACGGGGCGCGGACCTGGCGCGAGCAGCTGTGCCTGGCGGAGCGGTGGGAGCTGCGGATTCCCAACCGGCCCGGGTTCGGCGGCAGCCCGGCCCTGCCGCGAGGAGACTTCGAGGCCGAGGCGCCGCTGATCGCTCGGCTGCTCGGTGATGGTGCCCACCTGGTCGGCCACTCCTACGGGGGGGTGATCGCGCTGCTCGCGGCGGCGGATCGCCCGGACCGGGTGCGGTCGCTAACCGTGTCGGAGCCGGGCTGCCTGCGCGTGGCCGCGGGCGACCCCGTGGTCGACGCCGCGATCGTCCGGGGCCAGGAGCTCTACCGCCGGGCGGCGGACATCCCCACCCCTGACTTCCTGCGCCTGTTCCGTAGCGGTGTGCACTCGACCCACGAGACGCCCGCGGCTCTGCCCGACTGGCTCGAGCGCGGGACCCAGCTGCTCATGCGCGAGCGGCCCCCGTGGGAGGCCGACATCCCCCTCGAGCGCCTCGCGAGCGCGCGGTTCCCCAAGCTGGTGATCTCGGGCGGGCACTCGGCCGTGTTCGAGGCCGTATGCGACACACTGGCGGAGGGCCTGTCGGCCCAGCGGGCGGTGATCCCGGGCCGGGGCCACACGATCCCCGCCGCCGGCGCCCCCTACAACGAGCGTCTGGAGCAATTCCTGACCGCCGGCCAAGAGACTTGAAGGCGACCGCCTCAACCGCCGCTGAGAGGAGCACCCATGTGCCGCAACATCCGCACCCTTTACAACTTCGAGCCGCCGGCCACCGACGACGAGGTCCGCGATGCGGCCCTCCAGTACGTGCGCAAGATCAGCGGCTTTCACCGACCCTCGCGGGTCAATGCCGAGTCGTTCGAACGCGCGGTGGACGCGGTGGCCGCCGCCTCGCGTGAGCTCCTGGCGGAGCTGTCCACCGCGGCGCCGGCCAAGGATCGGGAGGTGGAGGCGGCCAAGGCCCGCCTCCGGGCCCAGCACCGTCGGGCCGCGTAACCCCGCCCTAGTCGGTGGCGCTGAACTCCCAGATAGCCACCGACAGCATGGCCAGCCCCATGGCGGCCACGATCCCGACCTCGAGCAGAGCCGGCACGTGCCACCCCCACCAGGTGACCCCGGGGGCGAGGGCGGAGCGCGCGGCGGCGCTGACGTGCAGGTGGTCGAACACCAGCCGGCGCATGGGATCCACCGCGTAGGTGAGCGGGTCGATGCGGTTGAGCACCCCCAGCCACGCCGGGAGGTGCCGGACCGGGAACAGGGCGCCGGAGATGAAGAACATGGGCATCACCACCATCTGCATCAGGCCCATGAACGACTGCATCTGCTTGATGCGCGCGGCGAACATCACCCCGAAGGCGGTGATGCTGAAGGCCAGCACCAGCTGGAGGAGGAAGATGCCCAGGATCATCACCGGGTTGTAGGGCACGTGCACGGCCCCGGCCAGGAGGATCAGGATGATCCCCTGGGAGCTGGCCACCGTCGCCCCGCCCAGCGTCTTGCCGATGACGATCGAGCTGCGCCGGACCGGGGCGACCAGCATCTCGCGCAGGAACCCGAACTCGCGGTCCCACACGATCGAGGCGGCCGAGAACATGGCCGTGAACATGACCGCGATGCACAGGATCCCGGGATAGATGAAGGTCTTCAGGTCCACCCCGTGGGTGCTCGCGCTCGAGAGCTGCTGGAGCCCCGACCCGAGCACGAACAGGAACAGCAGGGGCTGGACCAGCGAGGTGGCCATCCGCAGGCGGTCGGCGCGAAACCGGATCAGCTCGCGCCGCCACACCACCTTGATCGCGCGCACCTCATTGCGCACGCTCCGGACCGGGACCCTGACCCGGATGACGTCGGCGGCGGCCGTGGCGGTGCTCATCGCCTCCCCGCGGCGAACGCCTGCATCAGCATGCGACTGGTCTGCTGGCCCCGCTCCTCCTCGGCATCCCTGATCGTGCTGCCCGTGAACGACATGAACACGTCGTCGAGGGTGGGCCGGGCCACGCTCACCGACTGGATCGGCACCCCCAGCTCGGCGAACAGCCGGGGCACGAACTGCTCGCCGGCGGGCACGGCGAAGGTCACCGCCCCCTCTGACATGTGGGCCTCGAGCCCGAAGCGCTCGGCCAGAGCGGCGATGGCCGCGCCGTCGTCGTCGGTCTGGAGCCGGATCCGATCCGCCCCCACCCCCGCCTTGAGCGCGGCGGGCGTGTCCATGGCCACGATCTCGCCCTGGTCCATGATCGCGATCCGGTCACAGAACTCGGCCTCGTCCATGTAGTGGGTGGTCATGAAGATGGTGATCTCCTCGCGCTCCTTGAGCTCGGCGATGTAGCGCCAGATCGAGCTTCGGGTCTGGGGGTCGAGCCCGATGGTGGGCTCGTCCAGGAACAGGACCCGGGGAGAGTGCATCAGGCCGCGCGCGATCTCCAGGCGCCGGCGCATTCCCCCCGAGAAGGTCAGGACCTGCGTCTTGCGCCGCTCCCACAGTCCCACCATCTCGAGCACCTGGCGCATCCGACCGGGCACCAGCGAGGGGTCCACCCCGTAAAGCTCGGCATGCATGCGCAGGTTCTGCTCGGCGCTCATGTAGGTGTCGAGGGTCGGATCCTGGAACACGAGCCCGATGTTGCGGCGGACCCCGTCGCGCTCGCGGACCACGTCGTGCCCGGCCACCATGGCCGTGCCCGCGGAGGGGCGCAGCAGGGTGCACAGCATGTTGATGGTGGTGGACTTGCCCGCGCCGTTGGGCCCGAGGAAGCCGAACACCTCGCCCGGGGCGACCTGGAAGTCGACCCCCCGCACCGCCTCCACCGCATCGAAGCGCTTGGCCAGGCCGGAAACCGCGATGGCCGGAGCCGGCCCGTTGAGGGAGGCACGATGTCCGTCCTCGTACAACATACGTATATCGTACACTGTACGGGAGATGGCCGTGACGGTGGACAGGTCGGAGGTGCGCAGGCAGGCGATCATCGACGCGGCGGTGGAGCTGGCCGACCGCGACGGCCTGGACGCGGTCACCATGCGAAACGTGTCCGAGCGGCTCGGGGTGGGGACCATGACCCTGTACTCCTACCTGTCGAGCAAGGACGAGCTGCTCGACCTCATGTTCGACGAGGCCAGCGGCGAGATGCTCGTGCCCGAGCTGCCCGACCACTGGCGCGACGCCCTGCGGGCGATCGCGGTGCGCACGCGAGACACGTTCGATCGCCACCCCTGGATGCTGGGGGCCGCTCCCCCCGGGCGCGGCCAGCGCTTGAACTTCGTCCGTCACATCGAGCAGTCTCTAGCCGCCGTCGCCTCCCTCGGGGTGGACGACGACTCGGCGGTCGCCATCCTGGGCGCGATCGACGACTACACGCTCGGGCACGCGGTGCGCAAGCACGCCCGCCAGAAGATCGCTCGGGCCGCGCGGGCCGCGGCGGCGCGGGGAGATCGGACGCGAGCCAGGCCGGGGGCGATCGATCCGGCGGTGGCGGCCGCCATGCAGTCCGGCGCCCTGCCCCTGCTCAAGGAGCGCTTGGGGGGCCGCGGCTTTCCCCTGCGGCTGGGAGTGCCGCCCGGTTGGGACTTCGAGCAGGGGCTCGAATGGATGCTGGACGGCATCGCGGCCGCCTGCGCGGCCGGCCGATGACGCCGGCGCACGGCGCTGACGCCCGGCCCCGGGTCAGGACAGCCTGACGCCCCCGTCCGGGGTCAGGGTCCAGTGCGGGTTGTGGGCGACCTCCCACGGGTGACCCTCGGGGTCGATGAACACCGCGCTGTAGCCGCCCCAGAAGGTCTCGCCCGGCTCGCGGCCGATCGTGGCCCCCGCTGCCCGCGCCTGCTCGGTCACCGCGTCGACCTCGGCCGGCGAACCCAGACACAGGGCCAGGGTCACCCCACCCCACCCCGGGGCATCCCGCACCGCGCTGTCGGCGGCCAGCTGGTCTCGAGCCCACAGCGCTAGGACCATGTCGCCGGCTTGGAAGAAGACGACATCGTCGTCGGGCTGGGCCCCCGTTTCCCAACCCAGGGCCTGGTAGAAGCGGCGGGCGCGGGCGAGGTCGCCCACGCCCAGAGTGATCACGCTCACCCGCTGGCGCATGGCCGCATTGTGGCGAACGGGGAGCCGGCGGTCAGCCCAGCCCGGGCCGGCGACGACCGTCGCCCCCCGCCCGATCGGCCAGGATGCGGTCCACGATGCGGTAGGCCACGGCCTCGCCCGGGGTCATGAAGTTGTCGCGCTCCATGTCCGCGTGGACGCGCTCGCGCTCCTGGCCGGTGTGACGGGCCAGGATCTCCTCCAGGCGCTCGCGCAGAGCCAGGGCCTCGCGGGCGTGGATCTCGATGTCGGTGGACTGGCCCTGGAAGGCGGCGGTGGGCTGGTGGATGAGGACCCGGCCGTTCGGAAGCACGGCCCGCTTGTCGGCCGCGCCCCCGGCCAGGATGATGGCGCCCATCGACATGGCGATCCCGCAGCACACGGTCTGCACGTCGGGCCGGATGAACTGCATGGTGTCGTAGATGGCCAGCCCGGCATACACCTGCCCCCCGGGGCAGTTGATGTACAGCGAGATGTCCTTGTCCGGGTCTACCGCCTCCAGATGCAGAAGCTGGGCCACCACCAGGTTGGCCACCTCATCGGTGATCTCGGTGCCCAGGAAGACCACGCGGTCGTTGAGCAATCGGCTGTAGATGTCAAACGAGCGCTCGCCCCGGGCGGACTGCTCGACGACCATGGGAACGAGGGGCACGGGCAACCTCCTGCTCGGCGATCCGGTAAGGTGCAACCCAGCGGTTGCGTGTCCAGGCAGCCTAGCAAACGGGCAACCCACGGGTTGCGCATCGGGCGCAGAAGGAGAGGGCATGGCCATCGAGGACCAGGCGGTGCGGCGGGAGCTGATGCTCGCGGTCGATCGCGAGCGGGCGTGGGCGGCGCTGTGTGATCCCCATGAGCTAGCCACCTGGCTGGCGGACGAGGTCGAGCTCGAGATCGACGAGGGCGCGGAGGGCGTGCTGCGCTGGGACACGGGCGAGGAACGCCTGGTCACCGTGGAGGAGGTGCAGGAGAGCCGCCGGATCTCGCTGCGCTGGCGGGAGCCCGGCGGCGAGCCCACCATCGTGGAGCTGACCCTCGACGATGTCCCCGGCGGCACCCGGCTGATCGTGGTCGAGATGCCGGCCCTCGCCCTCGACGCAGCGTACGGGCCGATCGAACTGCCCAGCGGCGACCGCTGGGGACCCCGGATGGCCATGGCGGCTCCGGCGTGAGCGACGCCAGGCGTTCATCGCGGGCCCGCGGCGGCCCGCGGGCCGCCGCGCCCAGAAGGAGCTCAGGGCGGAGCGAGGCCTCCGCCGAGAGCGAGGGCGCCGGCGAGGGCGCGGCGGGCGCGGTGTTCGCAGCCCTGGCCGACCCCACCCGGCGCCGCGTGGTGCGCGCGCTGACTCAGCGGCCCACAGTGACCGCCTCGGCCCTGGCCGGGGAGCTTCCGATCACCCGCCAGGCGGTGGCCAAGCACCTGAGCGCGCTGGCCGACGCCGGCCTGGTCAGCGCCGAGCACGAGGGGCGCGAGACCCGCTACCGGCTCACCCCCGACCCTCTGACCGATGCCATGCGCTGGATGGCCACGGCGGGAGCGCAGTGGGACGAGCGCCTGGCCCGGCTCGAGCGGCGCCTGGCTCGGGATTCCCAGAGGTAGAACCCGGACCAGGGGCGGAGCGCCAGCGGGCGGTCAGCTCCCCGCCGGCTGGGGCGCGGGGGCCGCCGCCTCAGCGATCGGCCGGCCCAGCAGCAGTCCGCGATAGGCGAACTCGCCCTCTCGCAGAGCGGTGGTGAAGTAGGGCAGGGCGGGGCCGGCGATGGTGGCCCCGTGCATGGCGTGGATCCATTCCGGCCCGAGCTGCTCGATGCGGTCGGCCACCGCTCGAACCGGATCCTCGTGGGCGAAGATCCCGATGGTCCGGTACACCTCCAGCATCTCCGCGGACAGGTTCTCGCCGGTGGTCGGAGGCTGGTCGCCGGGCTGGAGGTAGAGGTCGGAGGGAAACAGGCTGCGGGTGGACCGCTCGATGACCATCATCGAGTCCCAGTGGTGCACGTGGGGAGTCTCGAGGAACTCCAGCTCGTGGCGCCCGAGCGCCAGCCGCTCGCCGTCCTTGAACCCCCGAATCCCCGCGTGGAGGCCGAACCCGCGGGCGTTGAGGCCGATCGACAGCGCCGACCCGTTCAGCTCCGCCTCGGGCGCCTCGGCCAGGAACCGATCCATGCCTCCGTTCTCGTCCCCCTCCCAGTGCAGCAGCACGATGTGCGCGAGCCGGGCCGGATCCAGGACCTCGGCGATCGCCGCCCTGACCCCGTCGTAGTGGTCGTGGGTGCCGGTGTGGATGAGAGCCGGGCGCTCGTCGTCGATCAGGAACTGGTTGAAGGTGATGCCGGACTCCGGCGACCAGGTCGCGATCCGGTAGATGCCGCCCACGATGTGGTCGATGCGCGTTTGGCTCGCGACCATCGCCACACGTTAGTCCGCGGTCGAGCGCTCGGTCAATCGTCCCGCTCAGAGAGAGGCCCGTCGAACGCGCCGAGGCGCCGCCAGGGTGCGGCGGCGCCTCGGTCTGGGCGTGAGCGTTCTATGTGTGCGGCGGGCCCTAGGCGATCTCCGGGGCGCCCACGGGCGCCGCGGTGCCCGCGCCCGCCACGTCCCATCCCTCCGAATAGCGCAGCGAGCCCGGGGTGGTGAGCGTCTCCCCCGTCTCCAACAGGGTCTTCAGCCCGGAGAGGATCATGGGCCAGCCACCGTAGAGCTCGGCGTGGGCGTCCTCTCGCAGCTGGTCGTGGATGACGGTCAGGCGGCACGAGTCCGCCACCGGCTCGATCTCCCACGTGACCCTCGACGGACCCTCGTCCTTGACCTCGTCGCTCCACAGCGCGTTGAAGCTCTGGACGAGCCGGCGAGGAGGGTCCACCTCGAGGTTCTCGCCCTCGATGATGGGCGCCGAGGCCGCCGGGCTCACGCCCCGATACGCAGAGCCGGGCGTCCAGTCGGATTCGACTCCCACCCCGAAGGTGTACTGGCCCCTCATCGCGGGGTCGGTGATCGCCTCCCAGAGGCGCTCCGGCGTGGTCTTGATGTAGATCTCGAACACCTTTTCCATCGTCTTGTCCTCCAGTCTGCGTTTGAGCCCGGTCAGGCTCGCGGCCCAGGGCTCGGCGTACTTGCTCACCCACCGGTCGTGGACGAGCCGGATCGGGACCGGGTTCAGGAGGTGCAG
>Ga0307477_10002855_pt1 | contig 13145 bp, 9 predicted proteins | sample atmos_gasesECM2C_FD_203316 | JGI IMG/M metagenome (GOLD analysis project Ga0307477, IMG submission 203316) | Hardwood forest soil microbial communities from Morgan-Monroe State Forest, Indiana, United States - atmos_gasesECM2C_515 | ecosystem: Environmental > Terrestrial > Soil > Temperate...
ATCGGCATGTGAGCGAAGAGATGTCGGCGGCCGTATACATCGTTCAAAGGCAGGTCCGGCCCGAGTGGACAACCGTGCAAGACTTCAACACGACTGACTATCACCTTGTAATCAATTACTACGACCGAAACTCGGGCTTATTGTTCATATGTTCCTCCTTAAGAGTCGAAGGACTATACGAGCACATCGCGTGCGAGTATGTGGAAGAGGATTCACGCTCCCGAATCAGGGGACCGTCCTTGAAGCGCTTGAACAGGGTCTTGCTAGATTTAGATGAGCTCCGATTTTTCAATATCGGGATGAGAAAGTCCGTACTCGGAGACAACAGCGAGGCATACAGAACAATTGCCGGCTCGAACGCTGACGAAGCTATCGATCAGAGTGCTAGCCGGTCCTTCCGCCGTGGACACTGGTACGGGTCAGCGATCTCTAATGGGGAAAGCGTCACGATTGGCCTAAGCAGCGCAGCCAAACTCTGGAGTAACAGAAACACCCAGATTCCCAGCTTGATCGAGTGGTGCAAGCAGCTAGCCCATAAAATTACCAGCGAGCGTATCCCGCGGACGTACGGCGGGTTGGATCTGCTCTCCACCGGCGAGGATCTCATTCGGATCCCGGACCAAGTTGTATTTGTCGATTGGGACGCGGACGCCTATCAGCAGCCTGTAACGGTGCGGTATACAAACAATTCAGGTCAAATTACATTCGACCAACTGCTGGATTTGGACCTTCAACTAGTTTACGAAGATACGAACGAGCATCAAGTTGTGTTCGTAGTCTCGAATTCTGAAATGCGGTACCGCGCGACTTTCTCGCTTGAGACGGATCGTTTTATTCACGCTAGCCCAGCAAACACTACTGAAGTCGTCGTTGACGAGCCTGCAGGCACGCTTGAGAATTATCTGAACACCTTTTTGCCAGTCTTTTACACGGCTGATTTTGGAAGCTTCCAGGGCGGTTCATCCTTCCCGCCGATCGAAACTAATGCGCCTCCATTTGATTTGAATCAATTTGAAACTGTAGATTGGACCGAGGCTGGAGTTAATATTCACGCGGAATATGGTGATCGAGACAACCACGGCCAGTCAATCCATGAATACATGCAGATTCGGTTGGTTGAATCGGCGGCAGAAGCAGTCTTTTATGACCATGGGCCCGGCGAAATGGCGGACTTCGTCACTTTTACAACAGAACGGGATCAGATACGGGTGGCGCTTTATCATTGCAAGGCTGCGTCGGGTGCCGGCCCGGGCGAGAACCTAAATGATGCGTACGAGGTGTGCGGGCAAGCAGTAAAATGCGTCCGATGGGCCAATCCGCGCTTGATTTTAGAATCAGTGGGTAGGAGATTGAATCGACAGTCCCATGGATCCAGATTCGAAAAAGGTGAGCTCGGAGCATTGCAACAGGCGTTCGGGCCGGGTAATCGAAGACGAGTGGTGTTCGAATCGGTGATTGTGCAGCCGGGGTTTAGCCGCGCCGCACTTGGTGACAGAGTTGGTCCTTTGCTCGCTGCTGCAGATGGGTTCCTCTTCGAGTTCGGTCGATTTACAAGATTGCGCGTGATCGGATCTGCTTGACGAAGCCATAGGTTACCGAGCCGGTTTTAACTTGCTGAGAGACCCGACTGTTCAGCGTCTCGATCCAAGGTACAGATATCTCTCTCCGGAGAACAACACAGCGATTTGTATGTTGTCTGAAGTCTGCTTTACATTTGGAATGGTCACGCTGAAGGGTGTCGTCGATCCGGGATTGAGCAAGCCAACAGTCGTTTGCGCTGTTCCAATATCCCATTCCGGCGACCACCACGGATACTTCTGGTTTCGCCACTTATCCTCGATTTTATACGGATATGGACGGGCGATAAAATTCAAAGCAAGAGAACTGATCCACAATTGAGTAGCATTTCCAATTTCCCCGCTAAGCTCTAAACCATTTTGCGTGTAATCAACCCTGTTGAAGCTTATCGAATAACCATGCCGCAGGAACTGAATCATGTTTACCTTGGGTTCCACAAAATCACCATTTGCATCGTATGTTGCGATAAACATAGCGAATTTAAGATTGTCAATCGATCCCTCAGCCACCTTCAGTTTCTTCCATCCAAAAAAGTATACCCAAACAACCGAAGCGACCCAGAGAAATGCCAAGGTGACTAAGCCGAATCGAAGTCGATTCAGCCGCCTGTTCAGCAAATGCGTCAGACCGTCTTCGCTGGCCGTCTCAGGTAACTCTGACATTTAGGGATCCCTTTCTCAGATTCGAGGCTTGATATTGATTGCTTGATTATCAAGTCAACCTACTCGTGTCAAGCACAGATTAGGTCAGCGAAACGTTTTCACCCGGGACTCTAAACCGGGGACCGACCAAGGTAGGTGGCCCCACCTTTTCGCATCGGTGTTTCCCCCTAGTTGATTCCTCCGCGCCCGCAATGAGCCCGCTCGGGCCACTCATCCTGTAGTTGCCTTTGATCTCGTCTGTGCCCCATTTTTTCGCCGTTGGCAACACTTTCGCTGCGCTCAATGCAAGAAGGCGTGACGGTTTTGACGTTGCCTTTCGACCGCCCCTTCCCAGCCCTATTCCTTATTGACAAATAGTTATAGATATGATAACCTGCGCCTGCATGCGAACCACGCATAACTCGAAATCGGATTCTGTGGGGTCCCTACTTAGACAGGCAAAGAAAAGGCCCGCCCGCCGGCTACTAGGAAGGCCTGCCCGCCATCTTTCTGGAGGGGCCTGCCCGCCGAAGCAGAGAGAGTCGCGTAGGAGGGCCTGCCCTGAGCGATGCAGCCGAACGCTCGCGGGCCATGGTTCACAAATCACCACTCACGAATCACTACTCACGCCCCGCCCTGTACCGAACGGTGCAGGGGATTTTCTAACCGCAACAGTCACCAAATTAAGATTCGGCTCAACTGACTCAAAACAAAGCACATCACGTTTTTCTAACCGCAACAAAATCGACATTTCCGGAATCGCGCCCGCCCGCCTTCCCCTACTTGCTCACCACCACTTTTTCGTCGCTTGCCTTCGGAAGATGCAGCGTCACCTTCGTCGTCTTGTTCGAGCGGATCATGATCCGCTTGTCCCACTCCGAAAACATTCCATTCGAATACGCCCGCAGATCGTACTGGCCGGTCATCCACCGCGCGAACTGGAAATGCCCGCTCGCATCGGTACGCGTCGCATGTGGATGCAGACCGTCGGAAGTTTGAATCGTCACGCTGGCATCCGCCACCGGCTGGCCGCGCCCATCCAGCACGGTTCCTTCGAGGGTGCCGATCGGCACTCTCTGCTGCGCCGCGGCCGCAAATGCCAGCGACGCAATTACCAGCGTCCCCAAAACCGCCGTCATGATTCTGCGCATGTTTTTCCACCTTCACCGAAAATCGTTCCGCTATTTCGATTTTTGGGCTGGGGCAGGCAACTGCAGCTTCACTTCGGTTTGCTTTCCGGTTTTCACTTCGACGTTGTGCTTCCAGACTGTCCACGCGCCGTTGTGATACGCGCGCACATCGTAGTAACCGTTCTTCAAGTCAGCGAAAAAAAATCGGCCCTGCGCATTCGTCGTCGTGGATTGCGGACTCGTTCCGTCCGCTCCTTGCGAAGTCACGCGCGCATCCACAATGGGTTTGCCGCCGGCGCCCACCACCGTGCCGGCCAGCGTTCCCAATCCTTTGATGTCCGCAGCCGCGATGCAAGCCAGCGCCGCCACTGCCAGAAAAACGTAAACAGATTTCTTCATGGCACACTCCCCGGGAACTCCTGCAACAATCTTAGGCGCGTTGCCGCAGTGCGCGCGAAAGTCAAGCACGCCGTGTACTCGAAGAGGGACTCCTGTTCGGAAGGACAGGCGAAGATCTCGCTCCATCTGGGAGCGCGAAGAACAATTTCTGATTTATTTTTTTCTAATATTTGTAATGCCGGCTGGCGGCCGCATGCGCAGCCTGTTCCTGGCGGCCGGTGTCGGGATTTGTGCCGCGCTCGAGCGCGATGAAATACGTGAGCAATTGCAACGGGACCAGATGCAGAAACGCCGCGAGCCACTCTTCTGATTCCGGAACCAGCAGAGTGTGCTCCGCCGAAATGTCGTGATTCGCGGAAGGCGTGACGATCGCCGCTCGCAACATTTTTAATTCGCCGCCGGCCCGAAGAATCATGCGAGCGCGATCGTCGGAAGATTTTCCGGTGAGCAGGCCCACGAGCGAGCCGCGCGAATCCACTTCCGAAAATGGCCCGTGAAGAATTTCTTCCGTTTCGAAACCTTCGGCGGCGAGGTAGCAACTCTCCTTGATTTTCAAAGCTGCCTCGCGAGCCGTTGGCCAACCTGCGCCCGAACCGAAGAGCCACATGCGCTCGAGCGGCGCGGCACGTTTTGCAAATTCTCGAACTTGCGGCTCGAGCGTCAGCGCCTGGCGCATCAGATTCGGCACGCGCTCGAGCGTCGCGCGAAGGCCGGCGCTGGCAAGAATTTTTCGACGCTCGGCGATGCGCAGAATCAGCAGCGCGATCGCCGTGAGCGCAGTGGTGTAACTTTTTGTGTAGGCGAATGAAATTTCCTGTTCGCAAGTTTCGATCTGAAAATCGGCGCCGCGAACTCCCTCGCCGCTCATTTCGCCGGTGATGGCGATGGTCAGAGCGCCGGCAGCGCGCGCCGCACGGAGCGCTTCGATCGAAAATGTGGTTGTGCCGGTGTGCGTTATGATCACCACCGCATCTTTCTGCGTGAGCGCGATCGGATGGTGCACCAGCTCAAAAGATTGTTCGCCGCGCGCCAGGAATTTTCCGCTGGTGAATTCGCGCATCCAGGATTCCGCGATTTGCGCGGCGTGCAAGGAAGTGCCGATGCCGACGAACGTGATGCGTTCTTTTTCGGCGATGGCGTCAGCGACGCGCTCGATGGAGGTGCGGCGCGCGAGCATTTTTTCGATCAGCGCGGGCTGCGCCTGGATGGCGTCGTAGAGATAGTAGGGATGAGCAGTGCGGCGGTCGGGCATTTGCTTTTTCTCCCGCGCCAGTGTATCCGATGGCTTCACATTCGCATCCGAAGAAGTTGCAATGCCGTGAATTTGCAGGCGCAGCGCGGGCGAGCCGCCGCGAAAAGTTTTGGAGCTCCGATGCCACGTTACATCTCGCAACACACGCTGGCCTGCCTTACACGGCAAGGCGCGGAGGAACTCGCGCGGCGATTGCTCGCCGCGAAAACGGTGACGGCGCGGCGCGTGCTGGTGAATATGCAGGAAGGAAAAATGGTGGTCGAGTTCGAGGCGCCCAACCGCGAAGAGCTTGAGAAGTGGTTGGTACTCGAAAAATTTCATTTTGATTGGCTGCTGCGCATCGAATTCGAATTCGAGAATGGTGCTTTGCGACCTTTCCCTTGATGCAAAGGCTGTCTGCAGACCCCCGGAAATATTGCCGATTAGAATTGGTTCCGATCCTTTCTTTTGAATGAGTTGCGACATTTCTATTCGCAGCCCATTACCGATTAGAAATGGGGTGAGACGCGACCCCCTTGGCCGGAATCCCACGGATTTCGCCGCGCTCCTCATCTGAAAATTCTCCATTCGTAGCATGGCAGATTGCAGGAGAAAATTCGGCTGGCCGAGCGACGAGTTTTGGGGTGATCGCGTACAGTGGCCGTCTTGCCAGTATGGTGCTAAAGCCGGGGATCGACGGGTTCGCTCTCAAGGGCGAGAACACCGAAAACGCATTCGTGAACGCGGCGAAGAGGCTCCTTTCGAACGAAGCGTTCCAGTGCTTCAATGCCAAGAGCAAATTCGCGGAGCGCCAACAAGCGTTTGGTCGAGACAGAGCGGCTACGGAGGCGATCTAAGTTTTCGGGTAGCAAATACTCGGGGCCGTAGATGATTCTCAGGTACTCGCGCCCACGGCACTTAATGGCTGGCTGAACAAGCCCCCGGCGTCCATGCACAATGAAGTCGAAAGGCTTGAGCACCATTCCTTCACCGCCGCGATCTGTCAACTCCTCCCACCACCGGGTGGTTTCATCTACGCTCGCAGCATCGGTTACGTCCACCTGTTTGTAAGGGGTTGCGAGCAGCAACCCATCACTGGCTTTGCAAACCTCCGCGAGTTTTTCCATATGCCAGACGTGATCGCGCTGAACGTGAACTTGGCCTTCGGTGGCCAGGAGATGAAACGGCGCAAGCTTAAGGTCCCTGACCGAATGCACCTCCCAGCAATAGCGACGGTAGGAATCCACATAAAGATGCACAGCATCGAGCCGTTGTTTATATCGTTCGATAAGAGATAGAGCGTCACCGTTCTTCGACCCTAGGCATTCCAGTGCGGCGACGGTTTCCGTGAGCGACGCCCTCGCTGCTGCCCCTACAGCAGCGTACTGTTGACGCAGCAGTTCCTGTGCCTTGGCCGACCATGGCAACAATTCCGCGTCAAGGCAAACCCAGTTTGTTTGGAACTGATTCCAGAAATCGGCGGCGTCCAAAGCCGCCCGCACTTTTTCGAGGAATTCCTTCTCAATCTTTGCTTCGTCGAAGAATTGTCTTCCTGTGCGGGTATAGCAGATACCGATGCCTTCGTCGACAACTCCGAAACGCTGTAGAGCAACATCCCCGTCCCGGCATACGATCACAACGGCGCGCGAGCCCATATGCTTTTCTTCGCAAATGACGCGCGGTACGCCTTCACGGCGAAAGTAGTCGAATGCTTCGGCTGGGTGCTCAAGAAGACCCGGTTTCGCAGTTGTCTCCGTAGGTGACATCGTCGGCGGCAAGTAAATCAACCATTTCGGATTTGCCGCGAATCGACTCATTACTTCGAGAGCCGCCAACCCATTCTCTTCGCGAACTGTCACGTTGTGGTGAAGCCGAGTTGTGACAATGCGTTTTCCAATTACGTCGTCAATGTCGAGAAGATCGTCGTGGATCTGCTGGGAGGTAAGTGAAGGCGTAGATGCTACGGCCGCGACAAGCGGCTTGACCGGCTGGGCATAGGTCGCACGCGCGGAAACAGAGACAAGTTCCTTCTCTGGATAACGCAATGCCGTCAGGCTTCCCCCGAAAACACAGCCAGTATCGATGTTAATTGTTCGATTGAGCCAGTCGGCCCGCGGAACCGGCGTATGGCCGTAAACAACCATTGCCTTGCCCCGATACTCAGCAGCCCAATTGTAGCGAACCGGCAAGCCAAATTCGTCGGTCTCGCCAGTCGTTTCCCCGTACAACGCAAAATCGCGTACCTTTCCCGAACCGCGACCGTGCATTTCCTCCTTCATCCCCGCGTGAGCAACGACAAGTTTTCCATCGTCCAAAACATAGTGACTGATCAAGCCATCAATGAACTCAGAGACCTGGGCACGAAATTCTGGAGGTTGCTTATCGAGTTGCTCTAGAGATTCAGCGAGCCCATGCGTTATTTGCACGTCTTTGCCCCGGAGCTTGCGCATCAACTTGATGTCGTGATTGCCAGGAACGCAAAGCGCCGTACCGGCTTCAATCATGCTCATTACCAAGCCGAGCACGTCTGGAATCTTCGGCCCACGATCCACAAGATCGCCAAGAAATACCACCTTGCGTCCTTCTGGGGGTTTCACGGAATAGCCAAGAGCACGCTGACCGTTGGATTTCTTCTCGACGGAATATCCAAGCTGAGCTAGGAGATCGACGAGTTCGTCGAAGCAGCCGTGGACATCGCCGATGATGTCAAATGGGCCGTGCTGGTGCTTCAGGTTGTTCCACAACGGCTGACGATCGATTTCTGCGGCGTCAACATCTTCCGGCGAATGCAATACATGGACTCTGCGAAAGCCTTCCCTTTCAAGGTTCCGCAGAGACCGGCGCAATTGCTGAGATTGTTGCCGCACGACGTGCGGGCCGAAAGAGCGGTCTGGGCGATCACGGTTTCGCTCGTGGCACAGTTTTTCCGGCAGATCAAAAACAATGGCGACAGGAATACAGTGATACTGCCGAGCCAAAGCAATGATCGGTTTACGGGCTTCCGCTTGCACATTCGTGGCATCGATCACTACCAACTTGCCAACTGTCAGCCGTTTGGAAGCGATGAAATAGAGAACTTCAAAGGCGTCATTCGTGGCCGCTTGGCTGTTCTCATCGTCGGAGACGAGACCGCGGCAGAAGTCCGAAGAAAGAACTTCAGTCGGTCGAAAATGCTTTCGAGCAAAGCTCGACTTACCCGATCCCGAAGGGCCGACAAGAGCGACTACTGCGAGTTCTGGAATCGTCAGCTTCATTTAATGGCAAAAATCCCCATCTGAGTGGGGCTACCTAAGTTCAGGTCTTCAGGTCCGACCGGCAAGAAGCGAACCGAATAGCCGAATCGCTCGGCGATGCCGCTTGCCCACGATTGGAATTCGGCCCGTGACCACTCGAAGCGATGATCTTTGTGGCGCATTTTGCCGGCAGGAAGCGTTTCGAACTTGATGTTGTATTCGACATTCGGCGTCGTCACGACAACCGTCTGCGGGCGTGCAAATTCAAAGAGGACCCGCTCAAAGGCAGCTAGACGCGGAGGGTCTTGATGCTCTATGACTTCTACGACGGTCGCAGCGTCGTAACCCGCCAGGCGTTTGTCCCTATAGGTCAGGGAACCGTGAATCAGGCGGATTCGTCCCTTCTGCATAGTAGGCAAGTCCTCAAGGCGAAGTTTCCGTGAAGCAATCTCCAACGCACGATGCGATACGTCCATGCCAAGTATTTCCGCAAAGACCTTGTCGTTCAAAAGTTCTCTCAGAAGCCGACCTTCGCCACAGCCAAGGTCGAGAACCCGCTTCGCGCCACAGCTGCGAATCGCTGCCATTACTGCTCCCGTGCGCTGCTCTGCCAGACTGATTGGTTTTTCAATAGCCTCTTCTTCGCGCGAGTGAGATTCGGCCACTTCGTCCGCTGCGGGCGCTTCGTCGCCGATGAGACGACTCAACGCCTCGCGGGCCAGGCGTTTCTGATGCTTCAAATAGCGATTGGTAATCAACTCGCGTTCGGGATGCTCGCGAAGCCAACCCTCGCCGTGCCGCAGGAGTTTTTCTACTTCCGCATCGCCAACCCAGTAGTGCTTGTCGTCATCAAGGACTGGAGTCAAGACATAGAGATGCGTAAGCAATTCACTCAATCGAATTGTGCTCTTGAGCGCTACTGTGAAATACGGACTTTCTCCCCACTCTGGGAACTTCTCGTCGAGAGTATGACGCTTGGCAGTGATTTCGTAGCCCAACGGCTCGAATAAGCGACGCAACAAGATTTCCCCGCCACGGCAAGGCAGTACGGTGATCCTCGCCTCAAGGGACAGTGGCGTATCGGCCAGTTCCTGACGTTCCTTGCTCTTACCTGTGAGGGCGGTGCCAAAAGTGCGTGCGATGGCGACACTTAGGAAGGATGAGGCGGCATATGGACGGTCGTTTACATATTCCTCTAAGACATGCGCTTCACCGCTCGGTCCGCGTCGTTCGCGAACGAGTCCAATGGAATCGATGTCCAGCGCTAGGGCGACAGTGCAGCGGTGGGGCGTGGCCTCAGGATAGAAAACGTGCGTCTTTCCGAAGGCCTGCTCGAAGGAATGAACGCGGAACGGGCTCTTGTGTAGCAGGTACCCCAGATCCGTGGCCTGTTTCCCGGCGTATGAAATCGTTAGAAGCATATTCGTGCGCGTTCGAGCCAATCGAATTCGGACTCCAACCACGCGCAGGATCGCATTACGGATGATACTTGTAACTGTTCTGGAACTCCAAGACCGACAGGAGTCGACAAAAGCAGGCGAGGAAAACTTAGTGCCGTAGAAGTGAGGTAAGGATAGGTTTCGAGAAGTCGAGGAGCCAGGAGTTAGGGAGTTTCGCGCGATGGGCAAGGTGGTTCGCAGGATCTTGGCGGGCGCGCTGTTCATTTGGGGTTTCCGGTCTGGGCGTCGGCGACGAGCTGGCGGGCCTGGTCGAGCCAGTTCAGGACTACCGTGGGCTCGGAAACCTCGACCGTATGGCCGCCTGGAAATTGAAAGATCACGAAGTGCTGCCCATCGGGCGACACATCATAGGATGAGAAGGGAGTCCGCATTTCCAAACGATCCGCGAAAAGCGTTTGAGGCTTTCCGGCCTGGAAGGAGTTCTTCTCCACCGAATAAGGCACAGCGATCAACGACCTGGCCCTGACGTAAATCAGTTCATGCCCGGCCTTGGACCAGCGCGTCTGGAAGGGCCAAAAACCGCGGCGTTTGCGGAAACAGATTAATCCAAAGGACATACGTCACAGTGACAGGAAATTGAACCGCGAGCGGCAGGGTGTTCTATTGCCATTGGCGGGCGACGGGTGTACGCTTTTCCCCTATGAAGAAGTGCTGCCAGATGATCCGAAGTTGCTGCAGGTGCTGCTGCCGCGGCTGTTGCTGCTGCATGTGTACTTGCGCGTCCTCTGGCATGGGGAGGCTGGAAGAGTAGAAACGGAAACCAGCCCAGGAGTTGACGAACCCACCGCCAGAGAGGAGTTGGCCGGTGGGTTTTTTGTTTTGGGGAGGCGAAGTGAAGGGATCAGAGGTAGAGAGATCCTTCGACTGCAACCCGCGCCCGTCCAAAGAAAGCCGGGAGCGCTTGTGCGCATGTGTTTCCGCTCACTTCGCGACGGCATTCAGTGCAGGCAGGATGACAGGCACTATTTTTCGCATCGGGTTAAGGGAACGCGAAATCCAATCAAAGAGGAGGAAGTAAAATGGCTGAGTACAAGCATCCGGAAGTGCTGGTTACGACGCAGTGGGTGGCGGAGCATCAGAACGATCCGAAGGTGCGGTTGATTGAAGTGGATGTGGACACAACCGCATTCGACCAGGGGCACATCGCCGGAGCGGTTGGCTGGAACTGGCAAACGCAACTGCAAGACAATGTCCGACGCGACTTGATTGACAAAGCCACTCTCGAAAAGCTGCTGGGGCAGGCGGGCGTTTCAAACGACACGACAGTGATTCTTTATGGCGACAACAACAACTGGTTCGCGGCCTACGCGCTGTGGCAATTGAAATATTACGGTCACAAGGACGTGCGGTTGATGAATGGCGGGCGGAAAAAATGGTTGGAAGAGAAGCGGGCGCTGACAACGGATGCGACGAAGACGTCTGCTGCGACCTACCGCGCGACGGGCCCGGATGAATCCATTCGCGCGCGGAAGGAAGATATTTCCGCATTCCTGGAGAAGAAGAAAGCAGCGCAACTGGTGGACGTGCGCTCGGTGGATGAATTCACCGGGAAAATTATCGCGCCGCCGGGGATGACGGAAACGGCGCAGCGCGCGGGACACATTCCGGGGGCGGCGAATATTCCCTGGGCGCAGGCGGCGAATGAAGACGGCACGTTCAAATCGTTGGAGGCGCTGCAGCAACTTTACGGGACGAAAGGGATCAACGGAACAACCGAGGTGATTGCGTATTGCCGCATCGGCGAACGCAGCTCGCACACCTGGTTTGTGCTGAAGTACTTGCTCGGCTACAGCAACGTGCGGAATTACGACGGGTCGTGGACCGAGTGGGGCAACCTGGTGGGCGCGCCGATCGAGAAAGAGGCGGCGGCGGCGGCGCGGTAGAGCAAGAAGCCAGGAGAAACTAATCGCGACGATTACGGGAGGAAATTGGGGGCGACGCCGTTGTGGCGCGCCTGATCCTGGAGTGCGCTGATTTGTGCCAGAGTGTCGTCGCGTTTTTTCTGCAGTTGCGCCAACTCGGCGGGCCAACTGTCCGTCCTCACGCCGGTGGGCCGAGTGGATTTTTTCGCGTCGCCAGTGGGCTTGCCGTTGAGAGCTGATTGCAGCTCTGCAATCTGTTTATCGAGCGGGGGAATCTTGGCTTGCAACTTGTTGATTTGGTCCTGATACCACCTGGCATCGTGGGCGTTAGAGTGGGTTACATGTTTGCTTGCGGGTGTACCGGCTTTTCCGACGGTTGAGACGCCAGCGTGCGGATCGAGTGTACTCATATCGTCGTTGGTCCACACTTTTTTCGGCGGGGTCTGCGGCGCGGAGGAATTTACAGCGGAATTCTGGCCCGCGGTCTGAACGGATCCCGGCGGCTGGGTTGCAGGAGCCTGCTGCGCCGATTGAGCTTTGGCGACTGCCGCGCTCGCTGCCAAGAATGCGAAAGCAGCGAAAATGGGAAGGGCCCGTCGGATCATGACGCCTCCTTCAAGGGACGCCCAACCAGATTAAACCCCGCGACCTGAAGAAAGTTACGGATCTGCCGGGACAGGTTTCTCACTCGATAACTCCCCCTGCGCGATGAGGAGAGCTTGTTTTGGCGGGCCATCGCGGCGATAGCGGGTGACTTCGATGAATTGATGCTGTTCGAAAGTGAAGAGAAATTTTCGCGCGGTGTAGTCGTATTGATAGCGCGCGGGGAGCCAGACTCCCGGCGCGACTTCAGTTTGCTCGAGGAAAAACACTCCGCCACGATAGAGCTTGCCAAGAATTCCGGCGCCGAAGGAAACATCCCGGATGATGTGGGCCTCGGCACGGAGGATTTGCAGGGCGTTTCGGTCCACCCAGATTTTCGCATTGGCGTGCAGAAGCGCTTCCTGCAAAGTGGTGCGGGGGTGAAAGGCGGGATTCGGGTCGAGCTCGATCACGTCGCAATCGTGGCCGTTTAGATTTTCGCGGGCTGTCCATTTCATGGTGTAAGCGCCGCGAGCGGCTTCCACCAGTTCGGCGCGATCGCGTTTCTTTTTTTCTGCCTTCGCGTAGGCCGCTTTAATTCTTGAGTCATTGGGGTTCAAGGCAAGTTGCAGCAGGTCGCGCCAGGCCAGCAATTGCTTGTGGTAATCGGAGGGGTCAGCGGTCTTGCCGTTTTCCTGCAGCAGGATTTTCAAGGTGCCTGGGCCGGTGGGGACAACGCGGTAGGACTTATCATCAAGGGTGCGTGGATTGTTTCCACCGGTGCGATCCACGTGACGTTCAACGCGTTCCCATTCCTCGATGGCCAGGTCGTCGGCGTGTTGGTTGGCAATTAATTTATCCGTGCGCGCACGAAGCTCAGCGTCCGAGGGAGGCTGCTGATTCGATTGCTGAACTTCTGGTGGAGTGGGCGGTAATGAAGACGAAAAATTGCGCGCCGAGCCCAATGATAAGTTGGCGAGAGCCAGCGTGGCGACAACAGTCGAGATGGTTGAATGGGCGCGCATCGCA
>Ga0307477_10002856_pt1 | contig 13141 bp, 9 predicted proteins | sample atmos_gasesECM2C_FD_203316 | JGI IMG/M metagenome (GOLD analysis project Ga0307477, IMG submission 203316) | Hardwood forest soil microbial communities from Morgan-Monroe State Forest, Indiana, United States - atmos_gasesECM2C_515 | ecosystem: Environmental > Terrestrial > Soil > Temperate...
AAGAGCGTCTCGTGAAAGCGCCAGGATGGATCCCATGACGGCCACATCGGCAGCTTTGCCCAAAACTGCTGAGCTTCGCCTCGCACATTCGCCCGATAGCGACGACGCTTTCATGTTTTATGCACTGGCTACCGGCAAAGTGCGCCTTCCCGGCGTGAAATTTACGCATATTCTGTCCGATATCGAATCGCTGAATCAGGCCGCGAGCAAGGAGACCTACGACATTACAGCGGTCAGTTTCTACGGCTATACGTTTGTTGCCGACAAGTACATTTTAATGGATTGCGGCGCGAGTTTTGGCGAAGGCTACGGGCCGATCGTGGTCTCATCGCATCCAATTAAAAAGACTGACCTCGCGGGACGCAAAATCGCGATTCCGGGCGCGCTGACAACTTCCTATTTGGCTCTGAAGCTCTTCGAACCCAACGTCGAAGTGGTCACGATGCCTTTCGACAAGATTCTTGACGCCGTGCAGGCCAAAGAAGTGGAGGCGGGCCTGCTGATTCACGAGGGCCAGCTGCTTTTCTCGCAAATTGGCTTGCACCGCGTCGTGGATCTCGGCCAATGGTGGCATGAAACCACGCAACTGCCGCTGCCGCTCGGCGCCAATGCGATTCGCCGCTCGCTCGGAACAGAGCTTGGGCTGCAGGTGGCGCGCGTAATTCGTGACAGCGTTTCGTACGCTCTGGAGCACCGCGATGCGGCACTCAACTACGCGATGCAGTTCGCGCGCGACATGGATCCTGTCCTCGCCGATAAATTTATCGGCATGTACGTGAACCGCTGGACGCTCGATTACGGAGAGGAAGGACGCCGCGCCGTTCGCGAACTTCTGGATAGAGGCAAAGCCATCGGGCTAGTGCCGTCGTCCTTCAAGGTAGAGTTCCTTTCCGACGCCGCATAGAATTCAGCGCCGCAACGGCGATTGTCTTCCCAACTTCGCTGCTTCAGACCACGCCCTTGTTCCGCTGCACCCGTGAGAAGATTGAGTTAGCGACATGAAGAACCTGATTCAACAGGGCCTCGCCCTTCGCGAACTTCTCCGCGAGCGCATCCTCGTGCTGGATGGCGCGATGGGCACCATGCTGCAACAGGAGAACTTGACCGCTGCGGATTTCGGGGGCGCGCATCTCGAGGGCTGCAACGAAAACCTCAACATCACGCGGCCGGATGTGGTTCTGGGGATTCACCGCAAATACCTGGAAGCCGGCGCTGACATCATCGAGACGAATACGTTTGGCAGCACGCCTCTCGTTCTAGCCGAGTATGGACTTGGCGATCACGCCCAAGAAATCAGCCGCCGCGCGGCCGAGCTCGCCTCGCAAGCGGTGCGCGAATTCTCGAAAGGTTCGAAGCCGCGCTTCGTGGCAGGCTCGATGGGGCCAACAACGAAGGCCATCAGCGTCACCGGCGGCGTGACATTTTCCCAGCTTCACAAGAATTATCTCGAGCAGGCTCGCGGCCTCATCGAAGGCGGCGCCGACCTTCTTCTTCTCGAAACCTGCCAGGACACGCGCAACATCAAAGCCGGCGTCCTTGCGATTCAGGATCTCAGCCGGGAAATCGGCGCGCCCGTACCGCTGATGATTTCCGCAACGATCGAAGCCATGGGCACGATGCTCGCAGGTCAAGGCATCGAAGCGCTGTGGACATCGCTCGATCATGTCGAATTGCTTTCGCTCGGCCTGAATTGCGCGACTGGCCCTGAATTCATGACCGATCATGTTCGCACTTTGCAGTCGCTCACCAGCCGATACGTCTCGTGCTATCCGAACGCGGGATTGCCCAACGAGGAAGGCCGCTATGGCGAAACTCCGACTTCGCTGACGGAACAGCTCGAGAGATTCGTGGATCGCGGCTGGCTCAATATTGTGGGCGGCTGCTGCGGGACGACTGAGGAACACATTCGCGCAATCGCACAAATGGCTGAAGGAAAAACGCCGCGCCGTCCCGTCGAACAGAAACATCGTGCCGTCTATTCCGGTATCGAAATGATCGAAGCCGAAGAAAGCACGCGCCCCCTGATTGTTGGCGAGCGCACCAACGTGATCGGTTCGCGGGCCTTCAAGAATCTCGTCGCCGCCGAACAATGGGAAGAAGCCACTGAGATCGCCCGTCGCCAGGTAAAAAGCGGTGCGCACATTGTTGATGTCTGCCTGCAGAGCACCGATCGCGACGAGATAAAGGACATTCCGCCCTTCTACGATCAGCTCATTCGCAAAATCAAAGCCCCGCTGATGATCGATACTACGGACGCCGCTGCAATCGAACTCGCGCTCACCTATTGCCAGGGCAAAAGCGTCATCAATTCCATCAATCTCGAAGACGGAGAAGAAAAGCTCGAGCGCGTTTGCCCGCTCGCCCGTTCCTATGGCGCTGCGATCATCGTTGGATGCATCGACGAAGATCCCAATCAAGCGCAGGCGTTCACGCGCGAGCGGAAACTCGAAATCGCCGAGCGCTCCTGCCAGTTGCTCACCGGGAAATATGGCATTCGCGCGGAAAATATAATTTTCGATCCGCTCGTCTTCCCTTGCGCGACAGGCGATGAAAACTACATCGGTGGCGCCGTCGAAACGCTTGAAGGAATCCGTCTCATCAAGAAAAGTATTCCGCACGTCCGCACAGTTCTCGGAATTTCCAACGTGTCCTTCGGCCTTCCGCCCGGAGCTCGCGAGGTCGTCAACTCTGTGTTTCTTTACTATTGCACGAAGGCCGGCCTCGATCTCGCCATTGTCAACGCTGAGCGCATCGAGCGCTTCCCTTCGATCCCCGAGCATGAGCGCACGCTGACCGAAAATCTGCTCTTTAATCGCGTCCCAACTGACATCCCGGACGCGCATCCGCAAGCCCAGGTAATTCGCGGCGCCCCTGCCGACTGGCGTGAGCAATCGCGCGAGCAGAAAGCTGCCATCAATCAGTTTCACATCGCTGCAATCACCGAACATTTCCGCGCCGCCGGCTCGCGCAAAAAAGCGCGTCCCGAAGATCTGCCTCTCGACCAGCGCCTGGCGAACTATATTCTCGAGGGCTCGAAGGACGGCCTCGTCGCCGACCTTAATAAGAAACTGGCAGAAGGCGTGGCTCCACTCGACGTCGTCAACGGCCCGCTGATGGCGGGCATGGCCGAGGTTGGCCGCCTATTCAATAACAACGAGCTCATCGTCGCCGAAGTTCTGCAATCTGCCGAGGCGATGAAAACCGCCGTGAATCACCTCGAGCAATTCATGGAGAAATCCGCCACCGAACGCCGTGCCAAGGTAATACTAGCCACGGTCAAGGGCGACGTCCACGACATTGGAAAAAACCTCGTCGAAATAATTCTGAAAAACAACGGCTACGACGTGGTGAATCTAGGCATCAAGGTTCCGCCCGAAGATCTAATCCGCGCGCACAAAGAACATAAGCCCGACGCAATCGGCCTTTCCGGCCTCCTAGTAAAGAGCGCGCAGCAAATGGTCACCACCGCGGCAGATCTTCGCGAAGCCGGAATCCGCGTTCCCCTTCTCGTCGGCGGCGCCGCGCTCTCCGAAAAATTCACCAAATTGAAAATCGCCCCTCAGTACAGCACCGCCGTCTGTTACGCGAAAGACGCCATGACCGGCCTGCGCCTGATGAATCAGCTCAGCGATCCGTCGCAGCGCGATGCCGCGATTCAAGCGCACACTCACGTCGAAACGCTGCTGCTCGACGAGCCCGACCCAGCGCCCTCTCCCGCGCCCATAACCGACGCCCGCTCGCCACGAATTCGCACTGACATACCGATTCCATCGGTCGCATACCTCGATCGCAAAATCCGCTCTGTCCCGAATCTGAACGAAATCTGGAGCTACATAAATCCGTTCATGATCTACGGGCGCCATCTCGGCTTCCGCGGAAATTTCGAAAAAGCTCTCTCCGAACGCGATCCGCGCGCCCTCGAACTCTTCAACAACATGGAAGAAGTCCGCCGCGAAGCAGCCGCCTTCATGAAAATTTCCGCCGTGTGGCAATTCTTCGAAGCCGAACGCAACGGAAACTCGATCGCGCTGTACGCACCCGACTCCGGTTCCCCGATTCACACTTTTCATTTCCAGCGCCAAAGCCCTCCCGGCGATCTCTGCCTGAGCGACTACATCCTCCCTGCAACGAACGGCTCGCGCGATCACGTCGCGCTCTTCGTTGTCACCGCAGGCGCCGGCATTCGCGACCGTGCCGAGGCTGCAAAATCCGCCGGCCGCTATTTTTATTCGCACGGGCTTCAGGCGCTGGCGATTGAAACAGCCGAAGCCTGCGCCGAATGGCTGCACCGCCGAATCCGCGAAGATTGGGGCTTCCCCGATCCGCCATCGCTCACCATGGCCGACCGCTTCACGTCACGCTACCGCGGCAAGCGTTACAGCTTCGGCTATCCCGCCTGCCCAAATCTCGAAGACCAGTCCGGCATCTGGCTGCTCCTGCGTCCGGAGGAAATCGGAGTGCACCTCACGGAAGGCATGATGATGGATCCAGAAGCTAGCGTCAGCGCCCTCGTTTTCCACCATCCCGAGTGCACTTATTTCAGCGCGGGCGGAGATTCATCGCCTCTGTAGGAAGTTCCCGCGGCAGTCTCTGTTTGACAACTAGTTAGCTGACTCGGATTTGACTTTGCCAATCTCTTGTGGATAATCTACCCACCCGCGAATGATCCTAAATTTTCGGGTGTCCTTCGCCCAGGAGGCTCCATGCAACGCACTACACCAGCCGTTTCGTTTCTGTTGGCGGCTTTGCTCTTCGCCCAATTTGCGAGTCCGCAAGAAAAGCAGTCGGCGGCCGATCCGCTCCCTCCGAATGCAACAGCGGTCATTTCGATCACCGCCACGGACGCTCACGGAGCTCCCGTACAAAATGTCTCCAAGGAGACCGTAACGGTGCTTGATGGCAAGGAAAGCGCTCGCTTGATCGACGTTCGGAAAGCTTCCGACACTCCTCTCGACCTCGGCATTGTACTTTTAGCCTCCAAGAAAAAATTCGACCAAGAGCAAGCAGCGGCAATCGATTTGGCGCAAAAGATCTTGCGACCGGGAGTAGACAGAACTTTTGTCATCGCCGCCGGCGGCGATAAGTCGTGGTCAAATCCCAACATTGCCTGGATAACTGATCCGTCCGCGGTCGTGACTGCGATTCACGGATTGGACAAGAACACGGGCCTGCCTGATCTTTTCAATTTTCAGCTATCAACCGCAGCGGCGGGCGTCGATCGGAAATCTATACAGACTTACAACGCTGGCACCGGATTTTCTGCTTACAGTGTGATCTGGGCCATGATGAAAACGGATCCTCGGCCCGTTCGTAGGGCTGTAGTCATTTTTCGATCAGCCGTGGCGCACAGCCCTGGTTATGGCGCTCAAACCACTCAGGCAATCGACGACACTCACAAGAATATGATTCTCACCGCTCAATCGATGGGAATCTCGTTTTACACAATCGGAGTCGATGACCAGCTATCAACCTCGGACACAAGTCGCAACAGACTTGATACGACCTATATGCCAACCCATAGCGGAGGCGATGATGGCAGCGCCCGCAAGTATGACCAGGATTTATCACGTTCGAACGACCTGCAGTACTCGGCGGGACGCCAGAACGTCGATCGCATCGCGAATGAAACGGGTGGGTGCTCCTATTGGACTTCGAAGAAAAACTTTCAGGATGCGGTCAGCGGAATTACAAGTGACATCCAATCTCAATACCTCGTCATATTCGCAAAGTCAACAAGCGCGACCGCGCCGCCGGTACATCCGATTAAGGTCGAGGTTGCCGGTTCCGCACACGTATTAGCTCCGCGGGCCTACGTCGCCACTGGGGGACAGTAGGCAGTTTACAGTCGCACGCTGGGCTTTGAAGGGCGCCGTCTTTCTGCACTAGTTAACGTGTGGCTTGTCGGCTTCGAATTTCATTCTCCTCTCTTAAATTTGACCCGGAACCGCCGGACGCGGATACTTCTCCAAGCAATTCGGCTTGGCTAGCTATGTTCTCCGCGACACACCCATGACGCGACGCGCAGGATTTCACATTCTCCTACGATGTTGCGGAGGAATGTTTTATGCCTCGCTCTCTCGGGTTGCGGCGATACGTGCTTCGTCATCACGGGCATTTTCCCCAACGCAGCTTCCACCGCGAATCCGCCCACGTGCAACCTCGGTTCCGGAAATGGCACCGTCACTGTGGGTATCAATACCGTGATTGCCTCGCCCGCACTTCCTATGTCGCCAAACCTCGGGCATGTCTTCATCACGCTCGGCGGAATTGATGCGAACCCCAACGCTGATGCAACCGAAGATTCTCCCGACTGGCAGGAACTCGCACCCCACCTTGCAAGTGAGCCGATCCAAATAGACCTCATGGCTGCGGACGTGTCCGGCGCCTCATGCGCGTCTCGTCTCGCTGGAAAGGCAAGCGTTCGCGCCGGTGCCTACCGTCAGATTCGGTTGCGACTTCTCTCCGGGCCGGCTGCTGCAGGCGACCCAGTGCTGCGAGACAACTCTTGCGGAGGCCGCAACCTCAACTGCGTCGTAGACACAAATGGCCACACGCGCGCGCTAGTAATGAAGAACGCAGCGGGCAACGTCCTGATAATGTCGGACCACATTGCGGACGGCTCGTTCAACGTGCTTCCCGACACGGAGACCCAACTTTCTATCGTGTTCGACCCCTATTCGTCGCTCGCTGTGGCTGTCAGCGATGCCGTTCAAGTCGCTCCTGTATTTTCCGCAGAAACGGCCGCCGGATGCGCATCCTCGTTATCCCCGCGTTAGCGCTGGGCAGTTTTCACAGGTTTCACTCCCACGCCCGCCTTGACGCTCCCATCCGTTTCGTCTAACGTCATCGCGATTCCCTTTAAGAGGTCGTTTGCATGAGTCTGGCCCCCAATCCGAAGCTTCCCGGTTTGCACCTTGCAAGCACCGGCAGCTATCCGCGCATCGGCGACGGATCGGAACTCCAGATTCTTCGTCGCGCCACCGCTTCTCTCGATCGGGGCGAACGTAATACAGCGGACCTCCTCGACGCCGAACACGAGATGACGCGCCTCGCGATCGCCGATCAGCTAAGTGCCGGACTTGAAGTGATCACCGATGGGCAAATTCGCTGGTACGACCCGATCTCGCACATTGCGTCCAAACTCGCCAATGTCAAGACCGCCGGTTTGCAGCGCTATTTCGACACCAACTTTTATTTTCGCCAACCGGTAATCACCGGCACCCCTAAGCGGAGCGATGCGCTCGTCGCGAAAGATTTCAGTTTCGCCCGCAACGCGCTCGGACATCTTCCAACTCCGAAGAATCTCGCCGGTAAGCTCTCAATCAAGCCGGTGCTGACGGGCCCTTACACGTTGGCGAAATTTTCGCTTTCCGCACACACTGGAAACGGCGCTGTCGATCCTTTCTCATCGCTCGAAGCGCGTACTCTTGCCTATGCCGAAGCGATTGCCGCTGAGATTGTCGCGCTCGCACAAATTGGAGCCTCATTCATTCAAATCGACGAGCCCGCGATCATTAAATATCCAGAAGACTGGAAGATTTTCGAAAAGGCAGTATCTCAGCTCACTGCAGCCCGTGACAAGTCTGCCGCGGAAGGACGCAGAACCGAGCTAGCTCTGTATGCCTACTTCCATGATCCAGCTCCGCTCTACGAAAAATTCATTACGCTCCCCGTTGATATAATCGGCCTCGATTTCACTTACAACCCAAAACTCGCTGACCTCGTCGCCTCAATCGGCTCTCCCAAACCTCTCGGTCTCGGTCTTGTCGATGGACGTAACACGAAGCTCGAAGATGCCGGCGAAATTGCCCGTCAAATCGAACGCCTCTTGCCGAAAATTCAAGGCGGCTGCGCTTACATCAATCCTTCCTGCGGCCTCGAGTATCTCCCGCGAGATCGCGCCTTTGCCAAACTTCAGCTCCTCGATAAAATCCGCGCGGTCGTTGGAGCCTAAAGGATTCGCCTCCTCATGAGCCGCGAAAAACTCGAGCGCCTCGGTCTGCAATTACCTCTTTTCCCTACTACTTCGGTCGGCAGTTTTCCAAAGCCCGATTACCTCGTCCGCGCCCGCGCCGATTTTGCAAAAGGCAAAATCACCGCGCATCAGCTTCGCGACTTGGAGCGCAAAGCCACCGCGTTCTGGATCGAGACCCAGGAAAACCTTGGCGTGGATGTTCTCGTGGACGGTGAAATGTCTCGAGGCGACATGGTGGCGTATTTTGCCGAGCGCTTGCCCGGATTCACCGAGGGCGGACTCGTCCGCGCTTACGGCAATCGTTACTATCACAAGCCGATCATAACGGGCGAAGTGTCCTGGCCCGGCCCCGTTATTGTCGAATCCTGGCAGTTCGCCCAAAGCCTGACGAAAAAACCGGTAAAAGGAATGCTCACCGGCGCCTACACGATCATGGACTGGAGCTTCAACGAGCATTATCCCGATCGCCGCTCCACAGCCATGGCTCTCGCCGCTGTGATCCGCAAAGAAGTCGAAGCGCTGATCGCGGCCGGCTGCAAAATCGTTCAGATCGACGAGCCCGCGCTTTCCGTCCGTTCAGAAGAACTACCCATCGCGCTCGAAGCCATGGAACGTACCACGAAAGATCTCGACGGCTATTTCATCACCCACGCCTGTTATGGAGAATTCGATCACATTTATCCAGGAATGCTCGACCTCGCCGTCGATAACTTCGACCTCGAAATGTCCAATAGCGATCTCGATCTTCTCGAAATATTCCGGCGCCACCCCTTTACCAAAGACATCAGTTTCGGCGTCGTCGACGTTCATTCTCATAGAATGGAGGCCCTGGAAGCGGTGCGCGAGCGTGTGGAGAAGGCGCTCACTATTCTTCCCAAGGAAATAATCTGGATCGATCCTGACTGCGGGCTGAAGACTCGCACCGTCGAGCAAGCCATCGAGAAGCTTCGTCTCTGCGTTGAGGCCGCGAAATCCTTTCGCTGAAACACCGTTATCTCTTTTTGTACTTTCCCTCGAATCGATTCTGGACTAGTATCTCGCCCGCGTTACGATCAATTAATGATGCCCGGCGACATTATCGAGATCACGCCTGACAACGATCCGAGGCTCAGGCCCGAAGCCGCGGCTTTCGCTGACCAGCACGCGGCCCTCCTCGCTGAGCACGCAATCCAAAATAACGATCAGAGTCTCCGGCGCCACCCTGTCGGGTTGTCGGTCTGGATGGCATTTGCCGTCGCAGCCGGTGCAGTCATCGCTTGCGCGTTCGTCTATTTCATCGCCTATTAGCGAACCATCGCTGCTCACCGCTTCGGTGCCACGCACGCCCGTTGGAAGTCCAGAATTGTGGCTTCGTTCGAGTCTTTTCGGGACCTTGACGTGCGAATCCCGTTCACATAAATTCGTTTTGCTGATGAAACCTCCAGCAAAATTTATTTTTTTCGCCTCGCTGCTGGCTATTCTCGCAACTGGCGCCACGGCCCAGTACCCGCAGTCGCTACCGGTGCCCGATGCCCAGCATTTCGACTGGCCTGCGCAGCCCGTGCGCGGCGCGAAGGCGATGGTCGTCAGCGACGAAAAGATCGCGTCCGATGTGGGCGCCGAAATCATGAAGCGCGGAGGCAATGCCATTGATGCAGCTGCTGCCGTCGGATTCGCTCTCGCTGTCGTCAATCCCGAGGCCGGAAATATCGGAGGGGGCGGCTTTATGCTTGTGCGGCTCGCGGATGGCCGCACGGCTTTCATTGACTATCGCGAAGTGGCGCCGGCAAAAGCCTTTCGTGATATGTATGTCAAGTCCGACGGAACGGTAGACACGCAAGCCTCGCTCATCGGATTCCGAGCGGTCGCCGTTCCCGGCACCGTCGCGGGACTTGCGCTCGCTCTTAAAACTTATGGCACGATGAGTCTCGCTGGCGCGCTGGCCCCCGCCATTCGCCTCGCCGAAGAAGGATTCCCAGTCAGCGAGAAACTCGCTGCGTCGCTCCGCTCGATGGAAACCACCTTCGACCAATTCCCCATCTCTCGCCGGATCTTCCTCAAGAACGGCGCGTACTATCAGCCAGGCGAAATCCTCCGACAGCCGGAGCTAGCCGCCACCTTGAAACGCGTCGCCAAAAGCGGCCCGGGCGAATTCTATCGCGGCAGAACGGCTCGCGATTTCGCCGCCGAAATGAAGCGCGAAGGCGGCCTGATTTCGCAAGAAGACCTCGCGCATTACAAACCGGTAATCCGCAAGCCGCTAACTGCTGACTACAATGTGAATGGTCACGTCTGGCAGGTCATCACCAGTCCGCCACCAAGTTCGGGAAGCATCGCGATTGAAGCTCTTAACATTCTCGCCCCCGTTGAATTGAAATCGTGGAGCGACGCGCAATCCGTCCACTGGGTCATCGAAGCCATGCGACGTGCCTTCGCTGACCGCTCCACCTATCTCGCCGATCCTGCTTTCGCAAGACTTCCGCTGCGCGGCATGATGTCTACCTGCTACGCGGACACCCTCCGACGCACGATCGACCCCGAGCGCGCTTCATCGAGCGAAAAAATCCACGCCGGAAATCCCGTAGCTTTCGAAGACGCGAGCCCGGCACCGGCCCCTTGTCCGCAAATTTCGAACCTGGCCGATGCAGCACGGACTGGCGATACCTTCAATCGAAACTCTGCGTCGGTCGCAACCGACGGACACACAACCCACTTCTCCGTCGTCGACGTCGCGGGCAATGCCGTCGCCAACAGCTATACTCTCAACAATCTCTACGGCTCCGGTGTCGCCACTGCCGACGGCTACTTCCTCAACGATGAAATGGACGACTTCACCGCGCACCCCGGCACGGCGAATATGTACGGCCTCGTCCAATCCGAAGCAAACGCGATTGCGCCAGGCAAACGCCCGCTTAGCTCGATGATGCCGACGATTCTTCTTCGTGATGGCCAGTTAAGTTTCGTCACCGGCGCGCGCGGCGGCCCGCGCATCATCTCCGGCACATTGCTGACAATTCTCAACTGGATGCGTCTTGGCGACGATGCGCAAGCCGCAATCAACGCCCCACGTTTTCATCAACAGTGGCTGCCCGACGCAGTCCTTCTCGAGCCTAATTTCCCGCCCGATGTTGCAAAAGATCTCGAAGCTCGCGGCTACAAATTCGCCGAAAAGACGGGCTGGATCGGCCTCGTGGAATCGATCGGCATCGATCCGAAAACCGGCGAACGGCTCGGCGCTCCCGAACCCCGCCGCCCCGGCGCCGCCTCAGGTTTCTAAGCAATCCGTTTACGCCACTCTTGCTTTCCCACCTGCATCGCCTGTCACTTCGGCGAAATCGAACGAGCAACACGCGTTTGCAATCTCGCCCGCACCTGCTACCCTAATCCGTCATGAACTGCTCGCGTTATCACGCGCAAATTTGTAGCCCATCCATCACGAGGCCGTAATGCGCCGCATTCTCTCCACATACCGCTACATCCACCAACCGCTGACGGCGGGGTTGCTGGCGGAAATTGGGCACGCGAAAATCGACGCAATTGAGGTCTTTTGCGCCCCTAGCCATTTCAATTACCGTGACGAGCAAAAGATTCGCGAGCTGTCTGACGCACTTGGCGAATATCACATCGAGCTTCACTCTCTGCACTCGCCGACCGAGCGCGACCTGGCTCCTGGCCGCGAAAGCGGTGTTCCCATCTCGATTTCCGATATCGAGCGCATTCGCCGGCTCGATGCCATTGACGAGGTTAAGCGCGCACTCGATGTCGCCGAGCGCGTTCCGTTCCGCTATCTTATTCAACACATTGGACATGGCCGCGACGCGGCAGACCCGCGAAAACTCGATGCAGCCTTCACATCTCTCGAAATTCTCAGTGTCTTCGCTAAGGCCCGCGGCGTGACGATCGCGCTCGAAAATACGCCAAATGAAATCGGCGCGCCCGCATCGCTCCAGCACTTCATCGTCGACACGCACTTAAACGACCTGCGCCTCTGTCTCGACACAGGACACGCGCACATGGATGCCACCGTCGAGGTCGCCTTTGACGCCATGCGCGACCGTCTCGTCACAGCACACATCCACGACAATCACGGCGAAAAGGACGAGCACCTGCTCCCGTACGACGGTACGATCGATTGGGACGTCACACTCGGCGCATTTGCCAACGCCCCCCAGCCCGTCGCCATGGTGCTGGAATTGAAAGCCCAGCCGGACGGAATCCCCACTCTCGATCAGATTCGCGCCGCATTCGACAAACTCGAGAAAAATCTCGATACAAAGCGGGACCGCGCCACCAAATCCTAATCACGAACCCAAATGAAACGGACGACTGAATGACCCAACAAGCGCAAGCACCCACTCCCAACGCCACGCCGATCATCACCATAGAACAAGCCGGCCAATATGCCGGACAGACCGTCACGATTCGCGGCTGGCTCTACAATTTGCGCGAATCCGGCAAGCTCCTCTTCCCCATTTTTCGCGACGGCACAGGAATCATCCAAGGAGTGGTCTCGCTCAAAGAGCAGCCGCAAGCCTTCGAAGCACTCAAGGGACTCCCCCAGGAATCGAGCGTAATTGTCACAGGAAAAATCCAGGACGAACCTCGCGCCCCCGGCGGCTATGAAATTCACATCACCGGCATCGAAGTGGTCCAGCGCGTTTCGGATTCAGAGCCTTACCCAATTCAGCTCAAAGAGCACGGCGTCGATTTCCTCCTCGACAAACGCCATCTCTGGATTCGCACGCCGCGCCAAGCCGCCATTCTCCGCATCCGCGCAGAAGCAGAGCGCACAGCGCGCAATTACATGGATTCACAAGGCTACACGCTCACCGACGCGCCAGTATTCACTCCCGCCGCATGCGAAGGCACCACCACGCTCTTCGAAGTGAATTACATCGACGACCAAAAAGCCTATCTCACGCAATCCGGCCAGCTCTACGTCGAAGCTACAGCCGCTGCGCTCGGCAAGGTCTACACTTTCGGTCCAACGTTTCGCGCCGAGAAATCAAAAACCCGCCGCCACCTCACCGAATTCTGGATGCTCGAGCCCGAAGCCGCATATGCGCATCTTGAAGACATGGTTCAACTCGGCGAAGGACTCGTCAGCACAGTCGTACAGTCCGTCGTAAAAAATCGCGCGCGCGAACTTGCCATGCTCGAACGCGACGTTGCCAAACTCGAAAAAAT
>Ga0307477_10002857_pt1 | contig 13140 bp, 10 predicted proteins | sample atmos_gasesECM2C_FD_203316 | JGI IMG/M metagenome (GOLD analysis project Ga0307477, IMG submission 203316) | Hardwood forest soil microbial communities from Morgan-Monroe State Forest, Indiana, United States - atmos_gasesECM2C_515 | ecosystem: Environmental > Terrestrial > Soil > Temperate...
CCTCAAGGTCGGGCATTTCCGTTGGGAAAGGCCCGCCACCGACTCGCGTGGTATACGCCTTGGAGACGCCGAGAACGTGGCGAATCTTTGTAGGAGGCACACCCATGCCGGTGGTGGCGCCGCCGGACGTGGCGCTGGAGGAGGTGACAAACGGATAGGTGCCATGATCGATGTCGAGCATGGTGCCCTGAGCGCCTTCGAAGAGGACGGATTTGCCTTCGTCGAGAGCGCGATTGGTGAGTTCGGCAGTGTCACAGATGAAGGCTTTGATTTTTTCGCCGAGTTTCAGCGTGGTCTCCACTTCCGGCGAAAAGTCGACCTTGGCGCCATACGCGCCTTGCGCAATGCGATTTTTCTCAGCGACCACGCGAGCGGCCTTTTCGCGGAAGAGCGTGGGATCGAGCAGGTCGGCCACGCGAAGGCCGCGGCGCGCCATTTTGTCCTCATAGGCGGGGCCAATGCCACGGGAGGTGGTGCCGATTTTGTTGGCGCCACGCGCGGTCTCGGCCGCGAGATCCAGTTCGCGGTGATAGGGAAAAATGAGGTGTGCGCGATTGCTGATGTGCAACCGTCCGGTAACATCGATGCCGGCCTTCGCGAGGGTTTCGATTTCGGCGACAAGTGCCGCGGGATCGACAACTACACCGGCACCGATGATGGCGTGCTGCTTCGGGCGAAGGATTCCACAAGGGATGAGTTGGAGGACGAAACGGTCTTTGCCGATGATGACGGTGTGGCCGGCGTTGTGTCCGCCCGCCACCCGCGCGATGTAATCAAAGGAGCCAGCTAAATAATCGACTACCTTTCCCTTGCCTTCATCACCCCATTGCGCGCCCACGACTACAACCGATTTCATGCAGAGCCTCTCCTGGCCCAAGACCGAGCCACACGGAATCCCGGGAATCAGGCTTCCGGTGGACTGAAATCTAAGGAACAAAATCCCTGAGGCACACCAATTTCAAATCGTACGATGGGCAACGCGTGAACGCAAGCAAACTGGCGGTGAGAAGTGGTCATTCTCTGAGCCCTCTTCACTCGGGTAAAATTCGGACACATCAACGACAGCAAGGTTTACCCTTCCTCGCTTCCCATCCCTCATGCACAATCAGCGGCAGCAAAGCCAGCGCGGCGATAGGGTCTGCCCAACTCACTTTCCAAACGGCATTGACGAGCAAACCCGCAAGAGCAATCAGGGCCAGATAGCCGCAGACCGCCGACTCGGCTGCATCTGCCCTCAAAGCCGCGCTGGCAGTCGTTATGGAGAGGCGCCGCTTTTGTCCCGCAAGCCAAGGCATGATGATTGCGGCAAGCACGAGGAGGGCTATCCCGACACGGCTTGGTCTGGCTTCGACATCCCCTAAGAGTGTGAGAACCGAAGAAGTAACAACAAAGGCCGCCAGGACGAACAGCAAGCCGCCCGTGATTTTGCCCGCTTGTTGCTCAACGTGCTCTTGGTGAGACGGCGCTGAAAAGCGCCACAACACAACAACCGCGGAGAGAAGTTCGATCGCGCTATCGCCCCCAAAAGCAAGAAGGGCCGGACTGCGGGCCATCCAAGCCGCTCCCAGCGACACTACCGCTTCGAGACTCATCCAGATGAGCGTCAGGGTCTGAATCCACAGTACACGCCGCAATACGCCCGGCGTGATGGTCTGTTGTTCAGTAGACATACTGGCATTATGGCTCGCCAACCCACGCCCCCATACAATTGCTTGCAGAGTGGGCCCACTGCTCGGGAAAAGCGAGGCACCGGCGCGAAATACCCGCCCTGCGCCTTATAATGCTGGCCATGAGCAGCGTGCCTCGCGAGTCCGCAGAGAGATTTAGTGTTCGGCTGGACCGAGAGAATCCGTACCTTCGGCTTCAGTCCGTGACGATTTTCGTGCGCGATTTGGAGCTCAGCCTAGACTTTTATTGCAAACAGCTGGGATTTCAGTTGGTGTTCGACGCCAGAATGCAACACGGCCGCCGTTTTGTGACGGTTGCGCCTCCCGATGGCGCGGCAAATCTGACGCTGGTGGCGCCCGAGCCCGATTCGGAGGACTACAAGCTGATCGGGCGGCCAACCCACGTTACGTTCGTCACCGAAAACGTCATCACGAAGTTTCGCGAGTGGAGCAAGTCCGGAGTCAAATTCCAGTTCACGCCGCGGCTCAGGCGCCTTCAGCACGGAGTGCAAGTGCACGCGCCGGATTCGCTTGACCCGCGCTCGCGAGGAGCCGCCTCCAAGCCCATCTGGGGTGGAGTCTTTACGCGTTTTTGGGACCTGGACGGCAATTTGTTTTCGCTGGTTGCCTTCGATGAAGTAACGAAAGCGGTGGAGGCGCAACGCCGCGCCATCGCTGAAAAGCTGGAGGCCGAGCGGCGGGCAGCGCAGGAACTGGAGATTGCGAAAGAAGTGCAGTTTCGTCTTTTCCCGCGGAGCAGGCCGCCACTAAGGACGCTGGAGTACGCGGGAATCTGTCATCAGGCCCGGCAGGTCGGAGGCGATTACTACGACTTTCTGGACTTAGGTGACGGGCGGCTTGGTCTCGTCGTTGGCGACATCTCCGGGAAAGGAATCGCGGCGGCACTGCTGATGGCGAATCTGCAGGCCAATCTGCGAAGCCAGTGCGCAGTGGCTCTGGATGCGCCCGAACGCATGCTGAGCGTGGTGAACCAGCTCTTTAGCGAGAACACCGCTGACGGAGCCTTCGCGACGCTATTTTTCGTGGAATACAACGACACGAGCCGCCGCGTGCGCTACGCCAACTGCGGTCATCTCTGCGCCTTGCTTTTGCGAGGCGACGACAGGCTGGAGCGTCTCGAATCCACCGCCACCATTCTGGGCGCGTTCAAGAAATGGGAATGCGAGATTGCGGAAACTCAGCTCATGCCCGGCGATACCCTTGCACTCTACACCGACGGGATCACCGAATCGTTCAGCCCTGCCGGCGAGCAGTTTGGCGAGGAGCGACTCGTGGTGGCGCTCAGGCAGCACAAGGAGTTGCCTCCCGAGTCCATGCTGGGAGCGGTCGTCGAGGAAGTGCGACATTTTAGTCCGCAGGAACAGCAAGACGACATCACGCTGATCGTGGCGAAGTGCGCAGGCAAGACGTGATCCGCAGGCGGCGCGATGAATGCCCGACGTGGGCTCTTCGCGGTTCGAGCAGGGAGCAGCGGCTGACGTTGGCGGTTGCGTAGCGCCCGGCTCGCGATTTCTTGCCATCCCGCGCGCGGTCCGCTAGCGTCACAAGAGGCGGGTGCGCCTCTCCACTACGCTGAAAAAACGAAGGAATCACCCAGAGGGAGAGAGAGACTTGACGAATCCAATCGTGACATTGACGACCGATTACGGCACGAGCGACCACCTGGTGGGCGTGCTGAAAGGCGTGATCCTGAAGATCAATCCTGAAGTTCAGATTGTGGACATTACACACCAGGTGGCACCGTTTGACTTGCTGGATGGGGCGCTGGCCATTGCTTCGGCTTACTCGTACTTTCCGCCGCGCACGATTCACGTCGTGGTGGTCGATCCCGGCGTGGGCACGGAACGGCGGCCGCTACTCGTGAGCGGGCAGAACCAGTATTTCATCGCACCCGACAATGGCGTGCTTTCCGGGGTTTTCGAAAAAGAACAGAATTTCCTGGTCCGGCACCTGACCAGCGAACACTATTTTCTGCACCCAGTCAGCAAAACTTTTCACGGACGCGATGTGTTTGCCCCGGTGGCGGGCTGGCTTTCGAAGAACTGGCAACCGGGCAGCATGGGCGAAGAGATCACCGATTTCAAGCGGTTCGCCATGCCCAGGCCGAAGGAAGGCGACGGCGGAATGAAGGGAGTGGTGATCAAGGTCGACTCCTTTGGAAACCTGCTGACCACGCTCCGCGCGGAAGATTTGCCCGCAGAAGCGCTGGAGAGAGGAGAACTGAAATTGCAGGTGGGAAGCCATGCGGTAAGCCGGCTGGTCCACACGTTCGCGAGCGGAAACGCAGGGGAAGCCGTAGCGTATATCGGGTCGGGCGGGTACGTAGAAGTAGCGATCAACAAGGGGAACGCGTCGAAAACGTTGGGGATCGGGCGCGGCGCACCGGTATTGCTGGCGAGGGAATAGGGCGCCCTCTGTCAAGTGTCATCCCGAGCGAAGCGAGGGATCTGCTTTTCTCAGATGATAATGTTGCGTCCTTCTCTAGCCATTCATAATCGACGCCCTGAGGGAGAGGGTGCCGCCGCCCGCCTGCGGCAGGCAGACGGCGCAATTGCTCGACTTGGCCGGGAGCGGCGCCTTCTCCGAAGCATCTGTTCGACGGGATCGCCGGGCACAATGTGAATGAGCAGAAAAACCAGGGTTAGTACCAGCCAAAGAGCGGCAAGGTGAGCAGGAAGCGATCGAGAAGGTGGCGGGCCATGCGTCCGCGAAATTCAGCGCTCCTTTTCCCTGGATTTGAGCTTGGAAGCGGCAAGAACCGGATTGGGCGGCGCAGATTCCCTGGATAACTCGCTCTCGGAGGGGCGCGATCGCTGAATTTTGACACGCGCGACGCGGCGGCCATCCATCTCGACAACGGAGAAGCGAAAGCCGCCGTACTCGAAGCTTTCACCACCGCGAGGTATGAAGCCGAGTTGAGCCATCACGAAGCCCCCGACGGTGGCGTAGGCGGGGTCGTCCGGCAGGGAAATGTTGTACTGGCTGTCGAGGTCGCGAACGCTGAGAGCGGCGTCGAAGATAACGGCGCCGTCAGCGAGAGTTAAGGGTTTCTCGACAACGTCGAACTCGTCATGAATTTCGCCAACAAGCTGTTCGAGAAGGTCTTCCTTGGTGACGAGGCCGAGAATGCTGCCGAACTCGTCTACAACCATGGCCATGCCGACGTGGCGGGCGCGCAGTTCGAGCAGTAATTCGCTCGCGGGCTTTGTTTCCGGAACAATCAGAATTTCACGCAAAATGCGCCGCAGGTCGAACGGAGGCGGGGACGGGAGATTTTCTTCCAGGCGGCGCTCGCGGTCGAGCAGGACCCACATCATATCCTTGATGTGCACGAAACCGAGCACGTGATCGATGGTGCCGCGGTAGACCGGGATGCGGGAGCGCTGGGTAGTGGCGAAGAGCCGCATGACTTCATCGAGCGAGGCTTCGACCGGAAGGGTATGCATGTCTGGCCGGGAAACCATAATTTCGCGAACCTGAAGCTGGCTGAGTTCGATAGCACTTAGAATGAACTTCTCCTCGCTCGGGGCGAGCAAGCCTCTTTCGCGGGCCTGCTCTATCTGGATCTGAAGTTCTTCGGTTGAATGGGCCACGTCGCGCCCGCTGGGCGACATCACGCCCAGCGCCTTTACGACAGCGCTGGAGATGCCATCAAGCAGATTGATGGCCCAGCGAAAGGTGTTGAGGAACCAGAGGAACGGGCGGGAGACCAGCAGGGCAATGCGCTCGGCGCGCGCAAGGCTGATGGTTTTGGGGACGAGTTCGCCAAAGACAACGTGGATGGCGCTCAACAAGAGAAAGGCGAGCGTGAGGGCCGAGGCGTGGACCAGGATAAGGGTGCGGACACTGGCTTGGGCAGGCATCAGGCTTTGCACGAGCCGGGCGAGCGTCATTTCCCCCAAGGCACCGATCGCCAGGCTTGTAAGGGTGATCCCCAATTGAACGCCGGAAACAACACGGTGCAAATCACTGAGCAGGAACTCTACGATTTTGGCCTGAGCATTACCGCGAGCCACAAGCTGGCGCACGCGAGACAGGCGCACGGCGACAAGGGAGAATTCGACGGCGGCGAAGTAACCATTCAGGGCTACGAGGACAAGTACACCAATCAGACGCACCAAGAACATTGGCGTGAAGAATCCCCCAGCCGCATTGTAGCAGCACTCGCCGAAAAGGGAGGGCCCGCGGCGAGCGAGGAGTGACGCGAGTGAGAAGGCGTGGTGAACGAGTGGAGGCGAGGATGTGTTTAGGCCGGTTGCGTGGTGTGGCGGCGTCCACTACACTGGGTTTTCCGAACTGAGGTGACCAGCATAGTGCGAACCCTCCTGCGTTTGCCGCTGTGGATCGCTGCCGTTATTGTCGTCGTTTTTGCTACCGGGATCTGGTGGTTCGTCTACCGGCCGCTGCCGAAGCTCGAAGGCACGATTCGGCTGCAGGGCCTGCAAAGCGAGGTCACGGTGGAACGTGACAATTGGGGCGTACCCCACATTCGGGCCGGTTCCTTGGAAGACCTTGCCGAAGCACAAGGCTACGTTATGGCCCAGGACCGTTTGTGGCAGATGGATCTGCTGCGGCGTGCGGCCCGCGGGCAGCTTTCCGAAGTGCTGGGACCGGCAACGCTGGAGATTGACAAGGACTTCCGCGTCCTGAATTTCAGCCGAGCCGCAGAGCGCGACGTCGGTATGATGCCGGCGAATGTGCGCGGTGTAGTGGAAGCGTACGCGCGAGGGGTGAATCACCTCATTGAGCACCGTTCTTCCACGTTGCCGATGGAGTTCACACTGCTGCGCTACAAGCCAAGCCCGTGGCAGCCTTCCGATACATTGCTAATCGCGTGCTACATGTACCGCACATTGACGGACACCCGCAGGAAAGAGATGAGTCGAGCCATCGTTACGGCAAAGGTCGGGCCAGAGTTAGCCCGCGACCTGTTTAGCCCGGAGGCGGCGATGGACCATTTCGTCGTGGGAGATCCCAACGCTGGCAAAGATGCGAAGGGTGCCGCACAATCAAACTCCGACGATGAAGATGACGAAGACGACATGGATAGCGAGGATGTGCTGAAGGCCGAGCGCAACGGATACAGCGCGCCAGGAGCGGAGAGCCAGCCCGACTTGACGACAGTGCTGGCGAGCGATGTGAGAGCGTGGCTAGCAGCATCCCAAGGGGACATCAGGCAATCCCTGGGCAGCAACAATTGGGTAGTGAGCGGAGATCATACAGCGACGCGCAGGCCGTTGCTTGCGAATGACATGCATCTTGAACTGACGTTGCCGCCGATCTGGTACGAGGTGCACCTTACGGCGCCCGGATGGAACGTGAAGGGCTTCGCTTTGCCAGGCACCCCACTGGTTGTTGTGGGACACAATGACCGAATCGCGTGGGGATTCACTAACAACGGCGCAGACGTGCTCGACCTGTACATCGAAACGTTTAATCCGGCGAAGCCGGATGAATACCTCGTGAACGGGCAGTGGAAGAAGGCGGACGTTTACGACGAAGTGATCCACGTGAAGGGCAAACCGGACGAGCATCTGAAGCTGATGGTGACCAGGCACGGCCCGGTGGTGCGTCAGGAGGGCGACAAGTTCTATGCGATGCGCTGGACGGTGCTGGAGCCGGGAGCACTGTGCCATTTCTACAACTGGCTTGGCAAGGTGCAAAACTGGGGAGAGTTCCGCGAAGTGATGAAGGGCGTATGGGGGCCCGGGCAAAATGTGGTCTATGCGGACGTAGATGGGAATATAGGTTATTTCCTCGGGGCGCGAGTGCCGGTACGGAAGAAGGGTCACGGAGAGGTTCCTGTGCCCGGGGATACCGATGACTACGAATGGACCGGATATATCCCCTTTGAAGAACTGCCGCAGGTATTCAATCCCGAGAGCGGGCTGATCGTGACGGCGAACGCGAGGGTGGTCGGACCCAACTACAAGCCTTATATAACGGACCGGTGGGAAGAACCGTATCGAACGGCGCGGATTTTCGACCTGTTGCACGACAGGCACGACCTGCGGCCGGAAGACATGTTGAAAGTGGAAACGGACACATACAGCTATCCACACCTGTTTTTGGCGGAGCAACTGGTTGCGGCGGCGAAGATAGCGCCTCCGAAAGATGCGCGGGCAAAGAAACTGGTTGAGCAGGCCAGAGACTGGAATGGCATGGCGGATGCCAATTCGAGCGTTGTGTCCTTTCTGAATGCCACGCTCTATCGGGCTCTCGATCTGATCCTTGAGCCGCACCTCGGGAAAGACACGTACCTCTACCAGTGGCGAGAAGTAGCCTTTCTACAGCGCGTGCTGACGGAACGGCCGGCGCGATGGCTGCCGGCTGACTACAAGAATTACGACGAACTTTTGAGCGCTGCGGCGGACCTCGGCGTGAAGCGGCTCGAGGAAAAGACGAAAGACGCGGATCCCGACGACTGGCCGTGGAAGCGGTTTAATTACCTCGATATGCTCCACCCCATCGGCCGCGAAGGGCTTCTGAAAAAAATTCTGAGCATCGGCGATCAGCCGCAGTCAGGGACTCTCTGGAGTCCGCGAGCCGCCGACAGGCACCACGGACCGTCGGAGCGCTTTGTGGCCAATCCCGCAAATTGGGACGATTCCGTCATGTTGATCACGGGGGGCGAATCCGGGCAGCCCGGGAGCGAGCATTACCGGGACCAGTTTCCCTACTGGTTCGAAGGCAGGGCCATCTACGGACCGTTTTCCGATGCCGCCGAGGCAAAGGTGCTCCGACACAAGCTGACGCTGTTGCCCGGACCATGACGAAGTCCATCTTTCATGCCAGAGCTTCCTGAAGTCGAGGCCGTTCGGCGGACTTTGCGCCCGCTTGTGCGGGGAAAGCGCATCCGCCGCGTGCATGTGTTCCATCCGATCGCCACGCGACCGCAGTCTCCCGGACAATTTGCGGGGATGGGTGAGGGACGACGAATTGAGGGTGTGAGGCGGCACGGGAAATATCTGTTTCTGGAACTCGACCGCGGCCTGATTGAGATGCACTTTCGCTTAGACGGTCAACTGACCTGGTTTTCAAGCACGAGAGAACTACTGGAGCGCGCAAACTCCACCGAGGATGGTGTGCATGTGGATGTGGCGTTCGAACTGTCCAAGGGAGTGCTCGGGTTTGCCGATGGACGGCATTTTGGGCGGGTGCGCGCGTGGGAGTCGGAATCGAAGTGCAAGCCACTGCAGCAACTGGGTGTAGATGCAATGTCGCGAGAGTTCACAGCGCGCCGCCTTGAGGCAGAGCTGCGGGGTTCGAGGCGTGAATTGAAGGAATTCCTGATGGACCAAACGAAAGTCGCGGGGATCGGCAATATATACTCCTGCGAGGCTCTCTGGCACGCCAGGCTGCATCCGTTGCGGAGAGCGAACTCGTTGGACCGGACGGAAGCGCGTAGACTGCATAAAGCAATTGTGTCGGTTCTGGGGCGTGCTTTAGAATGCTGTTTGAATCCTGCGCCCGACTTTGTCAACTCGCAGTGGTGGTTTCAGGGCTTGGAAAAAATCCTGCGCGCTTACCAACGTGAAGGAAAGCCCTGCAAACGCTGCGGACGATCCATCCGGTGCGTGGAGCAGGGCGGCCGGTCGACCTATTACTGTGCGCACTGCCAGAAATAGCCCTAAGGGAATCGCGTGAATCAACCAGTACCCAAAAAGCCGGAGCAACCCAAAAAACCTGATTTTGAGCGCTCTCTCGCGAGGCTGGAAGAAGTAGTCCGACAACTCGAGAGCCCACAACTTTCTCTCGACGAGGCGATGAAACTCTTCGAAGAAGGTGTGGGCCTGTCGCGCGTATGCCAGAAGCAACTGGAAGAAGCCGAAGGGCGCGTCGAGATTCTTCTGAAAAAGGCGGACGGAAAGCTCGCCGCCGAACCGTTTGAGCCTGAAAGAGAGAGCAACAGTTGAGGCTCCGGCGATGGCCCAAACAGGAACAACCTCCGACCCGATGAAACTTCCGCCCTTTTTTGAGGAAGACCGAATTGCGGTTGATGCGCACCTGGACAGGTTGCTGCCGGCGGAATCAGCCCCGCCTGCTTCCATCCACCAGGCAATGCGATATTCGGTGTTCGCGGGCGGGAAACGCATTCGCCCCATTCTTTGTCTGGAGAGCGCGCGGATTTTTGGCGCCGAAGTGTCGCACGCGCTGTTTCCCGGATGCGCTGTCGAGCTGATCCACACCTATTCGTTGATTCATGACGACCTGCCGGCGCTGGACAACGATGATTTGCGGCGCGGCAAGCCGACCTGCCACAAGAGATTCGGGGAAGCAACCGCAATTCTGGCTGGCGACGCACTGCTGACGCTGGCGTTCGAAACCATTGCCGCGACTCCGGTCTCTTCGGATCAGCGCGTGGCGATTGTCACGGAGATCGCGACCGCGGCGGGAACGATGAAGGGCATGGTCGGCGGGCAGGTGGCCGACCTGGAAGCGGAAGGCAAAAAAGTTGACACCGAGATGCTCGAGTACATTCACAGGTCGAAGACTGCCGCCCTCATTCGCGCTTCGATCACGTCGGGAGCGCTTTCCGCCGGCGCTCCAAGTGACGACGTTAGGCGGTTGCGACGCTTTGGTGAAACCATCGGGTGGGCTTTCCAGGTTACCGACGACATTTTGGACGTTGAGGAATCCTCGACCGCGCTGGGAAAGACTGCCGGTAAGGACGTCGCGCAGCAGAAGGCAACCTATCCGGCCGTTTTCGGACTGGAGCGCTCTCACCAGATTGCGAACGACCTGGCCTCAAAGGCCATCGCCGAACTGCAGCCTTATGGCCAACGTGCCGAGCGGCTTCGAACGATTGCGGAATTCCTGGTTCTCCGGCGAACCTAAACGATTCGAGCCATGAGCGCCAAATCCACGCGCAAGCGGCTCGACATTTTGGTGGTCGAGCGCGGTTTGGCAGAATCCCGCCAAAAAGCGCAGGCGATGATCCTCGCAGGGGAAGTGGAAGTCGATGGCAGCCGCGCGGAAAAGGCTGGAGCGACTATCCCTGAAATGGCTCACATCGAAGTTCACAGCCGCTTGCAGAAGTATGCAAGCCGCGGGGGATTTAAACTGGAAGGCGCGCTTGAGGATTTTGGTGTGAATCCGGCGGGAAAAGTCTGCCTGGATATCGGAGCATCCACCGGCGGATTTACGGATTGCCTGTTGCAGCACGGAGCGGTACGGGTGTATGCGGTGGACGTGAACACCGACCAATTGGCGTGGAAGCTGCGGGACGACCTACGTGTCACGCGCATACGGAAGAACGCACGTGAACTCAAAGCGGAGGATGTGGCTGAGAAGACGGACTTCGTGGCCGCCGACGTGTCGTTCATTTCGGTCAGGAAAGTTTTGCCCGGGGCGGTGGCTTGTGCGAGCCCTGGTGCGGAGTTCCTAATCCTGGTTAAACCGCAGTTTGAACTCGAGCGCGAAGACGTCGGCAAGGGCGGAATTGTGCGTGAGGCCGCGCTTCATCAGAAAGCCATCGCCAGCGTTCGGGCGGCGGCGGACTCGATGGGGCTTGTGGACCTGCGGGTCGCTCCAAGCCGTGTAGCTGGCGCTGAGGGAAATCAGGAGTATTTTCTTCACGCTCGAAAAACGGCTAAGGTAGAATCCCAGTAATCCATGCCGCGCACACCCGCCTTCAAAACGATTGGCATCATTTCACGGCCGCGGCGCTCGAACCTGGGCGAAATCGTGCCGCAACTTCTCGACTGGCTCGAGAGGCGCGGGATGGCAACCGTGATCGATACAGAGACGGCAAATGCGCTGAGCCGCGGGGCCAGCGGCAAGACACGGCATCAAGTTGTAGAGCAAGCGGAACTCCTGCTGGTTCTGGGCGGTGATGGCACGATGCTTGCCGCGGCGCGCGAAGCGGCCCCGCGGGGCGTTCCCATCTTGCCAATCAATATGGGAAGTCTCGGCTTTTTGACGAGCTTCACGGCAGAGGAGCTTTATCCCGCGCTCGAGGACACGCTTGCCGGCCGTGCCGCGATGGAAGAACGGGTGTTGCTGCTCGTGGAGCGCACCCACAATGGAAAGATCCTGACACAGCAACGGGTGTTGAATGATACGGTGGTGCACAAGGGCACGCTCGCGCGCATGATCGAACTCGAACTGCATATTGATGAAGGCTTTGTGTGCCGCTACCGGGCGGATGGGCTGATCGTAGCCACGCCGACGGGCTCCACGGCGTATTCCATGTCCGCGGGCGGCCCGATTGTGCATCCAAAGGTGGAATCAATTCTGATTACACCGATTTGCCCGCACACACTAAGCGACAGGCCGGTGGTTGTGCCAGACACTTCTCTGATTGAATTGCGGCTCTCAGAAACAGCCGATTCGATGTTCCTGACGCTGGATGGGCAAACGGGAGTGCCGATGCAGGTGGGCGATCGCGTGAGGATAACCCGCGCCGCGGAACGGTTGAAGCTGATTCACCCGGCGAACAAGACCTATTTCGAAATATTGCGCAGCAAGCTGAAGTGGGGCGAAGCCTGAGGGGATCACCCGAGCACATCTGTGCGAATCAAGTCGCGGTTCGTCTCGCGCCTGCGGATCAGCCGAGTTTTTCTTCCCTTGACAAGAATTTCGGCGGGGCGGCAGCGGCCGTTGTAGTTAGAAGCCTGGACCATGCCGTAGGCGCCAACGGCCCAGATCGCTACTAAATCGCCGGCTCGAATGTCTCCGATCGGCCAATTTTCGAGAAAGCTATCACCGGTTTCGCAGACGGGACCGACCACGTCGGCTCGATGGCGCTCGCCACCGAGCCCAGGAGAGCTTTGTCTGACCGGAGTAATCGGGTGAGGCGCGTCGTAGAGTACAGGGCGCGCCAGATCGTTCATGGCGGCGTCGACGATGACGAAATTCTTCGTGAAGTTCTGCTTGGTATAGATAACGCGAGAAAGCAAAACCGCGGCAGGCGCCACGATGGAGCGGCCCGGTTCGAGCAACAAGCCAACGCCGAGCGGGCGGACCACACTGGCGACCATCTGGGCGTAGGCTTTGCGTGACACCGGATTTTCGCTGGTGTAACGCACACCGAGACCGCCGCCAAAATCCAGATATTGCAGAGCGATTCCTTCCTTGCGGAGATCGAGCAAGTAGCCCGCCAGGCGTTGTAAGGCTTCGCGAAAGGGTTCGAGCCCGACAATCTGCGATCCGATGTGCGCGCTGATTCCCTGCCAGCGGATGTACCTGGAGTTGCGGTGCGCTAGATAGAGCGCCCTTGCCTCTCGCCAGCCAATGCCGAATTTGTGATGAGGGAGGCCGGTGGAAATGTGAGGGTGACCACCAGCCTTGACGTCGGGATTCACACGAATGGAAACACCGGGGAGCACGGCCCTTCCGGACGAGCGACGAGAAGACTCTTCAAGCAAAACTTCCAATTCGGCGGGAGATTCCACGTTGAATTGCAAAATGCCCGCGGCGCTTTTTGGCCCCGACTTATAACCGAGGGCCG
>Ga0307477_10002858_pt1 | contig 13136 bp, 12 predicted proteins | sample atmos_gasesECM2C_FD_203316 | JGI IMG/M metagenome (GOLD analysis project Ga0307477, IMG submission 203316) | Hardwood forest soil microbial communities from Morgan-Monroe State Forest, Indiana, United States - atmos_gasesECM2C_515 | ecosystem: Environmental > Terrestrial > Soil > Temperate...
TCAGTCCATTTGGATCGGCCGTCCTTATCAATTACAAGCATCTGAATGGGCGGTCCAACCAGGTACTATGGGACTTCACAGTGGATGTCAGTGGATTTTTGGTGGCAGTTGATATGGCCGTTGCGCAAAGTATTCCACTGAAACGTTGCTGCTAACCGGCCTGCCGAAGAAAGGTGCGGTTGACCAGCGGGTTGGGCCACAGATCGCTGTCGCGGGGTGCAACTCTGTTCATTGGCCGGCAGGCGGTTGCCAGAGCTCTAGCTTGTTTCCTTCTGGATCGATGACCCAGGCAAACTTTCCGTATTCGGATTCGTCAATCTTTTCGAGCACGTTGCAACCTTCTTCCCGCAAGACTTTAACCAATCCGTGAAGGTCTTCCACCCTGTAGTTGACCATGAAGGATGCGCTACTGGGAGCAAAGTGGTCGCCCTCTGCCGGCCCGACAGACCATATGGTCGTTCCAGCAACCGGGTTACCGTCACCGTCAGTCCAGGTGAACGCCGCGCCGCCCCATTCTTGGACATCGATTCCTAGGTGCCGCTTATACCAAGCCTGTAGCGCCGGAGCGTCTTTGGCTTTGAAGAAGATGCCGCCAATGCCTGTGACTCGCTTCATGGATCTCCTAGAAAATGGGTCTTGAGTCTTCCGGTAGGGAATATGCAGGCTAAATGGATGGTCTCTAGGTGTCAAGGAGATTTACTAGAGGTGTCAGTAGCACATGATATGTCCGCTTTTCGGGCGGTGGTAGGAGACCATGCAAAGCATGAACTCCTACACACAAGCCGCCATGGAGCGGGCAATGAAGGTACAGAAAGTAATGCTGCAGGCGATGTCGATGAAGATCACGTGGTGGCAAGCGGCTGAGATTTTGGGCATCAGCGACCGGCACATGCGGCGCTGGCGGGAGCGCATGAGGAGTTTGGGTTCCGCGGGCTGTTCGACCCCAGGCGAGGTCGAGCGTCGGCGAAGCGGGTGCCGGTGGCCCGTGTAGAGCGGTTGCTGGGGCTGTACCGGGAACGTTATTTCGATATGAACGTGCGGCACTTCCGAGAAGCTGGGCCGGGAGCATTCTCAGCTACAGCTGGGTGAAAGGGATTCTGCAAGGATCCGGCTTGGTCGGGCGGGGGCGCAAGATTGAAAGAGCCGCGAGGGAGAGCACGACGATCGGGATTCCGAGACGCCAAGGCGAGGCTTGAAGGTGCGCAATCTGAGGGCTCAAAGTGAGTCCAAGAAGCGCTCTGTTTGGACGGGGGAAACGCAGCTAAGCGAAGCCGTTTCAACGTAGAGTTGAAATGCTACCCGCCAGCAAAAGGAAAACCATTGTGACACGATAAAACCGCGTCCCCAACGCACGCCGAGTCACTTCGAATGGCGAAGGGTTGCAGCAATTTCCTGAGCTACCTGGCGGGCGTGGACCAAGTCACCCGGGCCCAAGGAAATGGCCGCCACGCGGGCATGCCCTCCACCGCCATATTTCTCGCAAAGCGACGCGAGGTTCACGTCGGCGGAAATTTCCTTCCATGGACTGGTTCCCACTGAGACTTTTGTGCGCATCGGCGATGCGCTAACTCCCACGGAATAGATCGCATCCGGGTACAAAAAATACGGAATGAACTTGTTGTAACCTTCCAGGTCCAGGTCGCTGACGTCGAAATAAATCACGCCGTCGCGCGAATCAGTTCGGTCGCGCAAAATATCCAGCGAACGCCGATGCCTTTCGAGCAGGTTCCCCAGGTGCTTCTGCACCATCGGCAGCTGCACCATTTCGGCCATTGATATCGTGGCCATAAACGGAATTAGTTTCGGCACCAGATCCGCTTCGGGCGCAGCCTCGATCACAAGCGCCAGCTGCATGGCCGGCTCCGCGAGTCCCACCGCAATCTCAGGCGTAGCGAACTGCGCGCCGTCGATAATGTTGCCCCAATGGATCAGCTCGGCTAGCGGTTCGGCGTTAAATCCAAACTTTTCGGACGCGATGGTAGCCAGAAATTTCGTGCAGGACTTGTATTCCGGGTCGTAGAATTTTTTGCCGGAATGGTCGCTGCGAAAATGCTCGGCGTCCTGAGGCGTCAGGAACGCGCTCTGATGATGGTCGAACCACCACGTTAACAGCGCCGAACTGGAATACTTGAAGTCCACAATCGCATTTTCGTCGCCGTCGAAAATTCCGTCCTCGAACGGATGCGAAGCTTTATGGGTCATTCCGGTGTAATAAATTTGCGCGCCAGGATGAATCCGCTCGCGGTAGAAGCGTGTGAAAACCGCAGCCGAAGCCGCTCCATCGAAACATCGGTCATGAAAACAAAGGCGAAGCTTCACTAACGTCTCCCGCAGCGCACGTACGCAATTGGTATCTCAAGAGGAAAGCCAATAAAGATGGACGCTCGACCGTCGGATGTCAAGAGGGGATTGGATCGCCGGAGTGCTGGCTCAACCGGCGTTACGACTTGCTGAAAATGCTGTCCGCGATATCAGCGGCAAATGGAACGCGAAACCTCTCACCCTGGTAGGCCTTGACCATCAAAATTATCCAAAGAACGAAAGTAAAAAGATGCAAGAGATGGAAAAGAATAAGCCCGCCCGACAGGCCCGTCCAACCGGTCAAGCCATGGGCCATGATGCCTATTCCAAAAAACATCCCCAGGACCATGTTGATGATGTGTAGGCCGCCGAATACGACGATCGATTGCGCCGCGTGAAAGCGAACGTATGGCCGTTTGTCGGTAAAATAGAAGATCAACCCCGTGATCCAGCCAAGCAGGTAGCACAGCAATCCTGCGGTGTTTTCAGATAATCCCGTTTGTATCGAAGTGGCGGGCGCCGACGGTGCTCCCGCAGCCTGTGTTGCGCCACAACTTGGACAAAAAGCAGCATTGTCCGCGACAGCCGTTCCGCATTTCGTACAGTGTGGCATCAATCCTCCGGGACAAAGACGCTTGTTGGGTCGGAAGCCTAGCAAAACAGAATCATGCCTGCAAGCGCATTCGCCCACGGGCTCACGAACTGCCTCGCACGCATGCAGCAAGGTCGTAAACGTCTTCAGAACGAAATTCCCAGTGACGACGCTCAATCGGGGTTTGCTGTCGCTCAAATCCAACAGGCCTGTATAATCGAAGCAGCCAGCCGACGCGGAAGTGGCGGAATTGGCAGACGCGCCAGCCTTAGGAGCTGGTGGCCGAAAGGCCGTAGGGGTTCGAGTCCCTTCTTCCGCAGAAATCTTTTTCCAGACGCAAATCAATCGCGGCGTCTAGCTGATTGGCCGGGTTGACGCGCGCGACCGTCTTCCCTATACTGAGATTTAACTCGCGGTGAACGCCCGCTGCACTTCCCTGCTCTGCTCCTGGAATTTGGAACGGGTGGAAGGTACATTGGGCCAGGGTTTGCTTTAAATTCTTCCTTGAAAAATCGAAATGACAGAAGCCACATGCAAGCGTGAACTCGAACTGGAAATCCCAGCCGAGAACGTAACGAAAGCCACCGAAAAAGTAGCGCGCGATCTTGCAAAAGTCGCTCGCGTCCCGGGATTCCGTCCCGGCAAAGCTCCCGTCACGCTGATCCGCCGCCGTTTTGCCGAAGACATTCAAGGCGAAGTGGTGCAATCTCTTGTGCCCGAGTATCTCGAAAAGGCGCTCGATGAAAAAAAACTGATTCCAGTAACACGACCTGCAGTGGATAAAGTTGATTTCAAGGACGGTGAGCCGCTGCGATTCCGCGCCGTATTCGAGGTGCTCCCGGAATTCGAGCTGGGCGATTACAAAAACCTTGTTGTTAATATCGACGCCGTCGAAGCCGGCAACGCGCAGGTGGACAGGACGATTGAAGAGATGCGCGAGCGCGCCGCGACCTTCGTCCCGGTCGAAGGCCGCGCTGCCAAGGACGGCGATTACGTCCTCATCAAACTTTCCGGCATGCCCGTCGGCGGCGGTGACCTGGTACAAGCCGACAACATCATGTGCCACATCGGCGCGGAAGAAACCCTGGAAAGCTTCACCGAGAATTTGCGCGGCGCAAGTTCAGGCGACACAAAAAGATTCCGTTCGCAATATCCCGATGATTATCCCGACGAGAAGCTTGCCGGAAAGGCTTACGATTACACTGTAGAAGTTCAGGGCATTAAGGAAAAGAAGCTCCCCGAACTGAACGATGAGTTCGCCAAAGATGCCGCAGGAGAAAAAGGCGGATTCTCGACCCTGGCAGAAATGCGGCAGCTCATCACCAAAGATCTCGAAGCGGCCAAAGAAGACCAGCAGCAATCGCAAGCTCGCGAGAAAATTTTGGAAGCTCTCGTGAAGCAGCACGATTTTCCGGTCCCTGAAGCCCTGGTCGAGCATCAGATGGATGTGCGGCTTGAGCGCACGGTTCGCACGCTCGCGGCGCAAGGTGTAGACCCCCGTGCGGTGAATGTCGACTGGGTCGCGCTTCGCAAGCGCCAACACGATCGCGCAGTGGACGATGTAAAGGCCGAGCTTCTGATCGATCGCATCGCCGAAGCGGAAAGGATCGACACGACCGACGAAGAAGTTGAAAAACAGATTGAAGCGCTCGCGGAACGCGGTGGCGAATCGGCAACCGCGTTACGCGCTCGCTTGACAAAGCAAGGAGCGCTCGATAGGATGAAATCTAAGTTGCGCAGTGACAAAACGATAGACTGGCTCTACCGCAACACCCGGATCGAGACGACGGCCAAAAGTGAAAAGTAGGTTCGGGTTCCTCAGCGCGCAAACACACTCCCTATGAGACATACAGACGACGGCAGTCCGCGTGCCACGACACTGGTTCCGATGGTCGTTGAACAGACCAACCGGGGCGAGCGGGCGTACGATATTTACTCCCGGTTGCTGAAAGACCACATCATCTTCATCGGCACGCCGATTGACGATCATGTGGCCAACCTGGTGACCGCGCAGCTCCTCTTCCTGGCGTCGGAAGATCCGGAAAAGGATATTTCCGTTTATATCAACTCGCCCGGCGGCTCGATCTCGGCGGGAATGGCCATTTACGACACCATGCAATTTGTCCGCCCGGATGTAGTGACCTATTGCATTGGACAATCCGCATCCATTGCGGCTGTGTTGCTTGCTTCCGGCACGCCCAAGAAGCGTTATGCGCTTCCGAATGCTCGCGTGCTCATCCACCAGCCCTGGATGTCAGGTTTGTCTGGGCAAGCCACCGACATCGATATTCATGCGAAGGAAATCCTTCGCACACGCGAATCACTCAACAAACTTCTCGCCGGCCATACCGGCCAATCGATTGAAAAAATCGAGCGAGACGTGGAACGCGATTTCATCATGACGGCAGAGCAGGCCAAAGCGTATGGAATTGTCGACGAAATTATTTCGAAACACCGCTAATCGGGTTCCAAAGGGTTAGTATCTAAAGCGATGATTCTCTGCAGCCGGCCCGCCCTTCGTCTTACAATAAGGAATAGCTTTGTCGTCGCTGTCGTAGCTTCCAAAGGACGAGGACACACTTGGTGAAGCGGTTCACCCCAGAAGAGCCGTTGCGATGTTCCTTCTGCCATAAAACGCAGGAGCAGGTGGAGAAGCTCATAAGTTCTCCTTCGGAATATCCACGGTCTTACATCTGCAACGAATGCGTGGGCGTCTGCCAGCAGATTCTGGAAGACGAGAAGCGCGAGCAAGCCAGCCCGGTCAATCGCCGCCTGCCGCGTCCTCCCGAGATCAAAGCCTTTCTGGATGGCTACGTAATCGGCCAGGACAAAACGAAGAAGAAGCTGGCCGTGGCGGTGTACAACCACTACAAGCGCATCTTCCTGAACAAGCAGCCCGGCGATGTGGAACTTGCGAAATCGAATATTCTGCTGATTGGTCCAACCGGCACGGGCAAGACGCTTTTGGCTCAAACTCTTTCGCGCATGCTCGACGTGCCGTTCGCTATTGTTGACGCTACCACGCTCACCGAAGCAGGCTACGTCGGCGAAGACGTCGAAAATATTATTCTGAAGCTGTTGCAGGCGGCCGATGGCGACGTCGCTCGCGCGCAGCAAGGCATCATATATATCGACGAGATCGACAAAATCTCCAAGAAGGACGAGAACCCCTCCATCACCCGCGACGTTTCCGGTGAAGGCGTGCAACAAGCCCTTCTGAAGATTCTGGAAGGCACCGTTGCGAACGTGCCGCCGCAAGGCGGACGCAAGCATCCGCACCAGGAATTTACGCCCGTGGACACCACGAACATCTTGTTCATCTGCGGCGGAGCTTTCGTCGGCATGGAAAAAATTATCGAACGCCGCGTAGGTCAGAAGTCGCTGGGCTTCCATGCCGATGTCCAGCCCACGACTGCGACGCGCCGCAATATCGAAGTGCTCGAGCAAGCTCAGCCGACCGACTTGATCCGCTACGGCCTGATTCCGGAGTTTGTAGGCCGCTTGCCAGTTGTGGGCGTTTTGAGCGACCTCGACAAATCGGCGCTGGTCCGCATTCTCACCGAACCGAAAAACGCTCTCGTTCGCCAATATCAACGCCTCTTCGAATTCGAAAACGTGCGTCTGCGATTCACAGACGATGCGCTGGATACCGTCGCCGAGCTCGCGCTACAACGCAAAGTCGGAGCGCGCGGCCTGCGCATGATTCTGGAAGACCTCATGCTTGAAATGATGTACCACCTCCCGGCCCAGCGAAAACTGCGCGACTTCGTTGTCACCGGCGACATGGTGAAAGGACGCGAAATCAATTGGAGTCTGCTGGAAAAGGCAGGTTAGACCCTTGGCGCTAAAGGAACCGATGTTCAACCGCGAAAAAACCGAAGTAAAACGCGTGCCTATGATGCCGGTGCGGGAAATGGTTATTTTCCCGGAGATGATGCATCCCTTCATCGTTGGCCGCGAAGCATCCGTGCGGGCCCTGGAAGACGCGCTGGCTGGTGATAAGAAAATTTTCCTCGTCACGCAGCACGATGCCTCCGTGGACGACCCGAAGCCCGAAGAGATTTATCAGGTGGGAACGCTCGCCAATATCGTGCAGAGCGTGAAGCTACCCGATGGCAACATCAAAGTTCTGGTGGAAGGCACCGTCCGCGCCAAAATTATTCAGGTAACCAGCGACGAAGGCTTCTTCCGCGCTTCGATTCGCGTCGTCACCTCGCCGGTGGAGTCAACCCCGCAGCTTCAGGAAGCTTCCAGCCGTGTCACTACCCTTTTCGAGCAGTACGTGAAGCTTTCGCAAAGCCTGAATTACGACACCATGATCGCCGCCGTGCGCGTCGAAGACGCCAGCAAGCTTTCCGACGCGATCGCGGCGAATTTGCAGATCCCGGTCGAGGAAAAACAGGAACTCCTGGAGCTTTTCGATCCGCTCGAGCGCTTGAATCGCATCGCGGACATTCTGGAGGTCGAAACCGAAAAGCTCAACGTCGACCGCTCGATCAATACGCGCGTAAAGCGCCAGATGGAGCGCGCCCAGAAAGAGTATTACCTCAACGAAAAACTGAAGGCCATCCAGAAAGAGCTGGGCCGCGGCGAAGCAAACGAAATCGAGCAACTCAAAAAGAAGATTGAAACCTCCGGCATGCCCGAAGGCCCGCAGGAAAAGGCCATGCAGGAGCTGAAGCGTCTGGAAATGATGCCGCCCATGTCGGCGGAGTCCACGGTCTCTCGTAACTATCTCGACTGGCTGCTGGCTGTGCCGTGGAAGAAGCGCTCCAAGGAAATTCGCGACATCAAGCGCGCCGAAACGATCCTTTCCGAAGACCATTACGGCCTCGAGAAAATCAAAGAGCGCATCCTGGAATATCTGGCGGTTCGCCAACTGGTAAAGAATCCCAAAGGCTCAATTCTCTGCTTCGTCGGGCCTCCGGGAGTCGGCAAGACTTCCTTGGCTATGTCCATCGGCCGCGCTACCGGGAGAAAATTCGTGCGCGTCTCTTTGGGCGGCGTTCGTGACGAAGCCGAGATCCGCGGTCACCGCCGCACTTATATCGGCGCTCTTCCCGGCCAGATCATACAGATGATGCGCAAAGCGGGAACCGTGAACCCCGTGTTCGTGCTCGACGAAGTGGACAAAATGTCCATGGATTTCCGCGGCGATCCTTCCGCTGCCTTGATGGAAGTCCTCGACCCCGAGCTGAATAACGCCTTCACCGATCATTACCTCGACGTCGAATACGACCTCTCGAAGGTGATGTTCATTTGCACCGCCAACGTGCTGCATACCATACCGCAGCCTCTGCAGGACCGTATGGAGGTCCTGCGCATCCCTGGCTACACCGAGCAGGAAAAACATCAGATCGCCCAGCGTTTTCTGGTTAAGAAAGAGATCGAAGCCACTGGCCTAACCAAGGCCAACCTGAAATTCACCGATCAAGCCATCACGCACATTATTCGCCACTACACTCACGAAGCCGGCGTGCGCAACCTGAGCCGCGAAGTGGCCAATGTTTGCCGCAAAATCGCTCGCAAAGTAGTCGCTGACGGAAAAGGCGTGGAAATCGAAGTTACCGATACCAACGTCAATGATTTCCTCGGTGTTTTGAAATATCGCGATTTCCTGGCTGAAAAGAAGAATGAAATCGGCCTCACCACCGGTTTGGCCTGGACCGAAGTCGGCGGCCAAGTCCTCTCCACGGAAGCCATGCTGATGCAGGGCAAGGGGCGCCTCACTCTAACCGGCAAGCTCGGCGACGTGATGCAGGAATCGGCGCAAGCGGGCATGAGTTACGTGCGCTCGCGCACTCATCTTTTCGGCTTGCCGAAAGATTTCTACCGCCATCTCGATATTCACGTGCACGTTCCGGAAGGCGCCATCCCGAAAGACGGCCCGTCGGCTGGCATCACCCTGTGCACTTCCATCGTCAGCGCCCTCACCCGCATTCCCGTTCGCTGCGACATTTGCATGACCGGGGAAATCACGCTGCGTGGTAAAGTGTTACCCATCGGCGGAGTGAAGGAAAAGCTTTTGGCTGCGCATCGCCTCGGCTTCCGCAGCGTCATTCTTCCCAAAGACAACGAAAAGGATCTGGCGGAGATTCCGCCGGAAATACAGTCCCAGATGTCCATTCACTTTGTGGAAAATATGGACGAAGTATTGCAGATCGCGCTCGAACATCCGCTGCCGATTCCAGGGCACCCCCCGGTCGCCGGTGTGGACCCCAAGTTTGTTTCAGATGTAGCGCAAGACAGCGAATTAACCAATTGAAACCCTCCGGCTCTCTCACATCCTGCTAAGCAGGTTCGGCCCGCAACCGGGGGATTCAGATTGTCTGGTTCAAATAAAAGTTCAGTCCAGGTAGTGACCCGGTTTTAATTTGGACGAGAAGTGGCAGGTTCGAAGTTGCGCCCGCCCGCAGTCCATTCAGAAATAAATCACGCCTGAAAATCAGGCTTAAGAAGGAATAAACTCGATGAGTATTAGCCTTGCAGAACTAAAAGATAAAAACATCACCGACTTGGCCAAGATTGCCAAGGAGCTCAACATCCCCGGCGCGTCCGGCATGCGCAAGCAGGAGTTGATTTTCCAAATCCTCCGCGCGCAGACCGAAAAAAACGGCCTGATCTTCTCCGAAGGCGTGCTGGAATGCCTTCCCGACGGCTTCGGCTTCCTGCGCGCTCCGGAATATAACTATCTGCCCGGCCCGGACGACATTTACGTCTCGCCGTCACAAATTCGCAAATTCGATCTGCGCACCGGCGACACCGTCTCGGGCCAGGTACGCCCGCCCAAAGACGGGGAGCGCTATTTCGCCTTGATTAAGGTCGAAGCCGTTAACTTCGAGGACCCCGAAGTTGCGCGCAACAAAATTTTCTTCGACAACCTCACGCCGCTCTATCCCCAGGAACGCATCCGCCTGGAGACGACCAAGGAAAATCTCACCGGCCGCGTGCTCGACATGCTTTGTCCCATCGGTAAGGGCCAGCGCGGATTGATCGTCGCTCCGCCCCGCACCGGCAAGACCATGATGCTGCAATCTGTCGCGAATTCCGTGACCACCAATCATCCGGAAGTCGCGCTGATCGTTCTGCTCATCGACGAGCGTCCGGAAGAAGTTACCGACATGCAGCGCACTGTGAAGGGCGAAGTCATCAGCTCTACCTTCGACGAGCCGCCCCAGCGCCACATCCAGGTTGCCGAAATGGTTCTCGAAAAAGCCAAGCGCCTGGTGGAACACAAGCGCGACGTCGTGATCCTACTCGACTCGCTTACCCGTCTTGGCCGCGCATACAACGCGGTTACGCCGCCATCCGGCAAAGTCCTTTCCGGCGGTATTGACGCCAACGCTCTGCAGCGCCCGCGCCGCTTTTTCGCTGCCGCGCGAAATATCGAAGAAGGTGGCTCGCTTACCATCATCGCCACGGCGCTGATCGACACCGGCAGCCGCATGGACGACGTCATCTTCGAGGAATTTAAGGGAACCGGTAACATGGAAATCAACCTCGACCGCCGCTTGGTCGATAAACGCGTGTTCCCCACCATCGATATCAACCGCTCCGGAACCCGTAAGGACGAATTGCTTTTGCCGCCGGACGAGCTCAATCGTATCTGGGTGCTGCGCAAAGTTCTCAGCCCACTTTCGACCGTGGAAGCTATGGAACTCCTGTTGGGCCGCCTCTCGAAGACCAAAACAAACGCGGAGTTTCTCTCTTCCATGTCCAGCCCTGCCTAACTGCTGCCGCGCGTCATCTTACTCGGGAGGCGTCTTTCCTTTTCCCAGTTCCCGCAGATTGTGAAGCGTGATTCGGGACGCGTTTCCAATTCTAGTGAGCTGAATCCGCATACTTCACCGAACAGCCGTAAGGACGCGTCGTGGTCGTAGTCACTTCCTTGCCGGCCATGGCCTGCTCGAGCGCGAGACTGACGTAATTCGTTGCGCCGGGTACGTCTTCTAAGTCCGTCGTCGGTTTGTTATCGATGGCTCCATCGTAGATCACCACGCCTTGCGGATTGATGACGATCATCTGGGGGGAGGTCTTCGCGTCGTACTGGTGCCCAATTCCACCCGTCGCGTCGAGCAGAGCGGCGGTCGGCGCCGCCTGCATCTTGGTCAAGTATTCATTCTCTTCGCTCGCGGTCAGGTATCCCTGCTTGCCCGGCGCGGACGAAAGAATCGTGAACCAAACGACGCCGCGGCCGGTCCATTCCTTTTGCAGCCGTTGCATGTTGCCACTCTTATAATGCTTGCCCACATAAGGGCACCCGTTGTTATGCCACTCGAGGACGACGTATTTACCGCGGTAGTCTGAGAGGCGATAGCTCTTTCCGTTGCTTGCTGCAGCCGCGAACTCAGGCGCAGCCTCGCCGGCTTTTACCGCCGAATACACCTTCGAAACTGCACACAGAAGCAGAGCAATCAGTATTGGATATAGAATCGAGCGCTTCATCTTGGTGTTTCCTCCTTTAATAAACTACGCCGTGCGATTACCAATGCGGTAACTGATTTTACGCCTTGCCAGTCTTGCTGACTCGCACAACAATCAAGTAGGACCGGCCGTCAGAGAGCACCAGCACTCCCTTCAGCCGCTCGATAGGTTTCAGAAGTTGATCAGACTTTTGTAGTGTTAGCCGGAAACCCCCTGCTACCGGTAGCAGCTTTTGTGATGCTGTGTTGCTGATCTGCGACTCCGCAAGCGGGAAGAAATCCGCCTGACTAATCTCGTGGCCAACATTCGCGGTAAGTACGAAGGTATGCCGCTCCTCATCCAAATTGAGTTTCCAGTTCGCCGGCGCCGGCCGCGGCAACGATTTTCGCGCCGCGGTGAATAAATTTCTCGTCCGAGTGTCCCGCGCAGGCGATTCTGATTTCACCGGAAGAGTCAGCGAGAGTTGAGCGTTGCCCGGAATGCACATTTCACGGCATACCAGCACTTTCACCTGAGCGATGATGCTCACAGGCTGCCGGGAGGCGAAACTGGAGTCGACACGCATTGGCGCTATCAGCGTCACTGCGTCTTGATAACCGAAATCTACGATGCTGGGTGTTCCAAGACGCCGCGGCGCCGGCCATTGCAAGGTCCCCGCGGTTAGGCCTGCCGGCAACTGCCACTTCACCCGCGGCGGCTCGCCCGAATCACCTGGATTTATCCAGTAGATATGCCAGCCATTCTCGAGTTCGAAGTGCAGCCCAAGATCAAAATCATGCCCTGCTGCGATCCATTGATTCTCGGCGACAAGTTCGAGCGTTCCATGCGGAATCGGTGTGCCTTCCGCCGGCGTACACGTGCCGCACGTCAGCAGAACGAATCCCAGAGCGGAAGCCAGAGAAAAACCGAAAATAGCGCGACGTACTAGCATTTCCCTTTGGATGCACCCATATTGTAGCCAGTTCCTGCCTATTTGACGGAACAAGCCGGTCAATGGGTTCCCTTGAATTGAGTATTTCTAGTCCAATATTCGCAGCTTCCGCTTGGCGAGGGCTCCCTATCGCACTCAACTTGTCACTCATCGAGGCCTATGTTATTTTCGCGACTCATGATTCGCACTTACCTGAGTCACATGCCGCAAATCGCCGCAACTGCTTACATCGATCCGCAAGCTGTGGTCATCGGTGACGTAGTCATCGGTGAACATTCCAGCGTGTGGCCCTGCGCCGTACTCCGCGGTGACGTGAACTTTATGCGTATCGGGGCGCGCACGAATATCCAAGATGGTTCCGTTCTCCACGTCATGCGCGACACAAATCCGCTCATTCTCGGCGATAACGTCACCGTCGGCCACGCCGTTGTCCTGCACGGCTGTACGATCGAATCCCGCTGCCTGATTGGCATGGGCAGCATCATCCTCAACGGCGCAGCAATCGGGGCCGGCAGCATCGTCGCCGCCGGTACGCTTGTCCCGGAACGCACCATCGTCCCTCCGGGCAGCCTTTTCATGGGCCAGCCCGGCAAACTCCGCCGCCCGCTCACCCCCGAAGACCTCGACTCCATTGACCGATACGCCCAGCGCTACGTCGAGTACAAAGAAACTTACAGGGCTGAGTTCGGAATCTAACTGCCCCCTAGTGGCGTGCATCGCGTGCGGCTCAGCCAAAGTCTCCTCGATCACCCGACACTCCCGCTGTGCTAGCCTGCTCCTTCCATCGTTGTTCGTTCACGCCCATCACGACGAGCCACAGAGCTAGCAATAGTTCAGCCATGCCTATCACGAACACGTAGGGTTCCAAACGGGCCGCGATTGCAGGGT
>Ga0307477_10002859_pt1 | contig 13127 bp, 8 predicted proteins | sample atmos_gasesECM2C_FD_203316 | JGI IMG/M metagenome (GOLD analysis project Ga0307477, IMG submission 203316) | Hardwood forest soil microbial communities from Morgan-Monroe State Forest, Indiana, United States - atmos_gasesECM2C_515 | ecosystem: Environmental > Terrestrial > Soil > Temperate...
TTGGTGCTGATCATCTTCTCGAGATGCGGATAGCGGGCGAGAAGCGTGCCGTCCAGCCGGAACAGGCTCACCGATTCGCCTTCGCTCGTGCTGATGGCCCGATAGAAGTCCTCAAAATATCGGGCTTCGACGACGCCGGCGACAATGCCAAGGAACTCGCCGCTGGGACCACTGAGGCGACGCGTGAGCATGATCACCCAGGCACCGCTGATCTTGTTCACGACAGGAACACCGATGAAGGCGCCGGGATCGTTATGCTCTCGTAGATAGCCGTAAAAATCGCGGTCCGAAGCATCGATGACCGGAACGGGCCACGCGCGAGAAAAATTGACGATCTTGCCGACATCATCGATCAACGCGATCGAGTTGGCCTGGGGGAGGCTGTGCAATCGGTCGAGAAGAAAATGGTGAACCTCCTCGGTCCCCAGCCGTAGCCTGAATTGATCCCCGTCGGTGACGCCGGCGGCGAGAATCATCCCCTGTGTTTCCTGGACTACGAGATCGACCGCTTGAATTGCCCGTGCGGTCTGCTCGCCGAGCACGACGGCGAGGTTCTTCGTGTCCTTGGTTTCGTCGGCGATCCGCTCCCCGTACAGATCCCAGATGGCAAGCCAGGCAGCGATGATCGTGATTGCAATAAACAGGGAGCCGCCGAGGAATAGGCGCCGGCTGGAGCGAAAAAGGCGGTTGGCCCCATCTTGGGGTTTCATTATCGGTGGATCTCGCTCGGCGTCCGCGCTGGCAAAGTACCGGCAAACTTCGATATCCCATTAAGTCTGCCGGTATATGATTAATTGGGTCTTGCTGACACCGATGAATTGAAGGCAGACCAACTTCAATATCATAAAAAACATTTGAAATTTTCTATTCGATCCGAGGTATCCACTTATTTCGTCGTTCTTTGTTGCTCGATGAGCGCCGAACTCCTCCTCGCTCGGCTCATTTGCAAGAGGGCGGCGAGGCCGGAAATGACGTAGCGCCGTCTCATTCGAGGACCTCGTCGGCACGGGGAGGATCAAGGGCGGGAACTTCTGCCGATCTTTCGAGTCCGCGACCGGCACGGCCCCATCGCCGTCGCTCAGAATCGGTCGGAGGTTTTCGCCGCGGCGAGGTAGGCGGCGGCGTCGGAGGGCAATAGCAGGCGGTCGGCGATGAGTGCTTCGGCGGCCGCCCTGACCTTGGCGACATAGGCCGCGCGGCTGCCGTAGCGCTCCTCGAGCGAGGGGCGCGGGTCGCCGCCGGCCTCGCGCTCCTGCCTGGTCCGGGCGAACGGAATGAACGAGCCGTCGCGGTCGGCGAGCTCGCGGGGCTGCGCCCGGTAGACGTTCCACCCGGTATAAGTGCCGAGCGGTACGGCGATCGGCGGCAACCGGATGCCGGCGATCTCGTTGCCGTCCGCATCGACTGCGCACACTCTGGCGCCATAAACATTGTCGATGCGCGCCGGCGGGTCGACCCAATCGACCGGCGGGACGATTTGGTTGGCGCCGGGGGCGACGGCGAAACCGGGCACCGCCGGCATCCTGATGCTCTCGGCCGCGACGGCGGTGCCGTCGGCGATCCTCGGGACGCGGCTCGGTGGCGGCGTCACGCCGTTCGTGACCCACTCTTCGAGCGCCGCGAACAACGCCCGCAGGGCCGGGGTGGCGCTGTGTGGGTTGCGTGGATTGACGCAGGGCCCGGGGCTCGGATCGACCCCGGGGCGGCCGCCATGCTGGGTGCCGGCGATCATGTAGACCCGGACATTCGATGGCAGATCGGCGTCATTGCGGCCGGTCGGGTCGGTGTGCACGAGCGAGGCGCCCTTCTGCCAGTACTCGGTCGAGCTGTTGGTCTCGATGACCAGCGGGTCGGCCGGCCGGCCTTGCAGGATCGCACCGGTCTTGCGCGAGAACGGGTCGGTCGCGACCGCGTTGCCGAACGGGAACCAGTTCTCCGGATAGAGGCGGTCCTCGTGCTGGGTCGCGGTGCGGCCCGGCATGCCGAAGCGGTGATTGGCGAACACCTTGCCGGCGCCGGCGACATGGCTCATCACACCGTCGAAAACCCGCCGCCCGTGCCCGTCGTCGTTCATGCCGAGCTCGAGGAAATGGCGCAGAAATCGCCCGCTCTGCGAGACGCCGAAGGCGAGCGCGTGACGGATGCCGGTGGCCTTAGTCGGCGCGCCCTCGGCGAGGAGTGGGTTCGGAGTGCCGGTGCGGTCGCTGCGCTCTCGGCGCAGAAACGCGACGAGGTCGCGGACCGTGGCAAAGCCCACGCCGAGCACCTTGGAGCCGGTCGCTTCGTACCACAGCTCATAAATCTTGAACGGCGCGAACAGGCTGCCCGATGGCAAGAGCCGGATCGATTGGGCATCGGCGAATTCCCAAGCATCGGCCAGGATCTCGGTGCGGGTGTCGCTTTCGCGGTCGCGCACGGTCAGGCGGGCCTCGCGGGTGTCGGTCGAGACCGCCGGATAGCTCAGCCTAACGAGGTCGCCCTTGCCCGGCGCGCGGGTGCCGATGTGAAACTCGTGGCGGATACGGCCGGTTATCGGCCGGCCGTCTTCCATCGCGGTCGGGAAGCGCGCGCCGAGGCCGTTGTTGGCGGAGGGCGCGCCCGGGTCCCAGCCGGACCAGACGAGGCTGTAACCGCGGCCGAGCAAAAAGCCGATCCCGGCCTCGCGGGCGGTCTTCGGGTCGTTTGCGGCGGCGGGCGAATCGCCCGGCGCGTCGTCGAGCAGCTGGAAAATCCGCTTCGAGCCGCGATTGGTCACGTCGTAGACCAGCACCCCGTTGGTTCGGCCGGGGTCGACCGGCCGCAATATGAAGAAATCGGTCTCGTATTCGACCAGGCCCTGCGCGTTCCGCGGCGCTTTGTCGAGATCGACGATGACTTCGTTCTGCGGCGCCGCCGGATCGAGCTCGCCCTTGGCCACACCCCGGATGCGCAAATAGGGACCGGCCTCGCCGAACGCCGCACCACCGGCAAAGGGCTCGACCGCATTCACTTGGATTTCGATATTGGCCATAGGCGAATTCCTTTGGCGACAACCCACCGAAAATGCAGCCTTCACCCACCCAGTCCGTCGGGCCGGGTCCCCCCTCTCTGTGGGAGAGGGTGCTGACCCCCGGACTAGAGTCCGGGGGGAGGCGGGTGAGGGCTTCCGTCGGCAACCACCCCGCCATTGTTGCAATTAGCGTTATCCACCCGGCGGCTCCTCGGAGCAAAGAATTTTGACGTCGCTGCGGGCGGGCGACGGTAGAGACAAAGACCCATACTGGTTGCGCTATGACTGGTGAACAGCTCATCGCACTCGGCCGCGCGGCGATGGCCCAGTCGCACAAGCTGATATTGCTTGGCGGCGCGCTCGGCCTGCTGAGCATCATCGCCGGTGTGATCTCGCGTCGCCTCGGGGCGCCCGTCCTGCTCGTCTTCCTGGCGCTCGGCATGCTGGCGGGCGACGATCACGTGCTCGGCATTCCGTTTGACGACTTCGGCTCGGCCTATCTGATCGGCAGCGTGGCGCTCGCGGTGATCCTGTTCGAGGGCGGGCTCAATACGCCGGTCGCGATGCTGCGGCTGGCATTCTGGCCGGCTGCGGTGCTGGCCACGATCGGTGTCGGAGTGACCGCCGGCATACTGGGCGCCGTGATTTCGCTGATAGCCGGCGTTCCAATCGCGGCGGCGCTGCTGGCCGGTGCGGCTGCAGCACCCACCGATGCTGCCGCGGTCTCGGCGTTGCTGCGGCGCGCCGGTGCTGCGTTGCCGGAGCGGCTCTATGCGCTGCTCGAAGTCGAGTCCGGGCTCAACGACCCGATGTCGGTGTTCTTGACTTTCCTGCTGCTGCGCCTGATCGCCGAGCCCGGATCGGTCGGCGTCGGTGACGCGGTCCGGCTGTTCTTCGAGGAGATGGCCGGTGGCGCAGCACTCGGCCTGGCGGGCGGCTGGTTGCTCGCGCAGTCGCTGAAGCGGTTACCGATCGAAGCCCCGTTCGCGCCGGTGTTGGTGCTGACCGGCGGGCTTGCCGTGTTCGGGCTGGCTCAGCTCCTCGGCACCAGCGGGTTTCTCGCGACCTACCTCGCTGCGGTGGTCACCGGCGCCACCCAGCATCGTGCGCGACAGGATGTTGAGCACTTCTTCGAAGGCATGGCCTGGCTCGCGCAGATCGTGCTGTTTTTGATGCTCGGTCTGCTGGTGACTCCCGAAGATCTGCCGCCCTATCTGCCGGGCGCGCTGATCGGAGCCACGGTGCTGATCCTGCTGGCTCGCCCGGTCGCGGTCTTCGCGTGCCTGCTGCCGTTCCGGTTCAACCTGCGCGAGACAGCCTTCGCCTCCTGGGTGGGTCTGCGCGGGGCGGTTCCGATCTACCTCAGCATCATTCCCGGATTGGCCGATCCGCAGCGCGACGAGAGGTTGTTTGCCAGCATCTTCATCCTGGTGGTCGCCTCGCTGGTCGTGCAAGGCTGGACCGTGGCGCCAGCCGCCCGGCTGCTCGGCTTCGGCCGCCGGGGGTGAACTCGGGCCGGCTCCTGTCCGTCAGCCGCAGGCGATCGCGTAGGTGTCCTCGCAGCCGGCTGGCAACCGATATTCCCGCCAGCTGCGGCCGCCGTCTCGCGTGCCAAAGACCTGACCGCTCCGCGTGATGCCGTAGACCTGGTCGGGATCGCGGGGATGGGGTGCCACACCCATCATCGTTGCCTCGGCCTTGACCCCGCGGTCGAAGCGCTGCCAGCTATGCCCGAAATCCTCGCTCTTATAGAGCGCGCCGTCGGTGCTCTGCGCGGCCGGGCTGAGACAGGCGTAGAGCACCTGCGGATCGTGCGGCGAGACGCGGATGTCGCGGCCGTAGCGGACCGGCGAGAAGCGGCCGATTTCCATGTCCTGCCAGCTGGTGCCGCGGTCGGCGCTGCGGAACAGGCCCTTGCGCACCGCGACAAAGACCGCGCCGGGACCGGCGGAGCCAAAACAGAGCGCGTGGCCGTCGAGCATCCCTTCGCGGTCGCGGGGGCTGGCACTGGGGCCGGCGAGCCGGAGCAGATCCTCGCTGCAATCCTGCCAGCTCGCGCCGTCGTCGAGGCTGCGCATGACGCCGTTGACCTCGAGCACCGCATAGATCTCGGCCGGATGATCGGGGTCCTTGGCCAACCGCATGACCCGGCAGGCGAACGGCATCCTGACCCGGTCGGGCATTTCCGGGTCGGCGAGCCGCCGCCAATTGTCGCCGCCGTCCTCGCTGCGGTAGACCGCGGCCGGCGAGGTTCCGGCATAGAGCGTCCGTGGGTTCTTCGGATCGGCCAGGATCGACCAGACCTGCACGTCGCGATCGGGAAAGCCGAGCCGCTCCCAATGCTCGCCGCGATCGGTGCTGCGATAGGGGCCGTCCTGGGTTCCGATATAGACGATCTCGGGGTTTTCCGGGTGAACCGTGACGGCCTGAACGTGCATCTCTTCGGGCAATCCCCGGGTCAGCTGCCGGCATTCGCCGTCGCCGGCGTCGAGGCGGAAGACGCCGCCGCGGATCCCGCCCCGCCACCATCCGACACCGGCGTAGACATACGACTGATCGGTCATGATGAGCTCCTCCCCTCTGTCTCAGCAGTTCGGCGCGCTTTGGCATGTTCCTCGAGAAAGGCGATCTCCTCGGGGGTCGATTCCCGGCCGAGGATCGCGTTGCGGTGCGGAAACCGGCCGAAACGCTCGATAACCTCGATATACGGACGCCCGTAACGACGCAAGGATCCGGCCCGATCGGGGTCGCGCGGCACGGCTTCGAATAGTGCCAGCGAGCGGCGCTGGTCTTCGAGATTCTCGCTATGATGGAACGGCATATAGAAGAACCGCCGCCAGACCAGCGGGAACAGCCGGTCGAGGCCCCGTTCAAGCGCGCGGTCGGCGACGGCGCCCGCCGCCGCGTCGGTTGCATAAGCGCGCGGCGTGCCGCGGAAGATGTTGCGCGGGATCTGGTCGAGCAGCAGCACCAAGGCCAGCGCGCCCTCGGGCGAGGCTTCCCACGAATATAATTCCCCGGCTGCGGCGGCCTCGTAATCGGCGAGAAAGGCCTGGCGCAGGGAGGCGTCGAATTCGGCGGTGCTCTTGAACCAGATCTGGCGCTGCCGCTCACGGTCGGGATCGCCCGGCGGTCCGAACCACGCATCGAGAAGAGCCCGCGCCCGGTCGGGGAGGCTGCCGGAGGGGTCACTGTTCGACGACATCACCGGGTATCCCATCGTGTTGTTTTCGCCCCCTGATCGCCGTGCGATTTTCGTTGATAGCGCGTGCCGGTTTCGTTGTTATCCAGCATCCGTATCGAGGCTCTAAGATATTGATTACCGACATTGTTTTTCGCCGCAAACGGCTCTGCGGACGCCGCACCCTCGATTTTCGTTGTTTTTGCGCGCTTCATTGCTTGCCGAGCAACTCGTCGAGACGGGCGCGCAATGCCTGGAGGTCGCGCCAGGCCTCGCGTTTGCGCTCCGGCGTGCGCAGCAGAAAGGACGGGTGGAACATCGGCAGGGTCGGCACGGGCTCGGCGAGCCCGGGTATCTCGAGGTCGAACCAGCGCCCGCGCAATCGTGTGATGCCCTGGCCTCCCGGCAACAGCGCGCCGGCAGCCGTGCCGCCGGCGAGGACGAGGATCTTCGGGTGCACCAGTGCTATGTGGCGCAGCACGAAAGGCAGACATGAGGCGATCTCGGCCGTGGTCGGCGTGCGGTTGCCGGGCGGCCGCCAATAGACGACGTTGGTGATATGCACGCCTTGGCGATCCAATTGGATCGCGGCCAGCATGCGGTCGAGCAACTGGCCGGCGCGGCCGACAAAGGGGCGTCCGATGCGGTCCTCATCGGCCCCGGGACCCTCGCCGATCATCATGACCGGCGCCGTCGGGTTGCCGTCGGCGAAGACCGTGTTGGTCGCGGTGCGCTTCAAGCCGCAGCCGTCGAACCCGGCGACCAATGCAGCGAGCATCTCCACCGTCTCGGCGCTGGCGGCGAGCCGGCGCGCCGATTGGGCAGCCTCCGCCAGCGACTCGGTCAGGGCCTTCGGCGGCGCCGCCGCGACCGCGGGGGCCGATTGCGGGCGCGGCGCGGCAGGAGGCATCGGGGCGGCGACCGCGGGCGCCGGTGCGAACCGGTTCGCCGGCTCGACGGCGATCGCCTCGTCCGCCCCCATCGCGACATACCAGCGCAACAGCGCGAGTGCCGCGTCGTGATCGTCGAATTTCGGCGGTGTGGCGGGGGAAGTCATCCCGGCAATGCTACCATCGCGACCAGGCCGCGGCGATCCGTTATAGTCGTCCCGCGAATTCCGAGGAACGAGAATTGGGTGAGGAGCGGACCGAGCGGGAACGGATGGAGTACGACGTCGTCGTGGTCGGAGCCGGGCCCTCCGGCCTCGCGGCGGCAATCCGTCTCAAGCAGCTCGCCGCCGCAGCCGAGCGAGAGCTCGGCGTCTGCGTCGTCGAGAAAGGCTCGGAGGTCGGTGCGCACATCCTGTCGGGTGCTGTGTTCGAGCCGCGCGCGCTCGACGAATTGATCCCAGACTGGCGGGAACAGGGGGCGCCGCTCGTCACCCCCGCGACCGAGGACCGCTTCCTGCTGTTGACCGCGAGGCGCGCGTTGCGCCTGCCGACCCCGCCGCAGATGCGCAACCACGGCAATTACATCATCAGCCTCGGCAATCTCTGCCGCTGGCTGGCCGGGCAGGCCGAGGCGCTGGGTGTCGAGATTTATCCCGGGTTTGCCGCGGCCGAAGTGTTGTATGACGCTGCCGGGCGGGTGCAGGGAGTGGCGACCGGCGATATGGGCATCGGCAAGGACGGCCGGGCGACCGATCGCTTTCAGCCCGGCGTCGAGCTTCGCGCTAAAGAGACGCTGTTTGCCGAAGGCTGCCGCGGCTCGCTGACCAAAACGCTCGTCGAGCGGTTCCGGCTGCGCGACGGCATCGATCCGCAAACCTACGCGATCGGCCTCAAGGAATTGTGGGAGGTGACGCCCGACCGGCACCAGCCCGGGCTGGTCGTCCACACCGTCGGCTGGCCGCTCGACCAGACCACTTATGGCGGCTCGTTTCTTTATCATCTCGAGAACCGGCAGGTGGCGGTCGGTTTTGTCATCGGGCTCGACTACAAGAACCCGTTTCTGAACCCGTTCGAGGAATTCCAGCGGTTCAAGACGCACCCCGCCATCCGGCCCTTCTTCGAGGGCGGCCGCCGCATCGCCTATGGGGCGCGGGCGCTCAACGAGGGCGGCTTTCAATCGATCCCGCGGCTCGATTTTCCTGGCGGCGCGCTGGTCGGCTGCGCCGCGGGTTTCGTCAATGTGCCCAAGATCAAGGGCAACCACACCGCGATGAAATCCGGCATGGTTGCGGCCGAGACCGTGTTCCGGCGGCTCGCCGGAGATACCGGCGCCGAGGTCGGACGCGCCCTCGAAGAGAGCTGGGTCTGGGAGGAGCTGCACCGCGTCCGCAACATCCGGCCGAGTTTCCGCTGGGGCCTGTGGGCAGGTCTCACCTATTCGGCGCTCGACACCTACGTCTTGCGTGGTGCCGCCCCCTGGACATTCCATCATCACCCCGACCACCTGCAGCTGACCCCGGCGAGTGCCGCGCGGCATATCGACTACCCGAGACCCGACGGCGAGATCAGCTTCGACCGGCTCTCCTCGGTATTCATTTCGAACACCAATCATGAGGAGGACCAGCCCCCGCATCTGCGCCTGCGCGACCCGGCTAAGGCGATCGCGGTCAACTATCGGCTCTACGATTCGCCCGAACAGCGTTATTGTCCGGCCGGCGTCTACGAGATCGTGCAGCAGGCGGGGGCCGAACCCTATTTACAGATCAACGCGCAGAATTGCGTTCACTGCAAGACCTGCGACATCAAGGACCCGGAGCAGAACATTGATTGGGTTGTCCCGGAGGGGGGCGGCGGGCCCAATTATCCGAATATGTGACGCGGGCGAGTGGATAGAGATAGGTGAATGAAGAGGTGATGGAGATTTTCGGAATCAGGGGTCTGGCGGGTTTGCTGTTGGCGTTTGCCGTGGCCGCGCCGAGCGAGGCGACGCCAACCATCGAGACGCCATTCGGCGCGTATCTCGCCGGCCGTCACGCGCAGGAGACGCGCGACTATGCGGCCGCCGCCTCGTGGTACGAGGACGCGCTCAAGACCGATCCCGAATCGCCGGAGCTGATCAGCCGCACGTTTCTGATGGAGGCAAGCGAGGGTCGGCTCGACCGGGCGCACTCGCTCGCCGAGAAGGAGCTCAAACTCGATCCTACGGATGCCGTTGCCGAGCTCATCCTAATGATCGACCGCATCAAGGCCGGCGACAAGGCCGGCGCGCTCGCCCGCGCCGAGGCGCTGCCGGCGGAAGGTCTGCATCGCTTCCTCGGCCCGCTGGCGCGCGCCTGGATGCGGATGGCGACGGGTGACCTCGCCGGCGCCGATGCGGCGCTGCGCCAACTCGACAAATTCAACGGTTTTGCGCCGCTCGAATTTTACCAGCTCGGTCTCCTCTATGACTTCGCCGGACAACCTGACACGGCCGAAGAGAACTTTAAGAAGACACTCGAGGCCACCGGCCAGCTCAACTGGCGGCTGACCGACGCGATGGCCAATTTTTACGAGCGCCACGGCCGTGCCGATGAAGCAGACGCACTCTACCAGCGGTTCATCAAGGACAACGCCGGCAGCGAGCTGGCGGAATCGGTGCTGGCGCGCAAGCCGGCCGAGCCGCCCCCACCCTCGATCGACAGCGCCGAGGCAGGCCTTGCCGAGGCTCTGTTTGATCTGGCGAGCGTCCTCAACCAGCCCGAGTCGATCGACCTCGCGCTGCTCTACGCTCGCTGCGCCATCCAGCTGCGCCCGCATCTCGCACTCGCTCAACTGCTCCTCTCCGATGTGTTGAGCGCACAGAACAAACCGGAGGAAAGCCTTGCTGTCCTGGCCGAACTCCCGCCGAGCTCGCCGTATTCATGGTCGGCGCGATTGCGCGTCGCCGCCAATCTCGAGATGCTCGACCGCACCGAAGAGGCGATCGCTCAGCTGAGAGAAATGTCAGCCGAAGCCCCGAGGCGGGCCGGCGCAGATATGCAGCTGGGCGATCTGCTGCGCGCCAAGAAGCGCTTTGGCGAGGCGGTCGATGCCTATGACGAGGCGATCCGGCGCCTCAAGGCGAGCGGTATGCCGGAGCGCTGGTCGCTGTATTACAGCCGAGGCATCGCGCTCGAACGCGCAGGCCAATGGAAGCCGTCGGAGGCCGACCTGCTGCACGCGCTCGAGCTCAAGCCGGATCAGCCGCTGGTCCTCAACTATCTCGGATATTCCTGGATCGACCGAGGCGAGAATCTGGAGCACGGCCTCAAGATGATCGAGAAAGCTGTCGAGCTGCGCCCCGAGGACGGATACATCGTCGACAGCCTGGGCTGGGCGCATTACCGGCTCGGCGATTACTCGAGTGCGGTGGAATATCTGGAGAAAGCGATCGAGCTGGTGCCTGAGGATCCGACGATCAACGACCATCTCGGTGACGCTTATTGGCAAAGCGGGCGGCCGAGCGAGGCACGCTTTCAGTGGCGGCGAGCCCTGCAATTCGGGCCGGAGGCGGACGAGATCAAGCCGATCGAAGCCAAGCTCGACCGGGGTCTCGTGTCGCCCACTCGAGCCGGCGGCGGCTGAACCCGCGATGGTCTTCACGGCCTTTGCTCCGGCAAAGGTCAACCTCTACCTGCACCTGATCGGCCGGCGGCCGGACGGCTATCACCTGCTCGACAGCCTGATCGCCTTCGCGGATATCGGCGATCGGATAACCGCCGAGCCCGCCACAACATTGTCGCTCGAGATCACCGGACCGGAGGCTGCCGGCCTTGCCGATTTGGGGCAGGACAACCTGGTGCTGCGTGCCGCCCGCCTGCTCGTCGCCCACACCGGGACGGCTCGTGGCGCCGCACTGTCCTTGGAAAAGAACCTGCCGATCGCCGCCGGGATCGGCGGTGGGTCGAGCGATGCCGCGGCGGCGCTGCGGCTGCTCACGGCGCTGTGGCAGCTGTCGATCGGCGAAGAAGCGCTCCGCATCCTCGGCGCGCGGCTCGGCGCCGACCTCCCGGCCTGCCTCTACCGACGCGCCGCCTGGCTCGGCGGTGTCGGCGAGCGGATCGAGCCCGCGTCGGACCTGCCGGAAGCCGGAATATTGCTCGCCAGCCCGCGCAAGCAGCTACCGACCGCCGCGGTATTCGCCGCTCGGACCGGTCCTTTCTATGAAGCTGGACGGTTCGCTCCGATGCCTAGGGACGCCGCCGGGCTGGCGCGGACGCTGACGGCGCTCCGCAACGACCTGACCGATGCCGCGATCGGCCTTGTTCCCGAGATCGCCGCGGTGCTGGCCCGGCTCTCGCGGCTTCCTGGCGCTTTGCTCGCGCGGATGAGCGGTAGCGGTGCCACCTGCTTTGCACTATTCCCCGATCGGGGTGCGGCCGAGGAGGCGCGCGCCGCCCTCGCCGCGGCCGAGCCCCAGTGGTGGTGCGCCGCCGGCGGTCTGGTCGGGGGAGAGACCGTCGCCGGACAGGCTCTCGAATTCCCGGTTCGACGGGAAATTACGGGGAAAAATCGCTTCCGCATCGGGGTCATCTCGAAATAACATATCATCATCAGCTACTTACGATACCGGCCCGCGCCAGGAAGCGGGAATTAACCGGGAAATCGCAGCCGACCGCCATCCCGCGGGTTCCATTCTTCCCTGCCGGGGGCGCCCCACCGGAGGCGCGCACACCTCCGTTAAAGCTGACCGAAGGATCTCATCCTTGCGCCCATGTTAGGCTTCAATTTTGAGGTCAATATGGCGAGGTCGCCGGCGGTCCTGTTGCCGGCACGCGGCTTTCCGGATAGCGTGCCGCGGTCGTTGGGGCGTAGCCAAGGGGTAAGGCAGCGGATTTTGATTCCGCGATACGGAGGTTCGAATCCTCCCGCCCCAGCCAAACAATTCAAATATTTAGAAACCAAACAGACTCTTCGGGGACCTTCTTCTTGCCGCGTTGTTTCCGCATCCCGTTCTAGATGATCGCGGTGCGTGCTAGCTATTAGTATATTTGACACCACACACGCCACAGGTTGACCTCTAGGTTCGGTTTGCGCGGCCGCGAATGCGTCCATGGCCGGCTGGCGCGGGCGCGCCAGAGCCTTATGCAGGCCGGTCGGATAGCGTGGAGCGAGATCGAAATAAGCGGGAAACCATGCCAACGTCTTACCTAAACGAACGGTTGCGTACGGCGGTGACGTCAGATCGATTTCTGCACGCGGCACGCGGTGCCCCGGACCGGCCGCAGCAGATCACCAACCATGCAACGCAAGCGGTCCTGGGTGAGCTGGTGCGGCTCATCCCCTCCGCCCGGGTGTTGGAGATCGGCACCTATTTCGCCGATACTAGCCGCTACCTCGCCGAAATCATGGTTGATACCGGTGGCCAGCTGACCACCATCGATCCCTTTGGAGGTGCGCGTGTCCCGGGGATCATCGCCCGCTGGCCCGGGGCATTGCAACAGCGGGTCACCTTCCGACCCGACAATTCCATGGCATTCTTCCTGAAGCTGGAAGAGCGACAGACCCAGATCGGGGCCGGAGCGCCGTTCGACATCATCTTCGTCGATGGCCACCATACCTTTGAATATGCCTTCTTCGATCTGATGCGCTCGGCGCTCTATCTTCGCCCGGGCGGGGCGATCGTCGTTGACAACGTCTCTCAAGCAGGTCCGGCCGAGGCGCTGCGGTTGTTCCTGTCCGATCATCAGCACTGGTCGCTGTTTAAGATCGATGCGAACAGTCCTGGCTTCGGCTTCATGCCACAGGTGGAGAGCTCGATCCTATTGGCCCCGGAGGGTTTGGAACTCACCCCGACCCCGTGCAAATTCCAGTTCTTCGATATCAGGCGAACCCAGATCGACAGCATCCGACTCAATGTTCTACGAGGCCATGGCGGTCGAATCATTGCGACCACCAACCTCTACGTGATGCCACTTGATCAGCACATCACCGGTATCGGGGCGCAATCGTCGGTCGCGACCATCGACCATGCTCTGCAGCCGTCCCAGATGGAGGGAGCCGTGTTGCGCTACCACCCGCCCCTCAAAGTCGCCCCGTTATCACCCGA